>OHZZ01000119.1_pt1 | contig 44648 bp, 49 predicted proteins | sample 1580661 | NCBI WGS metagenome assembly OHZZ01 (sample SAMEA3882538, study PRJEB24775) | human gut metagenome | biome: human-associated habitat; feature: intestine environment; material: feces | place: Netherlands | collected 2009/2010
GAACACAGAAGTCAAGCCTAAATGTGCCGAAAATACTTGTGGGTTACCCTGCTGGGAAGATAGGTTGTTGCTAGATTTTTTTTATTAAAAAAACAAACTAGAGGTTAGTAAAAATGATATTTATTATTACTAATTTGTAGTTTGTTTTTTAATTTTGATTTATTTTTAATTATATGTTATAATTAAAAATAAATCAAAATTATATTTATCTGGAGGGATAATTATGAATGAAAATGAATTTAAAAATTATTACCAAATATTAGGCATTGATAAAAGTTTGATTGATTATGTAATTTATGATAAAAAGAAAGATGGAAAATATGAAAATAAATTACGTAATGAAGCAAGCAAAGATAAAAAAATAAAAGAAGCATATGAAATTTGTAAAAATAAGTTGTGTAAAAAATATGAAGATAGAATTTTTAAATTAGAAAAAGAAGGCAAATTAAAAATTGGAATGATAGAAAGAGGTATAGAAAATAATACGGACTTATTAAAAAAGAGTAAATTAATAGGAGAAAAAGAAAGCTTTGAAGAAAGTGTAAAATATGAGGTAAAAGAAATCAAAGAACAATTTAATAAAAGGCTTGCTGAAATAAAAGAAGCATATGAGGCATTAAAGACAGACGGAGCTAGAAAATTATATGATGACCAATTAAAAGAGAAAGAATTAGAAAAGAAAAATGAAAGAGAATTTTTAGATGAAACTGCATATACATTTTTCGAAATGTCAGAAAGAGAAATTGAATTAAGGGCAGATACAAAAAACAATAAAATAATTAAAGAAGCATATAATAAGAAAGTTGAAAAATATACTAAAGTTTTAAATGATATTAGTCTTAATCCAGAGCAAAGAAAAAGAGCAGAAGATATTTTGAAAAAGGCAAAGGAATATTATGAAAAAATTAATACTAAAGAGAAAAGAGATACATATAAAAAAGAACTTGATTTAAAAGAAGAGATAGAAAGAAAGAAAATAAATAAAGAAAAATATTCCAAGATAGACCAATTGGATTTTAAAATGATTGGAACTGTAAAAGAAGGAAAAAATAAAGGTAGAAAACTTGTTGCAAAAACAGAAAACAGAAATCCTCAAGTTGTAGATTTAAATGATTCGAGAAAAATTAAAATTTCTAAAACAGGAGAAATAATATTTAAAAATAGTGTACTTTTATGTAATTCGGTTAATGAATATCTTATTTCAAGAATAATAAACGGCAAAGAAAAAAAAGATAGGATATATACGAATTTATCATTACCAAGTTTAACAGAAGATAATTTAGATTATTATAATTGTGTTGTAAATGAAATGCTATCAGAAGATGTAATAGAAGTTGTGACTAAATACAATGGAGGATATATTGGAATGATTGAAAAAGATGAAGCAAGTGGAGGATATAAGGCAACTATTAGAGATAAAAGCCTTAATACAGAAGAACAAGAGATTTTTGCGGCAGTTATGATTAATTTAGAAAATGAAAAAAATAAAGAAAATAAAAAACAAGAAGATAATAGTTTAGAATTATAAAGTGATGGTGAAGTAAATGTCAAAAGTAACATGGAAAGCAGGAAATTTTTTATATCCATTACCAGCTGTAATGGTAAGTTGTGGAACTATGGAAAAATCAAATATAATAACAGTAGCATGGACAGGAATATTAAATACAAACCCTGCAATGGTATATATATCAGTTAGACCGACAAGATATTCATATAATATAATAAAAGAACAAAAAGAATTTGTTATTAATTTAACTACAAAAAGATTAGCAAAAGCAACAGATTGGTGTGGAGTTAAAACAGGAGCTAAAGTGGATAAATTTAAAGAAATGAATTTGCATAAAGAAAATGCTAAGTTTGTGAAATGCCCAATGATAAAAGAAAGTCCTGTATCAATAGAATGTAAAGTAAAAGAAATAGTAGAACTAGGATCACATCATATGTTTATTGCTGATGTCCTTGCAATTAATAGTGATGAGAAGTATATTGATGATAAAGGAGCATTTGATATTTCAAAATGTGATTTAATTGCATATTCAAACGGACATTATTATGAATTAGGCAAAAAAATTGGTAGATTTGGATTTTCAGTTCAAAAAAAGCAAAAAAACAAAAAACAAGTTAAAAAATGATAAAAATTCATTGACAATATAAGAAAAAAATGGTAAAATATTTGAGCATATGTAATTTAAGCATATGCTCACATCGTTTCAAAAAAAGTAAAAGGTTATAAAAATACGGAGGTGTATTGAAATGGCAGCAAAAGGACCAAGAGAAAATATTACATTAGAATGTACAGAATGTAAAAGAAGAAATTACATGACTTCAAAAAACAAGAGAAATAATACAGATAGATTAGAAATAGTTAAGTATTGTAAATTCTGTAAAAAACGTACAACACATAAAGAAACCAAATAGTTAAATAAGCTATTTTAAGGAGGATATAAAATGGCTAAAAAAGAAGCAAAAACAAATAAAAAAGAAAACAATAAAAACAAGAAAAGCTTTTCAAAAGATTTTAAAGCTGAGTTAAAAAAAGTAGTTTGGCCAACACCAAAACAATTAGTAAATAACACAGTTGCAGTAATAGCTATAGTGCTTGTTACAGCAGCAATTGTTTTTGTATTAGATTTAACATTTGAAACTCTAAATAAACATGGAGTAAACAAAATAAAAGAAGTTGTATCAGCTAATAATACTGTAACTGCTGATAATACAACAAGTAATCAAACTACAGAAAATACAAATAATGAAACAAGTACAGAAGATTCTCAAAACACAGACAACAACGTAGAAGAAAATGTACAATAAACAAAATTAAAGGAGGCTTAAAAATAATGTCTCAAAAAGATTACGATATGGTAGCTAGATGGTATGTTGTTCATACTTATTCTGGTTATGAAAATAAAGTTAAAACAGACCTAGAAAAAACTATAAAAAATAGAGAATTAGAAGATTTCTTCTTTGATATTATAGTTCCTATGGAAGAACAAATTGAAATTAAAGATGGAAAAAGAAAAACAAATTTAAAAAAGGTTTTTCCAGGATATGTATTAATAAAGATGATAGTAACAGAAGAATCTTGGTATATTGTAAGAAATACTAGAGGAGTTACAGGATTTGTAGGTTCAGGTACAGATCCAATACCATTAACTGAAGAAGAAATTAGAAATATGGGATTTGAAGATATTCCTGTTAATGTGGATTATGAAGTCAATGAACAAATACAAGTTATGAATGGTCCGTTTGAAGGCTTTGTAGGTACAGTTCAAGAAATAAATACAGAAAAACATAAAGTAAAAGTTCTAGTATCTATGTTTGGAAGAGAAACACCTGTAGAGCTAGAGTTTTCACAAGTACAAAAAGTTAAATAAAAAAGGGAGGTGCCATTAACATGGCAGAAAAAGAAATTTCAAATATTATTAAATTACAAATAGAGGCAGGGAAAGCATCACCAGCTCCACCAGTAGGTCCAGCTTTAGGTTCAAGTGGTGTTAATATTATGCAATTTGTTAAAGAATTTAATGATAGAACTGCAAATCAACCTGGAATGATCATACCAGTTGTTATAACAGTATATAAAGATAAATCTTTTGATTTTATAACAAAAGTTCCACCAGTTGCAGTATTAATTAAAAAAGCAATAAAAATCCAAAAAGGTTCAGGAAAACCAAATATGGAAAAAGTTGCTAAAATAACAAAAGCACAAGTAAAAGAAATTGCTGAACAAAAAATGCCAGACTTAAATGCTGCGTCAATAGAAACAGCTATGAGCATGGTAGAAGGTACTGCTAGATCTATGGGTGTAGTAGTAATTGATTAGTTAAGATAAATATTATATATATTTATAAATTTAAATTTTATTGGGAGAGTTTAACTCGTTAAAACCAAAGGAGGTAAAAAAATGGGAAAAATATCAAAAAGATATGCTGAAAGTGCAAAATTAGTTGATAAAACTAAAGAATATGGAGCAAAAGAAGCAATAGAAATTATTGAAAAAATGCCAAAAACTAAATTTGACGAAACTGTCGAATTACATGTAAAATTAGGAGTTGATTCTAAACATGCAGATCAACAAGTAAGAGGTACAGTAGTACTTCCAAACGGTACAGGTAAAACACAAAGAGTTTTAGTTTTTGCAAAAGGACCAAAAGCAGAAGAAGCTGAAAAAGCAGGAGCAGATTTTGTAGGAGCAGAAGAATTAATACCAAAAATCCAAAATGAAAATTGGTTTGAATATGATGTAGTAGTAGCAACTCCAGACATGATGGGAGTTGTAGGAAGACTAGGTAAAGTATTAGGACCAAAAGGTTTAATGCCAAACCCTAAATCTGGAACAGTTACAATGGATGTAACAAAAGCAATAAGTGAAATTAAATCAGGTAAAGTAGAATATAGATTAGATAAAAATAATATAATTCACTTAGGATTTGGAAAAGTTTCATTTGGAGCAGATAAATTATTAGAAAATTATGAAGTAATCATGAATGCTATCATAAAAGCTAAACCAGCAGCAGCTAAAGGTCAATACATAAAGAGTGTTGCATTAACAACAACTATGGGACCAAGTATATTTATTAATCAAAAATAAATTTAATATAAGCCAAAGACAGTAGGCAAATAAATTATAGTATTTATAAATACAAATTAATAAGTCCTACCTAGGTTAAATACAAGAGTAAATACACTCTTTTAGTAACTTAGGTAGGTACTAAAAGAGTGTTATTTATTTTATTAGTAATTAAATTTAGGAGGTGAAAATAAATGGCAAGTGAAGCAATACTAAATCAAAAGAAGGCAGAAGTAAAAGAATTAGCAGAAAAAATGAAAAATTCTAAACTAATACTTTTAACAGAATACAGAGGAATTAATGTTACAGATGATACACAATTAAGAAAAGATTTAAGAAATTCAAATGCTACTTGTAATGTTATAAAAAATAATATAACAAGAAGAGCTTTAGCAGAATGTGGAATTGAAGGATTAGAAGAACAATTAGTAGGACCAACAGCAGTAATTATGAGCAGTGAAGATTACTTAGAACCTTCAAAAACAATTTATAATTTCAGCAAAAATAATGAATATTATAAAATTAAAGGTGGAGTTATTGATGGAAAAGTTATGACTGCAGATGAAATCATTACATTAGCAAAATTACCATCAAGAGAAACTTTACTATCTATGCTTGCTGGGGCATTACTTTCAAATATTTCAAAAGTTGCAGTTGCATTAAATGAAGTAAAAAAACAAAAAGAAGAAGCTGGAGAAAAAGTTGAAGTAGCAGTAACAGAAGAAGCATCAGCTAATGAAGAAAAAGCTGAATAATATTATTACAAGAAAAGAGGTTTAACTTGTATAAAAATAAACCCAAAAATAGAAAAGTGAATTATTTCACTAATTAAATTTATAGGAGGATTTTAAAATGGAAAAAATTGAAAAAATTATTGAAGAAATAGATAGCTTAACAGTAGTTGAATTAAATGACTTAGTAAAAGCTATTGAAGAAAAATATGGAGTATCTGCAGTAGCAGCAGCTGCACCAGCTGCAGGAGCAGCTGCAGGAGCAGCAGCTGAAGAAAAAACATCTTTTGATGTTGTATTAGCAGAAGCTGGAGATCAAAAAATAAAAGTTATTAAAGTAGTTAGAGATGCTACAGGATTAGGATTAAAAGAAGCTAAAGAATTAGTAGACGGAGCACCTAAAACAGTTAAAGAAGGAGCTAGCAAAGAAGAAGCTGAAGAATTAAAAGCTAAATTTGCTGAAGTTGGAGCTGTTGTTGAATTAAAATAGTTTCTATATAATAACGATATAAATATGAAAAACAAGCCGTTTAGGGCTTGTTTTTTTGGTAAAAAAAGTATATAATAAAAAACAAATTGAGATTAAGAAAGGAAGAGATAAATAATGCAAGTAAGTAAAGAAGAGATTTTACACATAGCTAATTTAGCAAGGTTAGATTTAAATGAAAATGAAGTAGATAAATACATCGAAAATTTACAGGATATATTAAATTTTGCTAACATAGTAAACAATGCACCAGTAGAAGGATTAGATATAACAATAGGTGCAAATGAAGCAAAAAATATATTTAGAAAAGACGAAATAAAGAGATTTGAAGATACAGAAAGTTTATTACAAAATGCAGAAACAAAAGAACAAAATATGTTTAAAATACCAAAAGTAATTTAATATAGCTACATGGATAGTTATAGTTGAGCTATTTAAATAGAGATAGGTAAAAATGATGTTTATAAAATGTCAAATTTTAAATATTTCAACAGGGAGGATTTATGAATATAGGAATTGATATTGATGATACTATATCAGAAACATATGCTACGCTTTTGGAATATGCACAAAAATATACAATAGAAGAATTAAAAAGAAGTCCTATTATTAAAAGTTTTAATACAGAAGATCATTTATATATTGAAAATATGCACAATTGGAATGAAAATGAAACAGCAAGATTTTGGAAAAAATATTATGAAGAAATAATTAAGAAAGTTAATATAAAAACATTTACAGCTAATATAATAAAAGAATTAAAAGAAAGCGGAGATGAGATATTTTTAATAACGGCAAGATGGAATTTAAAAGATAACAATATAGAACAAATTACAAAAGATTGGCTGAAAGAAAATAATGTGGAATATGATAAACTTATTATAAATGCTAAGGAAAAACTTAAATTTGTAAAAGAAAATAATATAGAAATTTTTATAGATGATAGTTGTAGAAATTGTAAAGATATAGCATATAACAGTAATGCAAAAGTTTTTATAATGGATACAAGGGTAAATCAAAATTTAGAAGATGAAAAAATAACAAGAGTATATTCGTGGCCACATCTATATAAAGAAATAAAAAAACTAAAGGAGGAGAATTAATGGATATTACTGAATTAACTGTTCATGAGTTACAAGAAAAATTGAAAAATAAAGAACTAACAATAACAGAGATTACAAAGGCATATACAGATAGAATAAAGGAAAAAGAAAAAGATGTACAAGCTTTTGTTACAATATTAACAAAAGAAGCAAATGAGCAAGCAAAACAAATTGAAGAAAAAATAGATAAAGGAGAAATTAAAGGAGAATTTGCAGGTATTCCAATTGGTATTAAAGATAATATGTGTACAAAAGGAATAAAAACAACATGTAGTTCAAAAATGTTAGAAAACTTTGTATCTCCTTATGATGCAACTGTAATTGAAAAGCTTAATAATGAAAATATGATAGATTTAGGAAAACTAAATATGGATGAATTTGCTATGGGAGGGTCTACAGAATATTCATACTTTAAAAAGACAAAAAATCCATGGAATTTAAAAAAAGTTCCAGGAGGTTCATCAGGAGGGTCAGCAGCAGCAGTAGCAGCTAATATGGTTCCTTGGGCTTTGGGTTCAGATACAGGTGGATCAATAAGACAACCATCAAGCTTTTGTGGAGTTGTAGGTTTAAAACCAACATATGGATTAGTATCAAGATATGGATTAGTAGCATTTGCATCTTCACTAGATCAAATAGGTCCTATCACAAAAGATGTATATGATAGTGCAATGTTATTAAACTTAATAGCAGGACATGACGAAAAGGATACTACATCAAGTAATAGGAAAAAAATAGATTACACAAAATGTTTAAAAAATGATGTAAAAGGATTAAAAATAGGAGTACCAAAAGAATTTTTTGGAGAAGGAATAAATGAAGAAGTAAAACAATCTTTAGAAAAGGCAATACAAACATATAGAGACTTAGGTGCAGAAATAGAAGAGTTTTCATTAGATGTAGCACAATATTCTTTAGCAACTTATTATATTGTTGCTTGTGCAGAAGCAAGTTCTAATTTAGGAAGATTTGATGGAATTCGTTATGGATATAGAACAAAAGAATTTAAAAACTTAAAAGAACTTTATAAAAAATCAAGAAGTGAAGGATTTGGACCAGAAGTAAAAAGAAGAATAATATTAGGAACATATGTATTATCATCAGGTTACTATGATGCCTATTATAAAAAAGCACAACAAGTGCGTACATTAGTTATGAATGAATTTAACAAAGCATTTGAAAAATATGATGTTATATTAACACCAACATCACCAACAGTAGCATTTGATATAGGATCAAAATCAAACAATCCATTAGAAATGTATTTAGCAGATATATGTACAGTTTCTGTAAATATAGCAGGACTTCCAGGGATATCAGTACCTTGTGGAGTAGATAACGAAGGAATGCCAATAGGAATGCAATTAATAGGGAATAAATTCTGTGAAGAAACAATATTAAATGCAGCATATACATTTGAACAAAAAATAAAATTCAGAGAGAATCATAAACCACAAATATAAGACACTAGGGACAGGTCAGAAATGTCCCATTAGGTAAGTGAATATTGTGGAGATGCGTAAAACAAAATTAGACAAAAAACGACAAAAAAATGGGACATTTCTGACCTGTCCCTAGTGTCTCAAAAGGAGGAAAATAGATGTCAAGAGAAGATTATGAAGTTATAATAGGATTGGAAGTTCATGCAGAGCTTTCTACAAAAACAAAAATATTTTGTTCTTGCCCAACAGCATTTGGTGCAGCACCTAATACACATACATGTCCAATTTGTATGGCAATGCCAGGAACTTTACCTGTATTAAATGAAAAAGTTGTAGAATATGCTGTAAAGGCCGGATTAGCAACAAATTGTGAGATTTCTAGAAATAGTAAAAATGATAGAAAAAATTATTTTTATCCAGATCTTCCAAAATCTTATCAAATTTCACAATTTGATAAGCCACTTTGTGAACATGGGTATGTAGAAATTGAGATAAATGGAGAAAAGAAAAAAATTCGTTTAACAAGAATTCATATAGAAGAAGATGCAGGAAAATTAAACCATGATGAATTTGGAGGAGGAAGCTTAGTTGATTTAAATAGAGCAGGAGTCCCATTAATTGAAATTGTATCTGAACCAGATTTAAGAAGTGCAGAAGAAGTAGAACAATATTTAAGAAAGTTAAAATCAATTTTGGAATATATTGAAGTTTCAGATTGTAAAATGCAAGAAGGTTCTTTAAGAGCAGATGTAAACGTTTCTGTAAGAAAAAAAGGAGAAACAAAATTAGGAACTCGTACAGAAATGAAAAATATGAATTCTTTTAGAAGTATTGTAAGAGCAATTGAGTATGAAGTAGATAGACAAATTGATGTAATAGAAAATGGAGGAAAAATTGATCAAGAAACTCTAAGATGGGATGATGTATCAGGAAAGACATTTCCTATGAGAGATAAAGAAGATGCTCAAGATTACAGATATTTCCCAGATCCAGATTTAGTTGCAATTAAACTATCAGAAGAATACATAGAAAATATTAAAAATAGCTTACCAGAATTACCAGAAAGTAGAAAAGAAAGATATTTACAAGAATATAAATTATCAGAAAAAGATGCTAAATTAATTACAGCTTCTAAATATTTATCAGATTTATTTGAAGAAGCGGTTAAGGTATGCAATAATCCTAAAGCTGTTAATAACTGGATTATTTCTGATATTTCTAGAATATTAAATGAGACAGAAATGGAACCAATTCAAATACCTTTTGATGCTAAACAATTAGGAAAATTAGTAGTTTTAATAGATAAAGGTACAATAAGTTCAAGTATTGGTAAAAAAGTATTAGTAGAATTATTTGAAAATCCAAGAGACCCAGAAGATATTATAAAAGAAAAAGGATGGATTCAAATTTCAGATGAAGGAGCTATTAAAGAAGTAGTATTAAAAATATTAGAGAATAATCCACAATCTATTGCTGATTATAAAGGTGGAAAAGATAAGGCACTAGGATTTTTAGTAGGACAAGCTATGAAAGAAACAAAAGGAAAAGCAAATCCTCAAATGTTAAATAAGATGTTCTTAGAAGAATTAAATAAATAAAAAAAGCCAAAAGAAGGTAATCTTCTTTTGGTTTTTTATATAATTTGTTTTTTAATTCCATCTGTTATAAATCCGCATATAATAAATTCGATTCCAAAAATTAAACTTAATCTAAATAAGGTAAGTCCTATGTAATAAATTATTGGGTAAGCAAAGAAAAAGTTATATGTTAATAAAATAATAATTGCTATTGAAGATAATCCAAAGCAAAATTCTAATCCACCTTTTAAAACTTTACGGGTAATTTTTTCAAAGTTTTTATAATATTCCATTATTTTTTTTAGCATAATACACCTCTATAAATTAATCTATTAACATAATATCATGTGTAAAATAAAAAAACAATGTAAATTATAACCAATTATGTATAATAATGCTAAAGAGAGGTTTCTTTTATAAAAACCTCTCTTTAATAATAAATAAAAACTATGCATAATCTTTATTTTTGTTTTAGGCCATAGCTGCATTTAATTTTTTAGATAAACTAGATTTTTTTCTAGCTGCTGTATTTTTTACAATTACACCTTTACTGCAAGCTTGGTCAATTTTTTTAGTAGCTTCTGATAATAAAACTTTAGCTTCATCTATTTTTCCAGCATTAACAGCTTCATCAAATTTTCTAACAGCTGATTTATATCCAGATTTAATCATATTATTTCTTAAAGTCTTTTTTTCAATTACTTTAACTCTTTTCTTTGCTGATTTAATATTTGGCATATCGAATTGCACCTCCTCTTAGTCTGTATTACACTATAACATATGATATTCTAACATATTTTAGAGAAAAATGCAAGCAAAATTACAAATAATTATTGTAAAAAAACTAAACTTATGGTATATTGTGAAAAGAAGTAATATAAGGAGGTATACTTATGATAGCAATTGGTAGTGACCATGGAGGTTATAGATTAAAAGAAGAAATAAAAAAATATTTAGATGAAAAAGAAATAAAATATAAAGATTTAGGATGCATGGAAGAGGAAAGTGTAGATTATCCTAATATTGCAAAAGCAGTAGCAAAAGAAGTACAAAATAAAAAAGCAGAAAAAGGAATATTAATTTGTCGTTCTGGTCTTGGAATGGCTATTTGTGCTAACAAATTTAAAGGAATTAGATGTACACCTTGTCATAATGAATATACAGCAAGATATTCAAGATTACATAATGATAGCAATATATTAGCAATGGGAGCAGATGATGTTTCTATAAGTGAAGCAATTTGTATATTAAGAATGTGGCTTGCAACAGAATTTGAAGGCGGAAGACATGAAGAAAGATTAAGAATAATAGAAGAAATAGAAAACGAGAACATGAAATAGGGAGGCATAATCTATGTGGGGAGATGTAGCAATTGCATTTTTGTTAGCTTTTATAGTAACATTTATGGCAACACCATATACGATAAAGATTGCACATAAAGTTGGAGCGGTTGATGTTCCAAAAGACGAAAGAAGAATGCATAAAAAAGCAATGCCAAAATTTGGTGGGCCAGCTGTAATATTAGGCTTTTTAGTTTCTGTAATATATTTATTAATTGTTATGAGTATGGAAAGTACAATTAGTTTAAACGGAACAGAAAAATATGGAATGAAATTATTAGGTATGTTTCTAGGAATTGTAGTGCTTAGTATAACTTGTATTATAGATGATATAAAAACAATAAAGCCAATTACAAAATTAACTGGACAAATTATAGCTGCTATTATAGCAGTAGCTTTTGGAGTACGAATAGGAGATATAGATTTAGCATTTTTTAATACATCAGAATTAGGAGAAATATTTTCTATTATTATAACGATAATATGGATAGTAGGAGTAACTAATGCTATTAATTTGATTGATGGATTAGATGGCTTATCATCTGGAATATCCGTTATATCTGCATTATCATTATTAGTTATATTTGTACTAAATGGATCACCATTAATATCAATAATATTAATAACAGCTTTGGCAGGAGCATTAGTAGGATTTTTACCATTTAATTTTGCACCAGCTAAAACATTTATTGGTGATACAGGTTCAAATTTTTTAGGATTTTCATTATCAATTATTTCTATATTAGGAGTTGCAAAAACTTATACAATGGCAGTAATAGTGTTACCACTTATTGTACTAGGACTTCCTATATTTGATACATTATGGGCTATTATAAGAAGGCTAATTAAAGGAAAATCTATTAAAGCAATATTTAAAGCAGATAAAGGACATTTACATCATAGAATTGTTGCAAAAGGTTTTGGACAAAAACAAGCTGTTTTAATTTTATATGGAATTAGTGCAACTTTTGGAATATTTGCAGTTATTTTATTAGATAGTGGAATATGGAAAGCATTATCATTTTTATTAATGGTAATAGTCGCAATTAGTCTAGGATATAAAAACTTTCAAGAAGAAAAATCAGAAAGTAGAAAATACGAATGTGTAGAATGTAAATATATTTATAATCCTAAATTTGGAAATGAAAAAGCAGGAATAAAACCAGGTACACCTTTTGAAGAATTGCCAGAAGATTGGGTATGTCCTGTTTGCGGAGAAGGAAAAGATATGTTTGAAGTTCATCAGTAAAAATTAGATAATATAAAAATTAATAGCAAAAAAATAATGAGAGGAGACATAATGGAAGATAAAATAATGAGATTTTTAGCATATGATGGCAAAATATCAGTTGTATGCGCAAATACTACAAATTTAGTGGAAAAAGCTAGAAAAATACATGATTTAAGTCCTTTAGCTACAGCGACATTTGGAAGATTACTTACAATAACTAGTATTATGGCACAAGAAATGAAAAACTCATCAGATAAATTAACAATACAAATAAAAGGAAGCGGAACAATAGGAACAATGTTAACAACAGCCAATAACTTTCCAAGAGTAAAAGGATATGTAGCAAATCCATATGTAGATTTACCATTAAATGAATTTGGAAAATTAGATGTTGGAGGGGCAGTAGGACAAGATGGATATATAAATGTAATAAAAAATATTGGATTAAAAGATCCATATATAGGCATATCTCCATTAACTTCAGGAGAAATAGCAGATGATTTTACAAATTATTTCGTTAAATCTGAACAGAGACAATCAGCAGTTGCATTAGGAGTATTGGTAAATAAAGATGGAGTAAAAGCTGCAGGAGGATATTTAATTAATCCAATGCCTGATAGTACAGAAGAAGAGATAGCTAAAGTAGAACAATCAATATTCAAGGCTGGTGCTATATCTAAGATGTTAGATGAAAATTTAAGTTTATTAGAGATAGCAAAGAAAATAACAGGAGATGAAGATGTAAAAGTTTTGGAAGAAAATATAACTCCAATTTATGAATGTGATTGCTCAAAAGAACATATGTCAGAAGGACTAGCAAAGATTGGAAAAGAAGAACTGGAAGATATTATTAATAAAGATGGTAAAGCAGAATTAGTATGCCATTTTTGCAATAAAAAATATGAATTTTCAAAGGAAGAATTAGAAGGAATATTAAAAAATATATGCTAACCTTGTTTTTTTAAAGTTATAGTATATATTAAAAGTATGATAAAAAACAAAAAAAGGAGAAATAATTATGGAAAAAGAAATTTTAATTTTTGGACATAAAAATCCAGATACAGATTCAATTTGTTCAGCAATGGTAAAAGAAAGATTAAACAAAAAAAATGGACATGATAGTAGTGTTGCAGTTCGTTTAGGAAATATTAACAAAGAAACACAATATGTATTAAATTATTTAAATCTAGAAGCACCAGAATTAAAAGAAGAAGTAGCAGAAGGACAAAAAGTAATTATGGTGGATCATAATGAATTTAATCAAAGTATAAAAGGTATTGAAAAGGCAAAAATATTAGGTGTAGTTGATCATCATAGAATAGCAAATTTTGAAACTTCAGATCCTTTATATTACACAGCTAGACCATATGGCTGTACATCTACAATTTTATTCCAAGATTTTAAAGGTAAAGGAATAGAAATTAATAGAGAAGAAGCAATTTTAATGGCAAGTGCAATTATATCTGATACATTGTTACTTAAATCACCAACAACAACTAAACATGATGAAAAAGCATTAGAAGAATTAGAAAAAATAGCAGGAATAGATATAAAAGAATATGGTTTGGAAATGTTAAAAGCAGGAACAGATTTAGATGATTTTACAGCAAAAGAGTTAATAAATTTAGATGCAAAAGAATTAGATAAAAATGGTATAAAATTTGTAATTGGACAAGTAAATACAGTGGATATACCATCTGTGTTAGAAAGACAAGAAGAATTAGAAAAAGCAATAGAGGAAGAATTGAAAGAAAAAGAATTAGCATTATTTGTATTAGCAATTACAGATATATTAAATAGTAATTCAGAAATTTTGGTTTTAGGAGAGAAATCAAGTGCTGTAGAAAAGGCTTTTGATAAGAAATTAGAAAATAATAGAGCTTTTCTAGAAGGAGTAGTATCTAGAAAGAAACAATTGCTACCAAATATTGATAAAAATATATAGAAATATAGGATGTACCAATAAAATGGTATATCCTTATTTATATTTGTACTCTTATATTACAATTTATTGCTTATAAAAAATAAAAGTTAAATTTTAAAAACTATTGAATAATTTAGTAATTAAATCTATAATAAATAAGTAGAATTAAAATAAGAAGATAAAAAATATTAGGAGTGATTAAATGACAAAAGAGACATCAGAAAACAAAGGAACAAAAAAAGAAACTTTCTTACAAGGTATTATAACACTTATATTTTCACAAGTTTTAATAAAATTGTTAGGGCTATTATATACTTTATATTTAACAAACAGATCAGGATTTGGAGATAGAGGAAATGGAATTGTAGCAGCAGGTTATCAAATTTATGCAATGTTACTTACTATTTCTTCGATAGGAGTTCCAAATGCAATATCAAAATTAGTGTCTGAGAGAGTAGCTTTACGGAGACCATAAAGGAGCACATAGAATTTTTAAAATTGCATTTGCAACATTTGCGGTTATAGGATTAGTAGGAAGTCTAATGTTATTTTTTGGAGCAAATGTAATAGCAAATTATTGGTTACAAATACCAGGTGCAGAAATGACTTTAGTAGCATTATCACCAGCAATTTTCTTTGTTGCAATATCTTCTGTTATGAGAGGATATTTTAATGGAAGGCAAAATATAAAAGCAACAGCAAGATCACAAACAATAGAACAAGTATTTAAAACGGCTCTTACAATAATTTTAGTAGAAATAATAGCTGTTATTTCAAATGTATCAACAGAGTGGATGGCAGGTGGAGCAACATTAGCTACTACACTTGCTACAATGTCAGGGTTTGGATATTTGTATTTATATTACAAAACAAGAAGCAAAGAAATAGCTGTAGAGATAAAATCTACAGTTAATTATAAATATGAAAGAGTTAGAACAATTATAAGAAGAATTCTAGTTGTATCAATACCAATAGCTCTAACTGCAATAATGTCATCACTTAATAAAAACATAGATTCTTTTACAGTAGTTAGAAGTTTAAAACAATTTATGCCAGAAGATATGGCTTTATCGCAATATGGAATATTAGGTGGAAAAGTAGATACTCTAACTAGTTTACCATTATCAATAAATGTAGCATTTTCAACAGCATTAGTACCAGCTATATCTGCGGCAAAAGCTAGGAAAGATAAAAAAACAATCACAGAGAAAACATCGTTCTCTTTATTAACATCAATGTTAATAGGACTTCCTTGCACAATAGGAATGTGTATATTCGCAGGTCCAATTCTAAATTTATTATTTCCAAAAGCAAGTGATGGAACAGTAATTTTACAAATTAGTTCACTAACAATTTTATTTACAATATTAGATCAAACTATAAATGGAGCATTACAAGGATATGGAAAGCTGAAAATACCTACAATATCATTAGGAATAGGAGTACTTGTAAAGTTAATTTTAAACTTAATTTTAGTACCAATTCCAGAAATAGGAGTAAATGGAGCAGCTTGGGCATCAGTAGCATGTCATGCAGTGGCATTTACGATAGCGATAACAGCACTTAGAAAAAATATTAAATTAAATTTAACTTTTTCAAAATTTGTAATTAAACCAGTACTTGCAACAGCTATTATGGGAATTTGTTCTTATTTTATTTATTTAAGTCTTTTAGGAATAATAAGCAATAAATTGGCTACAATAGTAGCAATAGTAGTTGCAGTAGTAATTTATGCATTGGCAATTATAGTCTTAAAAGTATTTAATAAAGAAGAAATTTTAAGAGTTCCAATGGGAAATAAAATATGTGCAGTATTGGAAAAACTAAAAATATATTAAAATTCTAAAAAAATAAAAAAAAAAGAAGGATTTTAGCTGTTTTTGGCGAATTAAATTAATTAGTAGTACATTTATTGTTTCGTTCAGACAATAAAGTACATAAACATTATATCTTATAGGAGGTAATTTAAATGAACAAAGCTGAATTAATCGCAGCAATGGCTGCAAAAACAGGAGAAACAAAAAAAGCAGCTGAAGCATCAGTTAATGCTTTTGTAGAAGTTGTAACAGAATCACTAAAAAAAGGAGAAAAAGTTCAATTAGTTGGATTTGGATCTTTTGAAGTAAGAAAAAGAGCAGCTAGAAAAGGTAGAAACCCACAAACTAAAGAAGAAATCAAAATACCTGCATCAAAAGCTCCAGTTTTCAAAGCTGGTAAAGCATTAAAAGATTTAGTAAACAAAAAATAAGAGTTTTGTATAAATATATAAATATATGAATTCATAGAAAGAAGCTATTTTTAGCTTCTTTTTTAAACTGAGACACAAGGGGACAGGTCTTAAATGAGACACAAGGGGACAGGTCTTAAATGTCCTATAATATCAAAAAAATATTATAGGACATTTAAGACCTGTCCCCTTGTGTCTCACTATTTAATATCTACTTTAATATGAATATCTTTTAATTGATCATATTTAACTTCGCCAGGAGCTCCCATCATTAAGTCTTGAGCTTTACTATTTAGAGGGAAAGCTATAACATCTCTTATTGTATCAGAATCTGTTAAAAGCATAAGCATTCTATCAAATCCAGGTGCGATACCAGCATGTGGAGGAGCACCGAATTGGAATGCTGTATACAAAGCTCCAAATTTTGATTTTACTTCTTCTTCAGTATAACCAGCCATTTCAAATGCTTTAATCATAATGTTAATATCATGATTACGAACAGCTCCTGAAGAAAGTTCGACACCATTACATACTAAATCATATTGATATGCTAATATATCTAATGGTTTTTCGTTTGTTAATGCATCTAAGCCACCTTGTGGCATTGAGAATGGATTATGACTAAATTGTAGCTTATCGTGTTCATCTAATTCAAACATTGGAAAATCTACAATCCAGCAAAATTCGAATACGTCTTTTTTTATCAAGTCTAATCTTTTACCAAGTTCAGTTCTAATTTGTCCAGCTAGTTCTGTTGCTCTTTTTTCATTGTCTGCTATAAAGAAAATAGTATCTTCCTTTTCTAAACCTGCCAAATCTAATAATTCTTTTTTCAAATCATCTGGAATAAATTTATCAATAGGGCCTTTGTAAGATAAATCCTCTTGAACTTCCAAATATCCAAGTCCACCCATTCCAATTGAAGTTGCATATTTTAGCATTTTTTCATGGAATCCTTTAGACATATGACCTTTAACTTTAATGGCTCTGACAGTTCTATTAATAAATGGTTTAAAAGTACATTTATTAAAGAAATCAGATAAATCAATAATATATAGAGGATTTCTTAAATCTGGCTTATCAGTACCATATTTAACCATAGCTTCTTTGTAAGCAATTCTAGTAAAAGGTGTATTAGAAATAGCTTTATCAGAGAATTCCTTAAAAGTATTGTAAATAACAGGTTCAATTACATTAAATACATCTTCTTGAGTTGCATATGACATTTCCATATCTAATTGATAAAATTCACCAGGGGCTCTATCAGCTCTAGCATCTTCGTCTCTAAAACATGGAGCAATTTGGAAATATTTATCGATTCCAGAAACCATTAACAATTGTTTGAATTGTTGAGGCGCTTGAGGAAGGGCATAAAATTTTCCAGCATGTAATCTACTAGGTACTAAATAATCTCTTGCACCTTCTGGAGATGAGCTAGTTAAGATAGGAGTTTGAACTTCTAAAAATCCTTGTTCTATCATTTGATTTCTTAAGAATTGAAGAACTTTTGCTCTCAAGATTATGTTATTTTTTAATTTATTATTTCTTAAGTCAAGAAAACGATATTGAAGTCTTAAATCTTCTCTAATATCTTGATCTGTATTGATTTCGAAAGGTAACATTTTTGTTCTTTTACCTAATACTTCAATCTCTTCAATACGAATTTCAACTAAACCAGTTTTTAGTTTTGGATTAACTGTTTCTTCATCTCTTTTTTTAACTTCACCAAAAACAGTAACAGAAGATTCAATAGGAATATGAGATGCAAAATCAACATCTTCAGGATTACCAGAAGTTACTACTTGTGTAATACCATACATATCGCGGATATCTAAAAATACTAGACCACCAAGGTCACGTATAGTTTCTACAAAACCAGCAATTCTAACCTTCTTTCCTACATCTTCTAAACTAATTTCATTACAAGTATGTGTCTTATACTTATTCATTTTTAACCTCCTATTATTAGACATTTTTAATTGTGTAATATATAAAATAAGCACAAAAAAACGCCCTATGCATTATATGCAGGGACGAAATAAACTTTCCGCGGTGCCACCCAGCTTGAAAATATAACATTTTCCACTTTATTTATTTTACTCCAATATGTTTCACTTTTTAGGTTGACCTTAAAGGGCTTACAGCCTATGACCCTTATTCTCTAAAAGTAACTTCTAAAAGCTTTGTATTGTACAAACGTAATATATTTTTTAACTATAAGTATTATTTTACATAGTTTTCCTAGATTTGTCAAGAGTTATACATATTTTTTCATTAGATGGAAAAAATAGCATAGAGGTAGACTATACAGAAACGCCAGAACAAACAAAAGAACAAGATGGAAAAACATATTATTTTTATAATTATGGAAGTAAGATATGGGCAAATGTAAAATGTCAAGCAAATGGTGCAATTAGTTATTGGACATGGATACCAAGATATGCATATAAATTAGAAAGTGGAACAACAAAAGTAATTTTTGTTGATGAAAACGATAGACCATTAAATATGAGTGTGTATGGAAATTCATTACCAGAAGGATATACAGTACATGAAGCATTTAAACAGCAAGATGGCTTAAAGGGAATATGGTTTAGTAAATATCAGCCATCGAAATAAATTTAATAAAAAATAAAGAAAGGAAGAAAATATGAAAAAAATACTTTGAAAATAATGATAATTAGTTTTATAGCTTTATTATTATATTGTACCAATAGTTATGGAGTAGAAAGCGGTACAGTAAGAATGCAAATAAATGGTGGAACAGCATGGACAAATATAAATATATCAGAATCATATGCTGAATGTGAATCTTTAAATTCACCAACATCTACATTAGGAACATCAGCATTGCAAGCACATTTAACAACAGATGCAGATTGGAGTGCAATGGCCATATTTTCTGTTAGCCAATATGGAGGTGCAACTTCTAACAGCCCAGGAACTACGACTGGAAATTCTTCAGGAATTTATAATGTAGGAAATTGGACACAATCAACAGGAATTTTAAGTACAGCAAATAAAAATTCTACACCATATATTTCAGGTTTGTTTAATGAAGATGGAAGTGTAAAAAAATATATAAAACAATGGTCTACAACAAGAGCAGAAACAAATTTTGTTGGTTTTCAGGATTCATCTGCCCAAGGTACTTATGGTTGGATGGGAGGAAACACAGGGTGGGGAACTAATACATCATATCCAGTTAGCATAAAAGGTGGGCTTTTTGGGGTCATTTTTGGCACCGGCAACGTCACTGCTTCGGGTGGTGCGTTCAGCAATGTTACATTTAGGCCGGTTATTTGGAATTAGTAGGAACTATAATGGCAGTAGAACTGAATACTGAGCTCTGTAATTCTGTTAATGGCCATTTTTGAAAAGATTGACTTTTTATGTAAATATAGTTATAATATATATAGAAGACTTTTAAAATTGTCTTCCGAAAACTTCGGAGGACAAAATACAGTTCTCCGAATATAAAAAGGAGAGCTATACCACATGAATATTAATGCATTGAAAAGAGAAATGAAAAAACTGGAAAAGTTTTTTGTAGATCCAAGTGGGGAGATTTATACCGCAACGGAGCTACATGAAAAACTCGCAAGAGAAATCTGCGAGAAAAACCATTGGGAGTGGAAAATTTCAGGACTGTATTCAGCAGAGGACTTTCTGCTGGAAAAGAAGGGTTACATTAAAGTAGCAAAGTATGACGTATTTAAATACGTCGCCATGAGTAAAATATATGTAAAAAATAAGCATATATTTGAAAATGCGATTTATATCTCGGAGCTATTAAATCTTAAGCTCGAGATATATTAAAAGAAGAGCAGGAGGTTATTAAAGACCTCTTGCTTGCTTTTTATTAAGAAGCAAAAAATCTTTAATTGATAAATAAAGCAAAAAAGAGTATAATACAAATGTAATAAAAAAGAAAAGGAAATAAAAATGTTTAATATAGAAGAGGAATTAAAAAAATTGCCTAATAAACCAGGTGTTTATGTAATGAGAGACAAAAATGACACTATTATTTATGTTGGAAAAGCAATATCTTTAAAAAATAGAGTAAGACAATATTTTAGAAAAAACAATAAAACAGCAAGGATAGAAAAAATGGTAAGTTTAATAGACCATTTTGAATATATAGTAGTAGATAATGAAGCAGAAGCATTAATTTTAGAATGTAACCTAATAAAAAAGAATAGACCAAAATTTAATGTGTTATTAAAAGATGATAAAACATATCCTTATATAAAAATTGACGTGAAATCAGATTATCCAGGAGTTTTTATAACAAGGAGAGTAATTAATGATGGCTCAAAATACTTTGGCCCATATGCTAATCCAGGAGCCGCTAAAGAGATGATAGACTTTATTAAGCAAAAATATAAAATACGTCAATGTAGAACATTAAAAAATAGAGAAAGACCTTGTCTTAATTATCATATAAATAGATGCTTAGCACCATGTATGGGATATGTAACACCACAAGAATATAAAAGACAGATAGATGAAATTATTGATTTATTAGAAGGAAAAACAGAAAAAATAATAAAAGAACTAGAAAACCAAATGCAAGAGGCTTCAATTAAATTAGAGTTTGAAAAAGCAGCAGAGTTAAGAGATAGAATTCAATCAATTGAAAGAGTATCAGAGAAACAAAAAGTATCTAATATATCAGAAAACAATATAGATGTAATTGGAATTGCAAAATCAGATATTCAAATATGTATAGAAATCTTTTTTGTTCGTGGAAGTAAAATGGTAGGAAGAGAGCATTATTTCTATACAGATTTAAAAGATATGGAAAATAAAGAAATACTGTCAGGTTTTATAAAACAATATTATTTAGATAATCCTAATATTCCAAATAAGATTATGATAAGGGATGAAATAGAAGATAAGGAAACAATAGAGAAATGGTTGTCCACAATTTTAGGAAAAAAAGTGGAAATAAAAACTCCTAAAAAGGGTGAAAAGCTACGATTTGTTGAAATGGCGGAAATGAATAGTAAAGTGACTTTAGAAAATAAAGAAAAAGATAAGAGCGAAATTTTATTAGAATTAAAAGATGTATTAAGTCTAGATAAATTACCTAGAAAAATTGAAACATATGATATTTCAAATATATCTGGAGAATATATGGTGGCTGGTATGTGTGTAATGCAAGATGGTGTAATAAAAAAGAATTTATCAAGAAGATTTAAAATAAAAACTGTATATAATCAAGATGATCCAAGATGTATGGAAGAAGTTATAACAAGAAGGTTGAAACATTCTATTGAAAATCCTAAAGGGGGATTTGGAATTTTGCCAGATGTTATTTTTGCAGATGGTGGAATTACTCAAATAAGGGCAACAAAGAAAGCTATTCAAAAATATGATTTAAACATTCCGGTATTTGGTATGGTTAAAAATGATAAACATCAAACACGAGCTTTAATGGACGAAAATAGAAAAGAATTAAAAATATCACCAAGGTTAATGAATTTAATTACTAATTTTCAAGATACAGTACATGATACAGCAATTACATACCATAGAAAATTACGAGATAAAGCTATTACTAAATCTGAATTAGATGAAATTGATGGAATTGGTAAAGTAAAAAAACAAGCTCTACTAAAGGCTTTTGGAAGTGTTGAGAAGATAAAACAGGCTAGTATAGAAGATTTGATTAATGTAAAAGGGATTAATGAGGAATTAGCGAAAAAAATCAAAAATATGAAAAATTAAGAAGTCTGACATTTTTAATGCCAGACTTCTTTCGAAGGAGTAATTTTCTCGCCCTTGAAAATTACTCGGACTTGTTATCGGTATTACTATTTGTCTTTTTATTTTTTTCAGACTTTATAGAAAATCTGAAATTGAAATTTACTGTCAATACAACAATAAAATTGACCAGTAAAATAATCAAAACATAAAGCCAATAGTCTGTTTGACTCAAGAGCCAAACAGCAATACAAGTTATTCCTGTATCAAATATTGCATCGGCAATATTGAAATGTTTATAACTATAGATATCAATAAAAATTGATACTATGGTTATTAGAATAAATTGCATTATCCACGTTTTATCTTTTTCAACGAAGTTACTAAAAATTTGCAAACCAATAATTGCCAATCCAGTGGCGATTATGGAATTAACTTGTTTGAGTTTCTGAGAAACTCCAGGAATAATCCATACAGATAAGATTCCTGTTAATGTAGCCATTATTGGTAAAGCATACCAATAATGAAAAAATGAAAATACATTAAAGATGTACCAGATAATTGCAATAGTTGCAATCACTGGAAGAAGTATCTTGATGGTTGAGTTCTTGTTATTCATGTTGTGTGCTACCTTCTTATCTTTTAATATTTGACAGTGGGCGTTCTGTCATTGTTGGACTGAATTTTCAGTCATTATGTATATTATAGCACATTAAATAGAAAAAATCAATTTTTATGTATAAGTACAAAGTAATAGATGCTAGGAAATTTCCTAGCATCTATTTGGCTTGCAGTAAAATGACTTAAATAATAATGTCTTTTTTATCTTTGTTTTTTTTATTTTCTTTTTCTAAGTTATCTGATTTTTCTGAATTTGGAACATCAAAATTTGATATTTCGGTTGAATCAAAGGTTTTGTAAGTATTTATATCAAGTAATTCTTCATTACTTTTTGGTCGTGCGTTTGAAATTAATTTGTAAATAAACAATGTCAAACAAGAAGTAATGAAAACAGCTCCTATTACCGGAATAATAGGACCTAATATCTGACTATAAATTAGCCAGGTTTCAGCCCCAACAATTCCCAAAGTTATAAAGACTATAACTATAGTCAAAATACTTTTTTTAATATCTTTCATTTTTTGTCCTCCTAATTATAAAGCAAGCCACTACAAAAATGTAGAATAATAATATAGCATAAAATTGCGGAAAAAACAAGTTTTGCAAAGCAAATGGAAAAAAATAGAATAAAAAATAGATATTTCTGAATGATTTTTAAAAAAGAATAATAAAAGAAGAATAAAAATATAGTTGAAGAATATACATATAATAAATAAAAATAAGGGGGAATCTTTTGTGGAATATACGAGAGAAAAATTTTTTGAGGTTATGTATAATACTAAATTGGACAAGTTAGTAATAAAAAAGGAAAGGTGGATTAGTAAAATAAGAAGAGTAATTAAAACTCATAAATTTATAACAACAGTAAGTATAGCATTTTTTATGTTTTCAATTGTAAATATAATTATGATATATAGTTTTATGAAAATTTTGCAAAATATATAAAAGTATGATAAAATACTACTATTCTAATAAAAGGAGGATAGTAGTATTTTACTACTAAAAAAGAATGAAATTAGCAAGTGAATGGAAAGAATATAAAATTTTAGATATGGCAGAGGGGCAAAAGCTAGAAAGATGGGGAGATGTTATATTAGCAAGACCTGATCCTCAAATCATATGGAAAGATAAAAGTTATCCAAAAAAATGGAAAGAAATTAATGCAACATACCATAGAAGTAAAACTGGTGGAGGAGCATGGCAATTTAATAAAAAGATTCCAAAACAATGGCAAATACATTATAAAAATTTAACTTTTAATATCAAACCAATGGGATTCAAACATACAGGGCTGTTCCCAGAGCAAGCAGTTAATTGGGATTGGATGATAAATAAAATAAAATCAGAAAAAAGAGAAATAAAAGTATTAAACCTATTTGCTTATACAGGAGGAGCAACAGTTGCTTGTTTATCAGCAGGAGCATCTGTATGTCATGTTGATAGTTCAAAAGGAATGACAACTTGGGCAAAAGAAAATGTAATATCATCAGGACTAGAAGATAAAAAAGTAAGATTTATAGTAGATGATGTTGTAAAATTTGTAAATAGAGAAATTAGAAGAGGCAATAAATACGATGCTATCGTAATGGATCCACCATCTTATGGAAGAGGTGCAAAAGGAGAAGTGTGGCAATTTGAAGAAAACATTTATGATTTAGTAGAATTATGTACAAAAGTATTATCAGATGCCCCTCTATTCTTTTTAATAAATTCATACACAACAGGAATATCAAGTACAGTATTAAAGAATATATTAAACATAACAGTTGAAAAAAATCACAAAGGAAAAGTAGAATGCGGAGAAATAGGAATACCAATGGAAGAATCGAAGCTAGTATTACCATGTGGAATTTACGGAAGATGGGAGAAATAAGAAAATGAGACAGGAGGGACAGGTCTTAAATGTCCTATAATATTGAGAAAAATATCGAAATTTGTCAAAAGTGTTTATATATTAGCAATAATTACAAAATTCGACAAAATATAGGACATTTAAGACCTGTCCCTCCTGTCTCAGAAGGAGAAGTAGATGCAGGATTTAAAAGTAATTTATGAGGATAATCATATAATTGTGGTCGAGAAGATACCTAATGTTCCGTCTCAGTGTGATAAAACTGGAGATATGGATATGCTTACTTTGGTTAAAGGATATATTAAAGAGAAATATAATAAACCAGGAAATGTTTATTTGGGATTGGTGCATAGATTAGATAGACCTGTTGGAGGTATTATGATTTTTGCTAAAACTTCAAAGGCAGCGTCTAGATTGAGTAATCAGGTAAGAGAGAAAGTTTTTAAGAAGAAATATTTAGCTGTGGTAGATGGAAAGTTTGAAAAAAATAATGGAACTTTGGAAGATTATTTATATAAAGATGAGAGAAATAATATTAGTAAGGTTGTAAGTAATCAAAAGAAAAATGCAAAATTTGCAAAGTTAGATTATGAGGTTTTAAAATATAATGAGGTAAAAGACTTAAGCTTGGTTGAAATAAATTTACATACTGGTAGGCATCATCAAATTAGAGTTCAATTGTCTAATTTTGGTCATAGTATATTTGGAGATCAAAAATATGGAACAAGGGGAAAGGGAAAACAGATAGCATTATGGGCATATAAGCTTACAATTGAGCATCCAATAACTAAAGAAAAAATGACTTTTGAAGATTTGCCAGAACCAATAGGAACATGGTGTATATTAAAAAATTATAATAATGAGTAAAAATATTTGCATTTTAAATTAAACTATGTTACAATACATAGGTAATTATGAGAAAGACCGTTAGGAGGAATAAATAAGATGGGAATAGTAAAAGGAATATTAATAGCGATATATCTTGTTATAGCACTAGTTTTAATAGTATTAACATTAATACAAACAAAAGAAGATCCAGGACTATCTTCTACAATAACAGGTTCATCAACTAATAACTTTTATGAGAAAAATAAAAGTAGAACAAAAGAAGGAAAACAAAAAAAGTGGACAGTTATTTTATCAGTTGTATTTGTAGTATTAACAATAGCATTAGGAATTGTATATATGGCATAAAACGTAATAAAAGGGGCGGTTTTCATAAGGAAACTACCCTTTTTTGTACCGAAATTAAAACTTTTTGAAAAGGAGAGGAATTAAAAGTTAAGAAATGGAAGAAAAAGAACAAAAAATTTTAGATTTTATGAAAAATGAAGATTATATACCAATGAAGGCAAAAGAAATAGCAATGCTTATGAGAGTACCAAAAAATGAGTATAATAACTTTTTAGAGATAATAGGAAAGCTAGAATTAGAATTAAAGATTCAGAAGAATAGGAAGAATCGTTATAGAATTAGTGAAAAAACTTATTATGAAGGCTATTATAGAAAAAATCAAAAAGGATTTGGATTTGTAAAAATAGAAGAGCAAGAAGATGAAATTTATATATCAAAAGAAAATTCATTAAATGCTTTAAATGGAGACAGAGTTTTAATAGAGATAGTAGAAGAAAGCAATAAAGTAAAAAAAGCAGAAGGAAAAATTATAAAAGTACTAAAACATGAGAAGGATACTGTTGTAGGAATATTTCAAAACAATAAAACATTTGGATTTGTTGTTCCAGACGATAAAAATTTTGGAACAGACATATATATTTCAAAAAAGAATTTTGGAAAAGCAAGAACTAATCATAAAGTATTAGTACAAATTACAAAATATCCACAAAAGGGCAAAAAGGCAGAAGGAAAGATAATAGAGGTATTAGGAAATGTAAATGAAGCGGGAGTAGACATGCTTTCTTTAATAAAAGAACATAAATTGCCAGCAAGATTTCCGGAAGCTGTAGTAGAAGAAGCAAAAAGATGTGGAAATAGAGTTGATAAAAAAGATATACCTAATAGGGTTGACTTAAGAGATAAAATAATTTTTACAATTGACGGAGAAGATGCAAAAGATTTAGATGATGCAGTAAGGGTAATAAAATTAGAAAACGGAAATTATGAGTTAGATGTTCATATAGCAGATGTTAGTTATTATGTAAGAGAAAATAGTTTATTAGACCAAGAAGCTCTAATTAGAGGAACAAGTATATATATGTTAGGAAGAGTAATTCCAATGTTACCTAGAGAGTTATCTAATGGTATTTGTAGCTTAAATGCTGGAGAAGATAGATTTACATTATCATGCTCTATGGAAATTGATAAAAAAGGTAAAGTCATTTCGTCAGAAATATATAAAGGAATTATTAAAGTTACAGAAAGAATGAGTTATACAGATGTACAAAAAATCATAGATGCTTCAGATGAAGTAACTTTAAAAAGATATGAGCCATATATTCAAGAATTTAAAAACATGGAAGAGTTGGCAATCATTTTAAAAAATAGGAGAATAGAAGAAGGATATTTAAATTTAGATATACCAGAAAGTAAGATTGATTTAGATATAGATGGAAATGTAACAAATATATCTAAATATGAAACAACATTTGCACATGAAATAATTGAACAATTTATGCTTACAGCTAATGAAACAATAGCAGAAAAATTTTTCTGGTTAGAAGCACCATTTATTTATAGAGTGCATGAACAACCTGATTTGGAAAAAGTACAAGAACTAAATAAATTTTTATTTAATTTTGGATTAAAAATAAAAGCTAACAAAGATAATATTTATCCAAAGGAATTTGCTAAAATACTAGATGAAATAAAAGGAAAGGAAGAGGAAAGGGTTATTTCAAATTTAGTATTAAGAACTTTAAAAGTAGCTAGATATGAAGCAGAAAATAAAGGACATTTTGGTATTGCAAGTAAATATTATTGCCATTTTACTTCACCAATTAGAAGATATCCTGATTTGTTTATTCATAGAATCATATCAAAATATCTAGAAGAAAATTATGTTGTAAATGAAAAGTTTGTTACTAAATATAAGCAACAAGCAGAAGATAGAGCAAAACAATCTTCAGAAAGAGAAAAAGTTGCTACAGAGGTAGAAAGAGAAGCTGAGAATATTAAAAAAGCAGAGTATATGGAATCTAGAATAGGTGAAGAATATGATGGAATTGTTTCTTCTATTACTTCATTTGGTATGTTTGTTGAGTTAGATAATACAGTAGAGGGATTAATAAGATTTGATAAATTAGGAAATGAGTATTTTATTTATGATGAAGATAGAAAAAGATTAATTGGAGAAAGAAGCAATAAAGTCTATAAGATTGGAGATAAAGTAAGAATAAGAGTTATATCAGCTAATAAATTATTAAGACAAATTGATTTTGAAATTATAGAAAATAAATAAATACTATAAATAGGTAATTAGTACTAAAAGTAAGCTACTTTCCTGTCAGCTTTTTCTAATAGAATATATAAAAAAAATGTGTTAGGCACCTCTCAATGTAAAAATTGAGATTCTCCTAACATATTTTTTAATATCTTCTAATTTCGAAAAAGTTTCCATCCTCTTAGCTTACTTTTAGTACTAATTACCTATTTATAGTAAAAATATTATCTAATCCACATCATAATATTAGCAAAAATAATAACTAAAACGGAAAAGCATATAACAACTACACCACCAGTTTTATTATCAAGCTCTTTTATTTCATAAATAGCAAAACCAATTGCTTTTAATAAAATCCAAATAGTAAGCAATAAAAAAAATAATTTATAAATAACACTTGTCATAAAAAACTCCTTCTTTATGTTTCTGTTAATAACATTCCAGATTTAACAGAAGTATCTATTTCAACATCAAAAAATGCATTTTTATAATTTTCTAACCATGAATATTGTTCAAATTGTTTAGAAGTAAAAAAGTTTTGTAAAGAATACTTTCCTAATCCATCAATATCTGAGTTAAAGTTTTTTGAAGTTTTATATAAATAGTCAGAAAAAATGTTTTTTAAATAACTATTACAAGAATTAGAGATAGAATTTAAAACTTCTGGAGATAGATATTTAGAATCTTTAGACATAGAGTAAATCCTTCCTCTAAATTCACACTTTATTTTAATATAAGGGGCAGGTGTTGAGGTATCTACAGTTACATTAGTATTCTTAGATGGAGATAAATAAACATCTAAATAATTATTATTATTTTCAGGGTCAGGTATGGAAATAAGAAAACGGTCTAAGTCATTTTTTATATTTAAAAATGATATTGTTTCTAAAGCGTTTAATTCACCTACAAGTTTATCTGACTTAAAAACTGCTAATCCAATATTTTCGGCACCATTTTCACCAAAAATAGAAGAATTATTTGCTTTTATGGTATAATCTTTTTGAGAATCAATTTCAACAGAATTATTAGGAGTCCCTTCATTAACACCTCCTAATATTGCATAAGGTTCACAATTGTTACAAATTAAAGCATTAAAGAAATTACCAATTGTAGCATCAGGCATATAGCCTGTATATTGACTCGAATTAGTGAATTTTTCATAATAATTAGAAATTAAGTTTTCTAATTCTGGTTTTGTTTGTTCTAAATAATATTTTGCAGTGCATTTACTAATTACAATATTAGCAGAAGGTCTTACTTGAGTATCATTAATTAAAGTATAAATTTCATCAGATATTCCCTGATAGGCTAATTCTTCTGAAAATATAATAACTTTACAATGTGACATATTGATTTGTTTTCCAAGATATCCATTAATTAGATTAGTAGCATTACTTAAAGAAGAAGCGGTAACTGTATTAATAATAGTGGAAGGCTTATTATTAGATCCAGATTCGGGGGATAATGAAGTAGAAAATTGAAAACTAACTTCTAATTTATTATCAGTAGAAGTATCAATTGCGATTGCTAATACATAAGCCAAATTATCAATACTAAGTGAAGAATAAGAACTGGAAAATGCAATAATAAATATTACTATTAATGATAGTATAAAGATTTTTTTAAGTAGTTTTTTCATTTTTGATTCCTTTCTTTTTAAAATTAGCAACAATTAAAATACTTAATCCTAAAAAGAATACAATACCAAGCACTAAATATGGATAAATACTTCTTTCAAATTTTTGAGATATTGCATAATTTTTAGGAATTAATGATATTCCTAGAATTAATAATCCAAAGACATCAATTAAAGGTTTTTTAGTTGATATATTAGTTAATTTTTTAAATATTTCCATAGAAAATTTGATAACAATACTTAAATAACAAGCAAAAACCAAAATCCAAAATAACAAGAAAATTGATTCAAGTCTTTGGAAGAAGTTACCAAATTCTATATATCTAGTAGCATTATATAGAGGTGTAATTTCATTTGTTGATACAAAAAAAGCAAAAATAAATAATAAAGTAGCTACACTTAAAAGTAAATATAATGCACTAATACCAATAGAAATAAGCAGAATTTTTTTCATGTTTTCAGGTTCCTTTAAAAATGGCGGTAAAAAATAAATGTATTCAATACCAGCAAATGAGTATAAATTTACAAGGCCTAAAACAAAAGTATTATAAATGCCTTCACCAAAAATGGGAAACATTCTTTGAGGGGTAAATTGCCCTAAATTAGTCAAAAATAAAAATATAACAGAAATTAATACTATAGGTAAGATAATTAAAGTTGTTTTTAAAGTAGCATTAAAATCTAATCTGTTTGCAATGCAAATGGCAATGATAAAAAAAGATAAAATGAAAAATATATTTGTCATAGGATAGTAAATAATTTTTATACTTTCACAAAAACTACGAAGAAACATACTAAAACTTGTTATAAAATAAAGTATAAATATAATACCAATAATATTTTTAAATAATTTACCACCAACGAATTCAGAAATATCAATAATGTCTAGGCCAGGAAAATTCCTTAATAGACGATATATTAAATATGCTATTAATATGGCAAAAATACTTACATATATTATATTTAGAATACTAGCTGATTTCATAAAAGATAAGATGTTCTTTGGAAGGTATAGAAGAGTGTGAGATACTACGATTGCAAGAATCATCATAATAGCTTCTACAGTACCAATTTTTTGATTTGACATAACAAACCTCCTTTTTTTATTTATTTAAATTAGGATTATATTTCCATTTCATGGCAATTTCATCTTGATTATTCTGCTTCTTGGTAGCAAGATAAGGAGCACGATATTCTCTTTTCCAAATAGGTGGTAATAAATATCCATTTCCTTTAGTATTGCTTGTAGGAGCAAAAGGAACTGCAAAAGGAACTCCAAAAGATTTTATACTACAAATGATAGAAATATAGACAAATAATCCAAGAGAGATGCCTAAGAATCCAGCAATAAAACCAAGTAGTATAAATAAAAATCTAAAATATCTTAAATGGAATCCAAAAGAATAGTCTGGAATAGCAAAAGAAGCAATACCAGTAATGGCTACAATAATTATTAATATTGGACTAACAATGCCAGCACTTACAGCAGCTTGTCCTAAAACCAGTGCACCAACAATTCCGTATAGTAGGGCCTATAGGAGATGGAACTCTTAGACCTGCTTCACGTATTAATTCAAAAGAGACTTCCATTATTAAAATTTCAACAATAATAGGAAAAGGAACACTTTCTCTTGAAGCAAGGATGGAATATAGGAGGCTAGTTGGAAGGATTTCTTGGTGGAATCCAGTAATTGCAACATACATACCAGGTAATAATAAAGTAATAAAAACAGCTAAAAGTCTAAGACCTCTTAGAAAGTTAGCAAAATTAGGCTTTAAATTGGTATCTTCAGGAGAAGAAAGAAAATCAATTAAAATAGATGGCATGATAAGTCCATAAGGAGTACCATTTACAATTACAATAACCCTGCCCTTTAGAAGGTGTTTACTAACTTTGTCGGGTCTTTCTGTTGATATTATTTGAGGAATACCTAAAATATTAGAATCAGATATTAATTGTTCTAATTCTCCAGCTGAAAGTAAAGAGTCAACTTCTAAATTATTTAATCTATATTTTACTTCATTTACTAAATCTGAATTTGTAAGACCGTGCATATAACATACTGCACATTTTGTTTTTGTTATTTTTCCAACTTCAATTGTTTCTATAATCAGATTTTCATTATTAATAATTCTTCTGATTAGAGATGTGTTTGTACGAATATTTTCAACAAAAGCTTCATGAGGACCTTTTATAACAATTTCATTATTAGGAGCATCTACACTTCTTTGTTTAAATCCTTTTACTTCAATATCAAATGCTTGATTTAAAGTATCAACAAATAAAATACAATTTCCGTGAATTTATTCCATTTGCTGCTTCATCAAAGTCAAAGATTTCTTTTACAGCATTTTGAGGCATTAGGCAACCCATAAGATAATTAGGTAGGTCGAATTTTTTTACTTTTCTAATAGTTATATTATTAGTTACTGATTCAGAAATTACTTTATTTTGAGAGCCATCATAAAGATTATTTTTATTTCGTAACATTAAAGGTTTTAAAATAAAATCATCCATTATTTGAGAATCTACCATTCCATCAATGTAGATTAGAAAGGCATTATATTGTTTACCACGAGCGTTCATTGTAAACTCGCGTAAGATAACGTCGCTATTAATTAATAAGTTATATTTTGTTTTTATATATTCTATATTTACAATTAAACTAGGAAATATTTTTGTTTTCTCTTTTGGTGCATTTTCGTCTGAATTATTATAAGATGTTGTATTACTACTTTCAGGAATATCAAATTCATAATTGTTTTTAGGTGTATATGCAAAAAAGTTATTAAATAAATCTTTTAAATTCATAAATTTCTCCAATTTTTATATTTAATTACTATTTAGAATGAATAATTCTAAAATATAATTATTTTTAATATTATTTGGTAAAAAAACAAAAAATATACTAGTTTAAAAAATAAAAAAATGATATAATCAAACATAGAGAAAGATATACAAGGAGATTAATTATGAAAAATAAATTTGCAACTATAATTATGTCTATTATTATCATATTAATTATAGGAATTATTAGTATATTTGGAATAATTTTATGGGAAGAAATACAACAAACAGAAACATCAATAGAGCCAGAATCTTTTAAAACAGTTTTTTCTGAAAATTCAAATACAGTTAATAAAAACATAGAAACTCCAGCAGTAAAGGAAAATGTATTTGATGGTATAAAAGACAGTAATCAAAATACTTCAGTAGATTATAGTAATATAAAAGTTGATAAATATTTTTATAATCAATTAGAAGATGAATCAAAAACAATATATAAAGCATTTGAAGCAAACCAAGAAAACTTGAAAACAGGTAATTATAAAATTGAATTAGGAAATAGTTTTTCAAATTTATTAAAAAAAGAAGATGGGCAAGAACAACTAGGAAAGTATTATCAATCTGCTTTTGAAGCTTATAATTATGATAATCCAGATGTATTTTATTTAGACCCTAATAAAATGTATTTAAATATAGAGACTACGACTAGTAGAAATGGAAATACATATAATGTTTATATTAATACAGGAGAGCAAAATAACTATTTTACTGATGATTTCTCATCAAAAGAACAAGTTGATATAGCTAGTCAAAAAATTGAAAAAGTAAAAAATAATATTATAGCTAATAAAACGGGAAATACTTATGATGACATAAAAATGGTACATGATTGTTTAGTGAATAATGTAGAATATGATACAAGTATATCACAAAGTAATATTTATGATATATATGGAGCATTAGTAAACAATGTTGCTGTTTGCGAAGGATATGCAAGAGCTTTTAAATACATTATGGATGAAATGAATATACCATGTGTATTAGTAATTGGACAGGGAAAAAATTCTCAAGGGCAAACTGAGAATCATGCATGGAATTATGTCGAACTAAATAATAAATGGTATGCAATTGATGTCACATGGGATGATCCTGTGGTAACAGGTGGTGGAGGAGCAAGTAAAGAATCAAGATATAAATATTTTTTAAAGGGTTCTAATACTTTTTTACAAGACCATGTGCCAAGTGGACAGTTTACACCAAATGGAAAAGTATTTGAATATCCAGATATTAGTAAAGAGGATTTATAAAAAATATATTAAGAAGGAAATAAAAATGGAAGCAAAAGATACTAAAATAATAATAGGACTAACAATAGAAGAAGTAGAAGAAAGAAAAAGGAAAAATCTAGTTAATTATGATACTTCTGTACCAACTAAAAGCATAAAAAGAATACTTTTGGAAAACTTTTTTACACTTTTTAATTTTTTAAACTTATTTTTAGCGGTTGCTATATTTTTGGTAGGTTCATATAAAAATATGCTATTTTTAGGAATAGTAATTATAAATACAGCAATTAGTACTTTTCAAGAAATTCATTCTAAAAGAATAGTAGATAAACTTTCAGTAATGGCAAGTAGCAAAGCAAGAGTGATACGTAATGGAAAGAAACAAGAAATATCAATTAATGATTTAGTTTTGGATGATGTAGTCGAATTTAATACAGGAAATCAAGTCGCAACAGATAGTAAAATATTACAAGGAGAAGTTCAAGTAAATGAATCTTTTCTTACAGGAGAGCCAGATACTATTTTAAAAAAAGAAGGAGAAGAACTATTATCTGGAAGCTATATTGTAAGTGGAAAATGTATAGCAAAAGTAGAGCATATAGGAGAAGAAAATTATACAGCTAAGATTTCAAGTGGAGCAAAGTATGTAAAGAAAATTAATTCTGAAATAATGACATCACTAAATAAAATTATTAGAATTCTAACTTTTGCTATTATACCAATTGGAATTGCATTATTTTATACACAACTACATTTACAAGGAGCAAGTATGCAAGACGCAGTTATAAAAAGTGTAGCTGCGATAATAGGAATGATACCAGAAGGATTAGTTCTATTAACGAGTACAGTTCTAGCTGTCAGTGTTATTAGATTATCAAAGTCAAAGGTATTAGTTCAAGAATTATATTGTATTGAAACATTGGCTAGAGTAGATACTTTGTGTTTAGATAAAACTGGAACATTGACAGAAGGAATAATGGAAGTAAAAGATTTTGTACCAGTAAATACATCACAAGAAAAAATGTCAAATATTTTATCTAATATAGGTAAATTTTCTGAAGATGAAAATTCTACAATTGAAGCTATTAGAGATTATTTTAGAGAGACAAAAAATGAGTTTAAGCCAACACAGAAGGTAGCTTTTTCATCTAAAACTAAGTGGTCTGGAATTTACTTTGAGGACGAGGGAAGTTATATAATAGGAGCACCAGAGTTTGTATTAAGAGATAAATTTGATAAATATAAAAATATGATAGAAAAATACGCGAAAGATTATAGAGTAATTGTGTTAGCAAATTCAAAAGAAAATTTTATAAAAAATGAATTACCAGATAATGTTGAGCTTATTGGATTTGTTTTAATTTTAGATAAAATAAGGAAAGAAGCAAAAAATACATTAGAGTATTTTGAAAGACAAGGTGTAGATGTAAAAATTATTTCAGGAGATAATCCAATTACAGTATCAAAAATAGCAAAGCAAGTTGGAATAAAGGAATATAATAACTATATAGATATGTCTACATTAAAAAGTGATAAAGAGGTCAAAGAGGCAGCTTTAAAATATACTATTTTTGGTAGAGTTTCTCCAACACAGAAAAAGGCTTTAGTATTAGCTCTTCAAGAAAAAGAGAAAACAGTTGCAATGACAGGAGACGGAGTAAATGATGTTTTAGCATTAAAAGCATCTGATTGTAGCATTGCTATGGCAAATGGAAGTGACGCAACTAAAAGTGTTGCACAATTAATTTTATTAGATTCTAATTTTGCTTCTATGCCAAAGGTAGTAGCAGAAGGAAGAAGAACAATTAATAATATCCAGCGTTCAGCATCATTATTTTTAGTTAAGACAATATATTCAACAATTCTTGCGTTAATGTTTTTATTTATGGGGTCAGCATATCCATTTGTACCAATTCAATTAAGTTTGATTAGTACAGTAACAATAGGAATTCCATCATTTATATTAGCATTAGAGCCAAATAAAGAAAGGATAAAAGGAGAATTCTTGAAAAATGTTATAGCAAGAGCATTACCTACTGGTCTAACAGTTGCACTTAATATATTTGTAATATCAATATTGTATAAAAATGGAATAATTCCAACAGAACAATATTCAAGTTTGTGTGTAATTGCTACAGGAATTTGTGGGATAATATTATTATTTACACTTGCTAAATCTAGAAAAAGTGAAGAAACTATGTTTCCGGTTTCTATTTTTAGATTGTCACTTGCTATAATATTAACTGGAATGTTTGTTTTTGGTTTGACGGTTTTAAATTGGTGGTTTAATATTGCACCTATTGAACCAATGATAGAGAAAATTGCAAGAATTATAGTTGTATCAATTATAAATTTTATAGTACTTACGATTTTGTTTAGGAAGTATTTGAAGATAGAAAAATAAAAAAGACTCTTAAAATATTAATTTATACTTAATATTTTAAGAGTTTCTTTTATATTATAATATAATACAAATTAATCCGCCACTACCTTCATTTACAATTCTTTCTAATGTTTCTTGTAATTTTATTTGAGCATCCTCTGGCATTTTTGAAAGTTTTGTTTGTAATCCTTCATTTACAAGTTCATGCAAACTTTTACCAAATATATTAGATTCCCAAATTTTCTTTGGATCACTTTCAAAACCAGAAAGTAAATAATTCACAAGCTCTTCTGATTGTTTTTCAGAGCCAACAATAGGAGAAACTTCTGTTTCTACATTTGTTTTTATTAAATGTATAGAAGGAGCTGTGGCCTTTAGTTTAACACCAAATCTTGAACCTTGTTTTACCATTTCAGGTTCTTCTAAAATAAGTTCATCCATAGAAGGAGTTACAATTCCATACCCTTTGCGATTTACCTCATCTAATGCATATGCTATTTTATCATATTTTTTCTTGGTAATTGAAAGCTCTGCAATGATACTAAATAAATCTCCTTCATTTTTTACATTAACACCAGTAATTTCAGTAAGAACATTATAGAACAATTCTTCTTTTAATGTGATTTCAATATTAACATTACCAGAACCTAGTTGAATATCAGCAATAGAAGTATTAGATATAATTTCAGTCTTTTTAATTGAACTTGCACATGTTGAGACATCTTTTAATACAGTAACTTTTTCAAATGCTTCCTTAATTTCTTTATATAATTCAGCTTTTAAAGGATGAGTAAACTCTAATCCATCGATCCATCTAGGAAATTTTATTTTTATTTGTTCTACTGGAAATTCATATAGAACTTTAGAAAACATATTGTTAATATCATCAATTGTTAAATCTTCACAGTTTGTTGGAATAACAGGTGTTTCATATTTTTCACTAAGAGTATTAGCTAATTCTTGAGTATAGCTAGAAGAAGGTGTTTCAGAATTTAAAAGTATAATAAAAGGTTTTCTTAAGGCTTTTAATTCAGAAACAACTCTTTCTTCTGCTTTGATATAATCCTCTCTAGGAATGTCTGTAATTGAACCATCTGTTGTTACTAGTATTCCAATAGTAGAATGTTCTTCAATAACTTTTTTTGTTCCAATTTCAGCAGCTGTTTCAAATGGGATTTCTTCTTCTGACCAGGGTGTTTTTACCATTCTTGGCATATCATCTTCTAAGTATCCAATAGCATTGTCTACTAAATATCCAACACAATCAACAAGTCTAGTTTTAAATTTTAAGTTATTATCTAATGTGATTTCAATTGCTTCGTTAGGAACAAATTTTGGTTCTGTTGTCATAATTGTTTTTCCACCAGCACTTTGTGGCAATTCATCTTTTGCTCTTTCTTTTTTATATTCGTTGTCAATATTAGGAATTACAAGTAAGTCCATAAATTTTTTTATAAATGTAGATTTTCCTGTTCGCACAGGTCCAACAACTCCTACATAAATGTCACCATCCGTTCTTTTTGCGATGTCTTGATACAATCTAGTATTTTCCATCTATATACCTCCTTCAATTCTAAGAAAATGTTTGTACGAAATTACTTTAGTTAATATATATGGTGGAAAGTTTTATAATATGACAAGTTTTATTTAAATTTAAATTTTACATTTTAAATATGCAATCAAAAGAGCAAGCTTTAAACATTCCTAAATTAATTAAAAAACTTGATAAAAAGAAAGAGATATGATAAAATAGCAACATTATAGAACAAAGCATATAATGTACTAGGTTAATACATTGAAAGGGATGAATAATATGGATAAAAAAATACAAGATGTGGTTGATGTATTAAAAGAATATAATCAAGAACATATTATAAATTTATTAAATAAATTAGAGGAGCCAAAAAAACAAGAATTATTAGAACAAATAAACAAAATAGACTTTCATCAAATTATGGAATTATATGATAATACAAAAAAAGAAATTGAAATAAAAGAAAACATAATAGAATCAATTCCTTACTATGATAAAGAAAAATTAACAAAAGAACAAAAAAATGAATTTGACACTATAGGAGAAGAAATTATAAAAAGTGGTAAATATGCTGTTGTTACTATGGCAGGAGGACAAGGAACTAGATTAGGACACACAGGACCAAAAGGAACTTTTAAATTAGATGTATATGGAAAAGGAAAATATTTATTTGAAATATTAATAGACAATTTAAAAGAAGCAAATAAAAAATATGATACAGTAATACCATGGTATATTATGACAAGTAAAGAAAATAATAAAGAAACAACAGATTTTCTAGAAAAAAATAATTACTTTGGATACGATAGAGACCATGTAACAATATTTATGCAAAGTGAATTACCATTAGTTGATACAGAAGGAAAACTTCTTATAAGCAAAGAATTAAAAATTAAAGAAGCTTCTGATGGAAACGGAGGAACATATTCTTCTTTAAGAGCTAGTGGTTGTTTAGCAGATATGAAAGAAAAAGGAATTAAATGGGTATTTATTGGAGGAGTAGATAATGTTTTATTAAAAATGGCAGATGTAACATTATTAGGAATGACAGCAAAACAAGGAGTTCAAATTGCTTCTAAATCAGTAGTAAAGGCAAATCCTCATGAAAAAGTAGGAGTTTTCTGTAAAATAAATGGTCATCCAAAAATTATTGAATATGCAGAATTACCAGAAAAAATGGCAGAAGAAGTAGATAACAATGGAGAGTTAAAATATGGAGAATCAAATATTATGTGCCACTTATATACTATAGAAGCAATAGAGAAAATAAGTAAAGAAACATTAATGTATCATAGTGCATTTAAAAAGAATTCATACGTAGATGAAACAGGAAAAGAAATAATACCAGAAGAACCAAATTCTTATAAATTTGAATCATTTATTTTTGATGCTTTTGAATTTTTTGATGAAATGGCATTATTAAGAGTAAAAAGGGAAGATGAATTTGCACCTGTAAAAAATAGAGAAGGATCAGATAGCCCAAAAACAGCAAAGGAATTATACGAAAAATATTGGAATAGACAAAGACAATAAATAATATAAAAGCTTAGAAAATTATTATTATCATTAGTAGGAGGAATAATAATGGAAGAATGTAAAATTTGTAATTTATATAATTTAGAAGAAACTATTGCTAAAGATTTATTAGAAAGTGCTATATATCCATGGGAAGTTTTACCTAAGATTTCTAATTTTATATTAGAATTAGGTAAAAAGTTAGATGAAGATAAATACGAAAAAAGAGGAGAAGACATATGGATTGCTAAAAGTGCAAAAGTTGCACCAACAGCATATATTCATGGACCAGCAATTATATGCGAAAATGCAGAAGTAAGACATTGTGCTTTTATTAGAGGAAATGCAATTGTAGGAGAAGGGGCTGTTGTAGGGAATTCTACAGAACTAAAAAATGTTATATTATTTAACAAAGTTCAAGTTCCTCATTATAATTATGTTGGAGACTCTATACTTGGATATAAATCTCATATGGGAGCAGGATCAATTACATCAAATGTTAAATCAGATAAAAAATTAATTGTAATAAAAAATGGAAAAGAACAAATAGAAACAGGAATAAAGAAAATTGGTGCTATGCTTGGTGATGAAGTTGAAATAGGATGTGGAAGTATATTAAATCCAGGTTCAATAATAGGAAAAAATACAAATATATATCCATTATCTTCAGTAAGAGGAGTAGTACCGAAAAATAGTATTTATAAAAAGCAAAATGAAATAGTAGAAAAAATTTAATAAAAAATCAACCTAAATTAGGTTGATTTTTTTTACTACATTTGTTGTTTACCAGGTATAAAGTAATCAACAACACCATAGATTAAAGCTCCTATAATAGCGGCTATCCATGAAATAGAATAACCTGCAACAAAGAATTGAGTAACATATAAAATAATAGCAGCTAATGCGAATCCAACAAAACCTTTACCAAATGGACTAGCATGTAAACCAGTAAATTTGATAACTAAATAATCAATTATAGTTAAAACGATAGCAGCTATTGCTAAAGTCCAGATACTATTAATAGTAAATCCAGGTGTAAAAAATGCAGTAATAGCTAATACTACTGCTGAAGCTATAAGTCTTCCCACTATTTGCCATACAGTAGAAGCACCACTACTTGATTGATTTCCTTGAACATCTGACATAAGTCTAACCTCCTTAGCTATTTAAATTGTAAATAATATACAATTAAATATGCAGATTTAAATTTTCCGTTATTTAAGTTGTTAGAAAATCTTATTTTGTCTTTAAAATTTCTTGTGGTCAATAATATTATTCACAAAAAAATAATAATTATACTAAAAAAAACTGTATAGAATAGTTAAAATATGTAAAAAATAAAAATAAAAAATTATAAATATGGAGGAAGAGCTGTGTTAATTACATTTTTTAGAGCAATTGTTTTATATTTAATTGTTTTGGTGGTTATGAGATTAATGGGAAAAAGAGAAATTGGACAATTACAACCTTTTGAATTGGCTATTTCTATTATGATTGCAGATTTGGCTTCTATTCCGATGACAGAAATAGGAATACCAATATTTAATGGAATTGTGCCAATATTAGGACTTTTAGTAATGCATTTAATTTTATCGCTTATTAATTTGAAAAGTTTAAAGGCAAGAGAAATTATATGCGGTAAACCAAGTATTTTAATTTATAGAGGAAAAATAAATGAAAAGGAATTAAAAAAAGAAAGATTTACAATTAATGAATTAGAAGAAAGATTAAGAGGAAATAATGTAGTGAATTTAGGTGATGTAGAATATGCAATTTTAGAAACGAGTGGACAAGTAACTGTAATACAAAAACCAGAAAAAAGAAATACTATACCAGAAGATTTTAATATTGTACCAGAATATGAAGGAATTCCATATGACTTAGTAGTTGATGGGAAAGTTATGAATAAAAATTTAAAGGCGATTGGAAAAAACTATAATTGGTTAAAGAAACAAGTGGAAAAATTTGATATTAAACCAGAAGAGGCTCTTGTTGTGACAATTGATGGAAAAGGACAAATATTCTGTCAAAAAAAGGAAGAGGTGGACTAAACTGTGAAAAAGGAGATAATAGTGTGCATTATAATTGTAATAGCTATTATAGTTGGAAATATTGTAACACAAAATTATACAGTGAAATCAATTGGAATATTATCAGAAGAATTAGAAGAATTAAAAAAAGATGTCATAGAAGCGGAAGAAAATGGGGAAGAAGAAGTAAATGAAAATATAAAAAATAAAAAAGAAGAAATAAAAAAAGAATGGGAAAATAGATATAATAAATTAGCATATTTTATTGAACACGATGAGTTAGAAAAAGTAAAAACAGATTTAACAGCATTGAATAGTTTTATAGAAACTAAAGAATATGCAGAAGCAATTAGTGAGTTAGATAAATGTGTTTTTGTATTAAAACATATTGAAGATAAATATGCATTTAATTTACAAAATGTATTTTAAATAAAAACCTATATTATATTAAAAAATATAATATAGGTTTTTATAATAAATTTTATTTTTCATAACTTACTTTAGCATATTTCTTTAATTTTTCATAAACTAAATAATTAACTGTTCCTGCAGGGAAATGACCATCTTTATCTTTTTTTCCAGCTGGTACACCTGTCAAAACTTCGATTCCTTCTTCAATAGATGAGACAGAATAAATATGGAATTTTTTATCTTTTACTGCTTGAATTATTTCATCAGATAATTGTAAATTATCAACATTTTGAACAGGTATCATAACACCATGAGAACCATCTAAGCCACGCACTTTACATACTTGAAAATATCCTTCGATTTTTTCATTTACTCCTCCAATAGGTTGGATTTGTCCTTTTTGGTTTACAGAGCCTGTAACAGCAATTGATTGATTAATTGGGATGCCAGATAAACTAGAAAGTAATCCATATAATTCAGTACTAGAAGCACTATCACCATCTACTCCATTATATAATTGTTCAAAACAAATACTTGCTGTTAAACATAAAGGAATATCTTGAGCAAACATTTCACCTAAATATCCAGTTAATATTAAAACACCTTTTGAATGAGAAGGTCCAGATATTTCTACTTCTCTTTCAATATTAACAATATTACTTTTTCCTGTATAAGTGTTAACAGTTATTTTTGCTGGCTTCCCAAATGTATAATCACCAACAGTTAATACTGTTAAACCATTTAATTCACCGACTTCATATCCAGAGGTATTAATTAAAAGTGAATTTTCTTTTATCATTTCTAAATATTTTTCATCATATTTTTTAACTCTTTCAATTCTTTCAGACAAAGCTTTATCAATAAATTTTCTAGTTACGATTTTTGATCTAGAAATTTTAGCCCATGTTGCAGCTTCACCAACAACTTGAATTAAATCATCAAATCTAGTTGAAATTTTGCTATGACTTCCTGCTAATTTAGAAGCATATTCAACTAATCTAGCCATTGCATCTCTATCTAATTGAGGTAAACCTTCATGTTCGCAAAATCCATGTATAATTTGAGCTAATTTATTGACATTTTCATTAGTAATTTCAGCAGATTCCTCAAATTCAACTTTAATTTTAAATAATTTTCTGAAATCAGAATCCATTGCTAATAATGTCTGATAAATGTTACTATTACCTATTAATATTACTTTCAAATTTAAAGGAATAGGTTCTGGTTTTAAAGAAATTAGAGTTACAGAAGAACGCTGGTCTGCCACATTTTCAATTCCTAATTCTTTTATTCGTAAAGCTTTTTTTAAAGCTTCATAACAAGCAGCGTTTGATAATAAATCTTTTGCTTGAAAAATAATATAACCACCATTTGCTTGTTGCATAAGACCAGATTTTAACATTGTATGGTCAGTTTTTAAAGCACCATAATAGTTTTCATATTCCAATGTACCAAAAATGTTTTGGTAAGAATAGTTAGAGTCCATAATAACAGGAGCGCCATCCCTGTTTGAATTATCAACAAATAAATTAACACGATAATTCAAACAAGGATCAGTTTTCCTTAAATTAGGATTTGGTTGGTTTTGAGGTGCTTGTTTATTAGGATCTTCTAAAAAAGTTGGAATATTTTTTAAAACATCTTGTTTTACATTATTTAAAAAAGTATTTATTTTTTTATTTCTTTTATATTTAGATTTTAAATAATTAATGTGAACATTTACAGTAAGTAAAGCAACATTTGATTGCCATTCTGAAATTTTTTTGTCAGATTGACGCTCTATTTCTTTTATTTGACTTATAGCAGTCATTATTTGTTCTTGAACTAGAACAGATTTTGCTTCATATTGTTGTTTTATTTCATCAGATAGTTTATCAAATTCTTCTTCTTCTATTGCTTTACCATCTACAACAGGCATCATATAAATACCATTTTGAGCAGCTTTAACTTGAAAATCATATTTAGAAGCTTCTTTATTTAATTTATCTAATAAAGCAGAACGCTTTTCTTCAAATTCTTGTTTTATTAAAGCTTTTTCTTTTTCAAAATCATCATTATTAAATGTTTTTTGAATATCTTTTCGTATTTCTTTAATAAATCCATCCATAGCTTCTTTAAATTCTTTACCTTGTCCAGCAGGTAATTCAACAGCTATTGGTTCGTTTGGATTTTCAAAATTATAGATATAACACCAATCTGAAGGAACTTTCTTTTTTGTTGCTATTTTTTGTAGATAATTTTTTGTGTACATTGTTTTACCAACTCCACTAGGTCCTTCTAGATATAAGTTATATCCTTTTACATCAACTTGCAAACCAAATTCTAGAGCTTTAATACCTCTGTCTTGACCTATTCCTTCTTGGATGGGTTCTAATTCTTCTGTGGTATCAAAGTGAAAAATATCTGGATTACAAGTCATTTTTAAATCTTTATAATTTAATTCATTTTTATTTTTCATTTGTTTCCTCCAATATTTTTTCTTAGTATAACCAGTTTAAAATTATTTTATATTAGTTGTAAGAAAAAGTAAAGAAATTATGAAAAAAAAATGAAATATGTTTATGAATATGTTAAATTTCGTAATCGTATGTTTTATTAAATAGTGTAAAAGCTAGTTCCTTAAGGGTTATAATATTTTTAAGATTATATCCTTTTCATTACGTTCAAAAAGAAAATCTAATATAAAAAAACAAGGCTTTTTCACTCAGGCTAAAATGTATATATGTATATGATTTTATATGTTTGAATATGATTGAAGCAATATTAGAATTTCTTAAAGAAATTCATGGAAAATGTTCACGTCGAGCTTTAGCTCGGACTAAGTGAAAGGGTGCCATTAAATTATTTTAGAAAT
>OHZZ01000144.1_pt1 | contig 39026 bp, 37 predicted proteins | sample 1580661 | NCBI WGS metagenome assembly OHZZ01 (sample SAMEA3882538, study PRJEB24775) | human gut metagenome | biome: human-associated habitat; feature: intestine environment; material: feces | place: Netherlands | collected 2009/2010
AAATGCTCTCTCTTTTTTCTTTTTATTTCTGTAACATATGTTTTATCACATTACACACCCGCCTAAACAAGGAGTTAGTTCAACCCAACATGACATCCAGTGCCATCATCAGGGTGAAACCTGCAGCAAAGGCCATTGTTCCGATATTCGAATGCTCTCCCTCCGACATTTCGGGGATAAGCTCTTCCACGACCACGTAGAGCATAGCGCCTGCCGCAAAACTTAAAAAGTACGGCAGCAGCGGCAGCATATAATCGATGGCCGCAATCATGAACAAGGCACCGATGGGTTCGACGATGCCCGAAAGGACACCGTACACGAAGGCTTTGAGACGGCCCCTTCCCTCCCCTTTCAGAGGCAGCGAGATGATGGCCCCTTCCGGGAAGTTCTGGATGGCGATGCCCAGGGACAGGGCCATAGCCGCTGCCCCGGAAATCGTCACACTGTCATGTACATAGCCTGCGTAGACTACGCCGACGGCCATGCCTTCGGGAATATTATGAAGCGTCACGGCGAGGACCAGTTTAGCCGCCCGGGAGATCCGTACGGCCGGTCCTTCGGCGTGTTCGCTGTTCATATGGAGATGTGGAATGATATGATCCAGCAGCAGCAGGAAGAGCACACCGGCCCAGAATCCCACAACAGCGGGAACAAAGGCCGGCTGGCCCGAAGCTTCTGCCTGATCCATGGCGGGAATGAGCAGGCTCCAAACGGAAGCCGCCACCATGACACCGGCGGCGAAGCCCGTAAAGGCGCGCTGCACCGGTTTGTGCAGGTTGCCGCGCACGAAAAAGACGCAGGCGGCACCCAGTGCGGTTCCCGCAAAAGGAACCAGAATACCACGGATTACTTCGAGGGGCAGATACATAGCAGTGTCAACCTTTCAGTCAGGTCAGGCATTGCCTGTCTTCCCTTTCTTGTCATGAGCCGCGGCCCTGCACTTGGGGCAGGATCCTGCGGAACCCGGGCACCCGGAGCAATGAGCGCAGGAGCCGGATGAAAGGTTCTTAATGACATGACGCAATGCCATGATGAAGCAGATGATGACTGCCGCAAATACGACAGCAGATAGAAAGTTCATAGAGACTCCTTTCTACTTTTTCAGTGTACCATACCCGTGCCGGCTGCGACAACCGGCGCGGAATATTTCCTCAGTCCGCCCCCTGTGCTGCCGGTACCGTCTTGCGGTACGGTGCGGCCGGGCGCAGGATAAAGTACAGGGCCACGGCAATCAGCACGCAGGCAATGCCCTGCATAATACCGAACGGTGTGCCATAGAAGGCCCAGCCGCCCAGGTTGTAGACCACGAAAGCCAGACCGTAACCAATCATGCACTGGAAACCGATGGCCAGGGCCGCCCATTTCTTTTCCCCCATTTCGCGGGCCGTCGCAGCCATCGCGACCAGGCAGGGCGGGTCAAACAGGTTCAGGACCATGTAGGTGAAGGCCGTGAGTGGAGTGAACATAGCGGCGATGCCTTTGAACACCGCTTCCTCGTTTTCCGGATCGGCGCCGGCCAGGATACCCAGGGTGCCGACGGCCTGTTCTTTCGCCATGAAGGCGGAAATGACGGCCACGGTGTTCTTCCAGTCACCCAGGCCAAGGGGCGAGAAGATCCAGGCGAAGGTGTTGCCGATGCCGGCCAGCATGGACTGTTCGACATCTTCCACCATTTCCAGGCTCGTGTTGAAGGCCTGCAGGAACCAAATGATGACGCAGACCGAGAAGATGATCGTGCCGGCCTTGATGATGAAGCCGCGGGCACGTTCCCACATATGGATCAGGACGCCTTTGAAAGAAGGAATATGGTAGGCCGGCAGCTCCATGACGAAGGGAGCCGGTTCGCCGGCGAAGAATTTCGTCTTTTTCAGGGCGATGCCGCCGAGAATGATGATGGCGATGCCCATGAAGTACATGGCCGGGGCCACGAAGACCGAATCCGGGAAGAAGACCGCCGTCACCATGCCGATGATTTCCGTCTTGGCAGAGCACGGAATGAAGGTGGCCAGCATGATCGTCATGCGGCGGTCACGCTGTTCCTCAATCGTGCGGGCCGCCATAATGGCCGGCACGCCGCAGCCCGTACCGATCAGCACCGGAATGAAGGATTTACCGGACAGGCCGAATTTGCGGAAAATACGGTCCATGATGAAGGCGACGCGCGCCATATAGCCCGAATCTTCCAGCAGGGACATGAAGAAGAAGATCAGCAGGATCTGCGGTACGAAGCCGAGCACCGTGCCGACGCCGCCGATGATGCCGTCGACGATAAGGCTGCTCAGCCAGTCCGGCGCCGCGATGCTTTCCAGGAAGCCGTTGGCTGCATCCGTCACGATTTCGCCGAAGAACACGTCGTTCGTCCAGTCCGTGGCCCACGTGCCGACGGTCGTGACGGAAATGTAGTACATGATCGTCATGATGACCACGAAGATCGGCAGCGCCAGGAAGCGGTTCGTCACGATGCGGTCGATCTTGTCCGACGTGGTGAGCGCATGTTTCGCTTCTTTTTTGTGGACCGTTTCTGCAACGATTTTTTCAATGTATTCATAGCGCTGGTTGATGATGATGCTTTCCGCGTCATCATCCATTTCCTGCTCGCAATCCTGGATATGCAGGTCCAGATGCCGCAGCAGTTCCGGCGAAATGGCCATGCCGTCCGTAATATCCTTATCGCGTTCGAAGACCTTGACGCTGTACCAGCGCAACGTGCGCGAATCGACCAGGTCGGCGATGGATTCCTCGATGTGGGCCAGCGTATGTTCCACGCTGCCCGTGAACACATGGGGCAGTTCCTTCGGGGCCTTGTGGGCCTTTGCAATGCGCAGCGCCGCTTCCGCCGCCGCGAGGCAGCCCTCACCTTTCAGGGCGCTGATCTTGTAGACCGGGCATCCCAGGGCCGCCGACAATTTGCTCAAATCGATTTCATCTCCCCGGGCGTCGACCAGGTCCATCATGTTGATGGCCAGCACGACCGGAATTCCGACTTCGATGAGCTGCGTCGTCAAATACAGATTTCGTTCGATGTTCGTGCCGTCGATAATGTTCAGGATGACATCGGGCTGTTCCTGCACCAGATACCGGCGCGAGACCTTTTCTTCCAGCGTGTACGGCGACAGTGAATAAATACCGGGCAGGTCCTGGATGATGACATCCTTATGGCCCTTCAACAGCCCGTCCTTCTTTTCCACCGTGACACCGGGCCAGTTGCCCACATACTGGGTGCTGCCCGTCAATTCATTAAACAACGTGGTTTTCCCGCAATTCGGGTTGCCAGCCAGCGCAATCTTGATTTCCATTTACCTATCCTTTCTACTTGCCGGGAAGGATGTTCCCTGCGTTTCTACCGCAAATAATGACATTTCCTGCAGCAGATTCCCTTACAGCGGTTCCACTTCCACCGTAGCCGCTTCGTTTTTCCGCACGGAGAGGTCATAGCCCCGCACATTCAGTTCCATGGGGTCGCCCAGGGGAGCAATCTTCACTACTTTGATTTCCGTTCCCTTCGTAATGCCCATGTCCATGATGCGCCGTTTCAGCGCACCGCTCCCGGTCAGCCGGGTCACCTTGCAGAGGCCGCCGATTGCAACTTCGTTCAGTGTCATGTTCTAACTCCTTCTTTCTTCTTCTATAGCAGGGGGAAACGCCCCGGTGCTTCAATACAGGATACGCCGGGCCATTGCCTCGCCGATGCCGACGCGGCTTCCCCGGACATTGAGGATCAGGCTGCCCGCCAGATGACTGACGACCGTAACCCGGGTGTCCACCGTAAATCCCATTTCCGCCAGATGCTGCCGCACCTGGTCATTCCCGGTAATTTTGCGGATGGTGACCGTGTCACCCACCTCCGCCATAACCAAAGGTACCAAGGATTTCACCTCCCCCCGGTGTGCAAATCATTAGCAATAGCTAACTTGCTGTCTTAAAAAATAGGGTTAGTTTACTCTAACCCAAGGCCTTTAAAGAACCGGTTAGGCATCCCTAACCGGCCCGTTCTAAATGTACCACCCGGTATTTAGTTTGTCAACAAAAATTTAGAGGAATTTTAAATCAGAATAAATCGGAGTAAGTTTACACTAACATGATATGTGTAAAAAAATACCGCAAGGTAGTTCGCCCACCTCACGGTATTTCCTTTACAAAATGATTTCCGCAGCTTATTTCCCGGTCAAATCGCTGGTGCAATGCGGGCAGCGCGTAGCGTCGTCGGGAATTACGGTCTTGCAGAAGGGGCACAGACGCGGTTCTTTCGCCGGCGGCTTGGGAGCCAGGCGGTTAATCTGCTTGATGACCAGGAAAACGGCGAAGGCCACCAGCAAAAAGTCGATGATCGTATTGATGAAGCTGCCGTAAGCGATGACGGCGGCACCGGCTTTTTTGGCTTCGGCCAGGGTCGTCACGTTCTTGTCGGACAGGTTGATGAACAAGTTGGAAAAGTCCACGTCGCCCATCAGTTTGCCCAACGGCGGCATGATGATGTCGTTGACGAGGCTCGTCACGATTTTGCCGAACGCACCGCCGATGACGACGCCAACGGCCATGTCCACCACATTACCGCGCATTGCGAAATCTTTGAATTCCTTTAACATTCCCATGTACAGTTTCCTCCCCGGAAATTCCGTCTGCGCCGGCGGAACGCGGGTTCCGTGCAGGCGGACGGTCAGTCTTGATATCTGCTACTATTAAAGCATTTACACCGGACGGTGTCAATAAAATTCCTGTAAAAATAACGGGCCTTCCTTCACCCGGCGAACACGGTCTGGACCAGCACCATATAGAGGATGGTGCCGGCCGCCATGGACAGGAACATCTGCCGCCGCCAGACATGGAGGACGACGGTCACGGCGAGGGCCAGGGCCTCCGGAATGCCGTGGGACCCCGTCGTCAGGGAGACGTCCTTGAGGCAGTAGACCACGAGCAGGGCGAAGACGGCCGAAGGCAGCACTTTGCCCAGGTATTGCACATACGGCGGCGTCTGTCTGCCCGGCGGGAACAGGAGGAACGGGATGTAGCGCGTCGCCATGGTGCCAAGGACACACATGGCGATGGTGATCAGCTGTTGTGTAAGCGTCATTTCCATCAGAACTGCCCCCTTCCTCCCTGCTTCTGCAGGGGTTTCCGCAAAACCGTCAGCACGGCCAGGATGACGACGAGGGCGGGGATCATGAAGCGCTGGGCGCCGAACACGGCCAGGCAGCCCAGGCTCGCCGCAAAGCCGACGACGGCGCTTACGTGCTGGTCTTCCTTCAGCCACTGCTCCAGAAAGATGACGACGAACAGGGTCGTCATGATGAAGCCGAGGCCTTTCAGGTTGAACTGCAGCAGCGTGCTGAACTGGCTCCCCAGGAACGAGCCGAGGACCCAGTAGGAGTAGTTAAGGAAGGAAATCCAGAACAGGAACCAGCCCTTGTCGATGCCGGCAGGGACTTCCGTCGTGTAATTGATGGCGAAGCTTTCATCGCACATCAGGTGGATCAGGAAGATCTTCTTCCAGCCCGTCCCCTTGTATTTTTCCAGCATGGAGATGCCGTAGAACAGGTGCCGCGCCTGGATGACCAGGGACAGGATCAGCGCCTGTACGGGGTTGAACGGCGCCAGGAGCAGCGTCACGGCGACGAATTCCAGGGAACCGCCGAAAATCGTGGCCGCCATAAACGGAGCCATCCATTTGGGCAGGCCCATGCTGTGGGCGAAAATGCCGTAGCCGATGCCCAGGAACAAAAAACCTGTCAAAATCGGTACGGTATAGGGAAACGCCGCCCGCAGGGCAGGCCAGGCCTTTCCCGTCGAAGTTCCTTTCTCCATGGGATAACACTCTTTCCGTAACTTTTTTCCCTGCTTTTCTCTTTTTCTATGGCAGGAATGTAATATTTATTGTACCGTCCCTTGGGAAAACTTGTCAAATTCCTGAAAAAGTTGAATAAACAGGTGTACTAGCGTATAATGAATTTACATTTATATTGAAAAAGGAGTCAATCATGGGAAACAGCAGTTTTTCGACCCGCCTGGGCTTCATCCTCGTATCGGCGGGCTGCGCCATCGGTCTCGGCAACGTTTGGCGCTTTCCATTCATAACCGGCAAATACGGCGGCGCGTCCTTCGTGCTGCTCTACCTTGTCTTTCTGGCCATCCTCGGCCTGCCGATCATGGTGTCCGAATTCGCCGTCGGCCGTGCCAGCGTGCACAGTTCGGCAAAATCCTTCGACATCCTGGAACCGAAAGGGACCAAATGGCATCTTTATAAATACGGATGCATCCTCGGCAACATCATGCTCATGATGTACTACACCATGATTTCCGGCTGGATGTTCTATTACCTCTACAAAATGGCGGCAGGCGCCTTCATAGGCCTCGACCCGAAACAGGTCGGCGCCGTCCTGGGCGGCCTCGTCAGCGACCCGGTCACCATGACGGCCTATACGTGCGTCGTCTGCGTCCTCGGCGGTGCCGTCTGCTATCTGGGCGTGCAGGCCGGCGTGGAACGCATCACGAAGATCATGATGACGGCCCTGCTCTTCCTCATGGTCGCACTGGCCGTCAACTCCGTTATGCTGCCGGGCAGCGAGACCGGCCTGGAATACTACCTGAAACCGGACTTCACCAAATTCTCCCATTACAGCCTCAACGAAGTCGTCTTCGCGGCCATGGGACAGGCCTTCTTCACCCTGAGCCTGGGCATCGGCGCATTGGCCATCTTCGGCAGTTACATCGGCAAGGAAAAGCGCCTCACGGGCGAAGCCATCTGGATCATCGTCCTCGACACCTTCGTCGCCCTCATGGCCGGCCTCATCATCTTCCCGGCCTGCTTCAGCTACGGCATCAACCCCGGCGCGGGTCCGAACCTGCTCTTCGTCACGCTGCCCAATGTGTTCAACCACATGCCCGGCGGCCGTTTCTGGGGTTCCCTGTTCTTCCTGTTCATGATTTTCGCATCCATGTCGACGGTCATCGCCGTCTTCGAAAACCTGATTGCCTGCTTCATGGACCTGACGGGACTGGACCGCAAGACCATCGTGCGCCGCGGCGTGCCCGTCATGATCATCCTCTCCCTGCCCTGCATCCTGGGCTTCAATCTGTGGAGCGGCTTCCAGCCCTTCGGCCCCGGTTCAGGCGTTCTGGACCTGGAAGATTTCGTCGTCAGCAACAACCTGCTGCCCCTGGGCAGCCTCATCTACCTGGCCTTCTGCACGAGCCGTTACGGCTGGGGCTGGGATAACTTCATCAAGGAAGTGGACACGGGCAAGGGCATCAAGTTCCCGAAATGCATCCGCTTCTACGTCACGTATATTTTACCGATCATCGTACTCTACATCTTCGTGAATGGCTATATCGCCATCTTCAGTCATTAATAGTCCCATGGGTCAAAACACATTTTCCACTCGTCTCGGTTTTATTCTGGTTTCCGCCGGCTGCGCCATCGGCCTCGGCAATGTCTGGCGCTTCCCCTTCATCACGGGCAAGTACGGCGGCGCCACGTTCGTATTGCTTTACCTCGTCTTTCTGGCCATCCTCGGCCTGCCCATCATGGTGGCCGAGTTCGCCGTCGGCCGTGCCAGCGTGCACAGCCCGGCCAAGGCCTTCAACGTCCTGGAGCCGAAAGGTTCCAAATGGCACCGCTACAAATATGTCATGATCGGCGGCAACATCCTCCTCATGATGTACTACACGACCATTTCCGGCTGGATGTTCTATTACTTCTACAAGATGCTCACGGGCGCCTTTGCGGGCCTGACGCCCCAGCAGGTCGGTGCCGTCCTGGGGGACCTGCTCACGCAGCCCGGTACCATGGCGGCCCTTCTCGTGTTCGTCGTCCTGCTGGGCTTTTTCGTGTGCTACCTGGGCGTCCAGGCCGGCGTGGAGCGCATCACGAAAGTCATGATGACGGCCCTGCTGCTGCTCATGGTCGTCCTCGCCGTCAACTCCCTGCTGCTCCCGGGCAGTGAAGCGGGACTGCGCTACTACCTGTACCCCGATTTCTCGAAACTGTCGCACTACAGCCTCAACGAGGTCATCTTCAACGCCATGGGGCAGGCCTTCTTCACCCTCAGCATCGGCCAAGGTTCCCTGTCCATTTTCGGCAGCTATATCGGCAAGGAAAAGCGCCTCACGGGCGAAGCCGTCTGGATCATCGTCCTCGACACCTTCGTCGCCCTCATGGCCGGCCTCATCATCTTCCCGGCCTGCTTCAGCTACGGCATCAACCCCGGCGCCGGCCCGAACCTGCTCTTCGTGACCCTGCCCAACGTGTTCAACCACATGATGTTCGGCCGCTTCTGGGGCACCCTGTTCTTCCTGTTCATGATCTTCGCGTCCATGTCGACGGTCATCGCCATCTTCGAGTTCATCACGGGCTGCTTCATGGAGCTCACGGGACTCGACCGCAAGACCATCATCCGGCGGGCCATCCCCGTCATGATCGTCCTCTCCCTGCCCTGCGTCCTGGGCTTCAACGTGTGGAGCGGCTTCCAGCCCTTCGGCCCCGGCTCGGGCGTCCTGGACCTGGAAGACTTCATCGTCAGCAACAACCTGCTCCCCATCGGAAGCCTCGTCTACATGGCCTTCTGCACGACGCGCTACGGCTGGGGCTGGGACAACTTCATCAAGGAGGCAGACACGGGCGAAGGCCTCCGCTTCCCGCGCTGGCTGCGGTTCTACGTCACGTATATTTTGCCGCTGATCGTGCTCTACATCCTCGTCAACGGGTACATCGCCACCTTCGGCCACTGAGCCTTACCAGTACGATGCAGCGCCCCGTCCGTCCGCAAAATCCCCCCTTTCTGTTTCAATCTGAACAGAAGGTCCGGGGATTTTTTCTTTTTTGCAACATAGTGCTACAAAAAGGAAAAATCCTTTGACAGGACGGGGAAAAACGATTACGATAGGGACAAGTTCCCAAATCACAGTGATTCAGTAGGTTTAACCGCTTTTGCCATATTTCGCCTTGTTGTGGAGCGGAGCGGTGCCTGCGGGAATTGCCAAATTCAATGTCTGACACACTAACAAGGAGGAATGTCAAATGCAATTCAAGAAAGCCATCGTATCTCTCGTAGCCCTGTCCCTTATCGCCCTCGGTGCCGCCGGCTGTGGCGGCGGTGACAAGAAGGCCGCCGCGCCCGACAAAGGCGGCAAGGTCATCAAGATCGGCGCCACGGCAGGCCCGCACGCGCAGGTCGCCGAAGCCGTCGCCCAGGAAGCGAAGAAACAGGGACTCAACGTCAAAGTCGTGGAGTTTTCCGACTATGTGACGCCGGACAAGGCCCTCGCCGAAGGCGAACTGGACCTGGCCAGCTACCAGCACAAGCCCTTTATGGAAAACTTCAATAAAAACAACGACGCCCACCTCGTCGCCATCGGGCCGACCATCCTGATGCGCATGGGCATCTACAGCGACAAGGTCAAGGACCTGAAAGCCGTCCCGGACGGCGCCACCGTCGCCATCCCCAATGACCCGACCAACGGCGGCCGCGGCCTCATGCTCCTGCAGAAAGCCGGCCTGTTGAAACTCAAGGACGGCGTCGGCTTCAAGGCCACGCCGAAAGATGTCGTGGACAATCCCCACAAACTCGTATTCAAGGAACTGGAAGCAGCCCAGCTGCCCCGCAGCCTGAAGGACGTCGACCTGGCGGTCATCACCATGAACTACGTCATGAGCGGCGGCCTGGACGTCAAGAAACAGGGTCTCTTCTGGGAAGACAAGAACGAACCCCTGGCCGTCATGATCCTGGCTGTCGACGGCAAGAACAAGGATAACGCCGATTACCAGAAGATCGCCAAACTGTTCCATTCCGACAGCGTGAAGAAGTACATTGCCGACACCTTCAAAGGCACCATCGTACCGGCGGAATGACCGCCCCTCCCCTATGGATCTGCAAACTGTTTTACACAAGGACAAACTGAATAAGGAAGACCTGGTCTTCCTCCTGGGCCTGACGGACCCGCAGGACCTGCAGGCGTTCTACGCCGCGGCCTACGCCGTCAAGCTGGAATACATCGGCAACGTGGACTTTTACCGCGGCCTGCTGGAATTTTCCAACCGCTGCATCAAGAACTGCCGCTACTGCGGCATCCGGCGCGGCAACACGGAAGTCGTGCGCTTCGACACGCCGCGGGAAGATATCCTGCACATGGCGCGCTGGTGCTATGAGAACCACTACGGGTCCCTGTGCCTCCAGTCCGGCGAACGGCAGGACGAAGCCTTCATTTCCTACGTCGAAGGACTGATCCGCGACATCAAGCGGATCGGCGGCGGCGCCCTGGGACTGACGCTCTGCTGCGGCGAACAGACGGAAGCAACGTACCGCCGCTGGTTCGAGGCCGGCGCCCACCGCTACCTGCTGCGCATCGAGACCAGCAATCCCGCGCTGTACGCCGCCCTTCACCCGCAGGACGGGCACCACGAATGGCAGGTCCGCAAGGACTGCCTCGACGCCCTGGCCCGCACGGGCTGGCAGGTCGGCACGGGCGTCATGATCGGCCTGCCCGGCCAGACGCTGGAAGATTTGGCGGATGATATCCTGTTCTACGAAGCGCAGAACATCGCCATGATCGGCATGGGCCCCTACGTGGTGCACCACAACACACCCATTGGCAACGAAGTCGTGGCCGCCGGCAAAGACTCGCCGGCCGACAGGGAACGCCGGCTGCGCCTGGGCATCAACATGGTCGCCGCCACGCGGCTTTACCTGAAGGATGTCAACATCGCCGCCACGACGGCCCTGCAGGCCCTCCACCCCCTGGGGCGCGAAATGGCGCTCAAGGCCGGGGCCAACATCCTCATGCCCCTCGTGACCCTGCCCCGTTTCCGCACGCAGTACCAGCTTTACGACAACAAACCCTGCCTCGAGGACGGACAGGAAGAATGCAAAAACTGCCTCGCCAGCCGCGTCGCCTCCATCGGCGACCGCGTGGGCTGGGACCAATGGGGCGACTCGCCGCACTTCTTCAACACCCTCGACCGCCAGCCCTGACAATTTCACAGGAACACAAAAAGCCCCGGCGCCTTGCGGACTGTCTGTACAGTTCCGGAAGACGGCCGGGGCCATCTTATGCCTGTTTACGGAATGCGTTTCACGACGCGGCCACCCTGGACCTCCTGGACGTCGAACACGGAGAGGAAGGCCTGCGGGTCGATGCTGTGGACCGTGGATTTCAGCTTGGAAACCTCCAGACGGCTCACGACGCAGTAGAGGATGTCCTTGTCGTCCTTCAGGAAACCACCCTGCCCGTGCAGCAGCGTCACGGCGCGGTGCATGTCGTGGACGATGGCGTCGGACACTTCGTTGTAGTCCGACGTGACGATGAACACGCCTTTCGAGGAGTCGAGTCCTTCGGACACGGTGTCAATCATGCGGGAACAGATAAAGTACGCCACCAGCGAATAGAGGGCGCTGTTCCAGTCGAAGACCAGGCCGGCGCAGCCCATGATGAAGATGTTCATGAAGAGGACCAGTTCGCCGACGGAAAAGGACGTTTTGCTGTCCAGGACGATGGCCATGATTTCGGACCCGTCCGTGGAACCGCCGCTGCGGATGACGACGCCGACGCCGACACCCATGATGATGCCGCCGTAGATGGTCGCCAGGAAGGGGTCGCGCGTAAAGGGCTGCATATTGGTGAAGATATGGCTGCAGGCCGCCACGATGACGATGGCGTAGGTCGCGCACACCGCCAAGCCCGCGCCCAGGCGCTTATACCCGATGTAGAAGAACGGCAGGTTCAGCAAAATGACGAGGACGCTGAAGGGAATGCCCAGCAGCTGCTGCAGCATCAGCGAAATACCGATGACACCGCCGTCGATGACGTTGTTTGGCACCAGGAACAGGTCCAGGCCGGCAGAGTAGACGATGGCGCCGATGGTCAGGCCGAGCAGGCGCAGCACGATGTTCTTCAGAGGGGTCTTCCCTTCCCGGTCCCTCCCGGCGCGGGCCGCGGCCTCCGCCGCTTTATTCGTAACAGGATCCATACTATCTCCTTTAACCTTCTGTCTTATGGAATATTCAACATAAACTTAGTATACCAAATATTTGCATCCCTGGTGTGAACAAATGGAAAATTGTTCCGTTTTATTTGCAAATGTTCCATTTCTCAAAACAAAACCTGTCATGCTACCACATATTGTGTAAAATCCCTAACATTTCTGTAACACATCCCCAAAGTGTATGGTTTTGCCATTGACGAAAACCGTTTTGACTCCTATAATTAAAGCCGTAGTCACCCAATAGATTGTGGGTATTCTTATTTTTATACACAATATACAGAAATCATAGAAGGAGTGTTTTCAATGAGCGGTACGGAGCAAGCGGTAAAAGTAGCGACAAAAGAAGCAACGGGCAACATCACCACGTCGGAAAAGTGGTATGAAAATCCCCTGAGCCAGACGCTGCTGGATAAAAAATATTATCATGACGGCGAAGATTTCGAAGGCTTCGTCAACCGCGTGACGGGTATCTTCAGCCCCGAACTGGCGCCGAAATTCCGCCAGTGCCTGCTCAACGGCGAGTTCTTCCCGGCCGGCCGCAGCCTGTACGGCGCAGGCAGCAAGGGCAAGTTCCGTGCCTCCATGAGCAACTGCTACATCCTGCCCTGCCCGGAAGACAACATCGAGTCCATCTTCGACGTCAACAAGAAGATGGCCCGCATCTTCAGCTACGGCGGCGGCTGCGGCGTCAACATATCCAACCTGCGCCCGAAGGATTCCAAAGTCAATAACAGCGCCCGCACTTCGTCCGGCGCCGTCTCCTTCCTGACCCTGTTCAACGCGACGGGCAGCGTCATCGGCGTGCATGGCCGCCGGGCCGCGGAAATGGTCGCCCTCTCCTGCGAACACCCCGACATCGAGGAATTCCTGAAGATCAAGCAGACCGACCACAAACTGGAAGCCATGAACATCTCCATGCTCATCACGGGCAAGTTCATGGAAGCCATCAAGGCCAACAAACCCTTCGAACTGCACTTCGACGTGCCCGAAAGCAACGAGCACGTCCGCAAGTCCATCGATACGCGCAAATTCTACCGCGAATTCTGCCAGACCCAGTGGGATTACGGTGATCCCGGTTCCATCTTCATCGACCGCGTCCGCAGCTACAACCTGCTGAGCGGCTATCCGGAATACCGCATCGACGTGTCCAACCCCTGCGCCGAATTCTACGGCAATGCCTATAACAGCTGCAACCTGGGCAGCATCAACCTGTACCACATGGTGGACAACAAGTTCGCTCCCGATGCGGCCATCAACTATGCCAAACTGAACCAGACCGTCGACACGGCCGTCCGTTCCCTCGATGAAATCCTGGACTACGGCTACGACATGCAGCCTCTGGACGAGAACCGCAAATGCATCGACGACTGGCGTTCCATCGGCCTGGGCATCATGGGCCTGGCCGACATGTTCGTCGCCCTGGGCGTCAAGTACGGCTCCGCCGAGAGCCGCAAGATTGCCGGCGACCTGATGAAGGCCATCTTCAAACAGGCCCTCATCACGAGCTGCGACCTGGCGCGCACGAAGGGCACCTTCGGCAAATTCGACTGGAACAAGACGAGCAAATCGCCGCTGATCCAGCTCTTCCCCGAACTGCACGACCGCATCAAGAAATACGGCCTGCGCAACGGCACGCTGCTCTCCATCGCCCCGACGGGCTCCCTGTCCCTGCTGGCAGGCGGCTTCAGCGGCGGTGTGGAACCCATCTACCAGATTTCCATGCAGCGCACCACCCACAGCCTGGAAAAGGAACACAAGTCCTTCCGCGTCTTCGCGCGCAGCATCCAGGACCTGCTCCTCTACCACAACCTGCCTCTGGATACGCCCGATGACGAAGTCAAGGCCCGCTTCCCCTTCGTCATCGAATCCCACGACGTGGACCCCGCGGACCGCGTGGAAATGCAGAGCGTCCTGCAGACCTACGTCGACAACGCCATCAGCTCCACGGTCAACCTGAAGGAATCGGCCACGGTGGAAGAAATCGAACGCATCTACATGCTGGCCTATGAAAAGGGCTGCAAGGGCCTGACGGTCTTCCGCGACAACTGCAAACGCGGTTCCATCCTGGACGCCACGGAAACGAACGAGATCGTCCTCGACTCCATCGTACCGTCCAAGCGCCACAACATCCGCCGCATCGACGGTTCCACCTACCGCCAGAGCTCGGCCTGCATCAAGAACTTCTACATCACGGTCAACAAGACCGAATCGGGCCAGATCTTCGAAGTGTTCACGAACTTCTCCGGCGGCTGCACGGCCAACGTCGACACCATGACGCGCCTCATTTCCCTGCTGCTGCGCTGCGGCGTCAAAGTCGACACCATCATCAGCGAACTGCGCGAAGCGAAATGCCGCGGCTGTCAGGAATTGCGCAAACAGGGCAAAGATGTCTCCCTGTCCTGCGGCAATGCCATTGCCGACGCCATCGAAGCCGCTTACCACGGCACCACGAAGAAGAGCGTCGTCGGCGGCCTGGTCTGCCCCGAATGCGGTGCCCGCCTCGTATCCGAGGGCCGCTGCTTCAGCTGCCCCAACTGCGGGTTCTCCAAGTGCAATAACTAAAGAACACGGCTAAAACGACGGCCGCGCCACCTTTCCGGTGACGCGGCCGTCGTTCACATTTCACGCTTTTTTTACTGTTTTCTTTTCCGCTTTGCGCTACAATTACATTCGGTGATTTTTGCTATGAAAAACTTTTTAGGGGGTGTCTCCATCGTCCTGGCGCTGCTCCTGGCGGCCTTCCTGTGCGTGGACAGCTTCATCGCCCAGCCGCTCGTGAACTACGCGCTGAAACGGGGAACGAAGGCCGACCCCATGTCGCCGCCGGCGGCTTTTGAAGACATCTACCCCTACCCCAATAAATACGAGTCCATGCAGCCCCGGCCGCCGAAACAGTTCCGGCGCGCCAACTGGACCATCACCTCGTTCGACGGCCTCAAGCTGGAAGCGACGCATTTCGTTCCCAACGTCAACCCGTCCAGCCACAAATGGGCCATCCTGGTACACGGATACGGCTGCAACCAGCGTTTCATGTACATTATGGCCACGTACTACCTGGGCCACGGATACCAGGTCCTGACGCCGGATATGCGCGCCTCCGGCAAGAGCGAAGGCAAGTACCTGACCATGGGCGTCTTCGAAGGGCGCGACGTGGCGCAGTGGGCCCATACGATTGCCAAAGAGGATCCCCAGGCCCGCATCGTGCTCCACGGTGTCTCCATGGGCGCGGCCGATGTCATGCTCTCCCTCAACGACAATTTACCGGACCAGGTCAAGGCCATCGTCGAGGACAGCGGCTACAGCAGCCTGAAGGAACTGGTGGCCATCCGCCTCATCGATTCGGTCCGCTACCCGAAACCCGTGCTGCTGGGGGCCAGCCTCTTCATGCGGGAATACGCCGGCGTCTTCCTGGAAGACGTGGACCCGCTCAAAGCCGTTTCCCAGTCCCACCTGCCGATCCTGTTCATCCACGGCACGGCAGACCAGCTCATCCCCATGTCCATGATGAAGGACCTGTACCGCGCCAGTCCCTCGAAGGATAAAGCCGCCCTCACCGTGCAGGACGCCACCCACGCCATGAACGACGCCGTGGGCGAACCCTATTACAAGTACGTGTTCCAGTTCCTGGACCACTACGTATGACAGCCAAAACAAAACCGCATTGCCTGGTTCTTCCAGACAATGCGGTTCTTTGCGTTACGGCATCATTTGCCCGTAAACTGAGCCGGACGCTTCTCCAAAAAGGCCGTGATGCCTTCGCGGAAATCGGCCGTGCCGGCGCAGTCCGACTGCAGGGCGACTTCGGCGTCGCGGAACTTGTACATTTCGTCGTACATACTCACGAACATCATCTTCTTCATGGCGGCGTACGCGTGGGTCGGGCCCTTGGCCAGTCCCTTCGCGAAGGCCATGACCTTCGGCATCAGTTCGTCTTTCGGTACGACTTCCTTCACGAAGCCCAGTTCCAGCGCCTCCTGTGCCGTCACGGGGCGTCCCGTCACGAACATGTCCATGGCGCGGTGCAGTCCGGCCATGCGCGGCACCAGATAGCCGCCCATGGTGTCCGGCATGAGGGCGATACCCACAAAGGCCTGCAGGAACTTGGCGTTATCCGCAGCAAAGACGAAATCGCAGCCGTAAGCCAGGTTGCAGCAGCCGCCTGCCGCCGCGCCCGCCACGGCGCAGATCACGAGCTTCGTCATATGCTTGATGTAGATCACGATGTCCGACAATTTCCCCGCCAGGGGCGCCATGGATTTGGCGCCGAAATCCGGCTCCTCGCAGTGGGCCTTCATGTAGCGGATGTCCCCGCCGCCGCAGAATGCGCGGCCGGCACCGGTCAGGACCACGGTCTTGACGGCCGGGTCGCCTTCGGCCTGTTTCAGGGCCTGGTCCAGCTCCAGGGCCATGTTCATATCCAGGGCATTCAGCGTGGGCGCATAATCCAGCGTAATGACGGCCACTCCGTCTTCCACGCCGTACTTCAACATTTTATAATCCACAGGTAAGACCTCCTTCCATTTGCTGCTTTCATTATAAATGGTTTTGAAAATCGCCGCCAACGAATTTTTGCGAAACTTTTCCGCCTTATTCCATGTTGGCCCGTTCCTTGTCAATGACTTCCTTCAACGACCGGGCCGACGCCTGCAGGCCTGCCAGTTCGTCCGCGTCCAGCTCCAGGGGGATGTGCGTCTCGAAGCCGTCGGCGCCGACGATGCCCGGCATGCTCAGGGCCACGTCGTTCACGCCGTATTCCCCGTGCATCACGACAGACACGGGCAGAATGCTCTTTTCATCGCGCACAATGGCCTCGCAGAGGCGCTTCACGCACATGGCGATGCCGTAATAGGTGGCGTGTTTCTTCTTGATGATCTCGTAGGCGCTGTTCTTGACGCGCTCCGCGATTTCCCGGTTGGCCTTTTCATGGTCGAAATGGCCGCGCATTTCACAGAATTTCGGCAGGGGCACGCCGGACACGTTGGCACTGCTGAAGGCCGCGATTTCGCTGTCCCCGTGTTCGCCGATGATGTAGGCATGGACGCAGCGGCTGTCCACGTCCAGGTGCTCGCCCAGCACATAGCGCAGGCGGGCCGAATCGAGCATGGTGCCGGAGCCGATGACATGGCTCTCCGGCAGGCCGCTCATCTTGGCGGCCGCATAGGTCAGGACATCGACGGGGTTCGCGACGATGATCAGGATGCCGCCGAAATGGCGCTTCCTCAGTTCCGGAATGATGGTCCGGAAAATGGCGATGTTCTTATGGACCAGGTCCAGCCGGGTCTCGCCCGGTTTCTGGTTCGCACCGGCCGTCACGACCACGATGGCCGCGTCGGCGATGTCGTCGTACGTGCCGGCGTAAATGTCCATGGGCGACGCAAAAGACAATCCGTGGCTCAAATCCATGGCCTCGCCCTCGGCCTTGTCCTGGTTGGCGTCGATAAGCACCATTTCATTGAACAGTCCCGTCTGCATAAGGGCGAACGCCGACGACGCCCCGACAAAGCCGCAGCCGATGATTCCTACTTTATTGACATCCATACAAAGCGCTCCTTTCCAGGCACTGAAATACAGCCTGTTTGTGAAATTGTATTAGAAATATCTACAATTCAATCATACCACTTTTGCCGTGTTTTTTGTGTGACCTGTGTGTAAAAACAAAAGGGATTTTGCGCCGCGGCAGCGAAATAGAACGTAACCATACCGGAAAAGGAGACCATCATGGACGAAAACAAGAACCTGTCGACCGATACCATGAGTCAGGACGAACTGGTCCTCCTCGTATTCGATTTTGCGCACCGCCTGCTGGTACATCATACCCTCTGGTTCCGCGAGGTCGAGCATCAGCTGGGCTTCAAGCGGGCACTCCGGGTCATGGACTACGCCTGGGAAAAGACGCGGCACAACCTGGTCCGGCGCCTCTCGCAAACCTGCGGTTTCGCGGAAACGGACAGCGTGCCCGATTATCTGCGGCACATGCCCCGCGAACAGGTGCTGGCCCTGCTCGACGACCTGGCCAAGAGCTGGCTCGCCCAGGACGGCGTCTGGTTCCAGGGCGTGGAAAAAGCCTACGGCATGCAGGAAGCCAAGCGCTGCAACGATTCGACGTGGGCCTATTTTTCGCCTTACGAAGCCCATGCCGTCAAAAAGTTTCTGCACCTGCCGGCCCGCCCCGGCCTCGACGGCCTGGAACAGGCCCTCGCCTTCCGCATGTACAGCCGCCTGAACCACCAGCGCCTGTACCGCCGCGACGGCGCCCTGATTCTGGAAATGCGCAACTGCCGCGTCCAGTGCGCGCGCACGCGGAAGAACATGGCCGACTATCCCTGCAAGAGCGCCGGCCTCGTCGAATACGGCCGCTTCGCCGAAAACATCGACAGCCGTATCCGCACGGAATGCATCGCCTGCCCGCCCGACGAACACCCGGGCGCATGGTACTGCGCCTGGAAATTCACGCTGCCGGAAAAATAAATACGATGTACGGCTTCGCCGCTACGCAAAAAAGGCGCCCCCTCGGGGCGCCTTCGTTTGTTTTGTCAGGGATTCACTTGGCATCCTTGAACTGGTCTTTCGGAATGTACCACAGGCCGTTGTTGTTTTTGTCCAGGTATTCTTTTAGTTCCTTGGAATGGTAGGCCGCAGCCAGGTCCTTGGCCCACTGGGCATCCTTGTTCTTCTCGTTGACGACGAGCTGCAGCAGCAGGTGCGGCAGGACATCTTCCGTCAGGAGGGCCGTCTTCGGGTCGATCTTCGCGTTATACACGATGGAACCGGTGATCATGATGTAGTCGAAATCATTACGGACACCGGGAATGGTCAGGGACTTCATTTCCGTGAATTTCAGATGATGGGGATTTTCCACGATATCCTGCTGAGTGACCGTGGACAGGTCCTTCTTCGGGTCCAGCTTGATCCAGCCGGCCTTCTGCAGCAGCGCGTAAGCGCGGGCCGTGTTGGAGGCGTCATTCGGCACGGCGATCTGGTCGCCGTCGGCAATCTGCTTCAAATCGTGCTTGCGGCCCGGATAGATACCGGCCGGCACCGTCGGAATCGGCGTCAGCGCCACCAGATGGCCTTTCTGCTTCTTGTTGAAGTTTTCCATGTAGGCCGTATGCTGTTCGACGTTGAAGTCGACTTCGCCCTCGTTCAGGACGACATCCGCCTGGAGCAGGTCGGACATGTCCTTGCCCGTGATTTTGTACCCCTTCTTTTCCAGGATGGGTTTGACCGCCTTTTCAAAGAGCTCGCTGTACGGGCCCTGGGACTTGCTGAAAGTCAATTCCTTCTTGTCGCCGGCCTTCTTATCCCCGCCGCCGCAGCCGGCCGCCAGCACCGCAAACACCATGAGGCCCGCCAGGACGACGCTTAACTTTTTCCAATTGAATTTCATGATGAACACCCCTTTTTAATGATTTCTGATTTTAAAGGCAAAATGATTGCCGATGGTCTGAATGATCTGGACGAAAATGATGAGGACGACGACCGTGAACAGCATGAGCGGGAAGTTCAGCCGTTCGTAGCCGTAGGTCAGGGCCAGGTCGCCGACGCCGCCGGCGCCGATGACACCCGCCATGGCCGTGGCCCCCAGCAGGCCGATGGTGCCTGTCGTGATGGACAGGATCAGGGAGCCTTTCGCCTCCGGCAGCAGGAAATACCGGACGATTTCGAAATAGGACGCGCCCATGGACTGGGCCGCTTCAATGATGCCCTTGTCCACGTCGAGGATGGAGTTCTCGAAGAGCCGCGTCAGGTACGGGGCGATGAAGATGACCAGGGGCACCAGGGCCGCCGTCGTCCCGATGCGCGTACCGACGATGAGCTTCGTCAGCGGCAGGATGAACACCAGCAAAATGATGAACGGAACGCTGCGCACCACGTTGACGACCGTGTTGATGACGCCGTAGATGTACTTGTTCCGCAAAATCCCGTCCTTGTTCGTCAAGACGAGGGTCACGGCGAGGGCCAGGCCGATCAGGGAGCCCAGCACCAGGGCCACGAAGACCATGTAGATCGTCTCCTCCGCCGCCAGCCCGATACGGGACATGGGGACTTCCAGGATGGTTTCCAGTTCCTTCATAACACTACCTCCTGCACCTGCACGTTGTGTGCCACAATATACTGCCTGACCGCCGCAATATCCTCGTCCCGGCCGATGGCCTCCACGACGAAGATGCCCAGGGCCGTCCCCTGCAGTTCATTGCACGAGGCGAAAATGATGCCCGTTTCCACGGGGAACTTGCGGTTGATTTCGTAAAACAGGTCTTCCGTCGTCGTCTCGCCGAGGAAGCGCAGCTTGAGCAGCTTGTAGTTCCGCGTTTCCTTTTTCAGGCTGCGCACGATGCTGTCGGGGATCTTGTCGGGAATGACGGTCTGGACGAACCGTTTCGTCATTTCCTGCCGCGGGTTGGAAAAGACTTCCAGCACGCTGCCCTGCTCCACCATGCGGCCGTGGTCCATGACGGCGACGCGGTTGCAGATGCGCCGGACCACGTTGATTTCGTGGGTTACGACGACGATGGTGATGTTCATTTCCCGGTTGATCCGCTCGAGCAGTTCCAAAATGGAATCCGTCGTTTCCGGATCGAGGGCGCTCGTCGCTTCGTCGCAAAGCAGGATGGACGGGTTCGTAGCCAGGGCGCGGGCAATGCCGATGCGCTGTTTCTGGCCGCCCGACAGCTGGTCCGGATAGACCTGCGCCTTGTCGGACAGGCCGACGAAGCGGAGCAGTTCTTTGACGCGGGCGTCGATTACGGCCTTATCCGCCTTGTTCAGCACCATGGGGATGGCGATGTTGTCGTACACCGTCTTGGACGACAGCAGGTTGAACTGCTGGAAGATCATGCCGATCTGTTTGCGGAGCTTCCGCAGCGCTTCCCGCGGCAGCTCGTCCACGTTGCGGCCGTCCACTTCCACATGGCCTTCCGTCGGGACTTCGAGGGCGTTGATCATACGCAGCAGCGTGGACTTGCCGGCACCGGAAAAACCGATGATGCCCTGGATATCGCCGTCCCGGATGGTCAGGCCGATATGTTGCAGAGCCCGGACCTCGCCGCTGTCCGTGCGGAAGGTCTTGCTCACGTCCTTGAATACGATCATTTCTGTCCTTTCTGCAGCTTGTCCAGGGCTGCTTCCGCAAGCCGCACCAGGTATTCCGAAGCGGGATACAGGGCTGCCGGGTCCAGTTGGAATTTCGGATGATGGTTCGAATAGGTGTTGCCAATACCGATCTGGATATAAGTACCGGGAATCTTTTCCAGGAAATAGGCGAAGTCTTCGCCGCCCAGATTCGACGGGGCGGGCACCACGTTGATGCCCTGCTCCCTGGCGATGCGGGCGGAAAAGTCCGACCAGGCCGGGTCGTTCAGGGTCGCCGGCGGTCCGGGAATCCATTCCACGTCGGCCTGTTCCCCGTAGGCCTGGGCAATGTGTTCGGCCATGACGCGGATATGGCTTTCGACGAGTTCGCGGTCGGCCTTCGTCATGGTCCGCGTCGTCCCTTCCACAAAGGCCGTCTCGGGAATCACGTTCCACGTGTTGCCGCCCTGGATATGGGTGACGCTCACCAGGTTGGCCGCAAAGGGATCGGAATTGCGGCTCACGATGGTCTGCACGGCACCGACGAAGTTCGCTGCCGCCACGACGGGGTCCAGGCCCCGGTCCGGGTGGGCACCGTGGCTGCCCTTGCCGCGGAAGGTGATCTTGAACGTATCGACGGCGGCCGTCACGGCACCGGAGCGGATGGCGTAGGTACCGACCGGTACGTTCCCGATGATGTGGATTCCGAAAATGGCCTGCACTTCATCGACGGCACCGGTCTCCATCACGGTTTTGGCACCGCCGGGGGCTTCTTCGGCCGGCTGGAAGATGACCTTGACCGTACCGTGCAGGTCCTTTTCCTTTTCTTTCAGGAGCAGGGCCGCGCCGAGCACGGCCGCCGTGTGGAAATCATGGCCGCAGGCGTGCATGCGGCCCGCTTCCTGCGATTTGTACGGCAGATCCGTCTCTTCCTGGATCGGCAGGCCGTCGATATCGCCCCGCAGGGCAATGACCGGGCCGGACCCGTCGCCGAGGCGGGCAACCAGGCCCGTCTTCAGCCCCGTGTCCAGAATGGTGACGCCGGCCCGCTCCAGTTCCTTCCGAAGATAGGCCGTCGTCTCAAATTCCTGGTACGAAAGTTCCGGATGTTCGTGAAAATGGCGGAAATCCCGTTCCACCAGCGTCTTGATTTCCTTGTTACTGGTCATGTTCCTCTTCCTTTCCTTGTAATCCATAGCGGTTTGCGGACTTCCGCAGCTGCCTGCGGTCCCGCAGGTATGAAAAAAACCACCGTCCCTGTACAGAGACGGTGGTCCGTGGTTCCACTCTGATTCGAAAACCCGTATCCGCAGACGGGTCTTCCTCAAACCGGTAACGGCGGCTGCCGTGTCCGCCTACTCCTGGTTCGGCGGACCTGCTCCCAAAGGCATTCGGATATGTCCGGTTCCTGCACCGGCTTTCAGCCGCTGACCGGTGCTCTCTTTCGGCCTGTCCATATCGTACTTGTTTTGTTCCACGCATTTGCACTGTGAATTTCTTGAATTCATACTGCAATACTAGACTATAAAACAGTTCTTGTCAACCGGTTTGAAGTAAATTTCTAGTTTTTCGATAGGAATTTATGTAATTAACCATTTTCTGTATCGCATGTTACAATTTTGCCGTTTAATCAGGGCCGCTCCGTGAACACCTTGCCGATCAGGTTGACGAGCACGCGGATGGCGCCGGGCAGGGCGTCCAGGTCAAAGTGCATCTGCGGGTCATGGAGTTTCGGCTCCAGGTCGCAGCCGATGCCCAGGCTGGCCGTCTTCAGGTTCGGCCGTTCCTGCTTGAAGAAGTTGAAATCTTCGCCGATGGTGATGGACGCCGGCGGCACCACGCCATTGTCCCCCAACTCCTCGCGGATGGCGGCTTCCGTCACCTTCCGGAGGGACGGATCGGCTTCCGCCGCCGGGCAGGTACCGACGATATGGCTGTCCGCCGTGGCACCGTAGACGTTGGCCGTGCTTTCGATGATGTCCTTGACGCGCTGCCGCAAATGGAGCATTTCCTTGTTCGACGTGCTGCGCAGGTCGAAGCCCATGTGCACTTCGTCGCAGATGGCGTTCAGGGAATCAGCGCCGCCGATGAACCGCGTCGTCTTGACGCTGCCGCCCAGCAGCGGGTCCACGGGCAGGGCGTTGATGGCGGCGACGATGGCCGCGCCCACATTGATGGCGTTGATGCCCAGATGCGGCTGCGAACCGTGGGCCGCTTTGCCCTTCACGACGGCTTCGATAAGGGTGCAGGCCGTCCAGTTGAGCTGGGGAATGATCTGCCCGGCCCGGACCAGGTCTTTCGGCATCACGTGGTAGCCGATCAGGTACTCCACGTCGTCAATGGCACCGGCATCGGTCAGGGACAGGGCGCCCTTGCCGATTTCCTCGGCCGGCTGGAAGAGGATCTTCAGTTTCCCGCAGGGAATGCCCTGCTCCGCCAGCACCTGGGCGGCCGTGATGGCCATGGTCATATGGGCGTCGTGACCGCAGGCGTGGATGCGCACCGGTGTTCCGTCGTCGCGCAGGAACTGGAGGCTGTCCATGTCGGACCGCAGCGCCACGACCGGTCCCGGCCTGCCGCTGTCCCATATTCCCACGAGGCCTGTTTCGCTCCCCACATGTTCCGTCACCGCATACCCGGCAGTACGCAAAACCTCCGCCAGAAAGGCGGAGGTCTTGTACTCCTGGAAAGGCGGTTCGGGAATGGAGTGCAGGTACGGCCATACCTTGTGTACGTTCTCTTCGATGTTCATGTACTCCAGAATCCTTTCTGTGCCAAATCCTTATGCAGTTTTATTTTTCCTTCCAGCCCACATAGGCGGAACCTTTGAACTTGTCGCGGATGAACTGTGCGTTTTCCGGGGACTGGTATGCTTCCTGGAAAATCTTCAGGCGCGGGTCCTTCAGGGTGTCTTCGCGGACGGCGACGATGTTCACGTACAGGGAGTCAGCCGTTTCCTTGATGATGGGGTCCTTGTCCGGGTTCAGGCCGGCATTCAGGGCGTAGGTCGTATTGATGGCCGCGCAGGTCACGTCGTCCAGGCTGCGGGGAATAGCCGCCGCTTCCAGCTCGATGAACTGGAAATGATGCGGATTGTCCGTCACATCGTGTACCGTGGTCAGCACGTTCTTCGGGTCCTTGACCTTGATCAGGCCCTGGGCCGCCAGTACCAGCAGGCTGCGGCCGCCGTTCGTCGGGTCATTCGGAATGGCGATTTTGGCGCCGTCCGGAATGGTGTCGCCGGGTTTCAGTTTCTTGGAATAGATGTTGATGGGGAACAGGGCCGTATTGAAGGCCTTGACCAGTTTGAAGGACGGTTCCTTCTTCAGTGTCGCCTTCAGGAACGGTTCATGCTGGAAGCTGTTCGCCCAGATTTCGCCCTGGGCCAGGGCGGAGTTTGGCGTCACAAAGTCGCTGAATTCCTTGATTTCGATTTTCAGGCCCTTCTTTTCGGCAATCTTCTTCACGTTTTCCATAATCTGGGCATGCGGGCCGGGGTTGACGCCCACGATGACCGGTTTGTTCATGTCGACTTTGCCCTTATCCGCCTTTTTATCCCCGCCGCAGCCGGCAGCCAGGATGGTCACGGCCGACAGGGCTCCGACCAGTGCGTACTTCAGAAATCTGTTCACTTGAATTACCTCCCAATGCAAGCAGCCTTGCTTCATAAATACTGTTTAATCGTACCATCGGCGCCCCGAATGTGCAAGAAAAAGGTTAACTTTTTGTGAAAAAAGAGGGTTAATTGTAAACAATGGTACAACCTTCAGCTCCCGGCGCCGGTCTTGAAAAGATGCAGCCTGTACGTTACAATAGTAATTACGCATGCAGCGGCAGTCTCTACCCTGCCCTGCGGGAGGCATCTATGTTGAACGAATTTTCCCGGACGGAGCTCCTCTTCGGGCCGGATAATATGGAAAAACTGAAGAAGGCGCGCGTCCTGATTTTCGGCATCGGCGGCGTCGGCGGCTATGTGACGGAGGCCCTGGCGCGCAGCGGCGTGGGGCACCTGGCCCTCGTTGACAATGACACGGTGAGCCTGACCAACCTCAACCGCCAGGTCATCGCGACGCACCGCACCATCGGCCGTTACAAGGTCGATGTCATGAAGGAGCGCATCCTGGACATCAATCCGGAGGCAGACGTGGCCGCGTACCGCTGTTTCTACCTGCCGGAAACGCAGGACCTGTTCGACTTCACGCAATACGATTATATTGTAGATGCCATCGACACGGTGGCCGGCAAAATCCAGATCGTCCTCACGGCCAAGGCGGCGGGGACGCCCGTCATCAGCTGCATGGGCGCCGGCAATAAAATCGACCCCGGCGCGTTCCGCATTGCCGACATTTATGAGACGTCGGTCTGCCCCCTGGCCAAGGTGATGCGCAAGGAGCTCAAAAAGCGCGGCGTGGACAGCCTCAAGGTCGTCTATTCGACGGAAACGCCCCTGACGCCGCGGGACAGCGCGGAGCAAAAGGGCACGGCCCACCGACCCGTTCCGGGCAGCACGGCCTTCGTCCCGTCCGTGGCGGGCCTCCTGATGGCCGGCGAAATCCTCCGTGACCTGACGGGCCTGCGGCCTCATTACTCCTGCTGAGGCTCCGGTGCCCGCCGGCAGGCATAAAAAAAGCACCTTGCCGGAGCAAGGTGCGGATGAACGGTGGAGGCGGCGCCTGGATTTGAACACAGGGAATAGGAGTCTTGCGGACTCCCGCCTTAAACACTTGGCTACGCCGCCGTATCAGTTACATGTTGCATTATACACTAAAAGTCCGCGTTTGAAAAGTGAATTTCCAGTGAACTACTCTGAATTTTACGGAAAGCAGGTATCACGCTATGCAGAAAGATCTGACCCACGGCAGTATGATCCGGACCCTGGCGTCCTTCTCGCTGCCCTACCTGCTGGCCTGTTTCCTCCAGACCTTCTACGGCCTGGCGGACCTCTTCATCATCGGCCAGTACGAAGGCGCTGCCGCCATTACGGCCGTGTCCATCGGCAGCCAGGTCATGCACATGCTCACGGTCATGATCGTCGGCCTTTCCGTCGGCGCCACCGTGGCCATCAGCCGCTCCATCGGCGCCGGCCGCAGGGCGGACGCGTCCCGCTACATCGGCAACGCCACGGTACTCTTTTTGGCCGGTTCCGTCATAACCATGATTGTCTCCCTGTCCCTGGCAGGACCGGTGCTGCGCCTTCTCCAGACGCCGGTCGAAGCCTTTGGCGAGGCCTACGCCTATCTGCTCACGTGCTTCGTCGGCATCCCGCTGATTACGGCTTATAACGCCATCGCCAGCATCCTGCGGGGCCAGGGCGATTCGCGGAGCCCCATGATCTTTGTGGCCATCGCCGGCGTGTTCAACATCATCCTGGACATCGTCTTCATCGGACCGTGCCACATGAGCGCCTTCGGCGCCGCCCTGGCGACGGTCATCTCCCAGGGCCTGAGCGTCGTCATCGCCTTCTGGGCCATCCGCCGCTACCGCCTGAGCCTGCCTGTTTCCCGGCAGGACCTGCACATAGATGTCGCGAAAATGAAGAACATCCTTCAGACAGGCATCCCCATCATGTGCCAGGAAGGCTTCATCCAGATTGCCTTCCTCGTCATCACGGTCATCGTCAACATGCGCGGCGTCGTCGATGCGGCCGCCGTCGGCATCGGGGAAAAGATCATCACGTTCCTCTTCCTCGTACCGTCGTCCATGATGAGTTCCGTTTCCGCCATCGCGGCACAGAATGCCGGGGCCGGATTCCACGACCGCAGCCGTCAGGTCCTGCGCTACGCCATTACGGCGGGCGTTTCCTACGGCGTCGTCGTGACCTTGTTCTTCTGGGCCGCGGCACCCTTCGTCATGTCCCTCTTCACCGGGGACGGCGCCATCATCGCAAAAGGCAGCCAGTACCTGTATTCCTACACGACGGACTGCGCCTTCGCGTCCATCCATTTCTGCTTCAGCGGCTTCTTCAGCGCCTACCGGAAATCGATTTACGCCTTTATCCACAATGTCATTTCCATCGTGACGATCCGCATTCCCGGCGCCTATCTGGCGTCGCTGTGGTACCCGGACACGCTGCTGCCCCTCGGCATGGCGGCGCCCGTCGGTTCCCTGCTCTCCGGCGTCATCTGCCTCTTCCTGTATAAGCGTTATTTCCACTTCGGAAAAGACAAAGTCAGCCAACCGTGACCTCGAGGTTCGGATTTTCCATTTCCGTATCGAGAAAGACCTGGATCATGATGTTGCCGTAATCCCCCAGGTACCCGTCTTCCATGATGACTTCGGGCACCACGATTTCAATAGGTTCCGACAGCTCTTCCAGACAGTCATGCAGGGCGTCCAGATTTTCCCCGTAGTAGTCGGGAAAATGCAGTACGTCCTTTAAGTAACGGTGCGCCTCCCTGCGGTCCTTAAAGTGGGCGCTGTCCAATACGATGCGTTTCATAACGATTCCTCCCGGCTAAAATAATTGTACGAAATCCCGGTAATGGGACCCGGAATAATAGACCAGCCCGTCGTTCGAGAAACAGATGCGCTTTTCGTTCCGGTTGCCTTTGACATAGCCGATGTCGCATTCCTTCCACGTGCGGCCGGACTTGTTCGGCAGCACCTTTTCGTAGTTGCGGAAACGGTCCCCGCCGATGCTCTTGCCCGGCGCCACCTTGTCGAGGGTGCCCTTCGACTTCCAGCCCAGCTTGCGGGCCTGGTCCTTGGTAATGTAGTTGGGCGGCAGTCCCTTGAACACGTGGATATAGGCCGCCACATGGTCCTTGTCCGTATAGGCCTTGCCCTTGACGACCGTGACCTTGGTGCCTTCCTTCGTCGTCACCGTGGTCCCCTTGCTTTGCGAAGCCTGCGTGGTCTGCCCCGCCTGCGCGGGAGCCTTGGCCGGCCCCTGCGGTTTGCTGCCGCAGCCTAGCACGACGCTCAATACGAAGAGCAGTGCGGCTGCGAACGCCAGAATCTTTTTCACACGAATCACCTCTTTCGCGAGATTGCCCCCGAAAACGGGGGTTATTTTTTTCATTGTATCACAAAAAGAAGTACAATTCCGCCACTGCCGCAAATCCATTGAAATTTCTCTGATTTTCTGGCGGATATGTGCTAAAATTCTACTGAACATCAAACTCAAATATCCAAAAGGAGGTTTTGGCATGGAAAACAGAAAACCGTTTCACCTGACCCGCTCCGCCGTCCACGAACTGGCCCGTGATTATGGTACTCCTCTTTTGGTGGTCTCTCTCTCCGAGATAGAACGCAATTACATGATTCTGCGCAGGCACCTGCCGCGCGTCCATGTCCATTACGCCATCAAGGCGAATCCCGACCCGCGCATCCTGGAACGGATGATCGCCATGGGTTCCGGTTTCGACGTGGCGTCGGACGGGGAAATCATGCTCCTGCACCGCATGGGCGTCGAAAGCGACCGCATGGTCTACGCGAACCCCATCAAACGGCGGGAAGGCCTCGCGGCCTGCCGCTTCACCGGCGTCAAATACATGACTTTCGACAACGAGTCCGAAATCGGCAAAATCGCGGCCGTCGTGCCCGATGCCAAGGTGCTCCTGCGCCTGCGCATCGACAACCGCAAGGCCCACGTGGACCTGAACAAGAAATTCGGCTGCGGCGCCGACCAGGCCCTGGACCTGATGCATAAGGCCAAGGACGCCGGCCTCGACGTGGTGGGCATCGCCTTCCATGTCGGCAGCCAGACGACCCTCGCCGACCCGTTCCTCATGGCCCTCGACATCACGCGCGACCTCTTCGACCAGGCCGCGGCGGAAGGCCTGCCCCTGCGCATCCTCGATATCGGCGGCGGCATGCCCATTCCCGAACACAAAGTCAAATTCAACCTCGAGGAAATCCTCGACCAGATCAACGCCCGCCTCGACGAAGACTTCCCCGACACGGAAATCTGGTCCGAACCGGGCCGCTACATCTGCGGCTCCGCCGTGAACCTCATCACGTCGGTCATCGGCGTCACGGAACGCAACAACACCCCCTGGTACTACCTGGACGAAGGCCTGTACGGCACGTTCTCGGGCATCCTCTTCGACCAGTGGGACTTCAAACTCGAAACCTTCAAGACGGGACCCCGCATCAAGGCCACCTTCGCCGGCCCGAGCTGCGACTCGCTGGACATCATGTTCCGCGACCGCCTCACCCAGCCCCTCGAAATGGGCGACCTGCTCCTCGTACCGGCCTGCGGCGCCTACACGTCCGCCTCGGCGACGACCTTCAACGGCTTCTCCAAGGCCAAGTCCATTGTCTGGGAAGATGTAGAAGAAGAATACGGCACGGAACCGGATACGGACGCGGCAGCCGGCTGACGGCCCGCCCCGTTCCTATAGAAAGAAAGGATGAACACGATGTCTTATGGCAAGATGATCCACCGGGCTGCCCTGGGGGCCGCCGTCTGCGCGGCACTCCTGCAGGCACCCCTGTTCCCGGCGGCGGTCAGCGCCGCGGAAACGCCGCAGCAGGAAATCACGGACACGACGGGTACCCCGGACGCGGCAGCTGCGGAAACGCCGGCCGTCATCGACCACTCGGCCGAATACAAGCCCGTGGTCAACGAATTCCTGAAGGAAGGCGAAGGCCAGCCCGCTTCGGAAACCGTCCCCAAAACGGCGCCGAAATACACCGGCGCGGACCGGGAAGCGGAAAAGGAACTGCTTAAGCTGAACAAACAATATGCCAAAGAAAAAGCTGCCGCCCGCAAAGCCCGCGCTGCGGCGGAAAAGGAAAAGGCCGAGGTCCGGGAAAAGAAACAGGCTTCCCGCGCCACTTTCGACCTGACACTGGATGTCAACAACTATAAACAGCAGACGATGCAGGTAAACGGCTCGGCCGTCACGTTCCGTGCCTACGAAGGCCTGCCCTATGCCGCCAAACCCTATGCGCCGGAATACCAGAAACTGAACCTGTACGTTCCCGACGCCTACTTCCACGGCGGCTCCGTTAACGGATACACGGCGGAAACGGCACCCATCTTCCTGCCGAACGAGGTCGGCGGCTACATGCCCGGTGACGCGGCCACGCCGTCCGAAACGTCGCGTCACGGCGGCGCGAACGCCGTGCTGCGCGCCTTAAGCCGCGGCTATGTCGTGGCGGCACCGGCCATCCGCGGCCGCACGCTGCAGGATGCCAACGGATACTACGTCGGCAAGGCGCCGGCCCTCATTGTGGACTACAAGGCAGCGGTGCGCTACGTGCGCTTCCTGCGTGACAAAGACCTGCTGCACGCCGGCGACACGGACCGCATCATCGCCAGCGGCACCAGTGCCGGCGGCGCCCTGGCCGCCCTGCTGGGTGCCACGGGCAATTCCCGGGACTATGAAGGGTACCTGAAGGACATCGGGGCCGCCAAGGAACGGGACGACATCTTCGCCGTCCAGGCCTACTGCCCCATTACGAACCTGGACAACGCCGACATGGCCTATGAATGGATGTTCAACGGCATTCCCATGGTCAACGGAAGCACCCTGACGGAACAGCAGAAGAAAGCTTCGGCCAAGCTGAAGGAAAGCTTCGCCACCTATCTGAACGACCTCAACCTGAAAGACGAAAAAGGCAATGTCCTGAACGTCGCAGCAGACGGTACGGGCCTGTTCAAGGAATACATCGAAGGCAAGTACATTGAAGCAGCCCAGACCGCCCTCGATAACGGCACCAGCCTCGGCAGCCCTGCCTGGCTGACCGTCAGCGGCGGCAAGGTCATCTTCATGGACACCGTGAAATACGCCAACGCCGTCAAACGCCTGAAATCCGTCCCCGCCTTCGACAGCTTCGACCTGTCCAGCGGCGAGAACAGTGAATTCGGCGACGCGGAAACGGACCGCCGCCACTTCACCTGGTACAGCCTCGTGGAAAGCGGCGAACTGAACCTGCCGGATCCGGAAACGGAAAAGGCGGAAGACGAAAAGGCCGCCCTCGCCTGGCGCCTGGCGGAAGGCAAGCCGCAGGAGCGCCTGGCCCTGCGCAAGGCCCGGATTGAAAAGGAAAAGAAGCAGGAAGCCCTGCCCACCTTCCAGCACGTGGCCACGCCGCAGGTCATCCATATGATGAACCCCATGTACTACATCGGCACGCCGGACGCCCGGACGGCACCGTACTGGCGTATCCGCCACGGTGTGCTCGACCGTGACACGGCGCTCGCCATCCCGGCCATCCTGGCCCTGAAACTGGAAAACGAAGGGTCCCAGGTGGACTTTAAGGCAGTCTGGGGCTATGGCCATGACGGCGACTACGATCTGGACCAGCTCTTCGACTGGGTCGACGCCAGCATCCAGGACAAGGTGCAGAAAGACGCCGAAGCAGAAGCCGCCGAAGAAGCCGCCAAAGAAGCCGGGCACGACAGGCAGGCCAAGGACGATATCCCGGTTGCCAGCCAAAAAGGGATATGATAAAATCAATACGTAAAAAAGCACACCATCCGCTGTGCCGATAGTAAAGCTGCGACGCAATGTCGAAAGGAGAACTGAAGCATGAAAGAATACAAACCCTTCAAATCCGGCAAAGTCCGTGAACTGTACGACCTGGGCGACAGCCTGGTCATGGTCTGCACGGACCGTATCTCCGCTTTTGACAGCATTCTGAAGACCCCGATTCCGCAGAAAGGCGCCATCCTGAACCAGATGAGCGAATTCTGGTTCGATTTCACGAAGGATATCGTCCCGAACCACATGCTCTCCACGAATGTGAAGAATATGCCGGAATTCTTCCAGAAACCGGAATTCGACGGCAACAGCATGAAGACCATGAAGCTGAACATGATTCCCGTGGAATGCATCGTCCGCGGCTACATCACGGGCAGCGGCTGGGAAAGCTACCAGGAAAACGGCACAGTATGCGGCATCAAGCTGCCTGCCGGCCTGAAGGAATGCCAGAAACTGCCGGAAGCCATCTTCACGCCGAGCACCAAGGCTCCTGTCGGCGAACATGACATGAACATCTCCATGGAAGACGGCGCCGTCTGGGTCGAAAAATTCTTCCCGGGCCACGGCAAGGAATACATGGAAAAACTGCGCGACCTGACGCTGGCCCTGTACCACAAGTGCGCGGACTACGCCCTGGAACGCGGCATCATCATCGCCGACACCAAGTTCGAATTCGGCCTCGATGACAAGGGCAACGTCGTCCTGGGCGACGAAATGCTGACGCCGGACAACAGCCGCTTCTGGCCGCTGGAAGGCTACGAAGCCGGTCACGGCCAGCCTTCGTACGACAAGCAGTTCGTGCGCGATTACCTGAAGGCCCATCCGAGCGACACCCTGCCGAAGGACATCATCGAAAAGACCATCGGCAAATACAAAGAAGCCTACAAACTGCTCACGGGCAAGGACTTCAAATAAAAGCCAAAAGCACAAAAACAACACCGGGTTCACCGCATCCATAGAGGATCGGCAAACCCGGTGTATTTTTATGGTGAAGTCCCGTGCGCTCCTGGGCAGAATCCATTCATTGCGCCAGGCACACCTTCGCTCTCGTTTCGATATCTTCATCCGTCAGGGTGCTGAGGGCGTCCAGCAGGGCCACGTGGAACGTGCCCATAGGGACACGGCCGGCAGCTCCCTGCCCTGCCGCCTGTTCCGCTTTCTCGCCGGCAATACCCATAGTGACACAGGCCAGCACGGCCGCTTCCCAGGGTGTCCCGGCCGACGGGGCGGCGAGCCACGTAGCGGCCATGGCCCCGACCATGCAGCCCGTGCCCGTAAGGCGCGCCAGCACCGGCGTGCCGTTGCAGACGAAAGCCGTGCGGTCCGGCGCGGCAATCAGGTCCGTGGCACCGGTCAGGAGAAGGACGGTCTGCCATTGGGCGGCAAAGTCCTGCAGCACGGCGGCCATGTCTTCCAGCTGCGCGTTACCGACCGCGTCCGCCGGACCGGCATCGACGCCCCGGCTGTGCGACGCCAGACCGCACAGGGTACGCAGTTCCGAAGCATTACCTTTGACGATGGCCGGTCGGTATGCCTCCATAAAGTGCTCCGCAAACTGCCGGCGCAGGGTGCTGAACCCGACGCCGACGGCATCAAGCAGAATGGGAATACCCTTTTCCCGCGCCGCCTTTCCGGCCCGTTCCATGGCCTCCATCCGCTCCGCCGTGATATTGCCCAGGTTGACCGCCAGGGCATCGGCCCCGCGCACGGCCTCCGCCGCTTCGTCCGGGTGGGACGCCATGTTGGGGCTCGCCCCCAGGGCCAGGACCACGTTGGCGCTGTCATTCATGGTAATCGGATGGGTCAGGCAGTGAATCAACGGCTTTTGCTGCCACACGGCCGCCCGCAGCGCCGCGAAGGACGCGGCCAGCTCTGCCCGGGACATCGTTCCCTTACGTTCCATAGTATCCCTCTTTTCCTCAGGCGCGGCGCGCCTCTTTATGCGGATCGGCGAACAGCTGGATGCCCAGCTTCTTCTGAATCTGCCACAGGGCGCCGTTGCGCGACAGGGCGGTCAGGAGGAAGAAGGCGATGGTTCCGCCAATGAGCGTGCCGGCGATGAACGAAGGCACGTAGAACATCCAGGTCAGGCCCGTGCGGCCGTAGAACAGGGTCATGACCGGGTAGGACACGATGGCGCCGATGATGCCCGTGCCGATGATTTCCCCAACGACGGCGGCCCAGATTTTGCCGCCCGACGCGCGGTACAGGATGCCCGACAGGGCCGCGCCGAACACGGCACCTGTCAGTGCCAGGGGCGGAATGCCCATGGTCGTCATGCGGATGATGCCAATGAGCGTGGCGCACACGAAGGAATACCACGGCCCCAGCAGGACCGAGCAGGTGATGTTGATCAGGTGCGCCATGGGGCACATGCCTTCCACGCGCAGAATCGGGGAAATGACGACGCCCAGGCCGATGAGCATGGCCATGACGACGAGGCGGTAGACTTTGGCGTCGCTGCGCTGCTGATAACCCATAAAAAATCACTCCTTATCCAACCGCGGCGGCAGGATAAGGAGTGCAGCTCGTTGCAGTACGCATAGTCCCCCCTCCTCCACCGGAAAGGTAACGGTCGGTACTTGCTGGTACCCTCTCAACCCGGAACACGGGCTCCCTCGCTATGCATCATTGATTCAGGGCGCTCCCCCTCAATCTGTTCAATTTTGACAAGCCCATTATAGCACAAAAGGCGCCTCAACGCACCTCGACCTGACAGCTGCGCAGCACCGTCAGGGCCGCTTCGTGCGACGCAGGCGTAACCCCGGCGCAGCAGCGGCTGTCCACGAAGACGGGCATGTCGGGCATGGCGGCCTTCACGAGCAGCGCGTTCGACACGACGCAGATATCCGTGCACAGCCCGACGAGTTCAATGCTCTCGATCGGTTCCTGCTCATTCATAAGCTGCAGGTTCGTCGCCAGCGAAAGGGACCCGAAGCTGTTCTTCTCCAGCACCTGGCAGTGATGTTCCTGGCAGAACGCTTCCAGTTCCGGGACCAGCTCCCAGCCTGCCGTCCCCTTGATGCAGTGCGGGACAGGCAGCTTGCGGCCTTCCTGCGTCTCCCTGTAATTTTTGTAATGCGTATCCTTCGTGAACAGGACGCGCCCGTCAAAGTGACGCACCTTCTCCACAACGGCCGGCACAATGGCCTGCGCCTCCTTCGTTCCCAGGCTCCCATCGACGAAATCCTTCTGCATGTCGATGACGAGCAGTACCTTCAACGCCATGTTCCCGCTCCTTTCCTTTTTTCACGGGTACGATGTCCCGTGCCGTTCTTTCCGCAAATTCAGCGCACGAAATGGGTATATCCGTGGCTTTCCATGGTCGGATAGGATACGCCGGCCTGTTTCCCGGCCTCGATGCATTTCAGCAGCCAGGCCATGTTATGGGCCAGGTTGCGGGCGATATCCATGCCTTCCACATCGTGTTCCGCATCGGCGGCTACCCGGCCGTGGGCCGCGCCCCAGTAGGACGAACCGGGCACCGGCATGGCCGAAATGCCGAAGTACTTGTTCAGGACATCAAAGGAAGCGACATTGCCGCCGCGCCGTGCCACGGCGAAGGAAGCACCGGGCTTGAACCGGAACGTCGCTTTGTCGGCGCTGTAAAAGGCCCGGTCCAGGAAGGACAGGATACGGCCGCTGGGATGGGCGTAGTAGACCGGCGTCGCGAAAATGAACCCGTCGGCCGTCTTCGCCTTTTCCACGAATTCATTGACGCCGTCCCCATTCATCACGCACTTGCCGTGCGTGGCGCAATAGCCGCACTGGAGACAGTCCCCGACGGGCTTTCCCCCGATCTGGATTACTTCGGTTTCCACCCCTTCGCTGGCAAAGGTCTTCTCCATTTCCTTGATATATTGCATTGTCGTGCCATTGACATGGCTGCTTCCGTTGACGATTAAAACTTTCATGCCGGGACCTCCTTGTTACACAGAAACAGAATCGGATGCCTGCGCACCCTTGCTTATACTGTCCAACATCTTGGTCAAAAAGTCAAGTCGTTTTTCCCGAAGGGGGCGGACAGGACCCGCATAAGCAAAAAGGCGCTGCCCGAAGGCAACGCCATTTTCTTTCGGATACTTCCCGTACGGGACTGGTCAAATCGGGTCCACCACCGTCAGGAGCTGGACCTTGTCCCCCGCCTTCTCGAGCCAGCGGTGCACGAACCGCCGGAACACGAAGGCCTGCACCAGGCAGTTCCCCTCCTTTTCGTCACAGGACAGGACTTCCGCCTCCGGAACCATGCCAAGCAGCTCCGGCACATCCTGTTTCCTGCAGGTTACCAGCACCTTCCGCAGCGAGTCGCCATGGATGGACCGCCGCAGCCCGACAAATTCGGTATAACGGCTCGAAAACGCTTCCAGGTACTTATCTTCCAGGACCTCCATGGACTCGATGCGGTCCATGCGGAACGCCCCGGGAACCCCCACGGCCACTTCTGCCCGCGTCCGGCTGGTGTCCTCGTCCGGAGCGGCCGGAAAAGCGACAATATAGAAATACTGCCCCGTATACGTGGCAGCCACCGGTTTCAGCTTCAGCTCCCGCAGTCCGCCCTTCCAGCCGTCCCGCAGGGAAATTTTCACATAGTGGCAGTCCATCACGGCGCGGCCCAGCTCCCAGATGCGCTGGAACACATCGCCCTGGCCGGACCGTTTCCCGTACAGCTGCGTCTGCACGCCGAGCAGCTCGGACATGGCAGCCCGTTCCTCTTTCGGCGTATAGACCGTAAGCATCTTGTTCAGCAGCTCCCGCGTTTCCTCTTCCGAGAACATGAGGCTGTCCAGTACCATTTTGCACAGGACAAGGATCTCCTCCCGGGTCAGCGCCAGCGGCTGCACCCGCTCCAGGCGGTAGCCGCGGCGGGAGCGGTCGTATACGACGGTATTCCCGTCCCCCCGTTCGCGTCCCACTTCGGCCAGGTAGGCGCGGATATCGTCAATATCGCGCTGGATGGTCCGTTCGTTGACCTGGTACGCGATACTTTCCGTCCGCTTCTGGACCAGTTTGCCATTCAACAATTTGCTATAGATGTCGAGGATTCGTTCTATCTTGCGAAGCTTGAAATCACCCAAAATCAAACTCCCCTTCCACATTAAGGCAGGTATCCCCTTAGTTTCAAGAATGTAATTCTTCGCCATTTATATACTTATATGTTAATTATAGTGATTTGGTGGTGTTAGAGTCGGGTTAAAATAGCCAATTACCGTCGGGCTAAAAACGCCAATATCAGTCGGATTATAATCGCCAATCCTAGTCGGACAAAAAAGCCATTGCTACTTCTCTGGTGATATCTTAAACTGAATGCGACCAAGCATCAGCCCAAAAATATTCATCATGACTATTGAGAACACCAGCAATGGCTTACAAGCTATAGTATCACAAGCGTTAGCCACTTTAAAGGAGAAAAATGGAAAAAATTTCGACTTACAGAAAGTCAATCTAGCGGAACTGCAACGTATGACTGGGATTTCCCGTTCTCGGTTACGTCGTCTGAAGGAAAATAATTTTCAAGTGCAGCCCCATGGCCGTACCGGAATGCATGCCAGCAGCACTGTCCTTACTGGATTTACGGGAATACTTGATTTGCTCCTGCAAAAAGGAGTGACCAACTCCCAAGTTTGCTTCGACCGAGTGTGTGAAGCAGGGTATAATGGCGGTCTTACCCAGGTAAAAATGTATATCCAACAGCATCATGACCTTGTTCCGGCCAAACGGACTCTTGTGGTTCCTCAGGGACCTCGCAGCTTCCGCTACAAGACGGAGCCAGGTGAAGTTTACCAGATGGACTGGGGCTTTGCGAAAGCCAACATGCAGAGTGGCAAAATTGAGCAGATTGCCTGCTTTGCCATGGTCTGCCATCATTGCGGGGAAATCTTTGTGGAATTTTTTCCCAATGCCAAACAGGAAAATCTGTTTATTGGCATGCTTCATGGCTTCCGGGAAATGTGCATTCCCAGACGTATTGTGACTGACAACATGAAAAGTGTCGTAATTGGCAGAGCCCCGGATGGATCTCCCATCTGGCAAAAGGATTACGAGCAATTCATGACTACATTCCAGTTTCAGACTACCCTATGTCAGGCATATCATCCTTACACTAAAGGTGCAGTGGAAAGACTTGTCCGTTTCGTAAAGGAAAACTTCCTGCCAGGAAGGGCCTTCACCGATTTGACAGATTTGAACAACCAGGTTACAGCCTGGTACTGCCAGAAAAACAGCAGCTACCGTAAGGCTTCTTGCATTCCTGACCAGCAGCATAACGCCAGCTGTGTCAAAAATGCAAGGCTGCTGCCGGAATCTCCGGAAGTATACCGTTATCTGGCACCAGAACGGACCATTTCTTTTGATGGATTCATTTCCTATGAGGGACGCCGATTCGGTGTACCTATCCGCTACAACAGTAAAACCTGCCGCGTTATGCGGGAAGGAAGCAGTCTATCCATCTATGATACTGAAATGAAGGAAGAACTGGTCCGGTATGATGTGACCTGGAGCCGACAGGACAGCTTCTGTGAAGGCCAGTTTTCGGATGATCCGGAAGAAAAGCCGACTGCCCCTGTGAAAGTGGAAATCCAGCAGATAGAAAAGCCCGAGCATGACGAATGGTTCGACCAGTTCAAGCTGGAAGGGGGCAAATGGCATGATTAAGCCTCCGAGTTCTTCCTACCAGACGATTGGAAAAGCCGCTAAATTCCTGAAGCTGGACTTCTCAGCTGAAGACATGGCTGCTTTTGCAAAAGAATATGAGATAACAACTGACAGTCTGCGGTGCATTGAGGAATTATTTGTCCGGATGCAGGAAAACAAACAGAAAAATATTGTCCGTACGCTGCTGAAACTGAGCAGGCTTCCACTAAAAGAGCCGAAGACCTTTGATACCTTTGACTTTGGTCGGTTCCATGGCAAACAGGCTGACGAACTGGAGAATCTTCCAACACTTGCTGCTCTGTATGCCAGCACCAATCTTGCATTGATTGGACCGCAAGGGATTGGCAAAACACATCTTGCCATGGCCTTTGGCCGGGAATGCTGCAACCATGCCTTGAAGACGTATTTTCTGAAAGCAACAGAATTGAACCAAAAGCTGTTGCAGGCCCGTAAGAACGGCAATGTGGAAAGAGTGGTCAAGAGCCTGGTGAAACCGTCCTGCCTGATTGTTGACGAGCTTGGATACTGCAATTTCGATACCGAAAACACACGGATTTTTTTCGATATTGTGGATCGGCGTTACAGCAAGGATACGCCCAATACCATGATCGTGACCAGCAATACGGAACCTGACAAATGGGTAACCTTCTTCAATGATGAACCAGCGCTGAAGTGTGCCATGGATAGATTTTTCGACAAAGCCCTGTTGATTTCCATGAAAGGCAGGAGTTACCGGGGCAATTGCCGTCGAAAGATTGAAGTTGTTGCCGGAAACGGCATGACCCAGAAACCCGAACAAAGCAATTACTAAAAGAAAGGAGCGGGCTGATGCATTGGTCATTATTAAGGCCGGGCTATAATTGACCCAAAGGGCCGGAAAAAAATGACCCACATCA
>OHZZ01000166.1_pt1 | contig 35383 bp, 27 predicted proteins | sample 1580661 | NCBI WGS metagenome assembly OHZZ01 (sample SAMEA3882538, study PRJEB24775) | human gut metagenome | biome: human-associated habitat; feature: intestine environment; material: feces | place: Netherlands | collected 2009/2010
CGGAGCGCAACCGCCGTAGACGGCTCTTGGCGCGTAGACTGAAGGTGGCCCCGCAGGGCCGGATGAGGGGTAAGCTCACCATAGCCGCCTTTTATAAGGAATGCCGCCGCGTAGGGGCCGGACATGTCCGGCCCTCAGCAAAAAGGCAAAATCGCGTCTGTGGGAAGGCCGCGGGCCGGGCATGCCCGGCCCCTACCGTGCGGCCATTCGGCAAACGGGCTATACTGGCGCACCTGCCCCTCATCAGTCAGTGGTCGGGGCCACTGACAGCTTCCCCCAAGGGGGAAGCTGCCCTCAATAAATCGCCTCCTCCCGCCACTTTACCAGCTCTTTCACCGTCTCCTCACTCTCCACCCAGCCCTGTTCCGGGTCGGCGTGGGCGTCGGGGGCGTAGCGCTGCATCGTGCCGGGGCTGCGGCCCTGCAGATATTCCTGTGCCTGCTTCTGGCGGCTGGGTGCGGTGCGGCGCAGCAGCGTTTCTTTTTCGGCCTTGTTCATACAAATCACCTCTTTCGTCACTATTTTGCCCGGGGCTGCCGCTGGTCAAACCCGGAAAATCGTGGTATAGTATTTTATATTGCCATTTTTAAGGAGCTATCATTCTATGGAAGTCAAAATCAATCAGGTCGTTCTGCATCTGCTGGACCCCGGCGCATCGGAGCCGGTTCTGTCGGACCGCGCCATGGACATGGACGCTGACCTGTACGAGTATTACACCGCCACGCTTGAGCGCGCGTTCGCCAGTGACGAGGTAAAGAACTGCCGGTTCCTGCCGGACTCCGCTTTTGCCGCGGAGATGGCACAGAATCAGGATTTCATCGACCTGTCCCGCCGCATTGCGGGCGTCATCTTTGAGCAAATGCTGCAATATCAGGCCATCCCGGCGGGCGATCTGGCCGTCGTGGACTTTACCGCCGACGGCGTGCCGTTCTACGGCGTGCTCAAGCTCAACTACCGCCCCGGCTACACCCACCACACCGAGCTGATGGGCAATGGCCGGTTCAGCAGCATGGTGCCGCAGCGCACGCTGCTGCCCGGCACGCCCAAGGCCGACGAAGCCGCGCTCATTGACCGCGCCAACGGCACGGTGCGTTTGATTGAGAAGAAGTTCACGCTGGACGACAAGAAGGACTTTTACCTGTCCACCCGCGTGTTCGGCTGCACGGAGGCTTTGCAGGAGAAAGCCAAGCTCAAGGCCGTCTGTGAGACCGCCGTGGCCGCCGTGAAGGAGGCCTACCCCGAGCCGGAGTCGCTGGACGATGTGCCCCCGTTTGACGGCGGCACCGAGACTGCCGTCGAGCTGCTGGTGCGCAACCAGGCCGTGGACAACCAGATCTCCGTCGAGGACGTGCGCGAGCGCATCCGGGAGAATTTCCCCCTGGCCGCCCCCAGGTTTGAGGAGGCGCTGGCCGAGACCGGCGTGCAGGAGAATGACCGCGTGACCGTGACCCCCGCGCGCATCAAAAAACTGGAAAGCCGCAGCTTCAAGACCGAGTCCGGCATTGAGATCAGGATTCCTGCCGAGCTGTGCAGCTCGGACGACGCCGTGGAGTTTATCCATTCGGCAACCGGCGGGCTGAGCTTATTGATTAAGGACGTATTGGTGTAAACATACGGCACTTTGCGGGCGGATATGGAATCCGCCCCTACGAATCACACCCGCAGGGGCGCATTCTATAGGTGCCCGCACTCTGCCGCTCAGGATATGGGTATAGAGAAAGCAAACTATGGAAACAAAACAAAAAACGACCCTGACCCAGGGCAGTGTTGCCAGGGGAATGCTGCTGTTTGCGCTGCCGATTTTTATCAGCAACCTGTTCCAGCAGCTGTATAATGCCGCCGACTCGCTGATCGTCGGCAACTTTCTGGGCGGCGAGGCGCTCGCCGCTGTCGGCTCGTCAGGCAGCCTGATTTTTCTGCTGACCGGCTTTGTCAACGGTGTATCGTTGGGCGCGGGCGTCGTGGTCGCGCGGTATTTCGGCGCCAAGGACTGGGACAGAATGCGCCGCACGATCCACACCACCGTGGCGCTGGGCCTGGTGGCCGGTGTCGGGCTGACGGTGATCGGCGTGATCTTAACGCCGCAGATCCTGCGCTGGATGGGTACGCCGGACGACGTGCTCGTCAACTCCATCGCCTACTTCCGCATGTACTTCATCGGCTCAATTGCCGTTGTCATGTATAACGTAGGTGCAAGCATTCTGCAATCCGTCGGCGACAGCAAGAGCCCGATGCGGTATTTAATTGCTGCCTCTCTCATCAACATCGTGCTCGATCTGATCCTCGTCGGCTGGCTGCGCATGGGCGTGGCCGCGGCAGCGTTCGCAACGATTGTCTCCCAGACGGTCAGTGCCGTTCTGGCATTTGCCAAGCTGACGCGCTCCCAAGAGGCGTGGGCCGTGCATTGGAGCGAGGTAAAATTTGACGGTCCGTCACTAAAGGCTGTCATCGTGCAGGGCCTGCCGTCCGGCATCCAGAACTCGGTCATCTCGATTGCCAACGTCATTGTGCAGTCCAACATCAACTCGTTCGGCGCACAGGCCATGGCCGGGTGCGGCGCGTACAGCAAGGTGGAGGGCTTCGCCTTCCTGCCCGTGACCTGCTTTGCCATGGCGCTGGCGACATTCGTCAGCCAGAACGTCGGCGCGGGCCAGCCGGACCGCGTGAAGAAAGGCATGAAGTTCGGGTGTCTGTGCTCGGTGCTCATGGCCGAGGTCGTCGGCGCCACCATCTACGCTGCGTCGCCGTGGCTCATCGGTGCTTTCAGCCGCGAGGCCGACGTCATCGCGTTCGGCGTGCGGCAGGCCCACACCATCACGCTGTTCTACTGCCTGCTGGCGTTCAGCCATTGCTGCGCGGGCATCCTGCGCGGTCTTGGCCGCCCCGTCGTGCCGATGATGGTCATGCTGGCGGTCTGGTGCCTGCTGCGCATCACCTACATCACGGTCACGCTGCACTTCATCCGCGACATCGGCGTTGTGTTCTGGGCCTATCCGCTGACCTGGAGCATCTCGTCCGTGCTGTTTGCATGGTATATCCTCCACTGCCCCATCCCCAAGCTGGGCGGCGGCGCACCGGAGGTCAAGGCGTAAATTCTGTTTATAAAATAAAGATACCCCCGTCAGGTATGTGCGCCTGACGGGGGTATGTTTGTTATTGCGGCGAACGGGCAGAGCCCCTCAGGCCTCGCAGGCTCGGCCAGCTCCCCTGTGAGGGGCGCCTTTTTGCGCGGGCCCTGCCCGCGGGAAAGCCTCCCCTTACAGGGGAGGTGGTCAAGCGCAGCGATGACCTGAGGGGCTCCGCCCGCTTGCCTTAACGTATAGCCTTTACTTTTTGATCACAAAGCACGGCAGCGGCGCTGTCTGCGCCCAGTTTGCAAACTCGCAGACCAGCACGGTATACTGCGTCAGCGGCAGGGCCTTAAAAAACGCCAGCGCGGCCTGCTTCTCGGCGTCACCGATGACCTTTCCGCTGTAGAGCACCGCGGCCAGTACGCCGCCGGGGCGCAAAGCCTCCAGCGCCGCACGCAGGGCGGGCACACTGCCGTCCGCCGTGGAATGCACATCATGCTCTGCACCCGGCAGCCAGCCGAAGTTGAACAGCACGCAGTCCGCCGTGCCGGGCTGCACCAGCTCAGCCAGGCGGGCATGGTCGTGCAGCACCGCACGCCCCACTGCGCCATAGCCTGCCGCTGCCAGACGCGCGTTTGTGTTATCAACGGCCTGCTGTTGAATATCCAGCCCCAGCACGCGTCCTGCCGGGCCTGCCAGCGTACACAGGAACTGCGTGTCGTGGCCGTTGCCGCAGGTGGCATCCACGTACAGCCCGCCGGGGGCGAGCCGTGCGGTCAAAAACGCATGGCAGAGCTGCACGGCGGACAGGTCGGGCACGCGGCGGCGCACCAGCTGGCTGCCGTCCGGGGCAAAGCCATATTTTTGCGCCAACGCCCTGCCCGCGGCATCCCGGGGCAGGGGAGCCGTGAAGCAGGTGGCCTGCTTTGGGTCCAGTCCGCCGTTTTGGCGCAGAAGCTCTTTCAACAGATAACTGCCGTAGCCGCGCCCGCGCCACCGGGGCACGACCTCCAGCCGCAGGATGGTCGTGCCGTCCACGACGGCTGTGCCGATGGCCTCGTTTTCCTTATATAGAGTGTAGCAGCCTTTTTCCTGCCTGATCTGCATAGCATTACCCGTCGATTTCGTTGGTGTTCAGGTCGTAGTGTATCACGTCGCCCCATTTGCGTCGGATGACGATCTGCGCGGTCAGGTCGGTGTCGTCATAGACCAGCGACCACTGGGTATTGCTGGTCACATCGTTGGGGCTGGGGTCCTGGGCGGCTGCCTGCAACGCCTTCCATGCGGTATCCGCAGGAATATCCCCGTCGGGATCGCGCATTGCCAGCACTTCCATAATAGCGTCATAGCGCTCTTTTCCGTGGCCGTAGATGCCATTTCTCTGGTTTGGCTGCACCATGTAGGCATAGCAGCCGTAAAAATTCGTGATGGCCTGCATCGCCGTCCAGCGCAGCGGGCGGCCCTCCTGCTCCGGGTCATATTCCAGCACGCGGGCATCGCCGCTTGCATCAACGACAAAGAAGTGGTAATCGCGCCCGGAGGTCGCAAACATATCGTAGCTGTTCAGCAGCTCCACGGCCTCCTGCGTTGTGGCGGCGCGGTCCAGCACCAGCCGGATGGCCAGCGTCGTGAAGATCTTCTGCTTGCCGGTGTCCTGGTTGACCGGCTCACTGTCCAGCGTCAGCACAGCGATGGAAACACCGCGCTCATTCATGCCGTCCAGACAGATGAACGGCGCGGTCAGACAGGCGAGCTTTTTCGCCATGGATATGTCCGGCTGGTTGGCCGAGATATTATCCAGCGCGGCCAGCGCCACGGATTTGTAGCCGTCCTTCGGCGTACAATAAACCAGCATGGCCGAGGTGTCGCGCTTGAAATCATAGTTGCGGCCCATCAGGATATTCCCATCGGACACTGTCGCAAAGGCGCTGCATCCATAGTTCGGGGCTTTCATGTGGACCGGCAGCAGGGGAAGCGTTTCCTTTAAAATCGCGTCGATCATCGACTGGTTGTCGGTGATGCCGTAGTTGATGACATCGTCGATGGAATAATCATACGTGACATCCATGCGGTAAAGGTTATAGTCGTCATACGCGGTGATCTGCTCTATGCTGTTTACCGTGCGCAGCCGCCCGGCGTACAGCACGCCGAAGCCCGCCACCGCCAGCAGGATCAATACCAGAAGCACAACCAAAATACGCTTTAACATCCTTTTCACAGAAAACGCCTCCTTTATATGTGTTTTATGATTTGATTATATCATATTTTATTGTGCGGCGCAACGCTGCAAATTGTCATAATCTTCACCGTTTTTCACATACTTTTCACTCTCTGACGAAACCTATTTCACAATTAGCCTGTATACTGTAGGCATAGAAAGCGAAAGGAGACGACCACTATGAGCAACGAATACGATTACTCCGGTCTCTATAACAATACATCCGGCAGCGGTCAGCCGAACGGCCAGAACCCGCAGCCCGAGCAGAGCGCCCCCGCGCAGAACCAGCAGCCCCAACAGAGCAGCTACCCCAACGTAGGCTCCAGCGGTGCCAACACCGCCAACACGGCGCGCACAGATTATTCTTCCTACAATTCCGGCAGCACGTCCGGCCAGAATCCCCAGCAGGATTCCAACGGCTACACCAGCAGCTTCAGCGGCGGCAATGGCAATAACGGCGGCTACAACGGCTACAGCTATTCCAGCGCCCCGCAGCAGCCCCCCGTGCCCCAGAAGAAAAAGGGCAGCAAGGTCCTGCTCCGCGTGCTGGCCTGCGTCGGCGTAGCTGCGCTGGGCTTCGGCGGCGGTCTGGGCGGCGCTGTGGTCGCCAGCCGTGCGGGCCTGACAGGCAACCAGGTGGTCGTCCAGCAGGTAGAGCGCAGCACGGACGCCACCGCCGCAGGCAGCACCGATGGCACAAGCATGAGCGTGCAGCAGATCGCGTCTGTCGTCTCGCCCAGCGTTGTCGCCATCACCACCGAGCAGATGAGCAGCAGCCAGACTTGGTTCGGCGGCTACTACGTCCAGAGCGGTGCCGGTTCCGGCGTCATCATCAGTCAGGACGGCTACATCCTGACCTGCGCCCACGTCGTCAGCGGCGCGACCAGCGTAAAGGTGCAGCTGAACGGCAGCGACGAGAGCTACGACGCCACCGTCGTCGGTCAGGATTCCACCTCCGACATCGCGGTGCTGAAAATTGATGCTACGGGCCTGACCCCGGCGGTCATCGGCGACAGTGACGCCCTGGCCGTGGGCGAGGTCGCTGTCGCCGTCGGCAACCCGCTGGGCACGCTGTCCAACACTGTCACCGATGGCATCGTCAGCGCGCTGAACCGTCAGGTCACCGTGCAAGACAACGATATGACGCTGATCCAGACCGATGCGTCCATCAGCCCGGGCAACTCCGGCGGCGGCCTGTTCAATGCGAACGGCGAGCTGATCGGCATTGTCAATGCCAAGTCCAGCTACAGTGAGGCCGAGGGCATCGGCTTTGCGATTCCCATCAACACAGCCATGGAGATTGGCCGGCAGCTGATCGAGAACGGCAGCGTGGCTCGTCCCGCGCTGGGCGTCAAGATCATGGATGTGACCGACGCCCAGACCGCCCAGCAGCTGGGTGTCTCCACAATGGGCGTCTATGTCGTCGAAGTCACAAAGGGCAGCGGAGCCGACGCCGCCGGTGTACAGGCGGGTGACCGCGTGCTGGCCGTCGATGACACCGCCGTCAGTGATTCCTCCGCGTTGAAGAATTACCTGAAGGACAAGGGCATCGGCGACACCGTCAACCTCCAGGTCGAGCGCGACGGCAAGGTGCTGACGCTGGCTGTCACGCTTGGGTCCAGCGCACAGTAAAAACAATATAGAAACAGGGATGCAGACCGAAATCTGCATCCCTGTTTTTTGTTTGAATGGCTTCCCCCTCGGGGGAAGCTGTCAGCGGCCCCGCCCGCTGACGGATGAGGGGAAACCGTGCCATTATGGCTCGGCAGCGGGTTGCCGCCGGAAGTCTGCCCCTCGCAGGGGGTCGGCGTCCGCTCCTGACTCCTCACTCAGTTCTGATCCTTACTTTTTCCCACCAGCGCGGCCAGCACGCCAAAAATCAGGCTGGCCGCTATGCCGCCGGACGCCGCCGTCAGGCCGCCGGTAAACGCACCGGGCAGGCCGCACTCGTCCACGGCATTCTGCACGCCCTGTGCCAATAAATGCCCGAATCCCAGCAGCGGCACGCTGGCCCCCGCCCCGGCGAAATCCGCCAGCGGCTTGTACAGACCCACGGCGCTTAAGATTACGCCCGCCACGACATACCCGGTCAGGATCCGGGCAGGGGAGAGCTTCGTGTAATCAATAAAAAGCTGTCCTACAACACAAATCGCCCCACCCACAACAAACGCCCAGACATAGCTCATACCGCACCTCCCAGCTCGACACAGTGGGCGATGCCCGGGATGCTCTCCCCCTGCAAAAACGTGGTCTGACTCATCAGCGCGCCCGTTGCCAGAAACAGCACGCGGCGCAGCTGCCCCGCGGCCAGCATCGGCAGGATCTTTCCGCACAGCACCGCCGCACTGCATCCTGCCCCGCTGCCGCCCGCCTGTACATTCTGACTGTTTGTGTCATATAATAAGCAGCCGCAGTCCTTATGGTTGTCCAGCGGCAGCCCCTCTTTGGCCATCTGCTCATGCAGAAGTGCCGTACCGACCTCGCCCAAATCGCCCGTAAAAATTGCGTCAAAATCCTGCGGGCTTGTCCCCGTAGCCGAGAAATAGCGCAGCAGCGTCGAGGCTGCCGCAGGCATCATCGCCGCACCCATATTGTTGATGTCATGCACCGCAAAATCCTGCACGCGGCCAAACGTCACCGACAGCACCGGCACGCCCGCGCCGCCGTGCGCCCGCACCAGGCAGGCCCCCGCGGCGGTGGCCGTCCACTGGGCCGTGGGGGTGCGCTTGGCACCGTACTCCAGCGGCGTGCGGAATTGCCGCTCTGCCGCGCAAAAATGGCTGCTTGTCAGCGCCAGGACCCGCTCGGCCATGCCGCCCGCCGCAAACACCGCGGCAAGGCCCAGCGTCTCCGCCATGGTCGAGCACGCGCCGTAGACGCCCGCAAACGGGATGCCCAGTTCCCGCATCGTGTAGTTGCTGGCCGTACACTGGGCCTGCAGGTCGCCCGCAAACGCAATATCGACTTTGGAACGCGGAATATCCGCCTTGCGCAGGCAGAGCTCCACGGCCTTGCGCTGCAAGAGGCTTTCGGCCTGCTCCCAGTTTTCACAGCCCTGCTCGCCAAAAGCCGCGTCCTGCGTCACAAAGTCAAAAGCCGACGCCAGCGGGCCCTCGCTCTCCTTTTTGCCGCCTGCCGCGGCCCAGGCCGCCACGGTGGGCGGCGCGTCAAACAGCAGGGTATCGCCTCTGCGCGTCATCGGTCACCCCACCTTTCCCAGCAGCCAGTAGAGCACGCCCCACACAAAGCTGGCCAGCGTCCCAAACGCGATGACCGGCCCTGCGATGCCGAAAATCCTCGCGCCTACACCGGTCACCCAGCCCTCGGCCTTGAATTCAATCGCCGGGCTGACGACGGAGTTTGCAAACCCTGTAATGGGCACCAGCGTCCCCGCGCCCGCCTTGGCGGCCAGCTTTTGGTACCAGCCCGGCAGTGTGAAAATGGCGGACAGAAAAATCAGCGCAATGCTCGTCAGCGTACCCGCCAGCGTTTTGTCGTACCAAATCAGGAAAAATTGCCGCAGTGCCTCGCCGAGGGTGCAGATGGCCCCGCCGACCAAAAACGCCCACGCGCAGTCCCGCACCACGGGCGACGGCGGCGACGCGCGGCTGACCATCTCATCATATTGCCTGGGATCCAGTTTCACATTTCATTCCTCCTCTTTTTGGGGGTAGTATGTGCCTAGCTGCCGTAAAATATGACCTGCCCGCGATAATACGGGTGCGGCACCATGACCTTGTACAGCGTGCGCAGCTCTTTACAAAGCGCCGCGTCGGGGACCGTACCGCCGCAGGGCAGGGCCAGCACGGCGTACCGCGTGCTGAACACCCGGCTTTCCAGCGCCGTGGCCCGCGCGCCTGCCCGCAGGTAAAACCCGATGCGCCGCCGCGCGGTGGCCGGGTCGGGAGCCTCGGCGGGGTGCTCACATTCCAGCACCAGGTCGTGTACCCGCATGGCATCGTAGTCCCGGACCAGCCCCAGCGCCGCCGTGCCCACGCCGCTGCCGCGCAGGTCGTACCGCACGGCAAAGTAGTCCAGCAGCGCCGTGCGCTGGCCCGGCAGCACCACCTGCCACGCATAGGCCAGCCGTGCGCCCGCGTCATCGGTCAGAAGGAGCGGCTCGTAGACGCCGGACTCCAGCAGGCGTTGGATCTCGGCAAACGGCTTCAGCTCGGCGGCAGGGAAATCCCGCGGCAGGGCAGAGCGGTAGAGGTCCTCACATTCAGCAGCAGACAAGCGTGTGATTTGCATGGGGATTTCTCCTTTCTGTGATTGAATTATGGGGGAAAATACGGTATAATAGGTAAAAATGGGGTTATGGCGCAGTTCTCGGGCGGATATGGGATCCGCCCCTACGGGCATGTAGGGGCGGGCAATGCCCGCCCGCAGGCACATTGCGGCAGCCACCGCGTTCCGCGGGCGGCCAATGGCCGCCCCTACAACGCGCCCGTTATTCGTAGGGGCGCATTCCGTATGCGCCCGCAAGCAATTTATAAAGGAGCCACCCACATGGAATGGACTGACATCAGCATCACCGTCGCCAAGCGCGACGCCGACACTGCCGAAGCCATCGCAACGATGGTTGCCAACGGCGGCATCTATATTGAGGACTACAGCGACCTGGAGCAGCAGGCGTGGGAGATTGCCCACGTAGATTTAATTGAACAGGACCTGCTGGACAAACCGCGCGACATCGTGATCGTACACATGTACCTTGCCCCTGACGAGAATCCCGCCGAGGTGCTGCCCCTGTTTGAGGAGCGGCTGAAAAACAGCGGCATCGGCTACCAGCTCAACACCACGGGCGTCGAGCAGGAGGACTGGCAGAACGCCTGGAAGAAGTACTACCACGCCATGGACATCGGCGAGCGCCTCGCCATCGTGCCCGGCTGGGAGGATTACCGGACGGACCGCATCAGGATCGTCATGGACCCCGGCATGGCCTTTGGCACCGGCACGCATGAGACGACCTCGCTCTGCCTCGAGACGCTGGACAGCCTTGTCAATGGCGGGGAGCGCGTGCTCGACATCGGCACTGGCTCCGGCATTCTGGCCATTGCCGCGCTGAAATTAGGCGCAGACTCCGCCGAGGGCGTGGACATCGACCCCATGTGCGTGCGCACCGCAGGCGAGAACGCCGCGCGCAACGGCGTGGCGGACCGCTTTAAAGTCCTCGTCGGCGACCTGTCCGACAAGGCCAGCGGCCAGTACAACATCATCACGGCCAACATCGTGGCGGCGGCCATCCTGTCGCTGGCCCCGCATGTGCCGGTGCTCATGGCCCCGGGCGCACGGTTCATCGCCAGCGGCATCATCGACGAGCGCAAGGACGAGGTGCTGGCCGGGCTGAAGGCCGCGGGTCTCGAGCCTGTCGAGGTCAAGGAGAAGCGCGGCTGGGTCTGCATCATCTGCGAAAAGAAAGAGGCTTGATCTATGCCGCATCGTTATTTTACGCGGGAGCTGGCCGATGGCCGCGCCTCGCTGACCGGCAGCGACGCCCACCATCTGGCCGACGTCATGCGCGCCAGAATCGGTGAGGAGGTCGTGCTCTGCGGGCCGGACGGGCTGGAATACCTCGGCACGGTCACGGCCATCGAGCCGGGGCGGGTGGAGTTTTCCGTCACCGACGGCACGACGAGCAAGGCCGAGCCGGACTGCGCCGTGACGCTGTTTGCGGGCTACCCCAAGGCGGGCAAGCTGGAGGAGGTCATCCGCCACAGCGTCGAGCTGGGCGTGACCGAGATCGTGCCGTTTTTCAGCCGGTATTGCGTAGCCACGCCGAAAAAAGAGGATGTCAAGAACGAGCGCTACAACCGCATTGCCGCCGAGGCCGCCAAGCAGGCGGGCCGCGCCATGCTGCCCCACGTGGCCCTGCCGCTGAACGATTTTGCCGCGGTTTGCAAAGCATTTGCGGATTTTGACGTTGTGCTGTTCTTTTACGAGGGCGGCGGCGAACCCCTCCGGGAGGTGCTGCACCCCGGGCAGTACAAGCGCGTTGCCATCGTGACCGGCAGCGAGGGCGGCTTCTCCGTCGAGGAGGCCGAGGCCGCGAAGGCCGCGGGCGCTGTGACCGTAGGGTTAGGCCCCCGCATTTTGCGCTGCGAGACCGCGCCGTTAGCCGCGTTGACGTCCGTCATGCTGCTGACCGGTAACTTGGAGTGACCGCAGCAAGCCATACTATGTACAAAAGAACAGGAGCGTCACCGTGCGTGGTGATGCTCCTGTTTTTGTTTGATGTACTGTAGGGGCCGGGCATGCCCGGCCCGGGACGTATAAGGCAGGCGGGCGTTTGCGGGATGGCTTGTAGGGGCGGCATATATGCCGCCCGCGGCTTTCCTGGAACGGGTGCTGACGGGCAGGCTGCGGGCCGCACATGTGCGGCCCCTACGGCTCTATTGCCTTTTTACGGGCGCTAACCGCACACGGGCGCGGAGGGGTCAAGACCTCTCCCTACGGAATGTCGTTCACGGCCGGTTTGTAGGGAGCGGTCTTGACCGCTCCGGGGAGGTGTGTGGCTGGCGCACAGCCCACGGGAGGTTATACATAGCGGCAAACGAGCAGAGCCCGCGAAAAAAGGCGCCCCACGAAGTGGGGAGCTGGCCGAGCCCGCGAGGCCTGAGGGGCTCTGGCTGTTCATGGCCATGAGAAACTCACCCTCACTTCGCCTTCACATACGCCCCGAACGCATTCGGCACGGGGTAGACCTCTGCCAAATCCTCCGGCGCGGCCCAGACATACCCGTCGGGCAGAGCACAGGCGGGGGCGGTGCCTCGCCAGCCGCCAAGCTCCCAAATCTTGTGCGTAAACACGTGCTTTGCGGGAGGCAGGGGCTCGTCCAGCGCGGCCTGTACACCGATGCCCGCCAGCGCGGCGGTCAGCTCGTCCCGCGTCAGCGCTTTTTCCCACGCTGCGGGCTGCCACAATCCGGCCAGCAGCCCCCGTGCGGGACGGCGCTGCAAAAGCAATCCCTGCTCACTTTCAATCAACGCCACCGTCACGGGCACCTTGCCCTTGGCCTTGGGCGCGGGCTTCACAGGCAGCTGGTCCGCCCGGCCAGCCGCATAGCCCCGGCACAAATCAGCCAGCGGGCATTCCTCACAGTGGGGCGTGCCGGGGATGCAGACCAGCGCACCCAGCTCCATCAGGGCCTCGTTGTAGGGGCCGGGCGTGGCCTTGGGCATCTGGTCCAGCACCCGCACGGTAAAGGCTTTCTTCGTTGCCGGAGCCATGACGTCGGCGTCGTCGTTGTACAGCCGCGCAAAAACGCGCAGGACGTTGCCGTCCACCGCGGGGACGGGGATGCCAAACGCAATGCTGGCCACCGCGCCCGCCGTGTAGTCACCGATGCCCGGCAGGCTGCGCAGGGCGTCGTAGTCGGCGGGCAGGTCGCCGCCGTACTGCTCGCAGACGATGCGGGCAGCCTTCTGCATATTGTTGACGCGGTTGTAGTAGCCCAGCCCCTGCCACAGCTTGCGCAGGGCGTCCGGCTCACAGGCCGCCAGCGCGGCGGGGTCCGGCAAAACCGCGATAAAGCGTTCATAATAGGGGATAGCCGCTGCCACACGGGTCTGTTGGAGCATGATCTCGCTGACCCAGATATGGTACGCAGAAGGCTCCTGCCGGAAAGGCAGGAGCCTTTTGTTTGCGTCAAACCATTGCAGCAGCGGTGCGGCAATGGGCTGCATCAAAAACCACCGCAGGTACGGGGGAAGGGGATGACGTCGCGGATGTTGGGGATGCCGGTGACGTACATCAGCAGGCGCTCAAAGCCCAGACCGTAGCCCGCATGCTTGACGCTGCCGTAGCGGCGCAGGTCGAGATACCAGTCGTAGTCGGCGGTGTTCAGGCCCAGCTCCTTCATGCGGGCCTCCAGCACGTCGAGGCGCTCCTCACGCTGAGAGCCGCCGATCAGCTCACCGATGCCGGGAACCAGCATATCGGCGGCGGCCACGGTCTTGCCGTCCTCGTTCTGGCGCATGTAGAATGCCTTGATTTCCTTCGGGTAGTCGGTGACGAACACGGGCTTCTTGAAGATCTGCTCGGTCAGATAGCGCTCGTGCTCGGTCTGCAGGTCGGTGCCCCACTCGACTTTATACTGGAAGTTGTCGTTGTTCTTCTTCAGCAGCTCGATGGCGTCGGTGTAGGTCACGCGGGCAAAGTCGCTGGATGCGACCAGCTCGAGGCGCTCGATCAGGCCCTTGTCAAAGAACTGGTTGAAGAAGGCCAGCTCGTCGGGGCAGTTGTCCAGCAGGTAGCGGATGACGTAGCGGGTCATGGCCTCGGCGGTCTCGAGATAGGTGTTCAGGTCGGCGAAGGCCATCTCGGGCTCGATCATCCAGAACTCGGCGGCGTGGCGGGTGTCGTAGCTCTTTTCGGCGCGGAAGGTGGGGCCGAACGTGTAGACGTTGCCCAGCGCCATGGCCATGGCCTCGGCCTCCAGCTGGCCGGAAACGGTCAGGTTGACAGGACGCTTGAAGAAGTCCTTCGTGTAGTCAACGCCGCCCTCGTCGTTGCGGGGGATATCGTTGAGGTCAAGGGTGGTTACTTGGAACATCTCACCGGCGCCCTCGCAGTCAGAGCCGGTGAAAATCGGCGTATGCACGTAGGTAAAGCCGTGCTCATGGAAGAACTGGTGCAGGGCGAACGCCGCCTGGCCGCGCACGCGGAACGCAGCGTTGAAGGTGTTGGTGCGGGGGCGCAGGTGGGTCATGGTGCGCAGGTAGTCCATGCCCATCTTCTTTTTCTGCAGCGGATAGTCGCCGCCGCAGGGGCCGAGCACGGTGATTTCATCCGCATTGATCTCAAAGGGCTGCTTGGCGCCCGGGGTCACAACAACGCTGCCAGTGACCTCAAAGCTCGTGTACAGACCGCACTTGGCGATCTCGGCATAGTTGGCGAGCTTGTCGGCCTGAAAAACGATCTGGACGGGCTTATAGCAGCTGCCGTCGGACAGCGAGATAAAGCCGATATTTTTAGAATCGCGCACAGTCTTGGCCCAGCCGCAGACGGTGACCTTGGTGCCGTCTGCAGGGGTGGCCTTGTACAGCGATGCAAGTTCCGTTCTCTGCATGGATAGTCCACTCCTCTTTATATATATGAATGTTCCTATTGTAACAGGTATTTTATAAAAAGTAAAGAGCCGATATTTGCAGAGTTGCAGGGTTGCAGGGGTTGTAGGGGCCGGGCATGCCCGGCCCGGAGGTATCCAGCGGGCAGGCGTTTATGGGAAGGTGCAGGGCCGGACATGTCCGGCCCCTACCGCGTGGCGATGATGTTACGTTTGCGATGCCATGAAGGTCTGCGGGGCGTCGGGGACGTCGATTCCTACCGTAGGGGCGGATTCCATATCCGCCCGTGGGAGTGTGCGGCGGCGCAAGCTGCCCGGGAGGGATGAATCCCGACCTTGATTAAAATTGTAATAAGAGATTTTGAGATTTACCCTCCCAGCACCGCCGCCAGCGCCTTGGCGGCGTACTCTCCGGCGCGGAGGGCCTCGTCCAGCGTGTTTGCGTGGCCGCCGATCTCTATTAAAAGACTGCCTGTCGTCAAATCCTGATTGTAAAACCGATACCCGCACAGCACAGGGCGGGTCAGGCCCGGGTAGGCACTTTCCATAGCGGCCTCCCATTCGGCGGCAAAACGCAGATTGAGCCGCCAGTTAGGCAGGGCAATGCTGCTGCCGTTGCCGCACCCGGCAATGACCATGACCTGCGCCGTGCTCTCGCCGTCGATCTCGCACACGGGCTTGACCCGCGTGCCGTCGCTGTCCTCGATGGCATCGCGGTGGACGTCCAGCACGACCTTTATAGAAGGGTAGCGCTCCAGATACGCCTGCACGCCCGCGCGGCTGCGCTTATAGCTGTCGGTGTAGCCGGGCGCGTCGTAGAGCGTTTCGTCGTGCAGCGTGCGGATGCCCGCCGCGTTGAGCACCTGCGCCATTTTCTCTCCGACGGCGCACATATTCAGCGCCGTGCTTTTGCTGCGGGCCGTGTAGCCGGGGTCAAACACGGGGTCCGGCCAGGTCTGGTAGCTCTCGGTGGCGTGGGTGTGCATGATGAGCACCTGCGGCAGGGCACTGTTCTTTTCAACGGCAAACGGTAAATTTTGCGTCGTCACAGCGGCGCGCAGGTCAGCGTCTGTGTGCTCGGTGCTGTTTCGGATGCTGCCTGCGGCCAGTGCCACATAGCCGTCGCCGCTGCCCTGCCTGAGCGTCACGCTGCGGATGCGGCCCGCGTCGTCCAACTCCGGCGCGGCACTGGGCAGCGGCGTGGAAGCGGGGGACGGCTCCGGCGTAGGCGTTGCCGCAGCTGTCGGGGCCGGGGAGGGCGTCGCCTTGGGCACGGGCGTGGGGCGGCGGTCCGGCTTCTGGGGCTTGTAGGCGGCCCGGGCGGCATCCGCTGGCCAGGCGATGGCCGCAGCCGCCGCGGGGTCCTGCAAAAACAGCGCCCCGCGCACGATCCACGCCCGCCCGGGGCAGACCGCACACGCGGCCAGAACCGCCGCCGCACTGCCCGCAAATGCGGCCCCGCACAGCGCAGCCGCCGCCCACCGGCGCAGCTTTTGCATGGCACACACCCCCTTGTACCAGAATTTTATGCGATTTTTTTGGTTTCTATGAAGTTTTTTTCAAAAAGCCCTTGCAACTTTGCAAAAAGTGTGGTAGGATAACTTGTACTGTTATGGGGAACCAAGGAGGTGGAACGAATGCCTAATATTAAATCTCAGAAGGATCGTGTTGTTCAGGCCAAGAAAGAGGCTCTGCACAACAAGGTCGTCAAGTCCAACCTGAAAACAGTGGTCAAGAAGGCAAACGCTGCCATCGACAGCAATGCTGCTGACAAGGAGACCGTCGTTAAGGTTGCTGTCTCTGCCATCGACTCTGCTAAGAGCAAGGGTGTTATCCATAAGAACACCGCTGCCCGCAAGATCAGCCGCATGGCTAAGCGCGCCAACAAGGCTGCTGCTCAGTAATTGATCGCATGAACAATGCCCGCCGTGGGAACACGGCGGGCATTTTCATTTTCGGTTTTAAGCAGCAGGGGTGGGATTCATCCCTCCCCTACAAGCTGCCGGTAGGGGCCGCACATGTGCGGCCCTGCACCTCGCGAAATCGCCCTGCTTATGGGAAACCTGCGGGCCGGGCATGCCCGGCCCCTACAGCGCTACTGCGTCAGCTCCTGCTCCATCAGCAGCTTTTTCAGCGGCAATAGCGCCGCGGGCTCGGCGCTGAAGGTGCGGATGCCGAGCTTTAAATAGGCCGGCATGGCATCCACAGCGGCCACGGTGATACCGCAGAGATAGACCTGTGCGCCGTGCTCCTGCGCCTGCTCCAGAATGCCGCTGACAAGGCGCAGCACGGCGGGGTTCGTCAGCTGGTTCACGGCAGCGGTGGGGTTCTGCACAAGGCCCAGCGTGTAGCGGGTCAGGTCCTCAATATCCACAGCCATCAGCTGCGCGCCGTGCTCCATCATATCCCCGGCCATGACCGCGGCGGACGGCATGTCCACAACGCAGCCCAGCATCATCGGGCCGGTCTCGCGGCCCTCGGCCAGCAGCTCGTCGCGGCAGGTGTTGACCTCCTTCACGCAGCGATCCCAGTCGGCCACATCCTTTATCATCGGGAACACGGCCCGCAGGTCGCCGTCCGTGGCGGCACGCAGCAGCGCCCGGATCTGCGGCTTGAACAGCCGATTGCCGCGCAGGCGGTCCTGCGTCTCCCCGGCCCAGGGGGCGTCGTCGTCGGCGCGGGTATCGCAGGTGCGCAGCAGCACGGGCACGCCCTCGGCGCTTTTCAGCAGCTCGCGCAGACGGGTGGTCTGCACCTCGTCGCTCTGGTCATACAGAATCGCGGTCTCGGTGCGTACAAGGCCGATGCCCGCCGCGCCGCGCGTATGGGGCACGTCGCTGTCGATGATGTTGCAGGTCGGCATCAGGCGGAAGGCCGTGCCGTCCTTCGTCAGGCAGGGCAGGGCGGCCACGGGGTCGGGCTTCTGGCCGTGCAGGCGGCTCAATGCAATTTTACAGTCCGCCTGGGCGATCTGCGCACCGTCCGGCTCCACAATAAGCGTGCCGTTGTCGGCGTCAAGGATCGCACGGTGGCCCACGGCCATGGCCGCAGTGCCGCCGCCCAGCTGTACCACCGCCGGGATGCCCATGCTGCGGGCCATGATGGCGGCATGGCTGACCGTGCTGTCCTGGTCGCTGGCCAGGCCCAGCACCATGCGGCGGTCCAGACTGAACAGGTCACTGGGAAAGAAGCGGTCCGCCACCAGGATGCTGGGGCGCTTCAGATGCAGGCGGCGGCGTGGGCGTCCGTCCAGAATATCCACCACGCGGCGGCAGACGTCGCAGACATCGACGCTGCGCTCCCGGATGTACTCATCATCGACGTTTTTCAGGCGGCCCGCAAAAATCTGCTCAGCGCGCTCGACGGCGGCAGCCCCGCCCGCACCGGCGGCGATATAGTCACCGATCTCGTTCGTGAAGGACTCGTCCTCCAGCAGGGCAATCTGGAACAGCAGAATATCCGCGTCCGGCCCCTTGGCGCGCTGGCTCAAACGGCGCAGCTCATCCTTGGCCAGCACGACGGCGACGTCGTAGAGGGCACGCTCCCGGAACGGGTCGCAGACGATGCGGTGCAGGCCGGTGGTGCCGTGGTCGATCTGCTCAACCGGGCCGACCACAATGCCGGTGGACGCCGGTACGCCGGTATAGGTGTGCATAGGATGCCTCCTTTTTTCTTCTTGGCCCCCTCTGAGATGGACTCCCGCAGGGTCGGATGAGGGGCGGGTTCGCCGCAGACACCCGTTAAAGGCTTACCGCCCGGCCCCTGCAGCGCGATACTTCGGCAAACGCGGGCGGAGCCCCAAGGGGGAAGCCTTTTTACAAAATCGGCAGCTCGCCCAGGGTCTTGCTGACCAGGGCGGTCACGAACTCCTCGGGCACGGCGGCGGCGATGGCACGCTCGGTCACGAGGGTGTTGTCCCTGCCGTCCAGCAGGGCGGGGAAGCGGTCTGCCGGGTCCTTGTCAAAGCTGCCCATGAAGGTCGCGGCCAGCAGCTTCGGCGTGTAGGGCATATCCTCGGGCACGCCGACGCGCTCGGCGGCCAGCTCCAGCGGGGCCAGTGCGCCGCGGGTGGGCGCACTCGGGTTCGGTGCGTAGGGCGCCGGGTAGTTTGCGCGCAGCCGCGCGTTTTTCTCCACAAGGTCAATTTCCGGTGCGCGGGCGCAGACCTCGGCCAGCAGCTTTTGGTATTGCTCGGCAAAGCGAGCCAGAAATTCCTCATTGTCGGGCAGCATGGCGTAGGCCGTGCCGCCGCAGCGGCCAAACAGCCGCAGCGTGTCAAAGTAGCCCAGCGCGATGTTGCGCCCGGCGCGGGCGGGGTCAAAGTCCAGCGTCGGGCCCAGATCCCAATGGCTGCGCACGATGCGCGTCGGCAGGCCGGTGGTGTTGGGGCGTACAATGCCGATGCCGTCCACATCGACGCCGAGCAGCTCCGCTGCGCCCATTTTTGCGGCCAGATCCAGCGGCATATTGTCGCGCCAGCCGCCGTCAATGTACTTTACACCGTCAATTTCCCGCGGGCGCAGGGCCGGGAAGCAGGCACTGGACGCCAGCATATAGTCCTTTAACTGCCCTTCGGGGATGTCCTCGATGGGGCACTGCACGCTGCGCAGGCTGCCCAGCTCGGTCATGACAAGGCCGAAGTGGATAGGCGATGTGCGCACGGCGTCCTCGTCGATCAGACGGTCGATCATCTCGGCCAGCGGTTCAACGTTCAGTCCGCCGCTGCGGATGATGTCGAGGAAGAACGCGCGCAGCTCCTCGGGCTTGAGAGTTGCGGGGACTTCGAGAACATCGTGAATTTCCAGGCTGCGCCACAGGTCCTCAGCCTCCTGGATCTTGCCCATCGTGAACAGGCAGCCGTTCAGCGTGCCGACGCTTGCGCCCGTGATGATGTCAGGCGTCCAGTCCAGCTCCTGCAGAGCGCGCCAGACGCCGATCTGATAGCTGCCCTTGGCCCCGCCGCCAGCCAGCACCAGCGCACGTTTTCCGGTATGTTCCATCGGAAAAAAGCCCTCCTGTTTTGTAGTTTTATTCATTATAGCATTTTCTGTTTTAAGTTGCCATAGCAAACCGGGTCACAATCTGCGGAAATTGCGCAGTTTTTTCGAATTTTATAAGGTGCTTGCAATAGCAGGAGAAATGGAGTAAACTTAAAATACGCCCGTAGGGGAGGGATTCATCCCTCCCGTGGGCTTAGCGACGCGGCACACGTCCCGGAGGGGTCAAGACCCCTCCCTACAGAATGACGTTTACGGGTGCTTTGTAGGGAGCGGTCTTGACCGCTCCGCAGGTACGCCGCGGCAGCCGCAGAATACCCGGGAGGGATGAATTCCTCCCCTACAAATATTGGGAGAGTGCAAATTATGCAGACCAAACCGATTCTCGTTGTCATGGCCGCCGGTATGGGCAGCCGCTACGGCGGACTCAAACAGATCGACCCCGTCGGCCCGTCCGGCGAGGCCATCCTCGACTACAGCCTGTACGATGCCCGCCGCGCCGGGTTCAAGACCGTCGTCTTTATCATCAAGCACGAGATCGAGCAGGCGTTTAAAGAGGCCGTCGGTGCCCGTGCCGTGCGCGCCGGGTTCGAGGTCCGCTACGCCTACCAGCAGCTGGAAAAGCTGCCCGAGGGCTTCACCGTGCCGGAGGGCCGCGTCAAGCCCTGGGGCACCGCCCATGCCATTCTCGTGGCCGAGGAGGCCATCGGCGATGCGCCGTTTGCGGTCATCAACGCCGACGACTACTACGGCCCGCAGGGCTTCAAGCTCATCTACGACTACCTGAGTACCCACGCCGACGGGGACCGCTACGCCTGGGCCATGGTCGGCTTCCTGCTGGGCAACACGGTCAGCGCCAACGGCAGTGTCAGCCGCGGCATCTGCGTGACCGACGAGAGCCGCAACCTCGTCAGCGTGACCGAGCGCACCTGCATCGAGCCCTACGCCGACGGCATCCATTACAGCGAGGACGGCGGCAAGAGCTGGGCCGACCTGCCCGCCGACTGTGTTGTCTCGATGAACCTGTGGGGCTTCACCCCCGCCTACGTGCAGGAGGCCAAGGCCGGTTTTGCCGCGTTCCTGCAGGCCAGCCTGCCCGTCAACCCGATGAAGTGCGAATATTACCTACCCACCGTCGTGACGAACGCGCTGGAGGCCGGCAAGGCGGACGTCCATGTGCTGACCAGTGCCGACAAATGGCATGGCATCACCTACCGCGAGGACAAGCCCGAGCTGGTCGAAGCCCTGAAAAAGATGAGTGAGGATGGGCTGTACCCGGTGGATAGGCTGTTCTGAAAATCGTATAAAAATGCGGCCTCCTGCGCGGAGACCGCATTTTTGTTTTGCGTAGGGGAGGGATTTATCCCTCCCCTGGAGTGGATGGCAGCCGCACACTTCCCCGGAGCGGTCAAGACCGCTCCCTACAAAGCACCCGTGAACGGCGATCCGCGCAAAAAACAGCAAAAAAATACCTTTAATATTTTACAAATGTTCGGGTTGTAATTGCCCTCTGCGTCGGGTATAATAAGGTTAGCACTATTGCTTTGTATGCACGCCCGCTGCGGCGTTTTTCACGAAAGCTGCGTTGCAGCGCAGCATTTGCAAAAGGAGAACTACTATGATGAAGAAAACCACCTTCGGTGCCGTTCTGGCGTTCCTGTTTGCCGCTGCCGGTGCCCTGACCGCCGCTGCACTCTATCTCTACCACCGTGAAAAGGAGCTGGACGAGTACGAGCGCCTGCTGTTCAGCGACGACTACGAGGATGACGATTACGACGACGAGGATTCCACCACCTACGAGAACATCCCCTCCGCCCCCGCAGAGGAGAAGGAGTAAATGATCCTCAAGGCTTCCCCCGCGTGGGAAGCCTTTCTGCCACCACAACCCGGCTGGGCACCGACCTGACGGCGTCCGGCTTTTTGGCAATGCCATACTGCCACGGAGAAAACACAATATGCGTAAACTGCTGCTTTGGCTTGTGATGGTCGCCGTTATGATTGCCGCCATCCTGGGCGGAACGGCGGCTTTTCTTTACAGCCGCACCGGGACGGACGCCCTGCCGCAGGAGACCGTCACCTTCGGTGAGCAGACCCTCGAGCCCAACGGCTGGAGCTGGGTCATCCCGGTGCTGGGCGATAAGGTCAACAAGACCTACGAAAGCCCAACGAACCTGACCGTGCAGAAGCTGGGCACCTTCACCGATACCGTGCCGCAGCTCGTCCTGCCCGACTGGGTCACCGCTGCCGAGCTTCAGATCACCGCGCCCGACGGCACGGTCTGGACCGGCGCACTGGCCGACTGCAATACCTATACCTACACACAAAACGGAGACTATCAGATCATCGTGACCGCGCACCACAGCAGTGCGGACAACCCCGGCGACCCTGTGGGCTGGTACGCCTACCGCGCCGGCTACACGATGGCGATGAACCCCAAGGTCACCCTGAGCACCGAGCGCGCGCCGCAGGGCAGCATCGTGGCTGTGCAGCTGTCCGGCATTCTGGACGGCGAGCCGAGCCTGGAGACCGATTTGGGCACCGTCTGGTTCCGCAAGACCGCCAGCGGCTACATGGGCTATATTCCCGTGACCTACAACGCCGAGGGCGGCGACCATACGCTGCACCTGACCTGCGGGAGCCTGGAAAAGGACATCACCCTGACCGTCACCCGCACCATGTATGATACGGTCACCGTCCCCGCCGAGGAGGACACCGGCGGCGGGGAGGAGTTCCGCAACGCTATATGGCCGATGTACACAACGGGCAGCTCCGCCAAGCTCTGGAATGGCCGCTTTGAGGCCCCCAGCGCGGGCGCTGTCGCCATGGAGTACGGTGTCACCCAGATGGTGGACGGCCAGCGCAGCGGCCAGGCCACCGGCCTGACCTATGCCGCCGCGGACGGCGAGACCGTCACCGCCCCGCAGGCAGGCAACGTTGTCTTCGCGGGCACGCTGACCCTGACCGGCGGCACGGTGGTCATCGACCACGGCTGCGGCGTAAAGAGCTACCTGTACGGGCTGGAGACTGTCGGCGTGGAGCGCGGGCAGAGTGTGTCCGCCGGCGACCCGCTGGGCACCGCCGGAACGGCCCACAACCTGATCTACGAGCTGCGCATCGGCAGCAAATCCACTGACCCGCAGACCGCGCTGGACGGAAACAGTGGTCTGCAATTCCGCGAGGCTGAATAAAATAGCTGCACACGGCACACCCGGCCTGCCGTGCCGCTGCCGTTTTGCCGGGCATCCATAAAGGTCCCTAAAAGAGTGAGTGTGAGTATGGAAGAAGATAAGAAATCCACTGCGGTACAGCCGGAGGAGGCACCCAAGCCGAAGCCCCGGCGCCGCAAGTCAGCCAGCCCCCAGCCTGCCGCCGATACGTCCCCTGCGCCGACGGACAGCGCCGACCACAAAAAAGCCTGCCGCGTCCCCCAAGAAGCCGCGGGCCAAAAAAAACGCAAAGACAACAAAAACCGCAAAGCCCAAGACGCCGAAGGCTGCTAAGACGGCGAAAAAAGCCCCGGCTGACGAGACCCCGGAGCGCAAGGCCCCCGCACAGGAGAGCCCCGTTCCCGCCGCACCGGAGCTTGCCGAGCCCAAATCCGAAAGCAAGCCCGAACTGCCGGAGACCCCCGCCCGGGAGGACGCTGCCGCACCCACCGTGCCCGACGTCCCGAGTACCCCGGAGCTGCCCGAGCCTGCGGAAAGGGCCGAGCCCGCCGGGACGGAGCCCGAACCGACAGCGGACGCCCCTGCCGCCGACGATACGTCTGCGGCAGAAGCGCCCCCCGAGGCCGCCGCGGCAGACACAGCCGTCACCGACACGCCCGAGCAAACCGGGGACGTCTCCGCGGAGGACGCTGCCGAGCCGTCCGGCCTTGTTTTCAGCGATGACCTTGCCAACGATAAAGCCCTTGCCGCTGAGGCCGCACGCATGGCGAACATCTCCCGCACGGCGCAGCTTTCGATTGCGCAGATCATGGCCGGGCTGGAGGAGGACCCCGCGCCGTCTGCCGGGCCTGCCCCGGCGTCCGAGGCACCGCAGCAGGACAGCGCCGCCGACGACGAGGACGACGAGCCGCAGGATACGATCCCGCAGGCCCTCGGGCGCGGTGTGTTCGGCATGTTCAAGTGGCTGCTCCTCGTTGTGCTGTTCGTGCTCATCATCGCAGGCGGCGGCGTGGCATGGCTTTACCGCAGCGCCACGCCTGACATGCTGCCCGAAGTCAAGGTCACCTTTGACGGCCAGGAGCTTGCTCCCACGGCCTACAAGTGGCACGTGCCGGTGGTCGGCAGCTTTTTCAGGCGCACCTACGCCGAAACGCTCAATTCCTCTCCCGTTGTGCTCGAGGATGCCATATCCGACGCATCGCCGGATATTATCGTGACGCCGTCCGACTACAGCACCCAGCTGACCATCACCGACGCCGACAAGGAGACCGTGTACGAGGGCAGCGTCACCGGCTTCCGCAGCTATCTGTTTGCGGAGAACGGCACGTTTGACGCCAAACTCGTCGTCACCGCATCTGACAGCGCCGCCGAGGACCGCTCCAGCGTCACCGGCACCGAGACCTGGCAGTTCCGCTTCACCGTCAGCATCAAACCGTCCATCACGCTCTGCACACCGACGGTGCAGCAGGGCAGCGTGGCCGCCGTGCGTGTCGGCAGCACCATGAGCCGGACCGAACCGACGCTGACGGGCCCGCTGGAAAGCACAGGCTTCGTCAGGGCCGCCAACGGCTGGATCTGCTACCTGCCCATCCCGTGGAACGCAGAGACCGGAAACACCGAGCTGACCGTGACTGCCGACGGCTATACCGAGACGCTGACGCTGTCGGTCCGCGCGGCCTCCTACTCCTACAAGGATTACAGCGCCAAGTCCCAGCTGATGTCGCCCTACATCGGCGCGGACGACGCCCCCGATGCCGTCCGCAGGCTGCTGACGACTGACGGCGGCGAGATCCAGTGGGCCACGGGCGGCTTTGTGCAGCCGTTCCTGGACAGCTTTGACACGCCGCTGCTCTACGGCATGACCGAGTACGTGGGCCGTTCCTACAGCGAGCGCAGCACGAACTACGGCTACGGCGGGCGCACCTCGACAAATGTCGTCATCAAGCCGAAGAAGTCGAAGGATTCTATGATCGTGCCCGCCAGCGGCCATGTGCTGCTGGCCGAGGACCTTGGCGGCAGCTACGACTACACCGTCGTCATCGACCACGGCGCGGGCCTCAGGAGCATCTTCTACGGCCTGACCGCACTGGACGTCGAGGCCGGGGACGATGTCAAGCAGGGCCAGCTGCTGGGCACCAGCGGCAGGACCGTTGTGGCCGAGCTGCGCATCGGCACCGTGCCCATCAACCCGCTCCTCGTCTGGCGCGGCCAGTGCGACGGGCTGAAATATTATTGAGTAAAAAGGCATCCACCTTTTAGGAAAAGGTGGGTGCCTTTTTTTGCGTGCCGGGGCTTCCCCCTTGGGGGAAGCTGTCGCTGAAAGCGACTGATGAGGGCAGAGCTGCCGCAATTGCCCGTGAATTGGCAATAGGGCACACTCTGCCCTCATCCGGTCCTGCGGGCCGCCTTCCCCCGATGGGGAAGGCAGAAGGCACAGGTACACGCGCCCCGGCATAGTATGGCGCAAATCAAACCGAGGTGAGCGCCTATGCCGAAAACATTTTGCGTGGTCGGGCACGATGCCCGCCAGCAGGCGGCGGCGCGCGTGCTGCGCCGTGCGGGTTACGGCGTGACCGCCGCCGACAATGCCGCCGCAGCCGATTACATTTTGCTGCCCATGTCCCAGGGGCGCGTCAGTGACGAGGTTGCCCGCGCACTGCAGGGTGCGGGGCAGGGGACGCTGATCTTAGCGGGCCGCCCCGGGATGCCGGTGCGGATGGCCGCGCGGGAGGCCGGGCTGCCGCTGATCGACTATTTTCTGCGGCCCGAACTGGAATGCCTGAACGCCGTGCCCACCGCCGAGGGCTGTCTTGAGCTGCTGCTCCGCCTGCGGGAGCGCACGATCTGGGAGAGCGGCTTTCTCGTGCTGGGCTATGGCCGCGTCGGGCGCGCCGTGGCACGGCGGTTGGTGCTGCTGGGCGGGCGCGTCACCGTGGCCGCCCGCAGCCCCGAGCAGCGCGCCAATGCCCGCTGTGCCGGGTGCCGCGCCGCGCCCCTGACGGCCCTGCCCACACTGCTGCCCGGCTTTGACGCCGTCATCAACACGGTCCCCGCGCCGGTGCTGCCCCGGGCCCTTCTGCAGCAGCTGCCGGGCGGGGCGCTCATCATTGACCTGGCCAGTCTGCCCGGCGGCACCGACTTTGCCGCCGCCGAGGAACTGGGTCTGCACGCCGAGCACGCCCTGGCCCTGCCGGGCCGCTGCGCGCCGCAGACAGCCGGGGCGCTGATTGCACAGACCGTGCTGGCGATCCTGGAAGAACGCGATCCCGACGAAAGGAGCACCGCCCCATGACCACCCAATCCAAACGCACCGTCGCCTTTGCGCTGTGCGGCAGCTTTTGCAGCTTTGCTGCGGTGCTGCCCCAGCTGCGTATCCTGACTGCCCGCGGGTGGGACGTCCTGCCCGTTTTGAGTGCCAGCGCCGCCGGGCTGGATACCCGCTTCGGCACCGCGTCGGCCCTGCGGCAGACCTTATATGAAGTGACCGGCCACAGACCGCTGACGACCCTGCAGGCCGTTGAGCCGCTCGGCCCGCAGCATCTTGCCGAGGCACTCATCATTGCCCCGGCCACCGGCACCACGATGGCGCTGCTGGCCGCAGGCATCAGCTCGACCCCCGTGACGCTGGCCGCAAAAAGCCTTTTGCGCGGCGGACGGCCCATTATTATCGCGCCGTCCACAAACGATGGGCTTTCGGGCAGTGCCCCGGCGCTGGGCCAGCTTTTGCAGCGGCGCAGCTACTATTTTGTGCCCTTCGGCCAGGACGACAGCTACAAAAAGCCGTGCAGCCTGAAAAGCGATTTCACGCTCCTGCCCGACACATTAGAGGCCGCGCTGCGCGGCGTGCAGATCCAGCCGCTGCTGCTGTAATAAGCGGGAGGGAACGCGGCATATAACGGGGTAGAGATACCCCTTGCCTTCCCCCTTGGGGGAAGGTGGCCCCGCAGGGCCGGATGAGGGGAGAGTATGCGGCGGCGGCCCGTTGACTGACAATGCCGCCCGGTAGGGGCCGGGTATGCCCGGCCCGCGCGTGTAAGGCAGCCGGCTGTCTGCCGGAAGGCTGCGGGCCGCATATATGCGGCCCCTACCGCGTATCCTCCCGCTTTCTGGCAATATCATAGGTTTAGGAGGCCCCGCTCATGCAGACGATCACCATCCACGGCAGACGCACCCTGCACGGCAGCATCCGGCCTGCCGCCGCCAAAAACAGCACCCTGCCGCTGCTGGCGGCGACGCTGCTCTGCGACGGCCCCTGCCGCCTGCGGGACGTCCCGCGTCTGGCCGACGTGGACACCAGCCTGGCGCTGCTGGACGCTGTCGGGGCCCGGGTGCGGCGCTGCGGGGCGGACCTCTGCACCCGTCCCGCGGACCGTCTCTGCGGCGACATCCCGGAGCATCTGGCCGGGGCCATGCGCAGCTCGGTATTTTATCTCGCGCCGCTGCTCTGCCGCGTCGGCTATGTGCGCCTGCCGCTGCCCGGGGGCTGCCGCCTCGGCCCGCGGCCCGTGGACATCCACCTGGCCGGGCTGGCCGCCATGGGGGCCGAGGTCGAATTGGAGGGCATCGCCGTCACGCTGCGGCGCACGGGGCCGCTGCATGGGGTGGATTTTACACTGCGGCTGCCCAGCGTCGGGGCCACAATGACTCTGCTGATGGCCGCCTGCTGCGCCGCGGGGCAGACCGTGCTGCGCGGCGCTGCGCAGGAGCCGGAGATCGGCGACATGATCGCGTTTCTGTCTGCCTGCGGGGCGGATATTCAGGGCGCGGGCACGCCGGTGCTGACCGTGCAGGGCGGCAGACCGCTGGGCGGAGCCTTTCACCGCCCGCTGCCGGACCGCATCGCCGCCGCGACCTACGCCGCCGCACTGGCGTGCGCGGGCGGACAGATCGAAATTGCGGGCTGCGACCCAGCCAGCTATGACTCGTTTCTGCGCTTTCTGGCCGGGACCGGCGTGCAGGTCAGCCGGGCCGGAGACTGCGTGCGGCTGGCCCGTGACCCCGCCGTGCCGCTGCGGGGCGGGGCGCACCTGCGGGCCGACGCCTGGCCCGCCTTTGCCACCGACACTGCGCCGCTGGCCGCCGCCGTGCTGCTGACGGCAGCGGGGGAGAGCGAAATTTACGACAGCCTGTTTGCCAACCGCTTTGCCTGTGCCGCGGGCTTTGCCGCCATGGGTGCGGCCTGCACGGTCAGGGGGCGGCAGCTGACGCTCCCGGGCGGGGCCGTCCTGCACGGGACGGACGTCACCGCGCCCGACCTGCGCGGCGGAGCGGCGCTTCTGGCGGCGGCACTGGCCGCGGACGGTGAGACCCGCCTGCGCGACCCCGGGCACATCCCCCGCGGGTATGAGGACCTGCCCGGAGCGCTGCGGGGGCTGGGGGCGGAGATCTCCTGAGACCTTCCGCAGACTGCCGCTCACGTTACACCACCGGGCCGGGCATGCCCGGCCCCTACGGGGGAGCCGCCCCGGTACACGGCCAATCATGGCAGCTCTACTTCTCAAATTTTTCACATTCTCATGCAAAGTCTGTCGCTTTCCACCAAAAATCCATCCGCTGCTGCGGTCTGCGTTGTCCAAAAGGGCAGGGCAGGCCGTATTTTTTTATGAATTTCTCGCTAAGGTATTGAAATTGCGCGGAAAATTTGCTATTCTTATAAACAGTTATATGTAAAAAATCACGGATTAGTGTGCCCATGCGTGGGTGCACCCCAGGAATCCGGTTTCACAACATCACTTTTAGGGGGATACACTCATGGCATTCGTTCTCGACGAAGAAATGCAAAATGTAACCAATATCAAGGTTATCGGCGTAGGTGGCGGCGGCGGCAACGCCGTCAACCGCATGGTGGAGTCCGGTCTGTCCGGGGTCGAGTTCGTCGCGATGAACACCGACCAGCAGGCTCTGCTCAACTCCAAGGCCACCCAGAAGGTCCAGCTTGGTGCCAAGCTGACCAAGGGTCGCGGTGCCGGTGCTGACCCGGAGATCGGCCAGCGCGCCGCCGAGGAGAGCAAGGACGAGATCACCAACGCGCTGAAGGGTGCGCAGATGGTCTTTATCACCGCCGGCATGGGCGGCGGCACCGGCACGGGCGCTGCCCCTGTCGTGGCCGAGACGGCCCATGACCTGGGTATCCTGACCGTCGGCATCGTTACGAAGCCCTTCGCCTTTGAGGGCAAGCGCAAGATGGCGCAGGCCGAGCAGGGCATCGCCTCCCTGATGATGCACGTCGACTCCCTGATCGTCATTCCCAACGAGCGCCTGAAGCTCATCAGCCAGGAGAAGATCACCCTGATGAACGCCTTCGAGGCCGCTGACAACGTGCTACGCCAGGGCGTTGAGAGCATCTCCAGCCTGATCAACATTCCTGCCTTCATTAACCTGGACTTCGCGGACGTCCGCTCCATCATGAAGGACGCCGGCTTTGCCCACATGGGCGTCGGCGTTGCCAAGGGCGCCGGCAAGGCCGAGAACGCCGCCAAGGCTGCCATCTCCAGCCCGCTGCTGGAGACCAGCATTGCCGGTGCACGCGGCGTCATCATCAACATCACCTCCAGCCCCGACATCGGCCTGGAGGATGTCGAGACCGCTGCCAGCATGATCACCCAGAGCGCGCATCCCGATGCCAACATCATCTGGGGTACTGCGTTCGACGAGCGCCTGAGCGACGAGATGAGCATTACCGTCGTTGCCACAGGCTTCGAGAGCACGCCCGAGGTCGACGAGCCCATTCAGGCCCATGTTGACGCCAAGCGTGCCGCACAGGCCTCTGCCCAGCCCGCCGCACAGCCTGCCGCTGCTCCGGTCCAGCCCGTGCAGCCTGTCCAGCCGCAGGTCAACCCCGTCATGCCCAACCCGATCTTCACCCAGTCCTTCAGCACCGGCATGGACACGCCTGTGGCCGCACAGCCCGCAGCCCCTGCCGAGGAAGAGGATGACGGCGATTACTTTGACGACCTGCTCAGCATCCTGAACAAGCGTTCTTAATGATTTTTTTGCGAGAGGATGTAAAAAGCCATGCCGTCTGAACCGATGAACATTCAGGAACAGGGTTTTCGTTCCAGCTTGTTCGGCTTTGATAAAAATGACGTGCTGGCTTACATGAACGCACTGGCCAACGAGGCTCAGCAGCACGAGCTGGAGTACAACCGCCAGCTGCAGCAGCTGCAGTCCAAGCTGGACGAGCTGCGCAGCGAGCGGGGCACCGCCGACAGCCGCATGGAGGCCCTGAAGGCCGAGCTGGCTGCCGCGACCCAGCGTGCAGACACGGCCGAGGCCAAGCGCCGCGAGGCGGACGAGCAGCTGGAGACCATCAAGAAAAAGACGGCCTCCTTCCAGTCCACCCAGCGGGAATCCCAGAAAAACGCCAACATCTGGCAGCTGAAATGCCACGATCTGCAGCAGCAGGTGGACGAGCTGCAAAAGCAGCTGACTGCCGCGCGCGCGCTGAACACTGCCGCCGCCCCGGCTGCCCCCACATCCGATCTGGTGCGGGAGGCCAAGCTCGAGGCCGGCAAGATCCTGGCCGATGCCCGCCTGTACGCCGAGAGCGCAGAGCGGGAGCTCAAGCAGCAGGCCGAGACCCAGAAGAACCGCATGGCAGAGAATGCCCGCAGCATTGCGTCGGGCGTCATGCTGGTGCGGGAGCGTCTGGCCCGCGTGGACGAGCGCCTGAGCGCCGCCACGCTGGATTTAGACGGCCTGACGCAGGCCATCTATCAGGCACTTGACCAGACCGAGGCCGAGCTGAAGGATCTGGGCACCGATATGCGCAGCTTTGCGCAGGGCACACCGGAAACGGATATTCCCGCACCGGTGCCGCCGCGCCCCGCTGCCGCCAAGCCTGCCGCCCCGTCTCCCGAAAAGCCCGCCGAGCGTCTGCGCGTCAAGGCCAAGGCACAGCCCGTGCACCACACGGCCCCTGCCGCCCCGGTCCACCGTCTGCGCAACACCCGCCGCCCGATCTCCCAGCTTTTGCAGGATCAGATCGACAAATTGGGCCAGGAGGAGCAATAAGTTTGTACATAGCCACTCGGTTTTGCGCCGGGTGGTTTTTGTTTAGAGCGGCTCCCCCTGGGGTAAAGGCTTGGTTTGTTCACAAACCCTTCTTAATTTGTTGAATTTTCCTTCACGACTTTAACACAAATGGCGGGTATACTATAAGTGTTCTCAGGAAGGGAGCAGGGACCCGGGCCTGAGAACAGAACCCCAAGTTTTTCATCCATACTCCTCTTTTCTTTTGATGCCGAAGCGGTGCAGGACTTTCCTGCACCGCTTCGGTGTTTTTTTAGGACAGATTTCTGCATTTGACAACGTGTTTTCCTGCACCGTACTCTTGCCGAATCGTGCAGAACCCTGTATAATATAATCTGATATTGTATCGCCGCGGGGCAGACCCGGCGCACATATCCCGCAATTTCACTCCATCCGCAGGAGGCAAAATCCTATGAGAGTTGGTCTGGACATTGGTTCCACCACCATTAAATGTGTTGTGCTGAACGACGCCGGGCAGATCGTCTATTCGACCTACGAGCGCCATTTCAGCCATATTTTAGAGAAGGGCAGGGCGCTGCTTGAGAAGGTTGCCGCCGAATATCTGCCCGATGGCCGTGCATACTTAGCCATCTCCGGCTCCGCCGGTATGGGCCTGGCCGACAGCTGCAAGGTCCCCTTCGTGCAGGAGGTCTTTGCCACCCGTGTGGCCGCCAACCGGCTGGCCCCCGGCACCGACTGCATCATCGAGCTGGGCGGCGAGGACGCCAAAATCCTTTTCCTGACAAACGGCACCGAGGTCCGCATGAACGGCAGCTGCGCCGGCGGCACGGGCGCGTTCATTGACCAGATGGCGACCCTGCTGAAGATGGGCGCCGACGAGATGGACAAGGCCGCGCAGGCCGCGACCCGCACTTACACCATCGCCAGCCGCTGCGGCGTTTTTGCCAAAAGCGACATCCAGCCCCTCATCAACCAGGGCGCACAGGCGGGCGACATCGCGGCGTCGATCTATCAGGCCGTTGTCAACCAGACCATTGCAGGTCTGGCACAGGGCCGCCCCATCAAGGGCAATATCCTGTATCTCGGCGGCCCGCTGACCTTCTCCGTGACGCTGCGCCGGAGCTTTGACAAGACTCTGGGTGTCACCGGCACCCTGCCGGAGAACAGCCTGCTCTTCGTTGCGATGGGCGCGGCGTTCTATGCCGACGAGGAATCCGACCTGCGCGAGGTTGCCAAGCGTCTCGACGACTACAGCGCCACAGCGACCTACGTCAGCCTGCCGCCGCTGTTCGCAAACAAACAGGAGTATGAGGACTTCCACGCCCGCCACTTAAAGGCCACCGTGCCCTGCCTGCCCTTTGGCGCAGACTGCGGGCCGGTACATATCGGCATCGACTCCGGCTCCACCACCATCAAGCTCGTCGTCATCGACAACGACGCGAACATTCTGTTCGAGCGCTACCGTCCGAACCTCGGCAACCCGATCCCGCTCGTCAGGGAGACGCTGCTTGGTCTCTACAAGGATCACCCGGGCCTGCAGATCGCCAGCGTAACCACCACCGGCTACGGCGAGGAGCTCGTCAAAAATGCGTTCCACTGTGACCGCGGTCTTGTCGAGACTGTCGCGCACTTTACCGCCGCCAAGCACTTTTTGCCCGACGTGGATTTCATCATCGACATCGGCGGTCAGGACATGAAGTGCTTCAAAATTGAGGACGGTGCGATCAGCAACATCTTCCTGAACGAAGCCTGCTCCTCCGGCTGCGGCAGCTTTTTGCAGACGTTCGCCCAGGCGCTGGGCTACGACGTCAAGGAGTTTGCCGCGCTGGGCCTGTTTGCCGACAAGCCCGTTGACCTTGGCAGCCGCTGCACCGTGTTCATGAACTCGTCTGTCAAGCAGGCGCAGAAGGACGGTGCCTCGATTGAAAATATCAGCGCCGGTCTGTCCATCTCCGTCGTCAAGAACGCGCTGTACAAGGTCATCCGCGCGTCCAGCCCCGAGGAGCTGGGCCGCAACATCGTGGTACAGGGCGGCACCTTCTACAATGAGGCTGTGCTCCGCGCCTTTGAGAAGGAGATGGGCGTCAACGTCATCCGTCCCGACATTGCGGGCTTGATGGGCGCTTACGGCGCGGCCCTGTACGGCAAGGCCAAGGCAGGCGCGCACGCCCGCAGCACCGTGCTGACCCAGCTGGAGCTGGAGCATTTCAGCCAGAAGGTCAACACCGTGCAGTGTCAGGGGTGCGGCAACCACTGCCAGCTGACCGTCAACGTTTTTGCCGATGGCAAGCGCTTTATCTCCGGCAACCGGTGCGACAAGCCCGTGACCGGCAAGGCCAACAACGAGGACCTGGACCTCTACGCCTACAAGCTCAAGCTGCTGGACGGCTACCGCAAGGCAGCAGCCCCCGCGAACAGCCGCGGCAAGATCGGCATCCCGCTCTGCCTGAATATGTACGAGCTTTTGCCGTTCTGGCACACGCTGTTCAGCCGCCTCGGCTTTGAGGTCGTCGTCAGCCCCTTCTCCAACCGCAAGCTGTACCAGAGCGGTCAGGCGACGATCCCCAGCGACACGGCCTGCTTCCCGGCCAAGCTGAGCCACGGCCACATTCACTGGCTGTGTGAGCAGGGCGTGGACGCGATCTTCTACCCCTGCATGAGCTACAACTTGGACGAGCACCTGGGCGACAACCATTATAACTGCCCTGTCGTGGCCTACTATCCCGAGGTGCTCGAGGGCAACTGCCCCGAGCTGAAGGCGACGAAGTTCATCTACGATTACTTCAACCTCGAGCGCCGCAAGGATTTCTACAAGAAATTCCAGCAGACGCTGGACCATTATTTCCCGGGTCTGGACCGGAAGGCCGTGCACGAAGCCATTGATGCGGCCTACGACGAGTACGCCCGCCACATGCAGCAGCTGCGCGACAAGGGCACCGAGATCATTGCGCAGGCCCGCAGGGAAGGCCGCCGCATCATTGTGCTGGCGGGCCGCCCCTACCACGTTGACCCTGAGGTCAACCACGGTATTGACCAGCTCATCATCCGGCAGGGCGCTGCCGTCATCAGCGAGGACTCCGTCAGCTGGCACGAGCAGAAGTTCCAGACCTCCGTCCTGAACCAGTGGACCTACCACAGCCGCCTGTACGCCGCCGCGAAATACTGCACCGAGAACCCCGACATGGACCTTGTGCAGCTCGTCTCCTTCGGCTGCGGCCTGGACGCCGTCACCACCGACGAGACCCGCGAGATTCTGCAGGCGGGCAGCAAGCTGTACACCCAGCTGAAGATCGACGAGATCACAAATCTGGGCGCGGTGAACATAAGACTGCGCAGTTTGTTTGCGGCGCTGGAAGAACGCAAAGAGGATAAAAAGTAAGAGGCAATTCCATGGAATACATGACCCCCAACTTTACCAAGGACATGGTAAAGACCCATAAAATTCTCATTCCGAACATGGCCGTGACTCAGTTCCGGCTCATGCAGGCGGCACTGGCCAGTGAGGGCTACCAGACCGAGGTGCTCGGCAACTGCGGCAGCGAGGTCGCGCAGCTGGGCCTGAAATACGTCCACAACGACACCTGCTACCCGGCGCTGCTCGTCATCGGGCAGTTTCTCGACGCGCTGAACAGCGGCAAATACGATTTGGACCACACCGCGCTGCTCATCACCCAGACCGGCGGCGGCTGCCGTGCGTCCAACTACATCAAGCTGCTGCGCAAGGCGCTCGTCAAGGCGGGCTACGGCAATATTCCCGTAGCATCGCTGAACTTCTCCGGTCTGGAAAAGGGCAGCGGTCTGCCGCTGACCGTGCCGCTGCTGCGCAAGGTCATTGCGTCGATCTTTTACGGCGATATGCTGGTCGCCCTGCGCAGCCAGACCCACGCCTACGAGAACCACAGGGGCGACGCCGACGCCATGACCGAGAAGTGGATCTCTACGATACAGGGCTGGATCCGCGACGACAAGAACTACTCCGCCCATGACATGAAGCGCCGGTTCTACGACATTGCCGCGGACTACGCGACTATTCCCATCACCCGCGTGCCGAAGGTCAAGGTCGGCGTCGTCGGCGAGATTTATGTCAAATACTCGCCGCTGGGCAACAATGATCTGGAAAAATTTTTGGAAAGTCAGGACTGCGAGGTCAACCTGCCCGGCCTGATGGGCTTTGTGGAGTACTGCGTGGCCAACTACAAGCTGGACATCGACCTGTACGGCGGCAACAAGCTGGTGGCGGGCGGCGCGGACGCGTTCTTGAGCTGGCTGGACGGCATCGGCTGCGCCAGCTATGACGCCATGCGCAAGTACGGTTTCTACGCGCCCGGCTCGTTCCGCGAGCTGATGAAAAAGCCCGAGGGCATCATCTCTCTGGGTGCCAAGATGGGCGAGGGCTGGCTGCTGACCGCCGAGATGATCGAGCTGGTCGAGGGCGGCTACGGCAACATTGTCTGCGCCCAGCCGTTCGGCTGTCTGCCGAACCACATCGTGGGGAAGGGCATGATCAATAAGATCCGCGCCCTGCACCCGGACGCGAACATCACCCCCGTGGACTACGACCCCAGCGCGACCCGCGTCAACCAGGAAAACCGCATCAAACTGATGCTGGCCGTAGCCCGCGAGAAGCTGGACCAGCCCGGCGAGGTACAGCCTGTCACCGCGGAACAGCTGGCAGGCGGCGCACCGCAGGTGGAGACGGTGGTACGATAAATTTATAAAAAAGGCCGCTGGCATAATTGTCAGCGGCCTTTTTATACAGGCTTCAAGCCTTCCCCCTTAGGGAAGCCCTGCGTGTCAAAAAATTGCATTCTTATCTTATTGCGTGTGTAGGGGCGACCATTGGTCGCCCGCCAACTTACCGCAGCAACGCA
>OHZZ01000169.1_pt1 | contig 34804 bp, 32 predicted proteins | sample 1580661 | NCBI WGS metagenome assembly OHZZ01 (sample SAMEA3882538, study PRJEB24775) | human gut metagenome | biome: human-associated habitat; feature: intestine environment; material: feces | place: Netherlands | collected 2009/2010
GGGTTGCGCTCGTTGCGGGACTTAACCCAACATCTCACGACACGAGCTGACGACAGCCATGCACCACCTGTTTTCGTGCTTCCGAAGAAGGGGACCTATCTCTAGGTCTTTCACTCAATGTCAAGCCTTGGTAAGGTTCTTCGCGTTGCGTCGAATTAAACCACATACTCCACCGCTTGTGCGGGCCCCCGTCAATTCCTTTGAGTTTAAGCCTTGCGGCCGTACTCCCCAGGCGGGGTACTTATTGCGTTAACTCCGGCACGGAAGGAGTCGATACCTCCCACACCTAGTACCCATCGTTTACGGCCAGGACTACCGGGGTATCTAATCCCGTTCGCTACCCTGGCTTTCGCATCTCAGCGTCAGACACAGTCCAGAAAGGCGCCTTCGCCACCGGTGTTCTTCCCAATATCTACGCATTTCACCGCTACACTGGGAGTTCCCCTTTCCTCTCCTGCACTCAAGTCCCCCAGTTTCGATCGCCATACGGCGTTAAGCACCGCATTTTCACGACCGACTTAGGGAACCGCCTACATGCGCTTTACGCCCAATAATTCCGGACAACGCTTGCCACCTACGTATTACCGCGGCTGCTGGCACGTAGTTAGCCGTGGCTTCCTCGTTCACTACCGTCACTGGGAACCCATTTCCTGGTCCCCCCGTTCGTCGTGAACAACAGAGTTTTACGTTCCGAAGAACTTCATCACTCACGCGGCGTTGCTCCGTCAGGCTTTCGCCCATTGCGGAAGATTCCCCACTGCTGCCTCCCGTAGGAGTCTGGGCCGTGTCTCAGTCCCAATGTGGCCGTTCATCCTCTCAGACCGGCTACCGATCGTCGCCTTGGTGGGCCGTTACCCCACCAACAAGCTAATCGGACGCAGGCCCATCCTTCAGCGGCGCTTGAAAGCGCCTTTCAAGCTTCCGTCATGCGGCAGAAGCTTCGTATCCGGTATTAGCACCCCTTTCGGAATGTTGTCCCCGTCTGAAGGGCAGGTTGCCTACGCGTTACTCACCCGTTCGCCACTAGGAATTCTGCCGAAGCACAATTCCCCGTTCGACTTGCATGTGTTAAGCACGCCGCCAGCGTTCGTCCTGAGCCAGGATCAAACTCTCCATAAAAGTTTTTTATGGAAAAGCCGATTTGGCTCTTCTTGTTGTTTCGAAATTATATGACTTGGTCTGTTTCCGTTTCCGAAAACGTGACCCGCACATTTATCTGGTTCGTTGTTATTCAGTTTTCAAGGTTCCTGCTGTCTTGCGACAGCTTGTTTAGTTTACATCAACTCGGCGTCGATGTCAACTGTTTTTTTAGGTTTTTTTATTTTTTTCGCTCCCGAAGAGCTTGTCAAAAATGGAAAAACCTGGGTGCCGCCTCACAGCAGCAATATGATATTATCATTCGAAAACCGGGTTGTCAAGCACTTTCCCGTTAATTTTCAAAAGAAACGCACGGCCTGGTGGACAAGGATTTTCGCGTCATTTACGGCCGGACCGGCCTTTATTTTTCGTCAAAAAATCCTGTAAAAACACCTTCGTTGCCGGAGCGGCATCGGGTAAAACGGCCAGTCCGACTTCCACATACTGCGGCGGGTCCAGGGGCAGTATCTTCACCAGGTCGCTGTGGAACTGGCAGTTGAGGCCGTTGTTCATGGCAATGCCCAGGCCTGCCTCCACCATGGAAAAGGCCTCGAAACTCTCCTGGGCCTCCATCTGCCGGTTCGGCCGGATTCCCGCCCGCGCCAGGACGCGGGCGTTGTCCACGTCGCGGCCGGGGTTGATGTCGATATACGGTTCCGTCCGGAAGGCCTCCAGCGGCACGGGCCCCTGCGCGTAGGCGGACTCCGCGGGCACCCAGGCCATCATTTCGTCCGTCTGCAGGGAATGCCATTCAAAGGGCCCCTCGCGGCGGCTCCCCACGTACAGGTCCAGCTTATGGTCGCACAGGTCCTGCACCAGGTCCGTGGCAAATCCCCCCTTTAAATGAAAGGTGATGCCGGGGAACCGTTTCCGGAAGCGGCGGATCTGCTGCTCCGCCGGCCGGAACAGGCAGGGGTAGTTGATGCCGATGCGCACGGACCCTGTATGGATGCCTTGAATGCTGCGGATCAGCTGGCGGCAGTTGTCTTCATAATATAGGAGCTGCCGGAACTGGGGCAGCAGCAGCCGGCAGTTCTCCGTCGGCGCCACGCCGCCGTGGCCCCGCACCAGGAGCGGGAAGCCCGTCTCCTCTTCCAGGGCGGCCATCATACGGCTCACGCCGGACGGCGTGTACCCCAGCTGTTCCGCCGCGGCCGTGATGCTGCCGCTGTCCAGCACGGCCACCAGTACCTTGAGACGCGTCAGGTTCATAGGGCTCCCTCCTTGCTATTTACTCAACGATAACTTGATTTTCTTTCGCTTTTCTCAATGTTCACTTCCCATTATAATGAAACCAGAAAATTTGGCAATGCCGAGTTTCCGTACCATCACCCGATTCTTTGTGTATCTGATTGGAGGCCCATCATGTCCCTGTCCCGTTCCTGCCGCTGCACCGTCCTGCAAAAGCTGCAGCAGGCCCTGTCGCCCTATCTGCACTACGACCGGGCCATCGTGTCCGAGATGCTGGCCATTGCCGTGCCCCTGATCTTCAGCAACATCCTACAGCAGTTCTACAACACCGTGGACGCCTTCGTCCTCGGCCATTACGCCGACCAGGAAAACTTCGCCGCCATCGGCATCGCGTCGGCGGTCATGAACCTGTTCCTCTTCGCCATCATCGGGTCGTGCACGGGCATTTCGGTCCTCTTCTCACAGCTTTACGGCCGCAAGGATTTCCGCCGCTTCCGCAACGAGCACTTCCAGGCCTTCGTGCTGGGCCTGGGCGGCACGGTGGTCCTGTCCGCCGCGGCCATTGCCGTCCTGGCGCCCCTGCTGCACGCCGTCCAGGTTCCGGACAGCCTCTTCCCCTACGTGTACCGGTACCTGTTCCTCATCTTCCTCGGCATGCCGGCCTCCTTCCTGTATAACCTTTACAGCGCCGTGCTCCGCTCCGTGGACCGCACCCGCGCAATCCTCCTCATCCTGTCCGTCTCCGTCGCGGTCAACCTGGTCCTCGACGTCTGGTTCATCCGCGACCTGCACCTGGGCGTGACCGGCGCCGCCATCGCCACCGTCGTGTCCCAGTGCCTGTCGGCCCTGCTCAGTTTCCTCTACATCCGTACGATGTCCCCTGCCCTTTTGTTCCGCAAAAAGGACTGCCATTTCGACAAGGCGCTCCTGCAGAAGACTTCGCACTTCGCCTTCGTCACCGGTTTCCACCAGTCGGGGCTCTACATCGGCAAGCTGCTGGTGCAGGCCGTCGTCAACGGAGCCGGGACGCCCATCATCGCGGCCTACACGGCCACGACGCGCATCGAGGGCTTCGCCAACTCCTTCGGGGACAGCGGCGCTGCCGCCACGTCCGTCGTCACGGCGCACCAGTACGGTGCCCGGAACCGCGATAAAGTGGAAGCGTCGTACCGGGCCTCCTTCCTGCTGCTGACCGTGCTCGGCCTCGTCTGCTCCGTCATCATGTACTTTACGGCCGGCCAGACCATCGGCCTTCTCGTCGACCCGGGCTATACGGACGCCTTTGCCAACGCCGTCGACTACCTGAAGATCGTTTCCGTCTATTACGTGTTCTGCTTCACAGGCAACACCTTCGCCGGCTATTTCGACGGCATCGGCCGCGTGAACATCCCCGTCTGCGGCGCCCTGAGCCACATCACGATGCGCCTCATCCTGTCGTGGCTCTTCATCGCCGACGCCGGACTGGCCGCCGTCGCCCACGCTACGGGCATCGGCTGGATCTGGGTCAACCTGTTCTGGGGCTGGATTAAACAGAAATATAACAAAAAAGACATGGTATTGCCACAGTGAGGGGGTACGCTATAAAGGAACTTCAGAAAGGAGTGACCCCCGTGAAATACACCAACACCAAATACCATCATCTGTGCCGGGCCCTCGGCGCCCTCGCACTGTCCGCCGCCTTCTGCATGCCCGCCCTGACGGCAGGCGCGGCCAACAGTACCTATCAGCCCACGCCGTCCATGCGCGAAGTGCAGGGCACGCAGCAGAACCGCCAGCCCGGTTACACGCCGGGACAGACGGAAAGCCGCCGTCCGTCCACGCCGAGCCAGGAAAGCGTACGCCGGCAGGGGAACCGTAATGACACCAACCGGCCGCAGCAGCCGCCGCAGGAAATCAACCGGCAGCCTGTCCAGCCTACCCAGGACCAGGGCCGGCAGAACCAGCCCCGCCCCGAAAACGGAAACCGGCCGTCGGACCAGGGCCGGCAGACGCAGCGCTGAATTGAAAACCGCACGAAAAAAGGAAGACCGCCGCCAGACGGTCTTCCTTCTTTTTATGCGCTTATTTCCGTTTTTCTTCGGTCTTGCCGACCTGGAACTTGAAGTTGTCGATAAGGGGCCGCATATCTTCGGCGCCTTCGTTCTTGTCTTCCAGGAGCTGGGCCTGGATCACGATGGCGCATTCCAGGCGTTTCTTCTGGATTTTGCAGCCGTACTCGTAGGGAATCGTGATGTCGCCGTTGACGAGGTCCGCGTTGGCGTGGCAGCCGCCGCTGCAGAAGAAGCGGGCCCAGCATTCGCGGCATTTGGGCTTCGTCATGACATGCGTGTTCCGGAACTTTTTGACCAGGTCCTGGCGCACGACGCCCGTGTCCAGGGTGCCCATCTTATACTGTTCCCGTCCCACGAACTGGTGGCACGGATAGATGTCGCCGGACGGCGTGATGGCAAAATACTCGTGCCCGGCGCCGCAGCCTGCCAGGCGCTTTGCCACGCAGGGGCCGTTGTCCAGGGCCACGTTGAAGTGGAAGAAGTCGAAGGGTTCCCCTTCGCCGCGGCGGCGCTTCAGGTATTCCGCCGCCAGCTTGTCGTATTCCTTGTAGAGGACGGGCAGGTCTTCTTCCGTGAGGACATAGGGTTCCGTGGTGCCCACGACGGGTTCCATGGAGATTTCCTTGCCCACGTCGAGCATCTTCAGCACTTCGTCCGCGAAATGGGTGCTGTAGTGCGTATAGGTGCCGCGCAGATAGTAGTTCCAGCCTTTGCGGCTCTGGATGATCTTCTTGAAGCCACGCACGGCCGCGTCGTAGGAACCGGTCTGGTTCGGGAAGGGACGCATGTGGTCGTGCATTTCCTTGCCGCCGTCCAGGCTCAGGACGACCATGACGCGGTTGTCGTTCAGGAACTTGATGTTTTCGTCGTTCAGGAGCGTACCGTTCGTCGTCAGGGTCAGCTTGATGTTCTTGCCCGTTTCCTTTTCGCGCTGGCGGGCGTAGTTGATGATATCCTTCACCACGCCGAAATTGACGAGCGGCTCGCCGCCGAACAGGTCGATTTCGAGGTTGTGGCGCTTTTTGCTGCCCTTGATGGCGAAGTCGATGGCCTTGCGGCCCGTTTCGGAACTCATGAGTTCCCGTTTGCCGCCGAAGTCGCCCGTGCCGGCGAAGCAGTATTTGCAGCGCAGGTTGCAGTCGTGGGCCACATGGAGGCACAGGGACTTGAGGACCGGCTCCGTTGCGAACGTTTCCGGTACCGGGAATTCCGGCGAGAAGAGCAGGCCCTGGTCCTTGAGCTCGTGCAGTTCGGCCAGGATTTCGCGCAGTTCCCCTTCGTCATAGGTGTTTTTCAGGGCAGCCACGGTCTCGTCGTCGTTCGTGCCGTCAAAGACGCCCAGTACATCGTAGACCGGTTTGTCGATCAGGTGCACGGCGCCGCTGTTGACGTCGAGGACGGCCATGGTGCCGTTCACTTCCATACGGTGGATGAGTTTGTTTTCCATACTTGTTCTTTCAGCCTTTCGAGTTTAGGTTTCCGGCCGGACATCCCGTGACATCCTTACATGAAAACAGCTCCCCGCATAAACAGGGAGCTGTTTAACATGCCGGTTTGATTTCCTGATTATTTATGTTCGCAAACCTGGTTGCCAACGGTGCAGGAAGTTTTGCAGGCAGACTGGCAGGATGCCGGGCATTCGCCGCAGCCGCCGGTCTTCAGCGTCTTATTCAGCATTGCTTTGTTTACGGTCTTGATGTGTTTCATACGATACCCCTCCTTTGGTTCATGACTTACTTCATTTTACCCTGTTTCCCCCTATTATGCAAGTAAATTTCGGCCCGATGCCGCCGGGGGTGTCATTTTTTGTGGAACGGCAGTTTCGCTTCGAACTCGACCCATTTGTCCAGCAGGTTCTGGATGGTGTTGACCGGTACGCCGACGCTCTCCAGGTAGCCCGCCGTGTAGGACTTGCGGATGACGTGGACCATGTCGGCCGGGCCGTTCCCCAGGTCGTACACGCCGATGCGGCGCAGTTCGAAGGGCGTCTGTTCGAAGGTCTCCTTCGTGTTGGCGCCGATGCGGCCCGAGAAGCCGTATTCGTATTTCGGGTACTTTTTCACTTCGGCCAGCACGGCGTCGTTATAGGAGCCGTTCGGGAAGGCGATGCCGTGGATGAACCAGTGCAGGCCGCCGTTGCGGCGGGAGAACACGTTCAGCGGTTCGTAGATTTCCCAGGGCAGGTAGTGCGGCGCAATCTTGGCCAGGGGATCGTGGCTCATGGTGTGGGAGCCGATCTCCATGCCGGCTTCGTGCATTTCCTTCAGCATGGGCTTGTCCATGTATTCCTTGACGCCGTCCTGCTTGTAGGATTTGCCGATGTCCTTGCCGATCACGTAGAAATTGCCCTTGAAGCCGTATTTCTTGAGGATCGGGAAGGCGGCGGTGTAGTTGTTCTTGTAGCCGTCGTCGAAGGTGAGCATGATCAGGTTGCTCACGTCTTCCCCGGCCATGAGGGCGGCCCGGGCTTCCTGCACCGTGACGGCCTTGTAGCCGTTGTCCTTCAGCCATTTCATCTGGGCTTCGAAAAGCTGCGGGTTGATGCACATTTCAGACGGCCAGCCGGGCGGGACTTCGCTGATGCTGTGGTACATGAGGGCCGGTACGGCATGATGCCGGTAGACGGCCACGTTCTTCTTCACGATGACTTTGTAATACGCAGTGGCCGCGACAAAGAGTACCAAAAGTACGACGGCCAGCTTCTTCAACAGGTTAAGCATATTTGGTGATGTCCATTCCTTTACTTTCAGCAATCTGCTGGATTTTCTTCAACCGGTGGTTGAGGCCCGATTTGCCGATTTTTCCATCCATGTAGTCCGTCAGCTCGTTGAGCGAGGCGTTGGGATGGGCCAGGCGCAGGTCCGCCGCTTCCTTCAGCAGGTCCGGCAGCAGGTCGTAGTCCCCGTGCTCCTGCAGGTAACGGATGCAGGCTGTCTGCAGCACGGCGGCGCGGATGACCTTGTTCAGGTTCGCTGTCTCGCAGTTGACCTGGCGGTTGACGTTGTTGCGCATATCCTTTATAATACGCACATTTTCGAATTCCATCAAGGCCTGATGGGCCCCGATGACGGATAAAAAGTCGATGATGTGGTCCCCGTCCTTCAAATAGACGATGAAATCGTTCTTGCGGTCCGTCATGCGGGCGTTCAGCTGGAAGCCGTGCATGATTTTCAGGATGAGGCGGGCGAAGTCCTGGTTTTCCGTCACGATTTCCAGATGGTAGTCGCTGGACGGACGGCTGATGGACCCGCCGGCCATGAAGACGCCGCGCAGGAAGGAACGGCGGCAGCAGCTTTTGCGCAGCAGCACGTTCTTCGGCTCCCCTTCCGTCTCTTCCGACGGCAGGATGCGCAGTTCCTTCAGGGCTTTGGCCACTTCCGGGTCGGGCAGGACCTCGACTTGGTAGCGGTTGTTCTTTTTCAGGCGCCGGGAGCGCGTCACGACGATTTCCGTGCGCACCTTGTAGTTGCTCTTCAGCATCTGCAGGACGCGCCGCGCCAGGGCCGCGTTCTCCGTCGAGAAATGGATGCCCATGTTCATGCCGCGCAGGACGATGGCACCGCTCATGCGCAGCACGCCGAGCAGCTCCGCCTTCTGGCAGCAGGGCTTGAGGCCCTCCAGGCGGGCCAGTTCATTTTTTACATCGGATGAGAAAGACATGCCTTCCCTCCTCCTTGTCAGCAATCTTGTCGGCAGCACGCCGCAGGCGCCTGCCGGGGGCAGGTCACGCCTTCTTGTTTTTCTTCATGCGCCGCATGCTGAGGCGCACGAACAGGTAATCGAAGAACACATAGCCGCGGCCGAAGAGGCGCAGGCGGTAAATCAGGGAGATGATCACCATGGCCAGCTTCTGCGGGTCGTGGCGGACCATGTCCTCCTTACTGATGAGCCGCGTCGGAATCGGCTTGATGCCCAGGCTTTCAATCTTTTCGATATCGGGCGTCACATATTCCTGACCCTTGGCGCGGTACATCTTTTTCTGCTCTTCCGAAATCTCCTGGTCATTGACGATGACATAGTCCAGGAACTGGCTGCCCACGTGGTCGATGAGGGCCTTGACGTGTTCGTAGGCGCCGTACCCGTCGGTTTCGCCGGGCTGGGTCATGACGTTGCAGACATAGATCTTGAAGGCCTTGCTTTCCAGCACGGCCTGGCGGATGCCCGGTACCAGCAGGTTCGGCAGGACGCTCGTGTAGAGGCTGCCGGGCCCGAAGATCAGGACATCGGCGTCGCGGATGGCTTTCACGGCGCTCTTCGTCGCCGGGGCGTCGGGCGGCACCATGTGCAGGCGGGCGATGTGCTTGCCGGCTCCGGAAATTTCCGATTCGCCCAGGACGGACGTGCCGTCGGTCATGTCGGCCTTGATCTGGATGCTCTCCAGGGTCGAGGGAATGACGTGGCCGCGGATCCGCAGGATCTGGGACGCCGCGTTCAGGCCTTCCTCCATGCCGCCTTCCGTGTCGGCGATGGCGGCCAGGAACAGGTTGCCCAGGTTGTGCCCCGCCAGGGCGGAATCACCCTTGAAGCGGTACTGCAGGACGCGTTCCATCAGGGGTTCGCGGTCCGCCATGGCGACGAGGCAGTTGCGCAGGTCCCCGGGCGGAATGATGCCCAGTTCCTGGCGCAGGCGGCCCGAAGAACCGCCGTCGTCGGCCACGGTCACGACGGCCGTGCAGTTGCCCGTAATGTATTTCATGCCGCGCAGCAGGGTGGACAGGCCCGTGCCGCCGCCCACGACGGTGACGGCAGGCCCGTTGCTCAGCTTCCGCTGCGTGAAGATGGTCTCCATGAGGGACCCGTTGTTTTCGGGCATGACGGAATCGATGACGGAGCGCACGATGCGCCGCGTCGCGTAGAACATGATGATGAGTCCCACGGCGATTCCGACGATACCGGCCAGAATCATGAGGCCGTTGTTGTAGCGGCCCGTGGTCATGTAGCTCATGCGGAAGAGCATTTCCTCCACAAAGCCCATGGTCTGGTCGTTGAATAACAATGCCAGGGAGAAGGCGCAGCACAGCACGCCGCCGGAAAACAGCAGCAGCCAGCGCTTCAGGTTCATGCCCGGGCAAAGCCAGCTAATCCAATTCATACAAACCTCGTAAGGCCGTCAGGCCTTCTTATTCAGATCGCGGTGATTCAGTTCCACATGGTACGATTTCAACCGCAGGTAATCGTAAATCTTGTTGGCGATGAAGACGGACCGGTGCTGCCCGCCCGTGCAGCCGACGCTGATCACGAGCTGGCTCTTCCCTTCCGACTCGTATTGCGGGATGAGGAAATCGAGCATTTCGCACTCCCGCTTCAAAAACTCGAAGGTCTGGGGGAACTTGCTCAAATAGTCCGCCACCAGCGGGTCGTTGCCCGTCAGGTGCTTCATGGAATCCTCGTAGAACGGATTCGGCAGGAAGCGCACGTCGAGCACGATATCGCTGTCCAGGGGCAGGCCGTGCTTGAAGCCGAAAGACTGGACGACGATGAGCAGATGCCCTGCCGCCTCTTCCCCGCCGTACATGCTGCGGATCTTCAGCTTCAGGTCCGCCACGGACATACTCGATGTATCGAAGACCTGGTTCGCCAGCTCGCGCACGGGCATCAGGGATTTGCGCTCCAGGGCCACGCTGGCCGCCAGACTGTTGTGCCCCTGTTCCAGCGGATGGCGCCGCCGGGTCTCCTTATAGCGGCGGATCAGCGTCGCATCGCTGGCATCCATGTAGATGACCTCGTAGGGGAACCCGTTGGCCTTCATCTCTTCCAGGATGTCCACGAACTGGTCCGACGAACCGCCCCGCACGTCGACCACCATGGCCGCGTCACGGTTCGGCGTCTGCCGGCACAGCTCGGCAAACTTCGGCAGCAGCACGATGGGCAGGTTGTCCACGCAGAAATAGTTCAGGTCCTCGAGGGTGCGCAGGACCTGCGTCTTGCCGGCACCGCTCATGCCTGTCACAATCAAAAATCGTCCTTGTTCCATAGGCTCCTCCCCGGCGGCCTTCCCCGCCGGCAGCATATCCATGGCCCTGTACGATGTACAGGACCGTTCTTCGCAAAGTTTTCTATAACTTAAGATTATACCATACCTGCCCGCGGAATGAAATACCCGGCTCCGTTGATGCGGTTCCCTTTTGTTAACCATTTTATATTTTAGGTTGACGTAAATGGAATGAACCCGTATAATGAAGTCATACTGAGTATCCCCATCCCCTTACAGAAAGGAACCGTGACCGATGCAATCGAAATCCACTGCCAAAGAGTTATGCCAAATCGGCCTGCTGGCCGTCCTCATTACAGTCAGCGCCATGTTCAAGCTGCCGAGCCTCCTGCCCGGCATGGAATTCCAGATTTCCGCGCCCGTTGCCGTCGCCATCTGCGGCGTCTTCGGCATCAAGACCTATATCCTGGCGGGCCTCGTTTCCAGCGCCGTGGGCCTGCTCCTGGGCACGCAGAACATCCTCAACGTCGGCATTTCAATGCTCTTCCGCGTCGCCGTGGCCGTGGTCTTCTTCTTTTCCGGGCCAAACCGGTTCTTTTACCTCTTCGCCGGTCCCATCGGCACCTTTTTCGCCCGCATCGCCCTGAGCGCCGTCGTCGGAAAAGCGGCGTGGGGCCTCGTGGCCGCCGCCGTGCCGGGCATGGTCTTCACCCTGCTCACCGCCGGGTTCTGCGGCAAGGTCCTGGGCATGGCCCACAAGGTGATCCTCGAACGGAAAAAGGCCTCCGTGCGGCACCTGCAGCATGACAACACGCGGTAACGCCGGTCTCACAAACAACAAAGGGCAACAAAAGGGAATCCCCTCATCCGGGATTCCCCTTTTTTATGCCTTGTGCAGTTTCAACGGGTTTCGTTCCAAACTTCAATCAATTTCGCCACGGCGCGGCGCAGCTGCTCCTCCGCATGGCCTGCCGTCACGGTGAAGCGCAGGCGGCTGGCGCCGGGCGCGACCGTCGGCGGCCGGATGGCGGACAGCAGGATGCCCGCCTCGCGCAGCTTGAAATCGATGGCCGTCGCCCGTTCCGCTTCGCCTACAAGGACGGGAACGATGGGCGTGTCTCCGGGAATGACGGGAATGCCGGCATCCTGCAGACCCTGACGCACAATCTGCGTGTTGCGGGCCAGGCGCGCCATCAGCCGCGGCGCTTCCTGTTCCAGGATCTGCAGTGCCGCATGGGCGGCCGCTACATCGGCCGGGCTGAGGAAGGTGCTGAAGATGAAGGGCCGCGACTTGTTTTTCAGGTATTCGATGATGGACGCCCGGGCGACGACATAGCCGCCGACGGAAGCGAGGCTTTTGCTCAGCGTGCCGACCTGCAGGTCGATGGTGCCGGGCAGGTGGTAATAGGACGCCGTGCCGGCCCCGTCCGCGCCGATGACGCCCACGGCGTGGGCATCGTCGACCATCAAAAGGCAGCCGTACTGCTCCTTAAGATGTACCAGCGCCGGCAGATCGCAAATGTCGCCGTCCATGCTGAAGACGCCGTCCGTGACGATAAAGCGCACGCCGCCGGGGGCCGCCTGCACGGACTGCAGTTTCGCTTCCAGATCCGCCGCGTCCTTGTGTTTGTAGACGACGACTTTGGCCTTGCTGATGCGGCAGCCGTCGATGATGCTGGCATGGTTCAGTTCGTCGCTGAAAATGACGTCGCCGGGCCGGGCCAGGCCGTACAGGACGCCCAGGTTCGTCATGTAGCCCGTGTTGAAGAGCAGGGCCGCTTCGCCGTGCTTGAAACGCGCCAGGTCCCGTTCCAGGGCCGACGCTTCCGTCACGCCGCCCGTCGTGAGGCGGGCCCCCGTGGAGCCGGAACCGCAGCGCAGGGCCGCTTCGGACGCGGCGCGGCGCACGCGTTCGTCAAAGGTCAGGCCCAGGTAGTTGTTGCTCGAAAAGACAAGGAACCGCTTTCCCGCGGCATCCCTCGCCGTCACGGCGTCTTCGTACTGCAGGTCCGTGATGCGCCGTGTGAGGCCTTTGGCACGCACATCGGCCAGTTCCCGTTCAATCCTTTTCTGTAACATAGCCTTTTACTCCTGCCGTGATGAAGACGACCTGTTCCTCGTAGTAGTTCCGCAGCGCGTCCAGATCCGTTCCCGGTTTCACGAAAAAGACGCGGCCGCCGATGCCGCAGTTCATCTGCTTGAGCACGGGGATGCGGCGGTACCCGTTCTTTGTAGAGCCCACGTAACCCGTCACGTACAAGGGGTCGTCGGACCAGCACAGCTCGGCCACGACGCCTTCCCCGCTGGCGACCTTCGAGGCGAGGACCAGGGCCTCGCGCACATGGTCGCCCTTCAGTCCCTTGGCGGCCAGGGCCTGGCGGAATTCTTCCGGATCGGCCACGTCCATGTTGCTGACCCGGACGCCGCGGCTGCCCAGATGGTCCACCCGTTCACCCGTCACGGCGTCCATGAGCATGGCGCCGCGCATGCTGTCCGGCAGGGCCAGGATGGCCGCCACGCCGGAGCGGGCCGCCTTTTCCGTCACGCCGGCCGCGACCAGTTCGCGGACCGCCACTTCCCGGCCTTCTTCCGCCGTATGGGACACACATTCGGAAAAGTCGAGCATGGGCTTGTACACGACGCGGTCCATGTCGACGAGCTGCAGTTTCAGGTTCATGAAATCGGCCTTGCCGCGCTGGTGCGTCGTCGCGCGCTCCAGCATTTCGTGCAGGCAGGACTCGATATCCCCTTCCCGGACGATGCGCTCTTCGCCCGAAATATGGCGGCCGCCCCGTTCATGAGGCCCGCCCTGGGCCGCGCGCATCTTGATGCTGATGAGGGATGCCTTTTCCGGCCTTTGTTCCTGTACCATCGTACACTGCATGCTGCTTTTCAGCAAAATCACCACTCCTTTGCCAGATACAAACAAAGGCGCCGGCACTTGCGTACCGGCGTCTTCCGGTTTACTCAGAACGTGCAGGGGTCGGAGAAGACTTTGATGTCCTTGCTCCGCACTTCCGCGAAGATTTCGTCCATGGACTGTTCCAGACGGCTCAGCATGGCGTCAATCTCGTCCACCGTGGAGCACAGGGGCGGCATGAAGACGATGACATCGCCGATGTTGCGGATGATGAGGCCGTATTTGCGGGCGTTCTGGCAGATGCCGCCGCCCATCTGGAGCGCCGCGTCGAAGGGAACCTTCTTCGCCTTGTCGGCCATGAGTTCGATACCGCCGAGCATGCCGCACTGGCGGGCGTCGCCGACGAATTCCATGGCGTTCATCTTTGCAAAATGCTGGCGGATGACTTCCATCTTCGGCGGCAGGTTCTCGATGACATGGTCTTTCTTGAAGATGTCCAGGCTTGCCAGGCCGGCAGCGCAGCACAGGTTGTTGCCGGTGTAGGAATGGCCGTGGTAGAAGGTCTTGTATTCCGTCGGTTCGCCCAGGAAGGCGTTGTAGATTTCATCGGTCACCATAGTGGCGCCCAGAGGCAGGTAGCCGGCGCTGATGCCCTTGGACAGGCACATCATGTCCGGTTTCACGCCTTCGTGGTCGCAGGCCCACATGAGGCCCGTACGGCCGAAGCCGACGGCGACTTCGTCGACGATGAGGAGGACATTGTATTTCTTCGTCAAGTCGCGGATGCCGCGGATATAGCCTTTCGGCTGCATGAGCATGCCGGCGGCGCACTGGCACAGCGGTTCGATGATCATGGCGGCCGTGGTGTCCGCGTGTTCCTTCAGGTAATCTTCCAGTTCCTTCAGCAGGGCGTCCACGAATTCCTTTTCGTTCTTCACGGGCAGCGTGGTGTGGTAGTAGGACGGGCAGCTGAAGCGGTGTGTCTTGAACAGCAGCGGGCTGTAGGCCTTGTGGAAGACTTCGACGTTGCCGACGGAAACGGCGCCGATGGTGTCGCCATGGTAGGAGTCACCCAGGTTGATGAAGGTCTGTTTTTCCGGTTTGCCTTTGTACTGCCAGTACTGGAAGGCGATCTTCAGGGCCGCTTCAACGGCCGTGGCACCGTCGTCGACGTAGAACACCTTGTTGATGCCTTCGGGGGTCACCTGGACCAGCTTTTCGGCCAGTTCCGCCGACGGTTCGTTGATCAGGCCCAGCAGGGTGCTGTGTTCGATTTTGCCGAGCTGTTCGATGATGGCATCGTTGATTTCCTTGCGGTTATGGCCGTGGATATTGACCCACAGGCTGGAAATGGCATCCAGGTATTCCTTGCCGTCCGTGTCGTACAGCTTGACGCCCTGGCCGTGGTCGATGACGAGCTGCGGGTTTTCCACCCAGCCCTTCATCTGCGTGAACGGATGCCAGATATATTTTTTGTCCAATTCTTCCCATTTATTCATCGGTAACGTCCTCCTCGTTTTTCTTTTCCTTGCCGCTTGCAGCGGCTTCTACATCTTTTTTATTTTTTTATTTTGCGGCTTTGTCCGCCAGTTCCAGAATCCGGTCCAGCTGCACATTCTGTTCGACCAGCTTGGCGATTTCTTCCGGATTGTCGAGCTGCGCTTCCGTCATCTGCGGCAGTTTGCCCAGGATCGGCAGGCCCGTCAGTTTTTCGTAATAGTACAGGTTGCTCTTTTCCAGGTCGCCGGCCTTGGCTTCGTCCCAGCCGTTGACCAGAAAGCCCAGCACGGGAATGCCCATCTGCTGGCAGTAGAACGCGGTCAGCACCGCATGGTTGACGTTGCCCAGGATCGGTTTGACGACGATGACCACGGGCACGCCCAGGGCCTTGAAATAGTCCTTGACCAGAAAGTCGTCCGTAATGGGCGCCGTGATGCCGCCGATGCCTTCCAGCACCGTCACCTTGTGGCTGGCGATGCATTTTCTGGCCAGCCGGAGCATGTTGTCCGGGTCCAGGTGCACGCCCACGAGTTTGCTCGCTTCCGCCGGCGCCAGGGCCGGTTCCAGCACGACGGGAATGACGTCGAGGCGCTGTTCTTCCGGATAACCAGCGCATTTCATCTGGAATTCCGCGTCCGTCGAAATCAGGGTGCCCCCCTCCTTGCGGATGCAGCCCGACGCGACGGGTTTGTAGATGCCCGGCACGATGCCCCGGTAGCGCAGGGCCGCCGCCAGCGCGCCCGTCACGACCGTCTTGCCCATTTCCGTATCTGTTGCGGTAATACCAAAAGCAGTCACTTAAAAGCCTTCTTTCCTCTGCAGCCAGCCTTCCGGTGCGGGTTGCACGCCCCGCCGCAAAGGTTAACCGCAAAATTTATTCAGTTAACAATTAGATTATACGGCTTGACTGCTCCAGAGTCAACCATAAATTCCCTATAAGTTAACGGAAATTAAAAAATTCCCCATACGAGATATACAAATTCTGTATACCCGTCTGGGGAATCAGTTGGCGGTTGTTCCGCCTCTTATTCGGTTATTTCACCGGTCAGTCCGGCACGGAGACCTGTTTTGTCAGGGCCAGTTCGATGGCCTGCGCCACGCCGTCATCGTCATTCGAAGGAACAACGACTTTCGCTGCTTCCCGGGCGGCGTCGTTGGCATTATCCACGGCCACGCCCAATCCGGCGTTGCGGATCATGACGACATCGTTGCCGCTGTCGCCGATGCACATGATTTCTTCCGGACGAATCTTGTACATCTCCGCCACAGCTTTGACAGCGTTCCATTTATTGACACCCGGCGCAATCAAGTCGATGAAGTGGTCTTTGGAGCTGACCACGGTCAGGCGGCCGCGGAAGCGTTCCGTCAAGTCGTTGAAGATTTCCTTGAAATCGTCGTCGCCGGTCATCACGAGCATCTTCGTCGGTGCGCCCGTGATATGGTACAGCTTGTCGCCGATGGGGATCGGCGGCACATTGGACAGACGGCGGTACTCTTCCGACAGGGAATCGGCCTCCTTCACATACAGTTTGTCATTGACGTACGCCTGGATATGGTACTTCTTTTCCTGGCAGTAGGCCAGCGCTTCCAATGCCGTTTCCAGGGGAATGGGATTGTGGTAGTACACTTTGTGGGACAGGCTGCCTTCGACGAGGGCGCCGTTGTATGTGACGAGCGGCACGTCGAGGCCGAGGCCTTCGGCGTAGGGCTGGGCCGAAACGTACATGCGGCCTGTGGCGATGAGGAATACGATGCCATTGTCCACGGCCTTGTGGATGGCATTTTTGTTCTTTTCGGAAATGGCGATATCGCTGCTCAGCAGCGTACCGTCCATGTCGCTTGCAATCAATTTAATGGCCATACTGTCAATCATCCTTACTTTGGTTTCTAATTGTGCGTCCCTGTGATGAGGCACTTCTCTATCTTACCCTATTTGCCGGATTTTGTCATGTCCTTGGCAGGTGTCCGGTACAGGACCTCCACCAGAGCCATCAGCACGAGGCACAGGGCCAGCAGGAACACCATGGTACCGACGCCGTGAGTGATGCGCCAGCCCGGCAGGTACCGGGCCACATCGGTGACGACAAGAGTAATGCCCACCAGTTCGATGGCCGCCCGGATCAGCCTCTGGTGCGGCTGCACGCGGTGGACCAACAGGCCGATGAGGGCCGCTGCCAGTCCGGTAATGGCCGCCCCCAGAACAGTGCCGCCCAGGGTTACGACAGGCACAAAGGGCGTAAAATAGACCGCCAGGAACAGGACGACTCCCGCCGTGAGAAACACCGTCAGAAAATCAAATGCCATATAAGCTCTCCCTACCCGTTATTTTGTAAATTTATCTTCGATGTCCTGCTCATTTCTTCGCTTTTTTCGCATTGAACTGCCGAAACGCATCTTCTGCCGGCACGGTCTTCCCTGCCTTATATTCTTCCAACCCTTCCGCCACGGCATATTGAATCTGGGCCGGCGTCATCGCATCGAGAGAAATGGATGCCGGAGGATCTGGCAGCTGCAGGGGAAACGGAATACCGCGTGTCAATGCTATCTGTTTCAAATACACGGATACAGCTACCGACATGGGAATGCCTAACTGATCCAAAACTTTTTCTGCTTCTGATTTGACCTGGGGAGAAATGCGAAGGTTCAAGGTTGCTGTCTTTTCCATTTTTATCGCCTCCTGTTGTCATTGTAACGTAAATTGCGTTACAATGCAACAAAAGGTTATTTCCCTCCCGCCAGCATGTCTGTCTTCTTCACCACGTCGCCATGGAGGAATTCGTAGAGCCGGCGTGCCAGGGGGGCCGTCATGCCGTCCACTGCGGCCAGCTCTTCTTCCGAGGCGTTGCGCATGGCGTCGAGGGAATCGAAGGCTTTCCAGAGTGCCTGGCGCCGTTTGGGGCCGATGCCCTCAATCTGGTCCAGGATGGAAACCAGGTTGTGTTTGCGCAGGCGTTTGCGATGGTATGTGATGGCGAAGCGGTGCGCTTCGTCGCGGATATGCTGGATTACGTGCAGGGCCGGCGAGGTCTTGTCCAGGAGGATGCTGTCGCTCCGCCCTTCCAGGAAAATCTCCTCTTCCCGCTTGGCGAGGCCGATGACCTGGACGTCGATGCCCAGGCCGCGGATGACTTTCAGGGACGACGAAAGCTGCCCTTTGCCGCCGTCGATGATGATCAGGTCCGGCAGGTCCTCGTAATCTTTGTAGCGGCGGTACACGACTTCCTGCATGGACTTGAAGTCGTCCGGCTTGCCTTCCGTCGAGAGCAGCTTGTAATGGCGGTAGTCCTTCTTGCTCGGCGAACCGTAGCGGAAGACGACCATGGAGGCCACGGTCTCGCTGCCCTGGTTGTGGGAAATGTCGAAGCAGTCCATGCGGGCCAGGGGCTTTTCCGCCCCGATGGCGCGCTGCAGGTCTTCGGCGGCCTCTTCGTCGCTTTCCAGCTGCAGTTTGCCCTTGCGCACCTTCTCCTCAATCAGCTTGCGCGCGTTGTCGCAGGCCAGCTGCAGGAGTTTCGCCTTGTCGCCGCGCTGGGGCGCCAGGAGGGACACCTTGTGCTCCGCCCGCTGGGAAAGCCACTGCGTGAACAGTTCCTGATCCGCCGCTTCGGGCAGCTCCGGCAGGAGGATCTCCTTCGGGACGAAGACATCATCCTTACTGTAGTATTGTTTCAGGAAGGCGGACACTACATCGCGCTCGTCATCGCCGTCGTTGAGCATCATGAAATCTTTGCGCCCGACGAGTTTGCCGCCGCGCACAAAGAAAATCTGCAGGCACACGTTGAAGTCGTCCGCCGCGTAGCCCACGACATCCATGTCGCCGCCTTCGAGGACGGCCTTCTGGCTTTCGTCGAGGCGCACCAGGTCCTTGAGCTGGTCCCGGTAGCGCGCCGCCTTTTCGAATGCAAGGTTTTCCGCGGCCTCCTGCATCTTCTCCTTCAGGGAGCGGCGCAGTTCCTGCGTCTTGCCGTCCATGACCAGGCAGATGGCCTTCACCAGCTCGCCGTATTCCGCTTTGCTGACGCTGCCCGTGCAGGGCGCCAGGCAGCGCTTGATATGGTACTGCAGGCAGGGCCGGTCCACGTTCATGTTGCGGCACTGGCGGATGGGAAACAGGGTCCGCAGCAGGCGCATGGTCGAGCGCAGGGCGCCCACGTCCGGGTACGGGCCGTAATAGCGCGCCCCGTCCCGGGTCACGCGCCGCGTGATATACATGCGCGGGAAATCGTCCTGCAGGGTTATCTTCAGGTACGGATACGTTTTATCGTCCCGCAGCATGATGTTGTACCGCGGCCGGTACTTTTTGATGAGGTTGCACTCCAGGATCAGGGCCTCGATCTCGCTGTCCGTCATGATGGTCTCGATATCGTCCACATGACTGGTCATGGCCACGACTTTCGCCGAATGGCGGCCCGAGGCACGGAAATAGCTGTGCACCCTGTTATTCAGGTTTTTGGCCTTGCCCACGTAAATGATGCGCCCCGTGGCGTCGTGCATCAGGTAGACGCCGGGCTTGTCCGGGAGCACGGCCAAGGCTTTTTCAATCTTATCGTTGATGACCATAATGTTCTTTCCGGCGGTACGGCTGCCGGGCTGCAAGAGGCCGACACCGCGCCGTCATTCGTATTGCTTGTTCTTTTTGGCGTCCGCCAGGAGCCGCTTCAGGTACTGGCCCGTATAGGAAGCCTTGACCTTCGCCAGCTGTTCCGGCGTGCCCGTTCCCACGACGGTGCCGCCCCGGTCGCCTCCTTCGGGTCCCAGGTCGATCAGGTAATCCGCCGTCTTGATGACGTCCAGGTTGTGCTCGATGACGACGACCGTGTTGCCCGCGTCGACGAGGCGCTGCAGCACGTTGAGCAGCTTGTGCACGTCCGCCGTGTGGAGGCCTGTCGTCGGCTCGTCCAGAATATACATGGTGCGGCCCGTGCCGCGTTTCGACAGTTCCGCCGCCAGCCGGATCCGCTGGGCTTCGCCGCCGCTCAGGGTCGTGGCGGCCTGCCCCAGGCGGATGTAACCCAGGCCGACGTCCTGCAAAACCTGCAGTTTGTCCGCAATGCGCGGCCGGTTCTGGAAAAATTCCAGCGCCTCCGTGACAGTCATATCCAGCACCTGGGCGATGTTCTTGCCTTTATAATGCACTTCCAGGGTGTCCCGGTTGTAGCGGGCGCCGTGGCAGACTTCGCACGGCACGTAGACATCGGGCAGGAAGTTCATTTCGATTTTGTTGAGCCCTTCGCCCTGGCAGGCTTCGCAGCGCCCGCCCTTGATGTTGAAGCTGAAGCGGCCCTTTTTGTAACCCCGCAGTTTGGCTTCGTTCGTGGACGCGAAGACATCGCGGATGAAGTCGAAGACGCCCGTGTACGTGACCGGGTTGGAGCGGGGCGTCCGGCCGATGGGCGACTGGTCGATGTTGATGATCTTGTCGATTTCCTCGAGGCCGCGGATGGCGTCGTGGGCCAGGGGGCGCAGGCGCGAGCCGTTCAGCTTCGCCGCCAGGGCCGCGTACAGGATATCGTTGACCAGCGTCGATTTGCCGCTGCCCGACACGCCCGTCACGACCGTGAAGAGGCCGACGGGGAACGCCACGTCGATGTGTTTCAGGTTGTTGCCTGCCGCGCCGAGGATCTCAATCCAGCGGCCGTCGGGCTGACGGCGGTGTTTCGGCACTGGAATGCAGCGGGCGCCGCTGAGGTACTGGCCCGTGACGGATTCCGGTACCTGCATGACCTCTTCCGCCGTGCCCTGCGCCACGACTTCGCCGCCGTGTTCGCCGGCCCCGGGGCCGATGTCGATGATCTGGTCCGCCGCCCGCATGGTCTCTTCGTCGTGTTCGACCACAAGGACGCTGTTGCCCAGGTCGCGCAGGTGGTAGAAGGTCTGCAGCAGGCGGCCGTTGTCGCGCTGGTGCAGGCCGATGGACGGTTCGTCCAGAATGTACAGAACGCCGACGAGGCCGCTGCCGATCTGCGTGGCCAGGCGGATGCGCTGGGCCTCGCCGCCGCTCAGGGTGGCCGCTGCCCGCGCCAGGGTCAGGTAATCGAGGCCCACGTCATTCAGAAAGTTGAGGCGGGCGTTGATTTCCTTCAGGACCTGCTTCGCGATGATCTGCTGCCGTTCCGTCAGCTGCACCGTCGCGAAAAAATCGCGGCAGTCCCGCACGGTCATGCGGGTCACGTCGTCAATGTTCTTGCCGCCGATGAGGATGGACAGGACCTCGGGCTTCAGGCGGCTGCCGTGGCACGACGGGCAGATGTTGCCGCTCATGAAGGTTTCCAGGTCTTCGCGCATGGCATCGCCCCAGGCTTCGCGGTATTTCTGCTTCAGGATGGGGATGACGCCGTCCCAGGTGCGTTTATAGGTGTGCGTCTCGCCGTTCAGGTTCGTGTATTCGAAACTGAAGGTCTGCGTGCCGGCGCCGTACTGGAGCATCTCCTGGTCTTCCGGCGACAGGTCGTTCCAGCAGTTGTCCACCGTATACCCCCACTTCTGCAGCACCGCTGTCAGGTGGCGCATATTGAACGAGGCGGGATTGCTCGACAGGGCCTCGATGGCGCCGTCCTTGAAGCTCTTGTCCTTGTCCGGCATGATGCGGTCCCAGTCGTATTCCATGTTCACGCCCAGGCCGCCGCAGGTCGGGCAGGCGCCGTACGGCGCGTTGAACGAGAACAGGCGCGGTTCGATTTCGGGCAGGCTGATGCCGCAGTCCGGGCAGGCGAACTTCTCGCTGTAGACCCGCACTTCGTCGGGGCCGCCGTTTTTGCCCGTGTCCGGCAGCAGGACTTCCACCAGGCCGTCGGACAGCTTGAGGGCCGTTTCGACGGAATCGGACAGGCGCTGTTGGATGCCGTCGCGGACCTTCATGCGGTCGATGACGACGGAAATCTTGTGCTTCTTCTTTTTATCGAGGCGGATATCCTCGTCCAGCGTGTGGATGGTTCCGTCCACGAGGACGCGCACGTAACCGGCGCTGCGCATATTGTCGAAGATGTCCTTGTGTTCGCCCTTGCGGCCGTAGACGAGGGGCGCCATGATGATGAACTTCGTCCCTTCGGGCATGGCCAGCACCTGGTCCACGATCTGCTGCGGCGTCTGGCGCTCGATGAGGCGGCCGCATTTCGGGCAGTGGGGCTCGCCGGCGCGGGCGAAGAGCAGGCGCAGGTAGTCGTAGATTTCCGTGACCGTGCCCACGGTGGACCGGGGGTTGCGGCCTGCCGTCTTCTGGTCGATGGAGATGGCCGGGCTCAGGCCTTCGATGTAGTCCACGTCGGGCTTGTCCATTTTGCCCAGGAACTGGCGCGCGTAGGCCGACAGGCTTTCCACGTAGCGCCGCTGGCCTTCGGCATAGATGGTGTCGAACGCCAGGGACGACTTGCCGCTGCCCGATACGCCCGTAATGACGACGAGCTTGTTGCGGGGAATTTCCAGGTTTATGTTTTTCAGGTTGTGCTGCCGCGCACCCCGGATGATCATCTTATCTTGCATTGGTTCTGACTCCTCGGATCACTGAAACTGTATGAAAAAAGTTTGCTTACATTATATCACGACTTCCCATTGACGGCAGAATGGTTTTGCCGCATCATTCAAAGTAGATGGAATCTGCGTGGAAAAGCGCAGATTCTTAATTTTGTGAATTTTCGCGTTCCTTCGGGCTGGGGGAAATGACAGGGGACGTTTTTCCCGGAGGACGGACGAGGAGGAACTGGAAATGGAAGAAGAGGAAAAGGTCACCCGCGACCATTTTTCGCGGGTACTTGGTACTGCCAGCCTGCTCTGCTTCATTGCCGCGGTCGTGGCCGTCATCTACCTCTTTATCAGAGCACCGCATATTTTCAGGGACAAGTGGAATACAAGCCCGCTTTCCGCATCGGGGAAAAGAAGGTCCTGGCTTTGGGCTCCTACGATGTTGGCTATTTTTCCTTCGACGCCCAGAAGGAGGGCATCGATTCCCTGCTGGACCGCAACAACGTACACACGGACTACGAATTCCTGAATGCCCGGACGGATGCGTCCGAAACCCATTTCGAGCATATGCGGGACATCATCTCCCTCGGCCACGATATGGACATGCAGGAAGAAGCCATCCGCTACGAACCGCCGGCGGACAAGGCCTGACGCACCTATTACAACAAACATGAAGAGCGATGAACCGCACTGGTCCATCGCTCTTTTTGTCTGTGTACGCCTTAAAACAATTTCTTCTTTTTGGCAGGCTGGAGCTTCTCGCCCAGCTGGCCCTTCACGATGATGAGGCGGTCCCGCAGCTCCGCGGCCGTCTCGAAATCCAGATCCTTGGCGGCCTCGGCCATCTTCTTTTCCAGGGACTTGGCCAGCTTGCGCAGGGCCTGGGCCGAACTCTTCTTCAGCTTTTTGCTGTCGTAGGCTGCCGCCGTGTCCGGGTCCTCTTCCACCTTGGTCAGCTTGATCAGGTGGCGCTGTTCCTTGTAAATGGTCTTCGGCGTGATATGGTGCTCCTCGTTGTACGCCTCCTGGATGTCACGGCGCCGGTTCGTCTCGTCGATGGCCCGCTTCATGGAATCGGTCAGGCGGTCGGCGTACATGACGACGTGCCCGTTGGCGTTGCGGGCCGCGCGGCCGATGGTCTGCACCATAGCCGTGTCGCTGCGCAGGAAACCTTCCTTGTCGGCGTCGAGGATGGCGACCAGGGACACTTCCGGCAGGTCGAGGCCTTCGCGCAGCAGGTTGATGCCGACGAGGACGTCGAACTCCCCGGACCGCAGTTCGTCGATGATCTGCGCCCGGTCGATGGTCGCGATATCCGAGTGCAGGTAACGCACGCGGATGTCGTTCTGTTTCAGGTAATCCGTCAGGTCTTCGGCCATGCGCTTCGTCAGCGTCGTGACCAGGGTCCGTTCGCCGCGGGCCGTGGTTTTGCGGATTTCGCCCATCAAATCGTCAATCTGCCCCTTGATGGGCCGCACCTCGATCCGCGGGTCCAGCAGGCCCGTCGGGCGGATGATCTGCTCCACCACCTGGTCCGCCTCGTGCAGCTCGTACTCCGCCGGCGTGGCGGAAATATAGATGACCTGGTTAATCTGGTTGTGGAACTCCTCGAACGTGAGGGGCCGGTTGTCGATGGCCGACGGCAGGCGGAACCCGTACTGGACGAGCATGTCCTTGCGGGCCCGGTCGCCGTGCGCCATGGCGCGGATCTGGGGAATCGTCACATGCGATTCGTCGATGACCAGTAAGAAGTCCTTGGGAAAGTAGTTCATCAATGTGAACGGGGGCTGGCCTGCCTTGCGGTTGTCGATGTGGCGGGAATAGTTTTCGATGCCGTTGCAGTACCCGATTTCCTCCATCATCTCCAGGTCATACTTGGTACGCTGTTCCAGGCGCTGCGCTTCCAGCAGCTTGCCCTCGGAGCGCAATTGGGCCAGGCGTTCCTTCAGCTCCACGCGGATGTCCTTCATGGCCCGTTCCATGTTTTCCTTGCTCGTCACATAATGGGACGCCGGGAAAATGGCCACGTGGGTCCGCTTGTCCAGCACTTCGCCCGTGAGCACGTCCACTTCCATGATCTGGTCGACTTCGTCGTCGAAGAGCTCGATGCGCACGGCCTTTTCGCCGTAGCTCGCGGGAATGACCTCGATGACGTCGCCGCGCACGCGGAAAGTGCCGCGCTTGAAATCGACGTCGTTGCGCGTATACTGGTTCTCCACCAGGCGGCGCAGGATTTCGTTGCGGTCGACCTGCTGGCCCACGCGCAGGGACACGACGGAATCGTAGTAATCCTGCGGCCCGCCCAGACCGTAGATGCAGCTGACGGACGCGACGACGATGACATCTTTCCGTTCCATGAGCGCGCTCGTGGCGCTGTGGCGCAGTTTATCGATTTCGTCGTTGATGGACGAGTCTTTTTCGATGTATGTATCCGTCTGGGGAATATAGGCCTCCGGCTGGTAGTAGTCGTAATAGGAGACGAAATATTCCACGGCGTTGTCCGGGAAAAAGGCCTTCAGTTCGCTGGCGAGCTGGGCCGCCAGGGTCTTGTTGTGGGCAATGACCAGGGTCGGCTTCTGTACGCGCTGGATGACTTCGGCCACGGTGAAGGTCTTGCCGGTCCCCGTCGCCCCTAACAGGACCTGGGACTTGAGGCCCTTGCGGACGCCGTCGGCCAGCTTGTCGATGGCCTCGGGCTGGTCGCCGGACGGTTTGAAAGGTTCCTTGATTTGGAATTCCATGTCTTGCCTCTGTTACTCAAAATTCACTTCAGGATCAGGCCGACAGGGCAATGGTCGCTGCCCAGGACATCCGTGTAGATGAGGCTGTCGGCGATGCGGTCCTGCCAGCGGTCGGACACGAGCCAGTAGTCGATGCGCCACCCGGCGTTCGTGCTGCGGGCGCGGAACCGGTAGGACCACCAGGAATAGACGCCTTCCCGGTCGGGATACAGGTACCGGAAGGAATCCGTAAAGCCCGCCTTGAGCAGTTCGCGGATCTTGTCCCGTTCCTCGTCCGTAAAGCCCGCGTTGCCTCGGTTCGTTTTCCAGTTCTTCAGGTCGATGTTCTCCTTGGCCACGTTCATATCGCCGCAGATGAGCACCGGTTTCCGCTGGTCCAGGCCGCACACGTAGGCCCGGAACGCGTCGTCCCACGCCATGCGGTACTCCAGACGGGCCAGCTTGTCCTGCGAGTTGGGCGTGTAGACGCAGACCAGGAAGAACTCCGGGTACTCGCACGTAATGACGCGGCCCTCGTGGTCGTGTTCCTCGATGCCCAGGCCGTACATCACGTGCAGCGGTTCCTCCTTCGTGAAGACCGCCGTGCCGGAATAGCCCTTCTTTTCGGCGCTGTTCCAGTACTCATGGTAGCCCGGGAAGACGAAATCCGCCTGCTCCCGCTGCATCTTCGTTTCCTGGACGCAGAAGATGTCCGCATCCGCCTCTTTCATAAAGTCGGCGAAGCCCTTGTTCATGCAGGCCCGCAGCCCATTCACATTCCACGAAATCAGTTTCATATAGTTCCTTTCCGCAGGGATTCCCCTCTCCGGGTCCCCGTCCTCAGCGTATCCCGTATTTGGCGGCCACGGCGGCGCGCACTTCGTCGAAGGGTTTGACCGGCGGCTGGTTTTCCCGGTGCTCCCCAATCAGTTTCTCCATCCAGACCATGTGGTACCAGCGGCCGAATTTGCAGCCGCTGTCGTGGAACAGTCCGACCATACGGAATCCCAGGTGGGCATGGAATTCAGCGCTGTTCTTGGTCAGGTATTCGTCTTCCTGTTCCGGATAGCCGATACAGGCATTCATGTTCAGGACGCCCTGTTCCTTCAAAATGGCTTCCATGGCGCCGTAAAGCTTGCCGCCCACGCCGGCTTTGCGCAGGTTCCAGTCCACGTAGATGGACAGTTCCACGGACCAGTCGTAGGCGCGGCGCGGAATGAAGGCGCCCGCATAGGCGTAGCCCACGATTTTTCCGTCCTTTTCCGCCACCAGGTAGGGATATTTTTCCAGCACGCGGCGGATCCGGCCCGTGAATTCCTCCACCGTCGGGACATCATATTCAAACGAAATGGCCGTCTTCTCCACATACGGCCGGTAGATTTCCAGAAGAGCCGCCGCATCCTTTGCGGACGCGATGCGGATCGTTACATCGTGTTTCATAGAGAACACCTCCGTAATCCTTATTGTACCAATAAAGGCAAAGAGGCCGCAACCCCTCGGGGCTGCGGCTCCTTTATTGCCTGGAATCAGCTGTTGTAGATGTTTTCATCCAGCCGGCCTTCGCTGCGGGCCACGCCGATGGCTGCCACGGAATCGCCGACGCAGTTCAGGGCCGTGACGAGCATTTCAATCGGACGGTTGATGGCCAGAATCAGGGAATAGGCGACCAGGGCCGCATCGTTCGTGATGCCGACGCCCGACAGGATCGTGAACAGGATGATGGCACCCGCGCCCGGGGCGGCCGGCGTACCGGCGCTGGCGATGAGGGCCAGGACCATGATGACGATGATCTGGACGAAATTGATGTCAAAGCCGGAGCTGCCGGCAATGAAGAACGTGGCAATGACCTGCATGATGGCCGTGCCGTCCATGTTGATCGTCATGCCCAGGGGCAGGACGAAGGACGCAATCTGACGGTCGACGCCGAGGCCGTTGACGTTGGTATCGATGTTCAGGGGCAGCGTCGCCGCGCTGGACGAGGTCGAGAAGCCGAAGACGATGACGCGGAAGACCTTGCGGACGAAGGTGATGGGGTTCAGGTGCATCAGGGCGCCTACCATGGACGGATAGCCGATCAGCAGGTAGAGCAGCAGCAGTACGACGCAGATGACGACGTAGGCCACGGCCGGACGCAGATAGGCGATGCCGTAGGTGGCGAAGGTGCGGCTCAGCAGCATGAAGATGGCCACGGGGCCGAACTTTTTGACGACGTAGTTCAGGAAGACGACGATGATGTCGCTCGTTTCCTGGCACAGGCGGTAGACGGCACTCTGCTTGTCCATTTTCAGGAAATTCATGGACAGGCCGACGCCGATGGCCAGGAACACGATGGAGAGGACGGCGTTGTTGACGCTCATGGCGGCGCCGATGTTCGCCGGGATGATGTTCAGGATGACGATGAGCGGGTTGGCGCCTGCCGAACCGGCATGGGCCTTGAGGCCGCTGATCTGCGACGAGAACGCGCCCGTGCTGTAGAAGAAGTAGCCGACGGCACCGGCGATGATCAGGCCGAGGACACTCGTGAAGAGGAACCAGCCGATGGTCTTGCCGGCCACGCGGCCCAGGGTCGACGCTTCGCGGATTTCACACAGCGCCATGACGATGGATGTGAAGACCATGGGCACGATGATCAGCTGCAGCGAACGGATGAACAGCTGGCCGCCGATATAGAAGATACCGATGGCCTGGTTGGCGCCCTTCGCCGTGATATCCTGGAACAGGATGTTGTTGATCGTCTGCCACGTGCTGCTCGTGGCGCCCAGCGACTCGCGGGCTGCCATGCAGATCAGGCCGAACACGATGCCCAGCACCATGGCCGCGAGCATCCGGATGGCCAGCTTGTTGTTTTCATTCATTTTGGACATGATGAACCCCCTCTGAACCACTTGTAACATGCAGAACAAAGGCTCCTGTCAATCCAGGAGCCTGTAAAATTTGACTACATTATAACATATTTTTACCCGTCCGATATGGGTCCGGAGCCGGAATAGTGCGTGTATACAATATATTTTACGGAATGGTCCGGAACGGTCCTGAGGGAGCGTATAGCAGTTCCTCTGGCCGGTTTTCAATTATCTTTTTATGCCTTCTTCGCCCAGTCGGCCACTTCCTTGTCCGAAGCACCACTGGCGAAACGGATGCCGGCCTTCCAGTCGCCGCCTTTAGCCATTGCCTTCAGCAGTTCCCCGCTCTTGGCCAGCGGCGAAGCAGCGGATGTCGCCACGGGAAGGACCGTCTTGCCCGTAAAGTCGTTGCCCTTGACGAAGGTATCTACCGGCCAGGCCGCGATGCCCCACCAAATCGGGTAGCAGACGAAGACTTTCTCATACTTGTCGAAATCAGCGGGCGTCACGGTCTTGAGGGCCACGCTGCGCAGCTTGACATCGTCGTGTTCCTTGCAGACACGGCTGGCCGGGTCGCGGTAGTTCAGGTCCGCGTCCGTGTAGACCTGGGCCGGGGCAATTTCAAACACCGTGCCGTCCACGGCTTTGGCAATCGCTTCGGCAATGCGGCGGGTGCAGCCCGAAGCAGAATAATAAGCAACCAATGCATTCTTCATGATACAACCTCCTCTGACTTGCGGCAGCGGCATGCCGCTGCTCCTCTTCCATTATACGCTCCCGGCGGCGCGAATGCCATGCCGCCGGCCCATAAAAAATCTCCCGGGCCTTGGTTCCCGGGAGATGCAGGGTTCAGTTCAGTTTCAACGTCTTGACCCAGTCGGTGACTTCCTTCGCGGAAGCGCCGCTCGAGAAGCGTTCGCCTTCCTGCCAGCTGCCGCCTTTGGCTTCCTTCTTCAGCAGGTTGGCAGAATCGCCGAGTCCGGAACTGACGGAGGTGCAGAACGGAATGACCGTTTTGCCCGTAAAGTCATTGGCCTTGACGAAGGCGTCCGTCGGCCAGGCTGCAATGCCCCACCAGATCGGGTAGCCGATGAAGACGGTCTTGTAGTTCTTGAAGTTGTCCGGCACGGCCTTCTTCAGCTTCATGGCGCGCAGGGACGCGTTGTCGTGTTCCTTGCTGACACGGCTGCCCTTGTCGCGGTAATCCAGATCCGCGTCCGTATAGGCCGGATCAGGCTGAATTTCGAACAGGGTGCCGCCCGTCGCTTTGGCGATATCGCCGGCGACGCGTTTCGTGTTGCCCGATGCGGAGTAGTAGACGACGAGCACGTCGCCCTTGCCTGCCGCCGGAGCTGCGGCCTGTTCGGTCTTCTGGGCCGGAGCCGGGGCTGCGGCCTTTTTCGGTTCGGCGCTGCCGCAGGCAGCCGTCACCATCATCAGGCCCGTCAGCAATGCGAGGCCTGCGATTTTACGAAATTTCTTGAAGTCCATTTTCAAAACCTCCTCTGACTACATCTTAGCGTGAATGGTGTCACGATGCCAATACTTATAACGTATAGCTGCCGATACGCGCGGTGCATAACGGCCGCGTCAGTCTCCCAGTTCCCGGCGGGCTGCCGCCAGGAGGGCGCCGTAATCGGCAAAGGTGTAGGCCGCCAGCCGGTTGATGTCTTCCCGTTCGCCGTCGGAATAGGGATCGTACATGGCAACGGCTTCCATGCCCGCCCGGTGCGCCGCCTCGATGCCGATGAGGGAATCCTCGAAGACGAGGCAGGCCGCGGGCTCCACGCCGAAATGGTGCATCACCTTCAGGTAGACTTCGGGGTTCGGCTTGATTTCCCGCACGTCTTCGCGGCTGTAGATGGGGTCGAAATACTCCGGGAACGGCGCTTTGGAACGGATGTTGGGGTTCAGGGTGCAGTAGACTTCGAGGTTCTTGCGCCGCGTCGTCGTGGCAATGGCCATGTGGAACCCGTGTTCCTTGAACAGGCGCAGGGCCTCTTCGGCGCGGGGTTTGTAGTCCACCTTGTGGATGAGGAAATCCTGGGCGATGTCGTAGCGCAGCGTGTGGATATCTTCCGGTGACATGGCGCTGCCGCACTGCCGGCCCAGAAACCGGCAATACGCGATGTAGGCATCCGCCTCGCCGGCAAATTCCCGCAGTTTGGCGTCGCGCTGCAGCTGCACGGCATGCTCTTCCGGCGGCGTGCCGCCCAGCCGGCGGATCAGTTCCTGGTCTACCTGGTTCCAGACGCCGACGGACTCGATCAGCGTGCCGTCCACGTCAAATAACAGTACCTTCTTGTTTTTCAGCATCTGCCTCTCCTTTTCGGGCAACTCAGATCTGCGGTTTGCCTTCCATGCGGTTCAGGGCGTTGCCCAGACCGTACTTGATGGTTTCGTAGGGGTCTTCCTCCATGCCTTCTTCCCGGATCTCGTTTTTGCGGATATGGCGGGCGATGTATTTGTCGCCGTCAGCGTTGTAGGCATAAATGTCGGCATAGGCATAGGTGTGGACGGCAGTGTCATCATCCCACCACAGGGGAGCGTAATTGATGCGCCACGTTTCCATGCGCTTCACAACGAGCACGACCAGGACAGGCGTGCCGGCTTCCTTGGCGGCTGCGGCCACCATTTCCTTGTCGGGCTGGGCGATTTTCCGGAACATGTTTTCCACGGCCGTCATGCCCTTTTCGCTGTTGATCTGCAGGTTGTAGCGGGGGCGGTTGTAGTCCATCTTCACCATGGTCGTGAAGCCGGCCACGTCGCTCCGGGTCACGCGGCCCGACTGGTCGAGGATGACGAACTCGGCCGGTTTCTGTTCGAAGGCATAGGCCTTCGCAGTCCCAAGAGTCCCGTCCGCCAGGCCGGCCGGCAGGACGCCGAGGAGGCCGAACAGGACGGCCATCAGGCACAGGATTTTCGTCAGGGAAAACTGTTTCATGGAAATCACCTCCAGATATCCACGGCCTTTCCGTTCCCCAACGGATCCAGCTTCAGGTAGGAGGCCAGGGTCTGGCCGATGTCGGAGAACGTATGGAACGGTTCCAGCCGCTGGGCTTTGACGTTCCCGCCATAGAACAGGACGGGAATCTTTTCGCGCGTGTGGTCCGTGCCCTTCCAGGTCGGATCGCAGCCGTGGTCCGCCGTCACCAGCAGCACATCGTCGGGCTGCAGCAGGGCCAGCAGCTCCGGCAGGCGGCGGTCATACATTTCCAGTCCCTCGCCGTAGCCCAGGGAGTCGCGGCGATGACCGAAACTGGAATCGAAATCGACGAAATTGCTGAAGACCAGCGTGTTGTCCGGTGCGTCCTTGACAGCCTGCACCGTGGCGTCGAAGATATGGTCCAGGCCCGCTGCGGGGTAATGTTTCGAAATGCCCCGGTGGGCGAAGATGTCGGCGATTTTGCCGATGGCATAGACCTGGCCGCCGGCCTTCACCATGTTATCCAGCAGGGTCGGTTCGTGGGCCGGCACGGCGAAATCGTGCCGGTGGGCCGCCACGCGTTCGAAGTTCCCGGCCTTCGTTCCTACGAAGGGACGGGCGATGACGCGGGCGATCTTGTAGGGCTGCACCAGCTTATAGGCCAGGCGGCACAAGTCGTAGAGCCGCTCCAGGCCGAAGGTTTCTTCGTGGCAGGCGATCTGCAGGACGCTGTCCGCCGATGTATAGACGATGGGCTTGCCCGTCTTCATGTGTTCCTCGCCCAGTTCCTGGATGATCACGGTGCCGCTGGCGTGTTTTTCCCCGAGCACGCCGGGCAGGTTTCCTTCCTTCACGAGGGCGTCCATCAGTTCCTGGGGGAAGCATTTCGGCTTGTCGGGAAAATACCCCCAGTTGAACCGCACGGGCACGCCGGCGATTTCCCAGTGGCCGCTCAGGGTGTCCTTGCCTTTGCTGATTTCCTCAGCGCACGTGTAGGCGGCCTTGACGCGGCCGCCGTCCAGCGGGTCCGCCTGGACCGGTTCGCCGGACAGGGGATGCACCAGGGCCTTCCCCGTGCTCAGTTCATGGGCCTTTTCCAGGCCCAGGGCCGCCAGATGCGGCAGGGCCAGGTACTGCGGCTTGCCGTCCGCCTGTTTGCGGTTCGCCGCCATCCAGTCCGCAATATGCCCCAGCGTGTCGGCGCCTTTGTCGCCGAAAGCCTCCGCATCGTGGGCATAGCCGATGCCGAAGGAATCCAATAACGTGATGATGACTCTCGCCATGTGTTTTGTCACACCTTTCTCCAGTTCTCTTATCCGGTTGCTGCACTTTCATTGTACCGCAATCCGGGCCGCGGTTTGTGTCCTAAGTCTGAATTCAGCGCGCCGCGCCGTCCCGGGCCATAAGCAGTTCCAAGGCCCGTCTGGCCACGACCTGGAAACGCTTTTCCGCCGTGCGGTAGACATCGGGCGGTGCCACGGACTCGCTGTCCGTGCGTTTGGCCACGACGCCGCAGATCGCCCCGGCCCGCAGGCCGAGGACGCTGGTCAGGGTGAAGAGCGTGGCCGCCTCCATCTCGTAGTTGCTGCAGCCCAGGGTCTGCCATTCCTTTAAGGAACCCTGCAGGCGGCGCACCACGTAGCCGCCGAAGCTGTCGTACCGTTCCTGGCCGGGCCAGAAGCTGTCCGTCGTCACGGTCACGCCCAGCTGGAAGGGCACCTGCAGTTCTTCCGCCGCCTGGCGCAGGGCCAGGGTCACGTCCAGATCCGGCACGGCCGGATATTCAATGGGCGCATAGGCGCGGGACGCGCCGTCCATGCGCACGGCGGCCTTGCTGATGACCACGTCGCCCAGGTTCAGGTCTTCCCGCAGGGAACCCGTCGTCCCCACGCGGATGAAGGTCCTGACGCCCAGCCGCGCCAATTCTTCCACCGTGAAGGTGATGCACGGGCCGCCCATGCCCGTCGACATGACCAGCACCGGCCGTCCCTGGAGGCGGGCCAGCCACGACGTGAATTCCCGGTGCGATGTCACGAACTTCGCGTCCGGGTCCAAGGCCTTCGCCAGGCCTTCCACACGGCCCGGATCGCCGGGCACGAGGGCGTATTCCGCCCCTTCGAGCATCTCTTTCGTCAATCCCGTGTGGTACATGACCTCGCCGGGCTGCGCGTAATTTTTCTGCATCATTCGGAGTCCCTCAGTTCTTTTCCTACTTGTCCTTATTATACCCCAACGGACCGTCACTTTCCCAGAGGCCGGGGAATTTTCCGGACAGCAAAAAGCAGCCGGCCCGAAAGCCGGCTGCAGGATACATCTTACCTTCGTTCCGCAGGCATCAGAACCAGCGGGTCATGGGCAGGTCGTTGTTCGTGCCCTTCGTGAAGAGCAGCTGATGGACATCGATGTAGCCGATGAAGAAAGCTGCCGCGCAGCCGCACAGGTACAGGTCCCACATGCGGGCGAACTCTTCGCCGCGGTCGGCCGCCACCTGGGCGTGCACCTTCTCGAAATTGTGATACCAGCACATGAGGGTGCGGTAGTAATGACGGCGCAGGCTTTCCACGTCGAGGAGCTGGAAGCTGCCCAGGTAGGCCAGCTTGATGATTTCCGCCAGGGACGGCAGCGTGCCGCCCGGGAAAATGTATTTGCGCATCCAGGGATTGCTGTTGCGTTCATCGCGGCCGTCGATGTAGTGCAGCAGGAACAGGCCCTGGTTCTTCAGTACCTTTTCCACGACGTTCATGTAGATCTCGTACTGGGAACGGCCCACGTGCTCCAGCATGCCCACGCTCACGACGCGGTCAAAGCGGCGTCCCGTCTTGGGCAGGTCGCGGTAGTCCATGAGGGCGATCTCCACCTGGCCTTCCAGGCCCAGTTTCTTGATGCGTTCCTGGCCCATGGCGTACTGTTCCTGGCTCAGGGTGCAGCCGAAGCCCTTGACGCCGTACTTTTTGGCCGCCTCAATCAGCAGGTAGCCCCAGCCGCAGCCGATATCGAGGAGCGTCATGTCCCTGCCCAGATACAGCTTGTCCAAAATATGGTGGACCTTGTTCTTCTGGGCCTCTTCCAGGGTGTCCGTGTCCTTTTTGAAGAACGCGCAGGAATAGCTCAGCGTCGGGTCAAGCCACAGCTTATAGAAGTCGTTGCCCAAATCGTAATGGGAGCTGACCTCTTCCTTCTGCGTCTTCTTGTCTTCCGACGGATAGAGCAGGTAATTGAATTTTTCGCGGTCCAGGGAGAACTGGCTCATCTGCTCCAGCAGGCAGCGGATGACCGTGAACAGGTCCCCCTCGATTTCCAGGTCGCCGCGCATATACGCTTCGCCCAGGGACAGGGACGTCGAAGACAGCAGCTCGCTCTTCGGAATATCCTTGTGGACGATCACGCGGAACACCGGGTCGCCTTCGCCGATGTTGTACTTTTTCCCGTGCAGGTCCAGTTCGAACGGATACTTGTCGAACCGCTGCAGGTAGTGAACCAGAAAATTATCCAGAAATTGCACTGCTAAAACCTCCATTCAAGCACGATGTACGGAACCGTCAGGCCGCAGCCTCACAGGTCCCAGGGGCGGTATACCTTTTCATCCCGTTTCTGCTGCGCATGCTTGGAAACGTGCGAACCGGCGCGGACCGTGAAGCCATAGCGTCCGATGAGGGTCACCATCTGATGGCGGAAGGGGCACGGGCCGTGGTGATGATTGTCCGACACGATGCACGAAGCCAGGTGGATGGTCACGTCGTCCTTCGGCGTGCCTTCCCGTTCAAGCAGCTGCGACAGGCGGGCCAGCTTGACGTTTATATTGTGGCCGCAGCAGCCGCCGCACGACATGGTCATGTAGCGCGTGTCCGCCGGATAGCCCTTGAAGCACCCCTCTTTGAGGTAAAAATCACGGGTACACCAGTACCCCGGGCAATGCTGCAGCGACTGATTGCATTGAATGATGACGACCAGCTTGGACATGAACATAACCTCCCTGTTGATTCGGAACGCCTTTCCGGCACGATGTACCGGCACGGCATTCCGCAAATTGAAAAATTAGCAAGGACGGTCCCGACAAATCAGACCGTTCTCTTCTATTGTAGCCAAAATCAGCGCCGTTGAAAAGACCTGCCGGAAGAATTGCCGTCGCAAAATCTTGGTTGTCAAGACATGTGTTACACTCTTGAATTTGAGAAATACTCTGTTA
>OHZZ01000263.1_pt1 | contig 22512 bp, 11 predicted proteins | sample 1580661 | NCBI WGS metagenome assembly OHZZ01 (sample SAMEA3882538, study PRJEB24775) | human gut metagenome | biome: human-associated habitat; feature: intestine environment; material: feces | place: Netherlands | collected 2009/2010
CCTCGCAGAGAGCGAAGCAGACCTCGGGCTTCTCGCCGGGGTGCAGCTCCTTACGCTGGTTGCCCTGCTTGGTGTGGAGAGAGACCCACTCGATGTAGTGCTCCGGCAGCATGGGATGCTCCACGGAGCCGACCTTGACATGGACGATGCCGTTTTCCACTGTCCAGACAGGGACGTGCTTCTCCACGGCGGCGTCGGTGGTGCCGGGGATGATCTCGCTCATCGGCTCACCGCAACAGATGACGGGAACGCCCGTATCCTTGACCTTGGCAATGATGTTGCCGCAATGCTTGCAAATGTAAAACTTCTGCTCCATGATGATTCTCCTTTTCTTTCTTTAATAGTTTTCTGCGTGAATTTCAAAATAGCTCTGGGGATGGTTGCAGGCATGGCAGACCTCCGGCGCTTTCTCACCGATCACAATGTGACCGCAGTTGCGGCACTCCCACACCTTGACCTCGCTCTTGGCGAAGACCTCCGCCATCTCCACATTGTGCAGCAGGGCACGGTAGCGCTCCTCGTGGTGCTTTTCAATGGCGGCGACCAGGCGGAAACGCTGCGCCAGCTCATGGAAACCTTCCTCATCGGCAGTTTTGGCAAAGCCGTCGTACATATCCGTCCACTCGTAGTTCTCGCCCTCAGCGGCGGCGAGAAGGTTTTCGGCGGTGTCGCCAATGCCGTTCAGCTCTTTGAACCACAGCTTGGCGTGTTCCTTCTCATTATCAGCGGTTTTGAGGAACAGCGCCGCGATCTGCTCGTAGCCTTCCTTCTTGGCCTTGGATGCAAAATAGGTGTACTTGTTGCGCGCCTCGGACTCACCGGCAAAGGCAGCCAACAGGTTTTTTTCGGTTTGAGTTCCTGCGTATTTCGTTTCTTTCATGGTGGATACTCCTTCCTGCTTTTCTGCTTTTATTGTAGCAAATCTATGATTTTCTTCTGTAACGAAGTCACATTTCTTTTTATTTTAGACGATTTAGTCTGTTCTTATCCCGCAGCGTGATTGCACCACGCTTCAGCTCCACCAGCCCGTCCTCCGAGAAGCTTTTGAGCATCCGTGCCACTGCCTCCCGTGCCGAGCTGATGTGCTGGGCGATCTGCTCATGGGTCATGCGTATCGTGTCGGAGCCGGTACGTTCCGCTTCGGCAAAGAGAAATTCTGCCAGCCGCTGATCCAATCCCTTGAACATAATCTGCTGCATCGCCCACATCACATCAGAAAACCGTTTCGTTGCCAGTTCATAGAGAAAACAGCGGACATGGAGATTTTTCTCCTTGAGTGCAGCAATGACAATTGCAGGGATAATCAGAACGTCCGTATCCATTCCGGCAGTCATTTGCGTATCAAAGGTGATCTGACTGATCACGCAGGAGGCGGAAAGCACGCATAGTTCGCCCGGATACAGGCGGAACAGCGTCACCTCCCGCCCCTCATCAGAGAGAAGATAGGTGCGGATCTCGCCGGAAAGAATAAGCAGCATTCCGAGACATTCATTGTCGCTGCTGTGAACGAACGCACCCTTTTTATAATGACGGACAAAGGCACTTCGGCGTAGCGTTTCTTGCTCCTGTTCGGTCAAGGATGACCAGAACGGAAGTTGTGTCAGTGTGCGTTCCATATCAATGGCAGCTGTGCTTGCCGCAGCCGTGGTCACCGCAGGAGTGACCAGCCTCGCCGTGCTCATGGTCATGGTGGTCACAGTGAACATTGGGATCGTAGCCCAAACTTCCGTTGAGCAATGCGCTCACCGCCGCGTCAGCGTCCCCGCTGACACCGCCGTAGAGCTTGATGCCCACTTCGGCGAGTGCTGCCTGCGCACCGCCGCCGATGCCTCCGCAAACCAAAGTGTCCACACCGTGCTGCATCAGGAAGCCTGCCAGTGCGCCGTGACCGCTGCCGTTGGTGTCAACAATTTCCGCATGGACGATTTTGCCGTCCGCAACTTCATAAAGCTTGAACTGCTCGGTGTGACCGAAATGCTGAAAGATTTGACCGTTGTCATAGGTAACTGCAATTTTCATAATGGAATCTCCTTTGCAAGTTTTGCCTGATTTTTCCATGTTGGCTCTCTGCATCCGGCAGCAACGGCCGCAGTGAGCTGCCTCCTGTCCTCCGCAGATGCGGTAGTTTCCACCGGTGATGTGCAGCGGTTTCCCGTGGACAAGACACGCTGCGATCTTGCTCCGTGCGCCTTCGTAAATCTCCTGCACGGTAGAGCGGGAAATGTCCATTTGAGTGGCACGCTGCTCGTGGGTTCGCTGCTCCAAGTCAACCAGCCGAATGAGCTCGTATTCGTCCAGCGTCAGCAGGATCGGCTCGGTATTCTCGCACCCGTTGGGACAGAATGTATCGACCTGTGGTACGCCACAAATTCGACGGCACCGTGGCGGTCTTGGCATGGGAGCTTTCCTCCCTTTGTATTCGGTATATTCCGATAATAGCACTTTGAGCAGAAAAAAGCAATTTTTTCAAAAGCTGCTACATTTTCCTTCCTCATATGTGTGCCGGCTGATATTCGGTGTCAAAGACTACGTGTGAGGCATTGTCTCCCTCAATTCATCCTGCCTCCGTCATCTCTGCGTCACTTGCTGGTTAGCAATAACCAAAGCGCAATTCTTTTGGAATGGTGCAAAAAAGCGGTGGAGAACAAGCTCCACCGCCCAAAATGCTTAGACCTTGAATTCTGAAATTGCTCTCCAGAACTCAATCAGCAAGACCTGATAGAGATCTTCATCCACGCGACCGTTCACGCGGCTGCATTTGTTCAGGAGCGATTCATGCCGAACAAACAACTTTTCCACAGCGTCCTCATCACCGCGCTTTGCGCGCAGAAGCAAATCCTTGAAACCTTCCATAGTATTATTCCTCCATCGCATTGCGAATCTTGTCGCGGGCATTCTTGTGATGCGTGCTTACGGTACTATCATCTACCTTCAACTTGGCTGCGGTCTCCCGCACGGAAAGATGATCTACATATAAGGAAATCATAACCTCGCACTCTTTCGGCGTCAGCTTGTGCAGGTACTTTTTGATTCCTTCCCACATCAGCTTGGACTCGACGCTTTCCTCAATCGGGTTCATCAGGCGTCTATACACTGTGTCTACCTCGTCACGGCATTCCTCAATGGAAATCTCATGCTTTGCCTTAACCATCAGTGCACGAATGTAAGAAGCGCGCCGGGCATACAACACCTTGGTCATGAACTTTGTAAAGCGTGCAGCCAGTTGCGCGTCCTCACCACTAAACCATAGCTTATTTTTCTTTGCCATCGTAAACCTCCTGAATTTTGGGTTTCATTGAATAGACCTCAAAATTTGGAGGCGCGCGGGTCGGGTAAGAATTACGGCTGCGCATCTTAACATTAAGCGAACGCAAAAAAGGCCCGACAGCCGTTGTGGCTGTCGGGCCAAAAACAATCTGTAATTGTCTTTATAACCGATTACTTATCGTTTCTTTTCTTGCAGACAAATACAACTGCAAGTCCGAGCAGGGATGCCACCAGAAGCACGACATACAGCGTGGGATTGGAGGTATCGCCCGTTTGCGGCATTGCCGTTATGGTGGACGGCTTTGAAGTGCTTGCCGGGGTGGGGGCCGGTGTGGGAGCAGCTACTTCGTTCTTCTTGGTTTCATTGTCGTTCGAACTGCTGTTGCTGCCCGGATTGCTTCCGCTGCTCGGCACGGCGGTGTCCTTATAGGCAATCGCGTAGTCGGAGAAGCGGTCGCTCTTAAAGGTCAGCGTCTTGCTGGCTGCGTCAAACGCGGTATCCAGCACATCCATCGTACCTTTATGGGTTCGCACAATGCAGTAGGTGCGGTTGACCGCGCTGTTCGTATTGATGAGCGCGTCCGGCACCACAACGGAAATCGTCAATGCATCCTTGGTCGTGTGCAGGGGAACACCGGCCTGTTGGCTGCCGTTTACCGTCATGTACTTGAACAGACTGATGTCGAGATACTGCCCGATGGTACAGCCCTTGGCGGCCTGTGCCATCGCCGTTTTGATTTCAGCGGAAACATTGGCCTCTTTCACGGTCAGCGCAATGTCCACGCTTGCGCCGTCGGCGATCTGTGCCAGCTCGTCGGCGGTAATGTCGCCGCTGTCCACCAGCATGGCAAGCAATTCGGCTTTGTCGGTCAGCAGGGTGGCGGGCGGCACAGTGCCCTCAGACTTGACAACCACTTTCACCTCGCCGCTGCCGATCACAATCTCCTCGCCGGGGGCATCCTCCGCCTTGGCGGGGATAATCACGTAGGTCTGTTCAACAGTGCCGGTATAGTTGCCCTTGGCGGTGATGGTCAGTGTGTGGCTGCCGGGGTCGGTGGCGGTGTTGCCCGCCACGGTGTAGGAATCTGCGGGGAGTTCTTTGTCGTTCAGCAGGACTTTCTCGACCGTTTGGGTCTGTTCCGCGCCGTTGGCGGCAAGACCCTTGCCCAGCACAACTGTTGCGCTCTGGATGGACTTCGGCTTGATGGTAAACGTACCCTTGACAAACGTGACATCGTAGTTCGGGTTTGCGCCTGCATCAGCGGTGCCGGTGATGTCATACTCGCCGGCATTCTCACCCTCAGCACGCGCCAGCGTGATACCTTTCAGCGTTTCACCACTCAGTACACCACTGACTATGTAAGTCAGTTTGGGGTCTTTTTCCTGATATACCTTGGACTTGTTGTCCGGGGTGACGGTGGCGCCGCGCTTGGCAACAGTGAATGTGGCGGTAGCGGTGTTGGCAACCAATGTGTAGTTGGCGTTTGTAGTGGACGCTTTGATGGTGTAAGTGCCGGCCTTGGTAGGCGGCGTGGTGCCGGTGTACTTGGTGCCATCGCTGGCTGTGCCGGTGTAGGTCAGCGTGATTTCCGGGTTATCCTCGCCCACAACATCGTTTGCCGTAGCGGTGGCAGGGGTAATGGTCTCGCCGTAACTACCGCCGTTGGGCGTGATGCTCACAGTAACCGCCTTGGGGTCGACCGTAACGGTTGCAGTGCCGGTCGCAGTTGCATATTCTTCGTAGCCCTTGGCAGGGGTGAACGTCCACGAAGCCGGATAGTCGCCCGCAGCTGGCTTGAACGTGCCATTCGTCCATGTGAATGTACCGTCAATCGCCTTGCCGCCAGCTTTCATCTTACCTGCGATTTTACTGTCATTCAGCGCTTGACCATAGGTAATATCGCTTGCGCTGATGGTGCCGTCCGGCACAGGAACATCCTTGTTTTTGGTTTTCACCCCGATGGTTAAGTAAAAATCTCGATAGTTATCCGAGGTGACGCGGACATCAATCGTGCCGACAGAACTTACCTTATTGTAATCCACTGCCGGAACGGTCAGCTTCAGCTTATACTGACCATTTTCCTCCATAACCTTGACCTGAACGGTGTCCTTGTAGCCGTCCGTCAGGTAGGTACCCCTCAACGAATAGCTGACGTTTCCATACTCACAGGGAGAACTCAGCTTAGGCAAGTAGTCGTTGGACAGTACCATTTCATAGGTTTTTGCCAGATCGTTGATGACTGTCACCGCAGGGCGGAGACCGGAACCGGGCGCAGCGGCCTTGGTGATGCTGCCAGTAGTGGTGAAGCTGCTCTGCTCCAAGGCGTAATTCTTCGCTGCCGGTCCGATCAGGGTCACTGTGGCAGTGACGTTCTTGCCGTTGCCCACACTGGCATCGTCAAAGCTGGCGGTCACGTTGTAGTCTGTGTCTCGGTTCAAGATCACGTTGTCGAAGGTCACGCTGGTGATGCCCGCGTTTTTCGTGCCATCATAAAGCTTGGACGCAGCCGTTACCCCGGTGATCGTCAGCGGCTTCTGCCCAATGCGAACCGCCACGCTGGCGGGTTCGGTATCGTTGTGGTTTGCATCGCCAATCACCCGATACCACACGGTATATGCTCCGGCATCGGTGCCGGTAGGGATGTCCTGGCTGTATGTGCCGCTCTCGGTCAGGCTGTACAGCATGGTGCCATGGTCCGTCATGCCCGCAGTAATCAGCGCCTGCTCCTGTCCGGTATAGGTCAGATTTTCCTGCGCCGTGGGAGCGGTGAAGGTGGGGGTAGCCTTGTTCACCTTGATGGTCACAGTTCCGGTCGCGGGGGCGTATTCCTCGTAGCCCGCAGCCGGGGTGAACGTCCACGAAGCCGTATAGTCGCCAGCTGCGCCGGGTTTGGCTTCAGGGTTCGTCCACGCGAACGTGCCCTTGACCTCTTCTCCGGTGGCGGGGTGTTTCATCGTGCCGGTGGCCGTAAGCTTACTTTCGTTCAGCATCTGGCCGTAGGTGATATCCGACGCGCTGACGGTGACGCCCGATGCATTGGGGGGGATCCTTTCGCTAATGTAGACCTTGATGGTAAACTCGAACTTCTGATAGTTCGTGGTCACAACCGGGACGGTTATCGTACCGATTTGGTCGCCAACCTTTGCCGTGCTTGCGGCCACGGTGCTCAGGGTCAGAACGCCTTCCTTTGACACGGATACAGCGTCGTTGCCGTCGAGGTAGGCATTATCCGTAAAATTGTAATTGTGCCCTTGATACTGGATACTGCCGTACGCGCAGCCCTCAGACAGCTTCGGCAGGAGCTTGGCCAGATCGATCGTGTAGGTCTTTGCCAGATCGTTGAAAACAAGCTGCGTGATCTCACCCGGTGAGGTCACAGTGGCTTGCTTGATGGTAAAGGTCGCGCCGCCGGATTGTGTGATTACCTTCGATGTTGAAGGAGTGTCCTCACCATAGGTCTGAAGCACATAGTTGTCGTCGTTGAGTGTTATTTTGAAGGTGATCCCATACTTCTCACCGGCATCCGGCGAATGGATGGTTTCTTCACCGCTCTTCTCAACAAAGTACGCATCCGAAATGGTGTAGGCTTCACTCGGAACATCGACGACGCCAGAAGCAGAAAGCGTTTTGAATGTCAGAACCCCTGCCCATTCTTCCGCAGTCTTAGTGACTGTCGCCGTGCCGTCATAGGTCTTGGAAATGTCAGAGGAAACCATGACGCTGTCGATCTTCATCGGCTCGATCTTCCATTCCACGTCTTTGATCTCGCCGGAATAGTTGCCCCCACCCTTGATGGTCAACTTGTAGCTGCCCGCGTCGGTCTGCTGCGTGACCTGCACGGTGTAGTCGTTATCTCTACTCAGCGTTTCATCACCGAGCTTGACCGTGACCGTCGGCTCCTGTGGGTTGCCGTTGTAGGTCAGGTTACTGACTGTGACCGTCGCGTCCTCAAGGCTGATCGGCGTAACGGTGATGGTGATCTCGGCGCTCTTGGAATAGTAGTCGCTGGTGAAGGTGACCAAGTAGGTGTGCGTCCCGGCAGGAAGATCGGCGGGCAGCGTGTAACTCGTGCCAGTTGCCCCTTCCAGCGGGGGGATCGCCGCATCGTCCGTAAGTTTATACCACGCGCAGCTGAGGTTTTCTCCGCTCGTTTCGCTCAGTTTGCAGCTTGAGACCAGCGTTACCTCTCCCGTCGCACCATATGCTATGGTCAAGATTTTCTGATTGTTCTTGTCCTTTGCGTACATATTGACGCTCTGGATAGGAGCCTTCTCAACGGTGACAAACGACCCCTCTGTTGTTTGGAGGTAACTGTCATTCGCCCAGTAACCGTTTCCGTACTTGAAGGCATAGCCCTCCTCCAGCAGACTACCGAGGGTCAGATCGGTCACCTTTTCATTGACAACCGTCACCTTACCAATTCTGCCCTTCGTCGTACCGGAGTCCTTGATTGTCGCTTTGGCATCCACGCTCAGTGCATAGACGCTGTGACCGTTCAGATCAAAGATGAACGGATTACTGATCATCACTGTCGTTCCGGTCACGTCCGCCAGCAGCTTGAGCGTGCAGCCGTTGTTCCGGGTCGCATAATAGAGCGCGCTGCCGAAGGTATCATAATAGGTGACATCCTCGCCCGCCGTCACGCTGGCGGCGAACCGCTTGTTGCAGATCTCGCAAACGCCGTTCTCGTTTACCGAAGTATGCGGGCAGGTGTAGCCGCAGGCGCACGCGCCGTCGGTAAAGCTGTGCGTATGCTGCTGAACCTGAACGTTATACAAAAACGTTTCGCTAATTTCAGCAGCGTTGACGAGGTTGTTATCCTTGGTGTAGAAGAAGGCATACCCATCCGCCAGCAGATCAAGGAAAGAACCACCGGACTTGGGATAGAAAAGCTTCGTGAATGTGCCGCCGGAGAAGAAAACGGAATCGGAATCGCCTCCACGAAGGTCTACCTCTTGCTTAAAGATTCCGCCCTCTATGGTCAGCTTGCCAACGTTTATCGTGATTTTTCCATCGAAGGTACCACTTTGGATAATCAGATCGCCCTTTTCCTGCACATTCAGAAGATAGGTGCCAGCCATCCCCCCGTTTTTCCCAGTGCTGTTGTCCTGGACGATGACCTTCGCATGAATATAGAGTTCTGCTTCTGATTGGGTCGTGATCGTTTTTCCGTTAAGGTCCAGCGTGATCGCCGCCGTGAGCCAACGCCACTTCGTAATCTCCGCATCACCTAACAGCTTGACAGTATCGCCGTCCTTCGCCGCGTCCAGTGCATCGTCGAGCGAGGTGTAGTTGTTGGTTACGCCGTTGCTCGTCGTCACGCTGGCGACATACGATGCGCCGCAGGCACACTTGCCGTTTTCAAAGCTGTGGGTGTGGGGCCTGACCGTTACATTGGTCAGCGTTTTTTCAGTGCTGTTCTGCGCGTTGTCGCCTTGGTAGAAGGCATAGTTATCTGCCAGCAGGGGCATGAGCGGGCTTGAACTGCTTGCGTTGGTGTTCGTAATTGTACCAAACGTGCCGCCGCTGATGGCGATGGTTCCACCGTTATTACGGAATTTTACATTACCGAACGTACCGTCTGTGATGTTCAGCGTACCATCGTTGTACCATTTGCCCGCGTGCCCTGTGCCGCCGGTGACGGTAACGGCTGCGCCATCGCCTACTGTGACGTTACATACCGTGCCGCCGCTGATGATCACGCTGCCGCTGTTCCCGTCGCAGGTAAGGTTGCTTCCGTCATCATCTCCAATCCGGCCGCCTTGAATCGCCAGGGAACCTTTTACAAATTCGAGGTCCTTGATTTTGCCGTGGATGCCCCCTTGAATGTTATCTACGACGGTCAGGTTGCCGTCGTAGGACTCAAGGATTCCGCCCTCCTCGTCAGAAACCACATCGCCCACAGTGAGATAATCCACCGTCATGCCGTTCAGGTCGAGCGTCAAGGTTTTCCTGACGACAGCCATCTGCTCGTCGCCCGCATCGACGTTGTCCCAATTTGTCGTATGGTCTGCCAGCAGCTTCACGGTGTCGCCGTCCTGCGCCGCGTTCAGTGCTGCCGGGAGAGAGGCGTATGTGCCGCCGTCCGTTCCGTCCGCTTTTGTTACCGAAGCGGCCTCAACGACAGGCTCGTTGACCGTGAGTTCCACGGTTGCTGACCTTTCCTCTTTGTAGTTCTTGGTCTCGCCGGTCTTGGCATAGACGTAATATGTGCCGGGCTCGCTGATTGCGGTGTTTTCGTCGATCTTGGGCATGGCTTCGCTGCCCTCTACGTCAGAAGAGCCCGCCCACCTTTTTAACTCGGAAGCCAGATAATAATATGTCACCTCGGCGTCTTCCGGAGCACCCACGACAGACAGAAGCGGCAGGAGCTTTTCGCCCACCGTGCAAGCCGTCTTGGAAAGAGATACGGTCAGATCGGGATAGGCCTTGTCGATGTAGCCGCCGATCGTAAACGTTTCTTCGCCCGCCTTGAGCTTGTACTTCGCCGCGGCATCACCAATCAGCGCGATTTCCACAGTGACGGTATGCCATCCCGCGTCCGCAGAATCGAACGTCTTCTTGGCGGTAAAGCCCGTTCCTTCTTTGAGTTCGATTTCATTTGTGCCGTCTGTAAACGTCAAGTCGATTGGAATCCTGCCGCCGTCCGTCGTACCGTCATAGCCGCGCTGAATGGAAGAGGGTTTCATTTTGCACCAAATCTCCGTCCGCGTGTCTTCTTCGGAAATAGATGTGCCGCCCGCTTCGCCGTTCTCACCCTCTGCGGCGTTCTGCTCCGCATCGTCAAGGCCAAGGGCGAGGGGTTCGTTTTTCCCCTCCGCAGTCGGCTCATTCTGCCCGGCTTCTTTGCCGGGTTCTTCGTCTGCGGGATTCTTTTCGGGAGCCGCAGGCGTATTCTCTGTCGGTTTTTCGTCGGGGCTTGCGGGCGAGGCATTCTCATCCGCGCCGTTTTCCGCAGGGGCGGTCGGTTCCTCTTTTTGCGGCGCGGGTGTCGGGGTTTCCGTCTCCTGCGTTGCAACGACCGTTTGTCCCGGCAGCGATTCCTCTGCCAGCGCACCCGTGGGGGTCAGGGTCAGGCAGAGGGTAATCGCCAGAAACAGGCTCAATACACGTTTTTTCATCAGGTTTTCCTCCGTTTGGCATCAGTGGTTGGAAATAAGCCACAGCTTTTTGGCTGCGGTTTTGGCTTCGCTGCGCCGCTTTACATCCAGTTTTTCCAAAACATGGCTCACATGGGTCTTTACCGTGGGCAGCTTTATATTCATGATCTGCGCGATCTCAGCATTGCTTTTGTCCGCGCAAATCAAGCGCAGTATCTGTAATTCCGTAGGGGTAAGCTCCTCCGCCGCCGCCATGCGCGGGGCGAGAAAGTGCGGATAATAGGTCGCCTGTGTCCGCACGGCGGCCATAAGGCGCTTGTACCATTTTGTATCATCGTTCCGGTTCAGCTTTTCCAAAAGGGGCAGCACGGCGGCGCTGTACACGCTGACGGGCGTGATAAAGCTGTACTCTGCCGCCGTATCCAGCGCTGCCGTAAGCCGCGCCCGCCATGCGTCGTCCTTTTTCCGGTACAGGGCAAGGGCGCACAGAATGTTCAGGTGGATGCCGTCAATATGCCGCCCGCAGCCCTGTATGTAGCGTTCCAGCGGCGAAAGCGTCAGCAGGGCGGCGTCCGGGCGGTTCTGCTCAATTTCAACCATGGCTTGCGTCAGGTATTGATACCGCTTCATTACATTTAGGTGCATGGGGTCGCGGGGCGCTTTTGTGCGGTACCACTCGTCGGCACTGTCCTGATCGTCACAGTGCAGTGCCATCCGGCAGAGCATCGCGTCCATATTCGGCAAAAAGCGGGTCTGACCCTGCGCTTCAAACCGGGCGCGCAGCGTTTCGATCGTGCGGCGGGCATCTGCCGCCTGCCCCTTGGACAGCTGGCAGCGTGCCAGCAGCCCGTTCACGGCAAACTCTATATCCGGCGTTCCCTTTTGCTGGATCTCACTCACCTGCGGGATAAGCGCAAGCATACGCTCGGTGATGTTTTCGCCCTTTTCAAATTTGCTTTCGGCAACGGCGCAGTCCGCCAGCCCCACGCCGTCTTTTTTCAACACGGCCTCTACCGGGGTGCGAAGCGTCCGATACAAAAGGTCGTCCTTTTTGCTCCACTCTGAAAAATCCTTGCCGCCGTTCATAATGCTGGGCAAGGTACTGGTCACGGAAAAAGGCGGCAGCGTTATTTCTTTATCGGTCAGCAGCCGGAACACGGCCGGGAATGTTTTTATCATCCCCTCCACACCGCGCTGCGGCAGCGAAATATCCAGCCATGCAAGGCGGCTGCGAGCCTGTCTGGCGGCAGGGTCCTGTTTTTTGCGGCAGTCGGCAAAGCTTTTCAGCGCCCCGTACCACCGTTCCGAGCCTTCGTAGTCCATTGCCAAAGCGCAAAGCATACTCATTCCCTGCATCAGGGAAGGCGAAGCCAAAATTTCGCTTTCCGGCAGGGCGCGGTAATACTTTTCCATCTCGCTGTAATGCCCCATGCCGGGGTGCTGCTCGGAATTGCGGATCAGCAGCTCGGATATTTTGGCGTGATCCCCGCTTTTTGTGTAGCATTCCAGCGCGTGGGCATAATCCTCTTTCAGCTCGTAGTAAAGCGCCCCGCGGCTGAAAACGGCGCGGCGCTTTTCCTCGCTGCATTCTTTCTCCATCTCCCAGAGAAGGAAGGCGCGGAACTGCGGCCAGAAGTGGAAGTGCCGCACATCGTCACAACGCAGCATCGTTGTGTTGTGCAGCAACCAGTCCAGCAGATTCCCGGCGCGGGGGTCGCCGCTGACCATTCGCGCCATTTCCAGATCAAAGCGCTCAAAGGGGGCAAGATCCAGCAAAAAATGCCGCATAGGAAGATCGAACCGGCGATAGATGGCATCCTCGAAGTAGTTGAACACCTCCCGGTAAGCCTGCGCTACGATTTCCGGGGCGAACGGCTTGCCGCCAGACATACACCGCGCCGTAACAGCGACGCCCAGCGGGTAGCCAATAGATTCTTTCAGGATGCCGTTGATTTCGCTTTCCGTCACGGCTGCCTTGCGGGCGGCAAAAAAGCCGCGTATATCCTCGCGGTCAAAAAGAAGGTCGTCCGGCTCCAGCGTGGTCATAAGACCCGTGTACTGGAAGGCCGTCAAGTACGACGGCGGCACCCCGCGGGAGAGGAACACAAACCGGCGTGCCGGGTTGGCACGGATCAGTTCACAGAGCGTCTGCGAGGTTTCCTGCTCCTGCAAAAGCTGAAAGTCGTCAATCAAAAGGACATCCCAGTTTTTCGGCAGTGTGCGGAGCGTAAAATCCGGCGCATCGGCACACAGCCGCAGCGTCCGATGCCCGCGCAGCAGCGCATTGGCCAGCGCCGTTTTGCCAAAGCCGCAGGGCGCACTGAAAAAAAGGATTCGACCGCTTTGCATAGCGCTGTCAAATTTTTGCTGCACAGATGGCTTTATCAGAATATTTCCGTTCAATTTTAACTCCTTTTGGGTGAAGGACGGGGAAATGCCATACTATAATAGTTAAATTATACCATCCGAAGGGGAAAAGTAAATCATCCCAAAGTATGAGATTTGGTCCTTTTGAAGGGCTCGCGCGGCGCGCTTATCTTCGGCTTTACGATATATTCTCCCGAAAAAAAGCACTTGACAATTCGAGCGGTTCACCCCATAATTTAAATAATCATTGTGGTGCTGTCAGCGGACAGCAAAGAGCGAAGGAGACAAGATGAAAAAGCAAATCGTAAGCACCCTGCTTGCCCTATGTATGCTGCTGTGCCTTATGCCAACAGCGGCTTTTGCAGAGGAAAGTGCGGAAACCTCGCCCGTATGCAGCTGTGAAACGGCCTGCACGGCGGAAAGCATGAATACGGATTGCCCCGTCTGTGGAGCGGAAAATGCCATACCGCAGAACTGCGGTCAATACATCCCTGTTGAGGACCGAACCGGCGAAAACGGCAGCACCGAGAGAGCCGATGATCCGAATGGTCCCACAGAGCTGAGTGCCGCAGATCAGGTACAGGCCATGATCGACGGTTTACCGAACGCAGAAGAAATCACTGAAGATAACGCCGAAGAAGTCAAGGCGCAGCTTGAGGCCATCGACGAGGCGAAGGCGCAGCTCTCCGACGAGGAAATCGATGAGCTGGATATGACCCGGTATGCGGAAGCTGCCGCTGCATTGGGGGCGCTGGCTGCGCCAATGCTATTGGCTAATGATTCGCCTGACGAGCAGTTTTCCCTCACACCGGGCGGCACCTATTACTTTGACCTCTCCGGCGCGAGCATTCCCGGCACAGCAAACAGCGGAAACTCATATGGTGCGGCTTCTTTGCCGGATACGTCGCTGCACTATGTTCCCTTTACCTATGCGGGAACAATAGAAGCCTACAAGCTCACGTCTGCGATAGCGACCACCAAGGAGTATGCAGAGCAGAACAAATATCCCCACAGCCTGTTTGTGGCGGACTATGCCGTAACGCATGCGGTAAGCTGGAATGGCCTGAATGACGAAGGTCTGATTTTCGGCAAAAATTATGCCAGCGGCGGCGTGGACTATACCCTGCGCGCACCGTCTGTGGGAAGTGACGCTACAGGTTTGGGCGATTCCGATCCCGGCGTGCCCCAAAGCAACGAATGGGACACGATGCTGAACAAGAGCCGCGGATATATCCAAAACTGGAATGAAATGTATTCGTGGGGACAGGATACTGTTTCTTTAGACGTGTCAGACGCGTCGCGTCGTGCGGTTCGCGGGTACAATTCGGCCCGCCGCTGGTTCCACAGCTATGCTACGAGATCCTACTCGAACCACGGTTTCCGCCCCGTCCTTGAAGTTCGGAACCCCAACACACTGGGTCCTGACGGGCTGAAGGCCGTTACCCTTGCCCTTGGCGGCGGCAAGCTGGGCGGCAGCTCCGATGCTATTCACATCATCGTGAAAACCGGCAGCGAGTTTACCGCGCCTGCGTCCGACGGTTTGAACCGCCCGGACGGAAATACAGGCAGCTACTTTATGTGGCTTGGCAGCGATGGCAAGCTCTACGCACCCGGTGCCAGTGTTCCGGCGGACGTTACCAAGCTCACGGCGCAGTTTGCTTTATCAGAACAGTTTTCCCTCAAACCCGGCGGCAGATATTACTTTGACCTCTCCGGCGAGGACATTCCCGGCACGGTGAACGGCAATCTGCCGGACAGCACCCTGCACTATGTTCCCTTTACTTATGCCGGAACGATAGAAGCCTACAAGCTCACGTCTGCGATGGCGACCACCGAGGAATATGCACAGCAGAACAAATACGCCCACAGCCTGTTTATTGCGGACTACAATGTAACGCATACGGTAAGCTGGGATGACTTAAATACGAAAAGTCTGATTTTCGGCAAAAATTATGCCAGCGGCGGCGTGGACTATACCCTGTGCGCACCGTCTGTGGGAAGTAACTCTACAGGTTTGGGCGATTCCCGACGCGGCGTGCCCCAAAGCAACGAATGGGACGCGGTGCTGAACAAGAACAGCGGATATATCCAAAACTGGAATAAAATGTATTTGTGGGGACAGGATGTTTCTTCTGTCGACGCGTCGTACCGGGCGCGCCGCGGGTACTCTTCGGCCCGCAACTGGTACAGCAACTCTGCTACGGGCTCCAACCCGAGCCTCGGTTTCCGCCCCGTCCTTGAAGTCCTGAACGCTGAAACACTGGGTTCTGACGGACTGAAGGTCGTTACCCTTGACCTTGGCGGCGGCACGCTGGGTAATAGCTCCGAGGATATTCAAATCATCGTGAAAACCGGCAGCGAGTTTACCGCGCCTGCGTCCGACGGCATGACCCGCCCGGACGGAAATACAGGCAGCTACTTCATGTGGCTTGGCAGCAATGGCAATTCCTACGCCCCCGGCGGCAGTGTTCCTGCTGATGTGACGGAACTGACGGTGCAGTGGACAGCCCCGACCTATGCCGTAACCCTGAATACGAACGGCGGAACGATCAACAACGGCAATGTCACCTCCTACACCTACTGCGTGGGCGCAACACTCCCGACAGATGTGACGCGCACCGGGTACACCTTCAAGGGCTGGTATTACAACGAAAATCTGACCGGCTCTCCTGTTACGGCAATCAGCAACATCGAAACGGGCAACAAGGAATATTGGGCGAAGTGGGAAATCAATCAATATACCGTCACAGTCAAGCCCGAAAACGGCGAAGCGGATATTACCATCACACAGGACTACGGCACAGCGATTGCCGCCCCTGCCGACCCGACAAGAGAGGGCTACACCTTTACAGGTTGGGACAGGGATATTCCCGCGACCATGCCTGCCGAAAATATGACTGTCACGGCGAAGTGGAAGGTAAATCAATACACCATCACCTTTGATACAAACGGTGGAAGTGAGATTACACCCATTACACAGGATTACGGCACGGCAATTACCGCTCCCGCCAACCCGACAAGAGAAGGCTACACCTTCATCGGCTGGGATAAGGCGATTCCCGCGACCATGCCTGCCGAAAATATGACTATCACGGCAAAGTGGAAGGTAAATCAATACACAATTACCTTTGACTCCAACGGCGGCAGCGAAATTGCACCCATCACACAGGACTACGGCACGGCAATCACCGCCCCTGCCGACCCGACAAGAGAAGGCTACACCTTTATCGGCTGGGATAAAGCGATTCCCGCGACCATGCCCGCCGAGGATTTGACGATCACGGCTCAGTGGCGTGATATTGCAGTGCCTACAGGCGAAATCAAGATTGCCGAAAACGGCTGGAAGTCTTTCCTCAACACCATCACCTTCCGTTTGTTCTTTAAGGATACGCAGACGGTAACCGTTACCGCCGCGGACAACAGCGGCAAAGCGGTTAAGATCGAATACCTGCTGAGCGATAAGGCGCTTACCGAATCGGAACTTGCGGGCATGACTTTCACGGCATATTCCGCACCGTTCAGTATCAATCCCGATAACGAGTATGTTATTTATGCAAAACTGACCGATACCAGCGGAAACGTTGCCTACATTAACACAAACGGCATCGTGCTGGACGCAACAGTCCCCGTTATCTCCGGCATTGAAGCCGGCAAAACCTATTGCGCAGCACAGACTATTACCGTTGACGAAAAGTATATCGGCACCGTGAAGGTGAACGGCACGGAAGTCAGCCTTGATAGAAACAGTCAATTTGCTCTTTCCCCCGCAAGCGGCAAGCAAACGATTGTTGTGACCGATAAGGCAGGCAACGAGACAAGGGTTACCGTGACCGTAAATAACGGCCATACCTACGAGTGGCAGAGCGAAAACGGACAATATTGGCAGAAGTGCAAATTCTGCAATCACGAAACTGCGAAAAAGGATATTCCGACCATTAACATCAGCGGTGCCGACAAGGTTTGCAGAACGCAGGATTACAAATTCAGCTTTACTTTGCCGGAAGGAGCTACCGGCGCAGCCTACGGATACGAATTTATCGGATTTGGTGACGGTCCTCTTACGCCGACCGTTGAGAACGGTTTGTACAGCGGTACCATAAAAGCATCCACATATCCGGCGACAGAAACCAGCTTTAAGCTGATCGTGAGTGCAAAGACCGCTGACGGCTTTGCGTTCTCTGCCGAAAAGAAGGTTACCATTCAAAACGAGCACACCGGCGGCACAGCCACCTGCAAGAACAAGGCGATTTGCGAGGTCTGCGGCGAAAGCTACGGAAAGCTTGACTCGAACAACCACGCCAACCTCAAGCATATAGATGCAAAGGCGGCAACAAAGACTTCTGAGGGCAATATCGAATACTGGTACTGCGACGGCTGCAACAAGTATTACAAGGACGCCAAAGCAACACAGGAAATCACCAAGGCTCAAACCGTAACGGCAAAGCTGCCCCCGAAAATCACGGCCGGTGATGGTGCAACGGTCACACAGGGCGAGAAAAAGGAACTGACCTTCACTTCTGATGCATCCTTTGCCGATTTTGTTCGTGTAGAGCTTGATGGCACTACGCTGGATGAAAAGAACTATACGAAGAGAGAGGGCAGCACCATCATCACGCTGAACCGTGATTTTGTTGCCACACTTTCCGTGGGTGAGCATACGCTTGCGATCGTTTCTAAAAGCGGTACGGCTACGGCTAAGTTCACCGTCAAGGCAAAGCCGGCTGAAACGGCAACTCCGCAGCCTACTGTGACACCGCAGCCCACGGCACAGCCGACGCAGACGGCACAGCCCCAGCCGACGGTGCAGCCTGTTTCCCCGATTCCGCGCACCGGCGACACCGCCAACCCCGCATTGTGGTTTGCGCTGCTGATTGTCAGCGGCTCCGCGCTGGCGGCAATTTTCGTACTGCGCAGGAAAGACAATCGCAAGTAAACAAAATGGGTACCGGCCTATATCAGCGCACGGAAACCATATCCATAGGATTCACACGCACGCCATTCTGCATTACCTCAAAATGCAGGTGGTTGCCGGTGCTGTCACCGGTACTGCCCACATAACCTATAACCTGCCCTGCCGTTACCGTTGCCCCTGCGGTAACGGCAGTTTGCGTCATGTGGGCGTACCGCGTGGACAGGCCCGCGCCGTTGTCCAGCAAAACTTGGTTGCCGTAGCTGTTGTTCCAGCCGGAGATAATGACCGTGCCGCTGTGGGCGGCGAGGATCGGCGTACCCTCCGGCGCGGGAATGTCCGTGCCGCGATGCCCGGCGTTGCCGAAGGCGTCCACTTCCCCGAAGTGGCAGGATATATAGGTGTGACCCGGCAGCGGCCAGCATAACTCGCCATCGGCAACAGCAGTCCCGCCGCACAGAGCAAGCAGACTGGGGCGCATTTCCTCGGATAGCAGCTGGTGCAAAATGTCCCGCTGGTCTTGCGTAAAGTGGTACAAATCTGCCAGCGCGTCCACCGATTTGCTGCTGACCGTGATGTGCAGAATGTACTCCGTGACCGGCTCCGGGTCAGGTTCGTCCTCAGTCGGTTCCGGTGGGACGGTTACTTCCTCCACCTCGGCGCTTATTTCGTGCATCGTCCAAAAGGTGTCCTGAATCAACTGCTTCTTGCCTTCGTCTATGACGACCACATCGCCGTCGTTGTTCAGGTTGTTCTGCACGGCAAAGACGGCCAGCACTTCGGGCCAGTAGCTCGCCCAAGTGTGACCGTCCTCGTAGTCGTATTCCATCGTGGTTTCGCTGCATTCCGGGTGCGCCGACACAATGTCGTTGATTGCCGTGCCGAAGTCTGCATTGGTTTCGGCAACGATTTCAGCAAGGCGGATGCTGTTCGGGTCGCCGGATTCATCGGCAAACAAGATGCCCATCGGGGAGCCAATCACCGCCGCAGCCGAGCCTATGACCATCGCCAGCAACAGCACCACGCCGCCCGCGCCAAGCAGCGCCAGCAGCGAACCGGCTGTGCGGCGTATCGTGCGCGCCAGCACCGCTTTCAGCCGCAGCCACGCAGCTTGCAACACCGTGCGAACTCTGCCCAGGGCGGCTTGCCTGATACCACCGGAAAAAGCAGGGACAGTATCGGGCAGTCTGACGCCGTTGCCAAGCACCGTGCCGCCCACCTGCTTTTGCAGATGGCGACGCACCGTTTCGCGCGTGAGGTGTTGGCGTTTCAGCGCCTGCATTTTGTCACGGTAGGAATCGGGCGTTTTGATCTCCCGCTTATCCAGCGCCTTTTGCCGAAAGCGCTGGCGCTTGAAGGTTTCTCTTTTGTCAGCGGATTACGCCAAGGGGGTATTTTCTGTTTCAGCGGGCTGGGCAACGTGTGTGGTTGGCACACGCTGGCGCTTTTCCTGCAAAATTCGGAATTGACGGTAGCTGATTCGTCCTGTGTCCAGCGCCTTGCTTTGAAGGTTCTCTGCCGTGTGTATGGCTTTTTCGGAAACAACCGTCTGGGCGTATTCTTCCGGCGTCTGCTGCTCGGTATCTGCTGCCGATTCCGCCTGCCGCACCGTCTGCTTGTGCTTGCTTTCGGCTTTTTGCAATACCGCGCGTATCAGCCGCTTGCGCTTATACTCCATACTCAGCGCTCCCCACGGTTGGCGGCGCTGCGCTCCTGCATCAGGTGTTTATACTGGTCAGGGGTGCATTTCAGCTTAACAGTGATAAGGAAGTAATTCAACTTTCTACTGTTGGCTGACAGATTCGGGTGTGCAGGGCAACCGTAAGGTTGCAAAAGCTGTCTGTTTCCAACAGAAACAGACAGCTTTTGATTTGCGTTGAAAGCATCTTGCTGTTTTCTCTCGAGCGGGGCGGTCTTCCCACGGACCGCCCCGCGAAGCCGTTACGGCTCGATGATGTTGAAGGGGTTGGTCCCGGTGATCGGGAGCTGGTTCATATTCTCCATCATCAGCGTCAGCAGCTCTGCGCTGCCCTCGACCTTGACGGCCTTTGCAACCGTTTCCTGATTGTTGGTCAGGATCGCAAAGAGCGCGTTTTTCGGGCAGGTGATGGACACGTCCGCATCATCAGACAGGGTATCTGCATAGACCAGCAACACACCGTTCTTCACGCGGAGCATGTGCTGTTCGCCCACGTCAGGCAGGATCACGTTCATGGTGAAGTCGCGGTCAGCCAGCGCCTGCTTGTCCATGACAATGGCCATGTAGTCAAACAGCATGGGTGCGGAGAGAGCTTTGACCATGTCGCCGGTAGACTTGGTGGAGGCGGTAAAATTGGCGTTTCCATGGCGCAGCTCCTGTGCGGCGGTCAGATATTCGTTGCGCCACGGGCCGGACTCTGCCTGATACCCCAGCTGCTCCAGTGCATCGGCGCACAGAAGCCGCGCATCGGTGTTCGTCGGATCGGCAAAGACGATGGTGTTTGTGACCTCGGCGACCCACTGATATTCACCCTTGTCAAAATCCGCCTTTGCCATTTGCAGGACCTTGTCAACATCCCCCAGGTACTCCACCCATTTTTTTGCGCTGTCGCTGGGCATGAGGGGGTTCAGGTTGACAGGGTTGCTGTCATACCAGCCCATGAACTTCTGGTAGACCGCCTTGGCGTTGTGGGCGACGGTCCCGTAGTACTGGCGGGTGTACCAGATCTTGTTGAGTGCTTCCGGCAACTCGATCATGTTGGAGATCTCGTCGCTGGTGTAGCCCTGATTGATATAGGTCAGGGTCTGGTCGTTGATGTACTTATACACGGCAGCTGTGTTGACCATGTAGTCGTTCACCACGTCATTGCCCCAGTGCGGCCAGTTGTGGGACTGGAAGGTGACCTCCGCCTCCTTGCCGTAAAGGGAGATGGCCTCGGTGATATAGCTTGCCCATGCCGCGCCGTCGCGCACCTCCGCGCCGCGCAGTGTGTAGAGATTGTGGAGTGTGCCGGTGCAGTTTTCCGCCATCCACAGTGCCTTGTACTGGGGCAGCCATGTGTTCATTTCGGAGGGTGCTTCCGTACCCGGCGTGAGCTGGAACTCCAGCTCCACACCGTCGATCGTCAGCTTTTCACCGGACTGTGTGATCTCGTAGCTGGGTGTGAGGAAGGACACCGTGCCAGTGGACTGTCCCATGCCGATGCCCTGCGCCAGCTTGCCGGTCACGCCGGGGGTCAGAAGGATGCCATACTGATAATTGCTGCGGCGGCCCATACCCTTACCGGCGTAGACATTTTCCTTCACGGAATGCTCCGTGAAGCCCACAGGTGTGATCACGGGGATCTTGCCGCTGGCGAGCTGGTCTTCGATAGAAAGCGTCTCGTCCGCCTTATCCTCTTTCGCCATCACGCCGGCGATGCCGCCAAAATGGTCGGCGTGGGAATGAGAGATGATGACGGCCTTGACCGGGAATTTACCAAGATTCTTTTCGATCAGCTGCATGGCAGCCTGACTGCACTCCACGCTCATCAGCGTGTCAAAGACGATCCAGCCGGTATCGCCCTTGACAACAGTGAGGTTTGCCATGTCATAGCCGCGGACCTGATAGATGCCATCCGTCACTTCAAAAAGTCCATAGGCGTGATTGTTCTTCGTGTTCTCCCAGAGGCTGGGATTCACGCTGTCAGGCGCTTTTTCGTAATCATCCAGGAACGCATAGGCTTCCTGACTCCAGAGGATCGTCCCATCCTCGTCCTTCAGTTCCAGTGTTTCCGGCGCGTCGATCAGTCCACGGGTGGCGAATTCATATTCCTGCTTATCATCGAAGTCAAGTTCATCGTAAACGGCGGCATTTGCCTTTGCCGTAAAGTCTGTGGCGGGCTTGACCTCGGCGGTCAGACCCAGGTCTGCCTTTTCCTCGTCCGGCTCTTTGCGCCCATCCTGCGCACAGCCGACGCAGTACAGCAGCAGTACCGATGCAAGAAGCATTGCTGCAATACGTTTCATAGCCATTCTTTCTCCATTTCCTTATTGTTCGCGGATAACAGGCGGCTGCCAGCTATCCAGTGCTGTCATATCCGGTACATAGATCCGCATGAACAGATGAAATTCCCCATCGGAAACAGGCAGCCAGTTAGAGGTGTCTTCCGGTGCATCCTTGGACAGGATAATATCCAGCGTGCCGTCCGCATTCAGCTTGAAGTCGGACCGGTCGTTGATGCAGTAGCGGTCGATGGAATTGTCAATGAGGAAATCATCCTCTCCGTAGGCGGTCACGGACCAGAAGCCGCCCTCCAGCGTGGGAGGAAGGGTTTCAAAGTGGAGCGTATACGTCTTCTCTCCGGTCAGCGCTGCGCCGGTCTCATCCACCGCTGTCTTGGGATAGATCGCCACGTCCACGGTGTTGGCGCCAAGCCCCACCAGCGCTACCATCGCGCGGTAGGTATACTCCGTGCCGAAGTCGCCGATGGGCTTGCCGTAATAGATCCACTGACCGAGTTTTTGCGCATACTTCGCGCCGTCGGCGGCAAGCGTGGCGCGAAGCCCCTGAAGCATCTGCGTCCAGCGCTCGGCAGCTCCTTCGCCCAGGAGAGCGGCGTCGAAGGTCTTACCCGCGCCCACGTTGATGGCGGAGAGTTTCTTCAGCAGTTCCTCATCCGCATCGGCGGGCGGGTTGACCTGCATCAGAGCGTTAGCCGTATTGAAAAACTCTGCTGGCGTCATGGAAAGCACCTTGTTCACGGGAACAAAGTCATTTTCCTCTTTATAAGCTCCCTGCGGTGCGGTATACTCGCCTCCCTGTACATAAGCCGAAAGAGGCAGGAGCTGCATCTGCTCCTGAATGGCATAGACATTGGGCAGATCCTCGTTCCCGGACAGCACCGTGC
>OHZZ01000271.1_pt1 | contig 21689 bp, 22 predicted proteins | sample 1580661 | NCBI WGS metagenome assembly OHZZ01 (sample SAMEA3882538, study PRJEB24775) | human gut metagenome | biome: human-associated habitat; feature: intestine environment; material: feces | place: Netherlands | collected 2009/2010
ATAATATCCGTGTAAAACTAAAAAAGGACTAGACATATCCCTGATGTTATGTTAGGGTAAACAAAGAGCATTTGACAATGTTTGCAGAAGATGACGCGCTGCGTCTTATCGGATAGTAGAAGGAGCGTTTTTATGAATTCAACAACATTGCTTGTCATCCTTGCTGTTGTGGTTGTGTGTGTGGTTGCTTTTATGTTTTTTTCCCGTTCCGGAAAAAACAAAACGGCTGAGAAAAAAGTAGATCCTGCCGAAGTAAGCAAATACGCACAGGTTGCACAGGACATTCTGAAAGGCATCGGCGGCAAAGACAACGTAGTATCTGCCAGCTACTGCACTACCCGCCTGCGCTTTGTGGTCAAGAACTACAATCAGGTCAATGAGCAGGCCGTAAAAGCGGCAGGCGCATCAGGCATCCTCCGTCCGGGAAAAAACGCCTGTCAGGTCATTGTCGGAACGAACGTCAAATCCGTTTATGATGAACTGGACAAGCTGCTGAAGTAAAGGAAGGGGCTGTTGCACACGGATAAAAGCCGGTGCAACAGCCTCTTTTTCATTCATGCTGCAATTTTTTCAGCGTTTCAAACGTATCTAAATTAAAGTGGCATATCATATTCCTTTTCACACATACTTGCCATTTTCAGACAGGAGGTTGCTTTTATGAAAATATCTGCCGACTATCGTATGCTCGCTCTCGATGCTCTGCGCGGAAAATGGAAAACTGCTGTTCTGACAGGTATTGCCGCCAGTGCGCTCGGTGCTACCATTGTGAGCAGTTCCAACAGTGTCGTTTCCAATTCCAATCAGGCAAAGGACATTCATTTTAACCTGTTCGCCCAGCCAAACGGCGGTCGGCTGCTTGCTGTTTTGCTTGTCGGCATTGGTCTGTGGGCAATCCTCCAACTGATCGTGGGCGGTGCAGTTCAACTGGGATATGCTCATTTTAATCTGAACCTTGTAGATGGAAATGATGCTGCCATCTCGGACTTGTTCTCTCAGAAAGACCGTCTGTGGGATGGCTTCTGCATGAAATTCCTGCAGGGTCTGTACATCGCCCTCTGGTCGCTGCTGTTGGTGATTCCGGGAATCGTGAAAACATACAGCTATGCGATGACACCTTACATCATGTCCGAACATCCTTCGTTGACTGCAAATGAAGCGATCACAGAATCCCGGCGGATTATGGACGGCAACAAATGGCGGCTGTTCTGTCTGGATTTCAGCTTCATTGGCTGGGAGCTGCTCTGTTCGTTGCCACTGTATGCCGGGGGTTTTCTGGTTCTCAAATATTTCACCGGTTCAGAGGCTATGGCGATTTCTCTTTTTCTTCTGCTGACAATTCCATTGAGCATTGGCTTCTTTTTTGTATGCCCCTATGAGGAAGCTGCATGGGCCACTTTCTACCGTGATATTACCGCAGCACCTACCGAACCGGATGAAGCATACTGACTTTTATACTATTTCTCAGATGTGACCGGACTTTCGAGGTGATCTGCGTATGGAGAAGAAACCTGACCGTTCCGAAATAATTGCAATGACCCTCTTATTTGCTTTAACGCTGGTGCTTACGGTATTAAAAGTGACGAGAACGGTTTCACTGCCTTGGTTGTGGGTACTGGGTCCGCTTTGGCTTTTTCGCTACGGAGGTAGGCAAGGTCAGTTTGGGGTTGGGTCATGGCATCACGCTCCTTTGCAAAATAAAAAGCCAAACAATCAGATCTGCTTTGCAACTGGTTGTTTGGCGAGGAAAAGCGTATATGGTTTTGGCGGTTTAATCAAACAATGATAACGTGAACAGCACGTTCGTAATCAACTTTGCGAACGTATATTGTGTAAATCGTTTGACAATTGACCTTTTGAAATGCGGTTCCAGCTCTTTCACGGGTTCCCATCGAAAACAAAGACGGCGATGATAAATCGCGTACTTTTGTTCGATATCCGATTCCTTCTTTTTCTAAAAGAGATGTGTATTTTTGGTATTGAGATTGATTTGAGCAAACCACCAACTCTTTTTGATTAAAAAACGGTAGCATAAAAAACTCCTTGCTCAAAAACGGTTATCGGATATTATTTGAAATTTCAACATACCAAGTCTTTCCGGTCTTTGCAGCAATATTGACAACATAGTAGCAGCCAACGCGATTTGTTGCATCTACCAGAACACCAGCCCAAGAGGAATCAGGGTATTTTGTCCAGTCTTTCTGAGATGCAGGAATGTCAAAATCCTTGGTCTGCTCTCGATATCCGTTACTCGTCCATAAGCAATCCTTTCTTATTAAATTGATAAGTTTGAATTTCATTCAAAGCTATATTGCTGCATTGGAGTAACTCCTTTCGATTTGTGCATTGTGCCATCCTTTCTTACACTGTATACGCAGCAAGCAATATTGTCTACGTTTCTGTAATAAGATGGAGAAAATCTGTCACGAAATCGGGGTGAACGGTATATCAGCGGTGAACTGGAACCACCCATTTTCATAGAACATCGTATACTCTCCACTGTATTTTTCGAGAATCAGCCGGATGTTCGCAAGTCCAAAGCCATGCATCTGCGGTTCTGGAACCACTTATAATTACAACAGGTTCCGATGTGTTTCGGACAGAGATAAAAAAGTCTTGCTGTGCAACGGCCATGACATGAATCGCTTTATCGCCCTTATCATACTGCTGACACGCTTCAATGGCATTATCCAAAAGGTTTGATAGAAGCACTACCATATCGGAGACATCAAATGGAAGATTTGATAGATCGTTCACTTCAAAATCAATACTGATCTTCTTTTGAGTTGCTTCGGCAGCTTTTGTGTTGAAAAGTGCATCCAAGATAGGATGGTGTGTGTTGACAAGGAATAGTCGATCTGTTTGCTGTTCGGTGATTTTTTCAAGATATTCTTCAGCGGCAGAATACTCTTGATTCTTCATCAATTGATTTAGGATATTCAGGTGCGCCCGAAAATCGTGAACTTTTTTCCTTTGGGCAGAATAAAGTTCGCTTGCCGAAGTCATGTTTTTCGATTGCAGCTGAATCTGCTGGTTAAGCATCAATAATTGTTCTCTTTCCGATGCGGCATACTCCATTCGCTCCAATAAAAAGAGGACTGCGACGTTTGAAATAAAAATGAGAATACAACAGCCAGCAGAAACAAACTCTTCTATATTATGACCGCTTGTAACGTAAAGCAGAATCACAAGCATTACAAACGATGCGCATGGAAATAGAAAGTACAGTATCAGCTGCGAATGTTGAGCATCGCTTCTGGGTCTGTTGCCCATACGCTGAAGCATCATTTTGCGAAATAGCGCAATAATAAATAATTCGGCTGAATAATAAGAGATTCCATAGATTAGGGATAATGCCTTGTCGGCTTGAAACGTCTGAGCATCCATCCCACAAACCGATGTTGCAAGCATTCCGACTGCAAAAGATAAGCTGTATGTCAAAAGATATTCTATGACAATAAGAAATAATAAAAACTTTCCTGAGATATTCTCATATAGAGTTCTGGCAACAATAAAACAGGATAGTAGAATCAAAAAAATTTTGACGATTTGGTTTCGATTTAAGGCAATAACACTGAATTCAATAGATGCATACATTAAAATAGTTTGAACTATTACACCGACAAGGAATCTATGATCCCTCCAACGGTGCGAAGCAAAAGCGTCTAAAAACAGACATACACAGACTGAATCTATGATTGTGTAAACCAAACTGATTAAAGCATCCATCTACTTTTACCTCGCCAGTGTAAATATTTCTGTTTTAGCTCACTATAATTCTTTTCGCTTGGAGCCAGACAAAGACCACCGCGCAATTGGACTTTATTGTATTGAAAGATTTCGACATAGTGCATATTGACAAGATAGCTTTTTTGAATACGAAGGAAACCGAGTGGCTCAATTTTTTCGGATAGTTCCGTTATGTTACCGTAAAACTGGTATGCTGGACGTTTTTCGTCCAACAGGTGCATGACAATGATTCTTCGATGAGATTCTAAATACAGAATGTCATTTACAGGTACATCGATAATTTCAGAGTTGATTAAAATTGTGATAAGCTGTTTCCGCCGAAGCACTTCTTGGACGGCTGAATCAAAGTAAGAATCAAGTTTAGCAGAGAGATCTGCTTTTAGTAAGTATCGAAAGGCTTGAACCTCAAATCCCTCTGGAGCATACTGAATGAAATTCGTAATGAAGATAATCACAATGTTTTCATTGCTCGCTCGTAACTTTCTGGCAAGCTCAATTCCATTTGTTTCGCCCATATCAATATCCAGAAGCGCAATATCATAAGGAAGTGATAAGTCTATTTGGCTTGGTTGAGAAAAACCATAAAATCTTGATGATACATGCGTTTCCTCGCTTTTCTTTTTGAGTTCTTCAATAATAGAATCAACGATCTGCTGGTCATCGTCACAAACCAAGACATTCATTTTGAAATCCCTCCAGTGCACATGGGAATGCTTTTTATCACACAACATACAGCCCTGCTCCTCACAAGTCAATCAAATTTCAACATAATCGAACATTATATGTAGTATAGTACGATTATGTTGAAATTTCAAATAGTACACTTTATATAGGATAGGAGTGTACGGGAATGGAGCATTATTTAGGAGAAAAGCTAAAAAAGCTGAGAGAAAGTCGTGGCTGGACGCAGGCGGATTTGGCTAAACGGTTAAATAAGGCTGTATCCACGGTTAGTGGATATGAGAGTGATGCACATGCAATTCCGTTGGATGTTCTTGCAAGCATTTCATCCTTATTTAGCATTTCAACAGATGAACTCCTAGGACTGGATGCGCCAGAAGTACTATCTCTTTCTGGATTGACTGGTGCGCAAAAGAAAACTTTAATTAAACTCCGTAATGAACTGCTTTCACCAAGTCAAAAAGGAAATGATCTTTCCCCACAGCAGATGGAAATTCTTCATGACATAATAAAAGCCTTCGGTTAACGATTGATTTGCAATACAGTGCGAGAACAATGCAAAAGATAACTTAGAGACATGGCCCTCAATGCTGGATGCCCAGTGTTGAGGGTCATATTGTTTGCAGCCACACCGATTTCGTTACAAGTTTTCTCTATTTTGATACAAAATCGTGGACAGAGATTGATTCTTGTGATTTGATTGTATCAATGGTTACCATGTCCGCAGCGAAGGGCAAATCGTAAAGAAAGCAGTGTGCATTGCCATCGGCCTTGATCTGGACGGCCGCAAAGATGTTCTGGGGATGTGGGTCGGCGAGAATGAGAGCGCAAGGTTCTGGGCGACCGTACTGAATGGTCTGAGGAATCGGGGCGTAGAGGATATTTTTATCGCATGTACAGACAATTTGACTGGTTTCGATACAGCCATCCATGCGAACTTCCCTTGACACAGTCGTGATTGCTGTTTCTAATATCACCCCGCGCTCCAGAGCGCTAACGATCTACTACTTATCGAAATGGGTTTTGATTGTCTTTGCAGTTGTTCCGCTGTTGGAAAAATCGAAAAAGCCAAGTGGAGCAACTGACAAATATATTCAAAAGGAAAGGTGGTGTATAAAAATGAGTGGGTCTTCAAGTTGGCGCTGTGTCATCGGTAAAGCGGCTAGTGCTATTGCATTGGCAATCGCAAAAGCGAGCGTGAACAGCACCTGTTTCTTTACCGCATACCAGCCAGAGATTCCAAAGAGTTCAGAGTACAAGTGATTCCTAGAGGATTCTATTGATGACACATTTGTAATTTTGATAGAGATATGGTATTACAATAATGTGATATCCAAATACAACTCTATCTAAAAAGAAAGAGGAAAAAGTATGAAGAGACTCATTTCGTTCGTCCTTACGTTGTCCGTCTGCGTTGCAATGAGCTTTGCTACATTTGCTACATCTCCGGCAGTTGTTGACCCTCTGTCAAATACACTTTTGGGGGATGATTCAGCGTCGCTTCTTGCTGTTTGCCCACACGCATGGAAAGCATCTGCCGTGGGAAGCGAATTCTTCAAGTGGGATGAAGAGGATAAGAGCATCCACAGATATCAAACATTTATGTATGTTTGCCTTCGTTGTGGAACCTACTATTATTATGATGTAGATTTGGGACGTGCATAAGCTATATCTTCTAAAGCTCGTATAGAAGAAAGCTTAAAATCATATAACTCAATGTGCTTTGCACCCAAAGGAGGATGTCTATGCACACCGCACTTTGCAAACTGGCATACAGTGGCCTTGCAGGCCGCAGGCGTGACACTCGCATGATGCTGTGCGTGCTTGCAGCGGCGTTTGCGCTGATGACGGCCATGCTGTGCTATGCGGCCAGCGGCACGCGGGCGCAGGACGAGACTCGCAAGTCGATCTATGGCTCGTGGCAGATCGCGCGCTATGCGCTCGACGACGAGCAGGCCGAGCAGTTCGTGCAGAGCACAGCGCCCACCGCTGTGGGCAAAGCGCAGCAGTACGCCAGCCTTGTCAACGCGCAGGGGCTGGCGTTTGGTGCGCTGGGCACGGCGGATGAGCGCTATTTTGCGTGCGGCAGGCTAGAGCTTTTGAGCGGACATCTGCCGCAGACGTCGCACGAGATCGCGCTGACGACCTCGGTGCTGGACAGCCTTGGCGCTTCGTATGAGCTGGGGCAGGAGATCGAGCTTCTGGCCAAAAACGGCGAGAGCGACGCCGTTGCGCTGCGATACACTCTCTGCGGTGTGCTGCCATCCTACGATGCCTATTGGGCGGTGGATAATAACCTGCCGGTGGACGCTGTGCTCGCGGATGCGGACAGCCTGCCCGCCGCGTGGCAGCCCACGGTGCAGCTGCTCTGTTGCTATGCCGAGGGAGAAACGCCTGTTGTGCCTTATGTCGACGGCGCGCAGGACCCGACGTGGGTGCAAAACACCTATGCCTATCCCACGCAGGCCGAGGGAGATACCGGGCTTGCGGTCTTTGTGGGCATCTGTGCCGTTCTGACGCTGTGCGCCGTGTTTGGGTTGTGCTCCATCCAGCTACGCCGCCGTCAGCAGGGCCTTGTCACTCTGCGCATGATCGGCGCGGCCAAGGGTATGATACTGCGCCTGTGCCTGTGGGAGACCGTGCTGCTGCTCGCGGTCAGTCTGCCGCTTGGAGCGGTCCTTGGCGCGGCTCTCTGTGTTGCAGGGCTGGCCGTGCAGGGCAATCTTGAATATTTCAGCGTGCCTGCCGGGCAGCTGTGCGCAGGCCTTGCTCTTTGCGCTATGGCCATTCTGGCGGGTATGCTGCTGCCAGCCGTACAGCAGGCCGGGCAGACGCAGACCCATCTGCCGCAAAAGCGTGTTAGGCCGCAGCGCAGGGTGCGCATACTCAGTCCGCTGCCGCTGCGAGTCGTGGCGCTGAACGCTGTCGGTCTTGTACTGGCGCTCAGCTGTGTGTTTTTGACTGCGTGGAGCCTGCTGCCCTATCAGCGCAAGGCCGATACCGCCGCAGTGCAGATACAGTCGGTGCGCGAGGCGCTGACAAGCGGTCTTGCGCAGGACCTTGACAGCCTGCCGGACGTGCAGGACGTCGCCGTGCGCACGGAGCTGCCGTTCCAGAGCGGGCTTGTGAGCGAGGTCTTTGCCCAGCGTGGGTACTGGCAGCTGTACATGGGCCAGAGCCGCAGCGTGTCAGCGTTCAGGATGTGGGACGAGGCCACGGTGGAGACAAAGGTCTATGCCCTGCCGGAAAGCACTCTGCGCCAGCTGGCCGCAGAGTGCGGCGGTGAGGTGGACATAGACGCTCTGCTCTCGGGCGAGAGCGTGCTGTTGTATTCGCAGAGCTTTGTGCTTGACGAAACTGGCGTGACACAGTGGGCCGAGGGTACGGCGGACTTTACGGGCCAGCAGATGACGCTGCGCTATCCGACCCTGACGTCGGACGAGGACTTGACGAAAGGGCTGACCATCGGCGGCTGCTTTGCCGAGCTGCCGGACGACCTGCTGGCGCTCAGCGGTGTGATAGTCTCGCCGTATGCGGTGTTTTGCAGCGAGACGCTTGGCCAGCAGCTGTGGGCAGACGAAGTAGGCGAGGCCTACGGCTACACAGCCATCAATGTGCGTCTGGATCAAGATGCCGCCTATGCGACACAAAAATCCATCGCCGCCCTGGTCACCAGACGCGGCGGCGTGCTGAAATCGAACGACTACGAAACCGCACAGCGGCTTTGGCAGGAGGGTTCGTCCGCAGCCTTCCTCTGTGCGACAGCGGGCGTGCTGGGCGCAGCGCTGGCCGTGTTCCTGCTGTGGAACCTGTTCTATATCTACTGGCAGCAGCAGCGGCGGCGCATCGGTATCCTTCAGGCCGAGGGCACTGCGCGCAGGATGTTACTGCGCAGCGGTCTGCGGCAGACCGTCGCGGCCGGGGCGTGCTCGCTGGTCATAGGACATGCGGCGGTGGCCCTGCTGTGGGCCATCACGACGGCCCGCCTCATGACAACACGGGCTGGCGGTACACATGTGCTCACCAGCCTGCCAATGCGCGGCTCGGAATACCCGTGGGCGCTGCATCTGGCGGTGTGTGCGGGGTATCTTGTGCTTATGCTGTGGCTGCAGCTGCGGCCCTTGTCGCTGGCCGTGAGGTGCAGCCCGGTGCAAAACATGAAAGAGGAGGCCTGACCGTATGGATATCGTACTGGAAGCAAAAAATTTGACAAAGGTCTACGGCAGCGGCGAGGGCACTGTGCACGCTTTGCGAGGCGTGAGCGTGGGCATCGAGCGCGGCAGCTTCACGGCCATTATCGGCAAAAGCGGCTGCGGCAAATCCACACTTTTGCAGGCCCTTGGCGGGCTGGACGCACCCACGAGCGGACAGGTACTGCTTGAGGGCCAGAGCCTGTACGACCTGCCGGACGACGAGCTTGCTTGGCTGCGCCGCACAAAGCTGGGCTTTGTGTTCCAGGCCTTCAACCTTCTGCCGGAGTACACGATAAGGGACAATATTCTGCTGCCCCTCATGCTGGATAAAAAGGCCGTCGATGAGGCATACCTCAAATTTTTGACCGAGCGTCTTGGTCTGGCCGACCTTCTGCACCGCCAGCCCGGTCAGCTTTCGGGCGGACAGCAGCAGCGCGCTGCCATTGCTCGGGCGCTGATTGTTCACCCGGCGGTGGTACTGGCGGACGAACCCACCGGTAATTTGGACCGCAAAAACAGCGAGGAGGTTTTCTCCCTGATACGAGCTGTAGCTGCCGAGCAGCATCAGACGGTGGTTTATGTGACCCATGACCCGGATTTGGCCCAGGCTGCAGATCGAATTTTGGAGATGGAGGACGGAGAGATTAGGTTGGATAGCATTTAAAAAGGTAGCCGAATATTACTCTCTCTCCCTTGGTTTTCCATGTGGAAAGAGTACCTGACTTTTTTAGATGATATGATACCTCCAAAGTAGACAGGTTAAATAACCAAAATCTACTTTGGAGGTATTTTTATGGGTACCGGCTGTATCCAAGGTCTTCTTCCAGCTCCGCATCCAAACCATTTTCCATGAATTCAGCGATGGTATCCTTGAACAGTTCCTGAATGTCGTCCATGCTGCTGACATTTGCAAGCTGCAGCAGTTCACGGATTTTCTCTCTCCGGGCTTTTTCTTCCGGGCTTCGGGACATATCTTTCCCCTCCATCCTGATGCTTCTATTTTACACCTCTCCGGAGGTTTACACAATTATTGGGCTGGTCTCAGGGAATATCGTTTATGGCGTTCTTTGAGCTCTTGATTCAATTGTTAATACCAGACAAACGGTTCTCCATGGCATCATATGTCTTACTTCTACCGCTTTACCGCAATGAATTCCCCAAAACTATCTTGACGCGCCTACACTTCCATGATGGATATGTTTAATACAGCTGCCGAGTGTATTATTGATAGTTTATTTTAATTAAAGGTTAGTCTTCCATTCTACCGTGGTCACAACCAAGTGAGAGATAGTGCTCAATCTCACCAATCAGCACAAGCTGGGCGTACTCCAAAGGATTATTATACAGCAGCGCGTCCAGTTTTGCCCGCTGTGTGGGGCATGGCAGTACTTGCTCATCAAAGATCAACGCGGTCGTCCACTGTATTTCAATACAGAAGCAGACGACCGCATTGACTTTTTTACGAGATGAGGTCTCTTTTTTCTCTCTTAAGTCACCTAACCGCACTACCTTGCATCACAGGCATTGACGATGATATCCACGTCGGAGCGGTTCATCAGGTCTTTCAGGATGCCAAACTGCTTTTTGGTACCAGCAGACACCAGATTTTCATTATCTATCTTTTTGTATTAAGGTCTACAGCAATCTAATCCCACATTAAAACGAGAAAATGCTTAATTGTTCTCCTCAAAGTTCTCTACCTGTTCCATGACCTTTTTGAGAACTTCGGGGCTGTACTGCGGGGGATATCACGCTTTTCAAAGAACGAGCCGGAGTTGCGCGCAGCGCGCAGATAATCCCGGCAGTTAAACAAAATCTGATCAAGGTTGAGAGCTTTTTCTTCAGCCTTCGTCTTTGCCATGGCTTTTTTCTCCAATCTGAAAATTACAAATTGCGGACAAAAAGGACGCATTGTTGTGGCAAGCAGTGCAGACGTATATACATCTGCCTATTTTGCGTTGCAAAACGCTTGTTGGGGAATGCCCCAAGCCCCTTTGATCTGCATTTTCCAATGCAGGCTGCGCATCCCTACGGGACGCTTTTTTACCCGGTGATATGCTCCGGGTCGTTGAGGACTTGCATGAGGTGAGAAGCAGCTTCTGCAAGAAAATCGTACTTCATCTGTTCGGGAACAGACGTATCCAGAAGCGAAACACCCCACGCTTGCATACGGTCCGCAAGTTCTTTCTGTGCCTGCAATGCCGCTACCTTACGCACATCCGGGGTGGCTTCTGTATCCAGAACGTAGGCTGTGGAGTACTTTCCGTTGCGATCTTCCGTCAACTGCACCATGGAATAGTGCTCATTCCAAAAGCGGCAGAAGCGAACCCTGCCGCCGATATTCTCCATGTCATGGCACAGTTCTTCTTCGCTACTCCATTGTGGAGTCTCGGACAAAATGCAATTCAGTTCCGAAAGAGCCAGCCGCTCTTCAGCCGATAGCTCTCCATGCAGGCATTCACGTTTTAGATTATTCTGCCAATACGGGCTCAACTTTCCATTCCGGGCATCTTCCATTGCTTCTTCGATATTGGGTAGGATTGTCATGTCATTCACCTCAAATACTCGCCATCAGTGTTATATACACGCTTATAGTGTTGATTATAGACTATTTGAGGGCAAAAAGAAAGAGCGTCAGCACGTTTGCTGCGCTCCTTGACATAGGTGTTAGTTTATGATATAGGGGATATTATCGGTGTATGCGTTCAGGATGTCAATGGCGGCTTTCTTCTGCCCCGGCGTAAGTCGGCTCAGCTTTCTGCTCAGTTCATCATCTGCCACATGGGAAGCAGATGCAACCGAATCCCGGATCAGCACATCGGCAGATACGTCCAGCACCTCGACGATTCGGATAAAGGTTTCCAGTTTGGGGACTTTTACTCCGCGCTCTAAATCTCCAACATAATTTGCTGACAAATCGACCCGTTCTGCAAACTGTTCAATCGTCCAGCCTTTTTCCTTGCGCTGCTCTCGTATTCGTTGACCCAAAAGCGTATTCATAGCGACCTCACATTCTAATTGTGTTTGTTGCACACCAATAGCATACCTGTCGCAATTTTTGTTATACACAATCCATTTGCGTTTATTCAACGCTATTCGGGTAATTTCAAGGTGGAAAATTTTTGTGCGTATCTTTGGTCAAAAAAGCAATGGTCTTTGGGGACGGTACATGGTACAATAGCAAATGTTGTGCCCCTTGGCACATGAACGAAGGTAAAAGGAGCTGCTGAACGTGGATACGATCTATCTGCTGCCCGGTGAGGAACGCTGCGTTGATTTTCGAGATGCCAATGGAGTCTCGAGGGTACACTACACCTACTGTTCCATCCGTGGCAAACTTTTCAACTGCACCTGCTGCACAAAGGACGAAGCCCAGCGGCTGTGTGAAGATTGGCTTATAAAACAGGACCGCTGCTATATAAACTAAAAAAGCCGCCGAGGACATCTCCCCAAAATGGGAAGAGTCCTCGGCGGTATTCGTTTATCGGGTCTGCGCTTTTTCGATGGTGTCCCTTTCTCCCGCAAAAAATCGTTCCACGTTTTTCTGTGCCCGAACCAGTTCTTGCATCTCGTTCCGTGCCTTGCGGTAGTCCGGGTAAGCGGCTTTCTTCTTGGTCAGTAGCTCTGCAAACTCCGCATCCAACTCCTTGACCTTCGGCAGCTTCTGCAGCCCGGCTTCGTCAAAGGCAGCTTTCGCCGCCTTGTGCAGAGTAATCTCCTCCCGATGGGCTTCCAAAAACTTTTTACTGTACCCCGACTTGCGGTAGGCATCATAGACCGGGCGGGTCTTGGCATAGTTGATGATGTGAGTTTTCAGCAGGGCGATCTCTGTCAACCTTGCTTCTGCTGCCTTGATAGAATTGCCCATGGTATGATAGCGTTCGGTTGCCACCGCTGCACGTTCTCGCAGTTCCTCGGCACTGCTGATCTTCTGCTCCTGTAAGAACAGCAGCGTTTTGGACATTTCTTTCAGGTTGAACTTGGTCGCCCACTTTTTGTAGCCGACGCTTTTGCCCTCTGCCATTTTTCCCTGAATGTCCACCAGCAACTGGAAGGGCTGTTCTTTGGGCGGCTTCTTCTGATAAGGTTGGTGTTTCGCCTTACCCTCCAGCACAGCTTTGATTTCTTCCTCGCCATAGCCGGTGCCCAGAGTTCGGAACCGAATAAAGCGTTTCTGCCCCTTGCCCTTCACCGCCGTGTACTTGCCACGCTTCACCTCGTAGCCCTGCTGCTCTAGCTTTTGCAGAAACGTTTCATAATCTCCCGGTTTTTCTGCAAGGATTGTGTCGATGATTCCGCATAGGCGGTCCCTGTTGCTTTCCTTGGGAGGATAGAGAACACGCTTCTGCCGTTCCCGATAGGGCTTCTTCTCAATGACGGACAACTGGTGTTCCAAGCAAATCAGGTCGCTCAACCGCTGCACTGCCAACGCCGAAAAGAAAAAATCCCGGAACTTTCTGGTGCCATCCAGTGCCGTGGAGTTAAAGATCACATGGTTGTGGATGTGCTGCCGGTCCGTATGGGTGGCAACAACAAACGCATACTTGCCCTTGGTAAAACGCATGGCAAGTTCGTAGCCCACCTTGTTAGCTTCCTCTGCAGTGATTTCCCCCGGACGAAAGGACTGCCGTATCTGATAAGCGATCACATCGCTTTTCTGCCTGCGTCCGTTTACGAGATCATACTGCCGCTTGGTAAGCATAAATTCTTCATCTGCTGTCAGGGCGCTGCAAGCATAGCTGCTGACAAACTGTCCCTGCTCGGTCTTGTCCGGGTTTTCAATATAGTCTGTGCGATTTTTCAGGCAGGCCGCAACGGTCATGCCCTTGTTTTTGTGCAGCGCAATCAGCCGTGTTGCTGCCAGCATCATCACCCCCTATTGCAAAGAAAAAATGCCGCCCGGAGGCGGCATCGAGATCATTTGGATAATTTTTCGTAATCGGTAGCACCTGCCAGATACATTGCCTTATATCGGGTGCACTCCAGCTCGTTGCCGATCTCATCTAAGGCGAGATATTGCTTCCATGCTTCTTTGCTGATGACGTTCTGCAATGCTTTCTCGGCTGCTAGTTTGGCTTTTTTCAGCCGTTGATAATTTTCGTCCTCGTCCAGCATTTCAGAAAAGATCGTGCTGTTGCGCTCAAAATAATAATCCTCTAACTTCTGTTTGTCCATAATATCCCTCACAGTTCTGCAAGCCACTCACTGAAACGCCCGATGCCCTCGGTGATGGCAGTTGCACCGAAAAAGAGGATGAAGCAGATGAACTCGGCCACCAGCAGGATAAAGAACTGATTCCAAGTCTGACGGTAAGCAGTGTAGATGCCGCAGCCGAAGATGTAGAGCATCAGCGGAGCAACTACATAGCTGGACAGGGTTAGCAGCCACCTTGCCATCAGGGCTAGAAACGCCACAAAGAGAGAAATCGGGAAAAGAACAATTTTCTTCAGCATAGACATCATATCAAGCACTTCCTTTCTGTTCGCCCTTATTATAAAGGTATCGACTACTACGTTGCAAGGATGTCAGGCATTATATGTACACCCGCAGTCCTCCAACTGCGGGAATTTTTATAGCTCTGCCAGCTTGGAAAGAATTTGCTTGCCGATCTCAATCAGTTCATCCAGCCGCTGCCGCAGGTCCTCCATGTCGGCGGCATAGACCCGACCATTTTCATTGGCGGCTTTGGCGTACTGGTTCAGATTGTTGCTGCACATCTGCAAGAGATATGCCATGCGTTGCAGTTCTTTCAAGTCGAGGTGCAGGCAATAGCCGTCCAGTGCCATCTTGCGGATATAGGCACTCAGGCTTCGGATGCCCATACTGAGCATCTTTTTATAGATACGGTTCTTTTCTGTTTTGCTCAAGCGCAGGATGATGGTTTCATCCCGCTTTTCTTTCATCGTGCATCACCATCCTTATCATAATAGCTGCGGAACGGTTTGACAGGCTCCGGCTGATTGGTCTTTTCCCCCAGTGCAGCCAGCACAGACGGACGAATTGCAGGTGTTTCGGTTTCCTCGGTTTCTTCGGGAGCATCCTGCGAGGAACTGCGGTCACGGTCGATGTTCAGCAAGGCGTTCAATTCAGCAAGGCGGGCAGACTTTTCGGCCAGTTCTTCCTCCTGTGCAAAGGGCTTTGCCACTTCGACCTCTGCGGCCTGCTTCTGCTGTTCCAGATTTTGCAGAGCATTTTCAGCATCTGCAATTCGGTCAGCAAAATTGTCGATGGCATTGTCCAGACGAGTGATATTGCCGCGCGCATCATCGCCCAGCGACACCGGGTAACTCAACTCTGCCCGGAGTACGGCCTGATGCTCGTTCTTGAAGCTGTCGAATCGAATGTTCAGTTCAAACCCACGGTAGGTGCCCAGCAGCATCATATCAGCATTGGGCATCTCCTGCCGAGCCAGCAGCAGCCGTTCGCCTGCAGCCTTTTTGTCATCGTACACCATGCCCTTGATGGTCATGCCGCAGAAGTTTTCTTTGTCCTGCGGGTGTGCTGCTGCAATCTGTGAGTCCTGTTGTAAAGCAGCAATGCGGGTTTTCTGTTTCTGGATCTCCTCCGGGAAAGTTTTGAGCAGCTTATCCTCCAGACGATATTTCTGATTCTGGAAGTCTCCGCGCAGCACCTTCAATTTTGCTACCTGCACGTCCAAGTCCATCTTTTCCCGGATGCGAGGGTCGCCTGCACACAGAGCCTTGATTTCTGCGTAAGATAAAGCCTGTTCGTCAATATCATCGCAAGATCGCATAGGCGATTTGCTCGTCATGATCTGCGAGATAAACTTCTGTTTATTCTCAAGGGTCTGATAGAGGTAGGCGTCAAATGTCGATTCCGTGACGTAGTTATAGACGTAGACTTGTTTGTTTTGGTTGCCTTGGCGGATGATTCTGCCGTTACGCTGGGTCATATCAGACGGACGCCAGCCTACATCCAGATGATGCACCGCTACGAGCAGCGTCTGGACGTTGGTCCCTGCTCCCATTTTGGCAGTGCTGCCCAGCAGCACACGCACCTGTCCGCTGCGTACCTTGGAGAAAAGTTCTGCTTTCTTGTTCTCCGTATCTGCGTTGTGGATGAACTCAATCTCCTGTTCGGGCACACCGGCGTTGAGCAGCTTGGTGCGAATATCATCATAGACGTTGAACGAACCGTCCCCCTTGGGAGTAGACATATCGCAGAAAATCAACTGGGTCAGCTTCTGCTCCTTGGTGTCGTTCCAGATGCGCAGGACGTTGTTGACGCAGGCATTTAACTTGCTGTTGGGGTCATCGGGCAGAGCGGAATTCATCAACCGCTGGTCAAGACCAATTTTGCGGCCATCCGACGTGATTTTCAACATATTATCCACAGAAGGGTCAACAGAACCGCTGTGGACTTCGGCTGCACGTTCGCTCAACGCCTGCACCATGTCCTGTTGGATTTCCGAAGGCTTGACCACTACCGTCTCAAATTTTGCATCAGGCACCGGGAGATGAAGCTGGTCGCTGGTCTTGATATCCGCCGCTTCTTTGAACATCGCCATCAGTTCGGGCAAGTTGAAAAACTTCGCAAAACGAGTGCGCGCACGGTATCCGGTGCCTTCGGGCGCAAGTTCAATAGCCGTGGTTGTCTCACCGAAGGTGGATGCCCATGCATCAAAATGGGTCAATCCTTTCTGCTGCAAGGTGTTGTACTGGAGATAACGCATCAGAGTATACATCTCGGTCATGCTGTTGCTCAGGGGCGTACCCGTTGCAAAAATAACACCGCGCCCTCCGGTGATCTCATCGAGGTAGCGGCATTTTCCAAACATATCGGAGGATTTTTGCGCTTCAGATGTGCTCAGTCCGGCCACATTCCGCATCTTCGTATATAAGAACAAGTTCTTATAGTTTTGGCTCTCATCCACAAACAACCTGTCTACGCCCAATTGCTCAAACGTAACCACATCATCTTTACGGTCTGCGCCTTGCAGCTTCTCCAGTTTCTGTTTCAGAGACTTACGCAGTTTTTCCAGTTGCTTTACCGTGAAATGCTCACCAACCTGTGCTTTCGCTTCTTCGATGGCCTCCTCGATTTCATCCATCTGTTCCTGAATCAGACGCTCCTGTCGTTCTGCGGACAAGGGTATCTTTTCAAACTGGCTGTGTCCGATGATAACTGCGTCGTAGTCGCCGGTCGCAATTCTCGCACAGAATTTTTTGCGATTAGCAGGTTCAAAATCTTTTTTGCTGGTAACCAGCAGCTTTGCATTGGGGTACAGGCGTAGAAACTCGCTGGCCCATTGTTCCGTCAAATGGTTTGGCACGACAAAAAGACTTTTTTGACACAAGCCAAGACGTTTCAGTTCCATAGCGGAAGCCGTCATCTCAAAACTCTTGCCGGCACCGACTTCGTGCGCCAAAAGGGTGTTGTACCCATACAGCACATGGGCAACCGCATTGCGCTGATGCTCTCGCAAATTGATTTCCGGGTTCATTCCCACAAAATGAATGTGGCTACCGTCATACTCACGGGGCCGGGTGCTGTTAAAGAGCTCGTTGTACTTTTTTACCAGTAAGGCGCGCCGCTGCGGGTCTTTCCAGACCCAGCCAGCAAAAGCGTCCTTGATAGCCTGCTGTTTCTGCTGGGCGAGGGTGGTTTCGTTCTGATTCAGCACGCGCTTTTCCTTGCCATCCTCCACGATGGTATCATAAACGCGGCTATCACGCAAATTCAAAGTGTCTTCCAAAATCTTGTAAGCGTTGGCCCTGCGGGTACCGTAGGTTTCGGTGGCCATAATGTCACCAAAGCCAGTAGCAGATTTATTGCTGATCCGCCATTCGGAGGTATAGGGAGAGTAGCGGACAGTAATGGAGTTGTTGTAGCGGATGCGGTAAGGCGGCTGAAAAGTTTCCATCATGAACTGCTGCACAATAGAGGGGTCAAGCCAAGTGGCACCCAAACGCACATCAATTTCAGAAGCTTCCAAATCTTTGGGCTGCGCCTTAGTCAGTGCGTCCACATTGCCCTTGAACTCCGAGCGGCTTTCTGCAGCAAGTTGTGCCATCCGTAGTTTATCGCGCACATTACCCGAAAGGTATTCGTCCGCTGTTTGCCAGCCGGCTTCCGGGTCGTCAGCATCCGCAGCAGGGTCTTTGAAAATCACGCCGGACAATTCGGTGGTGATGCGCTCATAGTTACCGGGAGTGCCCAGCAGTTCTGCCATATAAGGCAGGTCTACTTTGCCATGCTCCCCGATGGACACTGCCAGTGCTTCGCTGGGGGTATCCACGCTGGTGACAATACGTTCTGGGCGAATCGTCCGCTTGGTGAACATATCTGCCTTAGATTTGAGATTTTTATTCTCGTCCAGATTCTCCAGCGAGCAGAGCAGATAATAGGAGCTGTCATCATCGAACAGGCGGGCATTTTTCTTGTCGTTGATCAGACCGTATTTTGCAGTAAACGCATCGTAGGCATAATTCAGCTTTGCCTGCGATGCCTTGATATCCTCGTCCGGGAAGTCATTCAACTGCTGGTCGATCAACTCGTTGACGATCTGCCGCAGTTCCACCATGCCAGCCACACGGCCTTTGGCGTTGTCGGACAGTTCAATCTGTGTCATGATGGAGTTCTCGCGGTAGTAGATTTCACCATCCACCACAGTATAGCTGAAATTCTTCACGGTAGGGTCTGCGGGCAGAGTTTTGCGCTGCACTTCCGCATCGGCAACGTCCGGAGCGGCAATCTCCACCGCAGTGTACTGGCCCTCGATGTGCTGCACCGCTTCGGTAAGCTGGTCTGCAAGGTTTGCATCTTCGATTGGTGCAACGGTCAGGTCATGGCCGTACTGGGTGCTTTCTAGTTCCAAATTTCCCAGCACCATTTCCGGATGGTCTACAAAATACTGATTGATATTGAAGCCATCTTCGGTCTGCCCCAGCTGCACCCATGCAGGTTCGATGTCTGCAGGGCGGTCACGCTTCTGCAAAAAGAGGATATCCGAAACAACCTCGGTGCTTGCATTTGCCTTAAAAGCGTTGTTGGGTAAGCGGATGGCTCCCAGCAAATCAGCACGTTCCGCCATGTACTTGCGGGCACTGCTGTCTTTGCTGTCCATCGTGAAACGGCTGGTCACGAAAGCAATCACGCCGCCCGGTCGGATCTGGTCGATAGTCTTGGCGAAAAAGTAGTTGTGGATAGAAAAACCCAGTTTGTTGTACGCCTTGTCGTTGACTTTGTACTGACCGAAAGGGACATTACCTACGGCAAGGTCGTAAAAATCTCGGCGGTCGGTGGTTTCAAAGCCAGCAACCGTAATGTCGGCCTGTGGATATAGTTTTTGGGCGATGCGTCCGGTGATGGAATCCAGTTCCACACCATACAGACGGCTGTCAGCCATGCCAGAGGGCAGCATACCGAAAAAGTTGCCAATACCCAAGGAAGGCTCCAAGATATTTCCAGACTGGAAGCCCATCTTTTCCACAGCATCATAGATGGCGCGAATTACCACCGGAGAGGTATAGTGGGCATTCAGAGTGGAAGCGCGGGCGGCGGCATACTCCTCTTCGGTGAGCAACCCTTTCAGTTGGGTGTACTCGGCAGACCAGTTTTCCTTGTTGGGGTCAAAGACATCTGCAAGACCGCCCCAGCCTACATACTGCGAAAGCACCTGCTGCTCCTCGGCGGTGGCACCGCGATGCTCCTGCTCCAAAGTGCGCAAGGTCTGGATGGCTTCAATATTGCGGGCGAATTTCTGCTTGGGGCCTCCGACACCCAAATTATCATCCGTGATGTGAAAATTTCCTGCGGCTTCCGGCATCGGTTCAGCGTTCAGGGCTTCGTCTGCGGCAGCAGCATCCGGAAAGGTCTGCCACTCGCCATTGACCTCCACAGAGATAGGCAACTTGTCCAGTTCCTCATCAGGTGTAGGTTCATCCCGCCGCAGACCGTCCTCGAATTGCTGCTTGTTGAGTACCTCGTTATCCCACGACTGCCCATGCGCGCTGGTGTCGATGCGCACATCGGTTTCGCCAACATAGCCGATTTTGCCTTCGATGGTTCGGGTGGGAAGGTCAACAACAACTTCGTCACCGACCTTGTAATCAACAGCCTTTTCAGGAGAAACGTCAATAATTTCATCCTGCTGCTGTTCATACAGTTCCCGGATATTGGGCAACCGTTCAACCCGGAAGATGGGCTGTCCGCTGTTGGTCAAGTCCATGTCCTGCAAGCTGACGGATTTGAACATGAAGTTGACGTGATCCACACGGAAATCCCGGCCATCTAGCTTGATGATGATGCCGATCGGCAGATAATCTTCCTCTCGCAGATATTTTGTCTGATGGTGGGTACCATCTCCGCCCTGTCCGGCTAGATAGATGCTGTTGCCCTCGGCCCACAGCTTCTGCGATTTTGCTACCCACTCTCTGCGCAAAAAGCCGGTCACTTTGACTTTTCCCAGCGCATTTTCCTGTGACAGCAAATTAGAACGAAAAACTTCCTTTACAGTGATTGCATCTTTGTCATAGAACAGAAAGTATCCGCCCAGTTCAAAGCCAATCAGGGTATTGGGGTACTGCTCTTTCAGAGCATTGTATTCGGCAGCGGCATCACCATCCAGCATTGGGAGCTGTCGTTCCGCTTCCTGCACGGCGGCACGATGCTCTTTTTCCTTATCGGTCAGGTAGCGGTCAGACTGAATCATCAGGTCGATGTATTTCTCGACCTGTGTCCAGCTTAACGTAACCTTTTGATGATCCGGGTAGTGGTCAAATTCAAGTCCTTTTCCATCATGATTTACAAAACCGCTGCTGCCATCCAGAAAATCCTGCGAATGTCCGCCGATGCCGTACTCTTTCGCCAATGCTTTAGCGCGGAGTTTGCGGTCGGGCTGTGTCTGGTACAGTTCGATGATCCGCTGCTTGCCATCCTGAAAACCGGAACCATGCTTGCGCAGTTCATTCTCAATTTCAGCCTGCGACAAAACAAAAGCGGAGGGCGATTTTTCGCTCTCCGCTCGGTTGATATGTTCAATTTGCTGGGCTTCGGTGGGGATGACGGCATCCAGAAAACTTAGCTGTAGATCAGTTCCGTCCGAATCACTTCCTCGACCTGCTCCTGTAGGCTGTTCATGTGCTGTACCCACGCCATCTGATTCTGCTCCTTGTCCGGGGCCGGGTTCTGCTTCAGCAGTCCCTGCATGGTCTGCTGCATCTGGCTCTCTGCCGTCTGCTCCACCTCCATCAGGTGCGGGTACAGGCTCCCGTTCAGGAGCATCGTGTTGTACAGCACTGGGCGATGGTCTTTCAGGTACGTCCGGCGCAGCCTGCCGTACTTGCCCAGCGGCTTCCGGGGCTGGTTCAGGGTTAGGTTCGGGAGCTGGTAGTCCCCGACGGTCGAGTAAGTCACGTTCCTGCTGTTCGTATTCATATTGGCTCCTTTCTGCATTGCGGCGGCGAATGGTTGTTTTTACGGTGCGCTCGATGTTACGCAGCACCTCCCGGCTCATGTCGCTGACTGCTGCGCCGAGGGCGTAGACACTATCCGGGGTTGAGAAATTGTAGATTGCCTGAAAATCGTCCTTGTCGAACCACCCGGCAGGCTCAATGCCGCAGCGTTCCAGCAGCGTGTAGGTGACGCTGATGGCGGCGGCAGACTTGAACTGCATCTCCACCCCGGCTTCATCATAATCCATCAAGAGCGAACCGTCAACGATGGCACGAATGTCCCCGCCGTTGTTGTCCCAGTAATCCGCCACCAGTTTCCCCGCAACATCCGCAAGCTGCTGGCTGACACGCTCTCCGCTGATGCCGTAGGTCTTGCTCAACATTTCCGAAACCGGCTGCACCAAATCGGGACCGAGCTGCCACACCTCCGGGTCACGGGAATTGCGGCGCACCCCGGTGTCCGACACATCGAAAACGTAGTGCAGGCGCGGGAATCCGCTGGATTCGTCCAGCAAGGCGATGCCCTTAGAGCCACGCCTGACATAGCGGTTCATCCGGTTGCGCCAAATGTCAAATTCGGCGCAGGCGGTGGCATCGGGCCGCTGAGCGTAGATCATAAGCTGGTCGGCAAAGGGGTACTTGTACAGCCGGG
>OHZZ01000287.1_pt1 | contig 20576 bp, 14 predicted proteins | sample 1580661 | NCBI WGS metagenome assembly OHZZ01 (sample SAMEA3882538, study PRJEB24775) | human gut metagenome | biome: human-associated habitat; feature: intestine environment; material: feces | place: Netherlands | collected 2009/2010
GGTGTTCATGGCTTTCGGGCCGTCGTCACGGGCCTGTGATTGCCTTGCGGTAAATGACAAGGGAAATGATCGCAGTAATCGCTTCCGTGATCCAAAACGCATTCCAGACGCCAACCGCTCCGAAAATGCTGCTGAGTAAAAACGCAGTTGGGATGATAACCACAACATACCGGCAAAGTGAAATCAGTAATGAAGGAATGCCTTTTCCAAGTCCCTCCAGTGCGCCGGAAGATGTAACGGAAACCGCCGAGACAATAAAACCGGCGCCGATGATACGCAGGGCTGTTTTCCCGGTCTGGATTGTCGCTTCTGTGTGGGTAAACAGCCCCATAAGCTGGCCGGGGATTAGCAGACATATCACTGTTCCAAGCACCATAATGATACCGCTCATGCACAAGACAATTTTATAAATCTGGCTGACTCTTTTATTCTCCCCCGCACCGTAGTTATAGCCGATCAAGGGGCGCATCCCCTGAACAATGCCATTAGCCGGAAGATAGATGAATGTCTGCAATTTGTAATATATTCCCAAAACCAGAATATACACTTCGGAATATGCCGCCAAAATTGCATTGAGCGCCGAAATCAAAAGAGATGGGAGCGCAATATTCAAGGTTGCGGGAATGCCGATGGAGTACAGCTTTATTACCATCTTTTTGCTGAGCAAAATGTACTGCCTGCGGATATGCACGCGAATTGGCCGCACAAAATAAACGACCAGATAAATCGCAAGCGTCAAGGTCTGCCCGATGCCGGTTGCCAGCGCGGCGCCTTCGATTCCCATTTCAGGAAATGGACCATAGCCAAAAATCAGAACGGGGTCTAAGACAATGTTTATTATACACCCACACATCAGGCTGATCATAGTTGTTTTCATGTTTCCTACAGCTTGGAATATTTTCTCGAATGTAACACCAACAACGATAATCAATGTAAAAGAGAACGCAATAACAGAATAGTGGACGCCAAGTTCAATCACTGTCTTGGATGAAGTGAACATTCCTAAAAAAGCCGGCATCATTGTAATACCGCAGACTGTCAAAACAACGCCGTGAATCATGGCAAGCACAAGTCCCTGCGTGGCAGCTTGATCTGCTTTTTTGTCATCTCCAGCGCCTAGATAGAAGGCGATTACTGCGTTGATTCCAACGCCAAATCCAATTCCAACAGCATTTATAAAATTTTGAACCGGGTAAACCAGTGATAATGCCGTCATAGCTTCCTCGCTGATCTGCGCGACGAAAAAGCTGTCGATAATGTTGTATAGAGAATTAACCAGCATGGATAAAACCATAGGCATGGCCATGGATAAAATCAGCGGCAATACCGGTTTTTCTTTCATAAAAGTATCGTTCATCATTTCTCCTCCTTGGAACATGTTATAAGATATTTTTGTGGCGATGCCATGCCATTATTATGAGAGCAATGAGCATAGTGGCGGTTTCCGCAACAGGAAATGCAAGCCAGATTCCGTTCAGTTGGAATAATTTGTTCAGACACCATAAGGCAGGAACAAGGAAAAGCAGTTGTCTGCATAATTGAATCGCTATGCTGGAACCTACTTTTTCTGTCGCCTGAAAATAGGTGGAAATCACGGTAGAGAGACCGCAAAACAGATAGCTTGCCGCCATGATTCGCATAGCGGATATTCCAAAGGAGCGCATGGCTTCCGACGCTGTAAATAATTCCAAAAGCTGCGCCGGAAAGAAGTTGACGGTCAATGTTCCCAGTATCATCATACCGGAGACCAAAGCGGTTCCGTATCGGAAAGCGGAGTGCAGCCTATCTCTGTTTCCCGCACCGTAGTTAAACCGCATAATAGGCAAACAGCCCTGAATCAAGCCGTTTACTGTCATAACGATCAGCTGCTGCACCTTAAAATACGCACCGAAGAATGCAATCGCCGTATCGGAATACGCCACCAGAAACAGATTGACGAATGTCACCATAAACGAACTGAGGGCATTCATAATGAAAGATGGTAAGCCAAGGGCGAATATACGGGCAATCATCCACTTTTGTATATGAAATTCTTTGATCTTTATCCGCACTTTCTGCTTTTTGCCCAGCAGCAAGGCAAATGCCAAAATCATGGATAACAAATAGCCCGCAACAGTAGCCACCGCAGCGCCACGGATTCCCATAGCTGGAAAAACACCAATACCAAAAATTAGGAGTGGGTCAAATACAAAATTAACGACCACTCCTGCAATCTGGAACCACATAGGAGCAATCATGTTCCCAGTAGCCTGTATCATCTTCTGGATTGCGATATGCACCATGTTGGGAATTTGCATGAACGAACATACGCTCATATAGGCAAGACTCAACTGATAAATTTCTTCGTTATTGGTGAATGCCCTAAAGTAGGGTTTCATAATCAGTAATGACAGAAGATTGAGCAAAGCACCAATTCCAAAGGCCAGTAACAATCCATGTGTGACGGTAGTATTTGCCTCATTCTGCTTTCCCTGTCCAAGATACCCTGCAATCAGTACATTCACGCCAACGCCGATCCAGATAGATGTCGCATTCATCAAAGTTGTAATGGGAAACGACAGGGAAACCGCCGTCAAAGCATTTTCACTCAGCCGCGCTACAAACGCGCTGTCTATCAGATTATAGGAATATTGCAGAAACATAGAAATCAGCGGCGGTATCGACATTTGCCAGATGAGTTTTCCAACGGGCGCAACCGCCATTTTGTTATTGGTCTGCATGCTTTCCCTCTTCTCCACAAATTGTCCGAACATTATAGTCCTCCATTCTGCTAATACTTCCGAGATACAAGCAACAAAAAAGCCACACAACTATCACAAGATAGCTGTGTGGCAAAAAGATGACCGAATCCGGAAAAGTCCACTAAAATTTTGCGTTTATCATTATAGCGAACTTGAAGGAGACTGTCAAGCAGCACTCATTACGGAACTATGCAGAAGAGAGAAACTATATCTCTCTCCATGCTTATTAATACACATAAAGGTACATCGAAGCAAAAGGTTGAACTCTTCTCCCAACATAACATATGCCGAGAAAATTATTTCTTAATATTGATTCATGCTTTAGCACATAGCTGCCTTCTTTAAACTGCAACACGTAATTCGGCTGTTCCATTATTTGGCAAGCTTATCGATCCATGCAAACAATTCTTCCAGATCATAATCTCCGCTATGCGGTAATCCCCACGGCAATGAAAAATCCACTTCATAACCTTTGTTCTTTAACATTGTTGCCAATATTACAGGAATCGCAATCGAAGTATCTCTGTCAAAAGCTCCATGACGGATTCTCCAGTTTTTTGTCGTATCGGTCATATTGACACCGATGGTGATCATGCTCTTATCTTCTGTTCAGCGTCAACCTCTAAAACGCTTCGCACTTCTTCAATCGCAAAACACTGACAGAATATGGCGGTGCCTCGTATACGAACTCTGAGGAAGCGCCATGCATATTCACGGTAATATTCTTCACCTTCTCCGGCTCTTCAAAGCTGTTTTCATCCCCTTTTTCACCGCTAAGAAGTGTTACGGTATAGTCGCCCTGTACCTGACAGTCCAGTGTAATGGAAACCGGATCCACATCTCCTGCAAAATTAACCGCCTTAATAATGATTTCGTCCTTGGTGTCAGTTACTACCGAAACAAAAGCAGGTCCGTAGGGAATCGAAATTTCCTTCTGAAGCTCACCATCAACATACAGACGAATCTGTTTTCCGTCCGTTTCATATCCCGGTTTTACTGAAATAGCAAAGTCCTCAGTCAGCTTGTTGTCATGCATATAGCCAAACTCTTCCAGTGAACATTGTCCTCCCTCATCTTCGGATCGCACCACATATTCTCCGCGATTTTGACCGAACATTTTCCAGACATAATAAGTAGGAATTCCAAGGCTCTGATGATTATTGAAACGAATCAGATTAGGATACCACGCTCTGTAATTTATATTTTCAAATAATGGAGCATAAGAGGCCAATGTTACGATATCCTGATTTTTCTCAATACCCATAAGGAAAGCCGCTTCTCCCAAAGCCGCATACAACTGTCCCATATAGTTGCCTTCGTTTACAGCCACCTCTCCTACAAAGATTTTTGGTCCCTTACGATCGTAGTCATCATAATAATTTACACGTTCTGCAAAGAACTCTGTTGTATTGTAAAAATGTTCATCCACGCACTCGGCAGGACAACCATTTTTCTCTACATGCTCATTGGCTATAGTTTTAATCTGGGGATACAGTTCCTTTACCTTCTTATAAATCATGTTGTATCGCTTTTCATAATCCGGACCCCAGTTTTCATTACCAATTTCCAGATAGGTCATTTTAAAGGGTTCCGGATGCCCCATAGAAGCACGAAGCCTTCCCCATTTGCTTTCCTTAGAGCCGATAGCATATTCAATGGCATCCAGTGTATCCTGTACCATTTCATCAAGAGCCTCTCCTTCCAGAAGGACACTCTTTCTTCCCTGACAGGTCATTCCGCAGTTACATACATACATGGGCTCCATCCCCAGATCCTCGCAAAGCTGCAGATATTCATGAAAGCCAAGTCCTAATGTACTTCTATAATGCCATAAAAACAGCTTACTGGGTCTTTCCCATGCCGGACCTACCGTATCCCGAAATCTCATCGCTGTGGACGGTGTCGTTCCTTCCACAATACAGCCTCCGGGAAAACGCATAAACTTTGGACTCATTCCCTTAAGCTTTTCTACAAGATCTGTTCTGAGTCCATGCCCCATGTAGGTATTGTCAGGCATTAGTGAAATAAATCCCAGCAGAATCTCTCCGCCTTCTTTGCAGGAAATAGTAAGCTGTGCCTCGTGACAATCCTCAGCTGCTGTCAGCTTCATGTCATATCTTGTATACTCCTGACCGGAAACCACCAGACTGTTTCCAGTCAGTACTTTTCCCTGGTATTCGATCGCTACGTCCAGTCCTATTTCTTCCTTTGCTTTTTTGCAAATAAATACAAAGAGTAACTTTCTCCAGCCTTTACGGATATACCGCAATAACCGGTATTAGTCAGAGATCCGTCCTTTTCAAACTGTATACGCAGAGCTGCGTCCCGATGTTCATCAAGGTATCCGTCAGTTCCAGTTCCATCTTTGCATTGTGTGTATACCATGCCGGTATTTCTGTCTCCGAAATATTGTTGCCCTTTACCCAGCGGCATAAGCCTTCTCCGTTGCAAAACTCATCCAGCCATCCGGATACGGTTTTTACATGGATGCCATCCTCCTGCTGTATATAACCCTCCGGTAAAACGGAATCTTCGAAGCTTCTGTTTCGAAGCATTTAAGGATAAAGTCCTCCGTCTCCGGCACGGTTAATATCTTCAAAAAAGAGTCCGTATAAATCCCTGGCTGTCTCAAATCGTCTTTCCTTTGTTTTAATCTTTAACTTACTCATTGTAGGCTCCTTTTTTACATTCCAAGAGTTTTGATCACTGCCTGTATATGCAATAACATAGATTATGATAACTCAAATGATCTTAATGCAGCATTTCCGTTACCACGATAGGTCAGGTAAAGCGCCTGTATTCCATCCGGAATCGTAACCGGTGCGGTATACTTTTCCCAGACATTGGTATATTGAACCTCTAATGACGCCAGTACCTCTCCATCCCATGCTGTCTTTACTTCAAAAGTGCCATCTGCATAGCCCCGGGTCCAAATACTGATTTCACGAATATCATGGCAGTCAAAATATTTGAAGCCGATGGTAGTTGAATCTGTAATATTGGCAATATATCCAACTTCTTCGTCTCCATCCCTGCCGTCCTGCATTACTCGTGGAAAATTCCCTTCGCCCACATAAACTGATGGTGTATCGGTAAACAGATTACATGCAAGATAAGCGGGGTATTCGCCTTTACCCTCAAGCGGACCTCCATTTAAACCGCAGGAGGTAATTTTTACCTGTGGAATACTGCCGTCCGGCATAATCTGCAGCTTTTCAGCACATCCCTGTCTGCTGTACCAGGTATTATTGGTATGCCTGTGATAAAAAATGTACCAATCCTCTCCGATCTGCACAATACTTCCGTGATTATTGGCACCGTAAGCTGTTGGCATATCTGCCGGCTTGTAGGTATCGATGTGCAGATCACAATTGCTGACAATAACTCCGCCATAGACAAAGTCCCTGGTAGGATTCTTACTGGTGGCATAACATAATTCGTGCATTAATATGGATGAATAGACAAAATAATAGGTGTCACCTACTTTACGGATGGAAGGTGCCTCAAAAAACTCATGTCCCTCAAATCCGGTACCGGCACCATATTCACAGCCTGGGGCCACAAACACCGGAGCTTCCCTGATCGTCAGCATATCTGCTCCCAACACCGTAGCCATAGCTCCGGTACGGGATTTATCACCTTTTCCGCAAAATCCGGTATAAAGATATGTCACATCTCCTTCCGTCAGAACCCCCGGGTCAAACTGGGGCTCATCACCTTCCTTTTCGCCCAGACGTGTGCCATCTTCATAATGAACATAGCCATAAAATTCATACTTTCCTGCCGGAGTATCACATACAGCAACTGAAACTACCGAAACCTTGTCCAACACGTAATAAAGATAGTACCTTCCGTCCGGTCCCACCGTAACATCCGGGGCATACAGACACATTTTGCCTTCCGGGTTCAGCGGATCGGCTGTCTTCGGATAAATCACACCCTCATATCTCCAGTTGCCCAGGTCATCGACCGGAGCTGACCAGCACACATAGTCTCCCATGCAGAAAACATATCCGTTAAAGTAATCATGGGATCCGTAAACATATACGCGATCGCCAAAAACATAAGGTTCTCCGTCCGGAATATACTCCCAGGACGGTAAATATGGGTTAAACGCTTGTTTTTTCACTTTGATATCCTCCTTTGCAAGCCTAATCCATGTACATTGTTTCATAAAGCAAATTACCGGGTGCTGGTTTAAGCCTTCAAGCTGACCACACGATCATAGTCATATCCTCGATCCGGATTCACTTCCTTTATGGCATCAAAGGTTCTATGGAACAGCTTAAAATATTCCTGCATATCCGCATTTTCCCAGAAGCCGCAAAGATTGGGCTCGTTCCATACTTCAATGGGCCATTGAATAACTTCCTCTTCTAAATCATGTTCCTATGCAGTCACGCATCAGATGTCTGACCGCTGCACGATCCGCAGCTCTGTGATGACGATTACCATATTGATCTGATACTATCACATTGATATAAAGTTTCCAATGATTTATACTATAAGAAAATTGATATATCCTCTGATGTATCAGAACGGAGATTCCAGATGACTGAAATTGAATTTGTCGGCTACAGTGCCGTTCACCCCTCAGATTTTATATATGATGTTCCGAATGGCTTTACAGGCTATCTTCTGCTTCTTTTCGACTCTCTCTCGGAGCTGCTCATAGACGGAAGACTAATGCGGACAGCCGCCAATTCTGCTATTTTGTATACACCAGGAAGCAGGATTTATTACCGTGCTGCCGGTGAAGAATACCGGAATGACTGGATTCGTTTTCGTTCCGATCACTCCTTCGTGAAGCTGTTTCCCTTAACAAACACCCCATTTCCCGTAACCGATCCGGAATACTGTCATCAGCTTTTTAAATTACTAACCTGGGAGTCCGCCTTTTTCTCCTCTGAAAGCGAATCAAACATTACTCACCTGCTGCGGGTTCTGTTCTCCAAATTAAGAGAAGGAATCCAGAATGAGTCCCCGGGTATTCACGATCATGAGCTGGTTGCATTGCATAAGATGATCTACAATAATCCTCAGCTTCCATGGAATATAAACATGATGGCTGCGAAGCTTCACTTAAGTCCCAGTCATCTTCAGACTCTCTATCACCGCAAATTTGGCTCCTCCTGCATGGACAATGTCATCGAAGGACGTCTGCGCCGTGCACAGGATTTATTAGAGTGCAGCGAATACTCCATCCGCGACATTTCCGAGCAATGTGGGTATAATAATGTAGAGCATTTCTGCAGACAGTTCCGTCAGCATAACGGCTGTACCCCTGGACAATACCGGAAAAATGCATCAGCGGGAAGCAACAAAAGACTTCTCACCCACAATACCCTGGGAGGAAGGGAGTTTGAGAAGATTAATCGGAATCATCCGGTTGCGAAATCTTTTCCGTAAGTTCTCCTCCACCAGCATACATTCTTCCAAGACCACATAAAATCTTATCAGAACATGTATAAAAATGATTCGTAATGTAATCCTGAAGTTTCTTTACCTGCAACTGCACCTGCTCATCTGCCGGGTTCATTTCCTTCATTTGTCCAAATTCAACAAATAATTGCATAAACCCATTTGCAACAGTAGCTTCATCGTCTTTCGTCCAGTTCTTTGTTTTCTCTTCAAACTCCTTGAACTCAGAGGTTTGTCCCCATTGTTCTTTTGCTCGTTTAGAATACTCATCAATCTTTCTTGTATCAAATACTTTAAAATCCATATATTTCACTCCTATTCCTTTTATTCCTCGAGCGAAACTAATAAGATTTTCAAGATGCTCCTTTTTCATCGTAAGCAATTCAATCTGCTGCTCTAATGCTTTGTTCCTGTCAAAGTTAGGAGCATCGATTATCTTTTTAATCTCCTTAAGCGGAAATTCCAATTCTTTAAACAGTAAAATTTGTTGCAGCCTTTCCAAGGATGTATCGTCATACAACCTATAACCTGACTCTGTATATTCAATAGGTTTTAAGAGTCCAATGGTGTCGTAATACTGCAGAGTGCGTATACTCACTCCTGTTAATTTACTTACTTCATTCACCGTCATCATTGTCATTTCCTCCTCTCGATAAGCATACTCTAAACTATTACGTTACGTAGGAGTCAATAGTTTTTCAAAGAAATTTTCAAAATTAAACAGCTTGATAAACAACGATTTTATAATCAGATTTTTCGTAGCTTTCTTTTATTTAACAAATCCCATAAAATTACCCTTGTATTGTTTTCATCTTCTTTAATCTTACAAACAATCTCTTATCCTTCGGACACATATTTTCAAGTTCCTCAAGACTATATCTTCTCAAATCATCTTTGCATTTTATCCCCATTCTAAATGCATCCATACATAGGAAGTCATCAAATCTGACTCCATGTTCCTTATCATTCAGATCTTCTACACTACGAAGCTTTATGCCTTGCTCTTCACAAATCTGATATAATTCCTGCAGCGTCGCCTGCCCCATATTACGAAACTTTATAAAATGCTCCTTTGGATATTCTCTCAATTCTTCCAATGACTCAAATCCATTTCTTCTTAGGACATTCCGCAACCTGCTCGACATTTCAATATCATCATAATCTGTTTTTTCAGCGTACATAACAACTCCCTTTAGCCATTTTATTTATCATATAATTTATCAACCTCAGCTTCATACACCGATTCAGTATGAGTATCAAATAGTACCCTCTCCACCAGATCAAAACAATCTGGATTATCCTGCAAAAACCGGTTTACTGTATGTACCGCAATCTTTGCCGCCAACTCAACTGGAAAACTATATACTCCCGTTGATATGGAAGGAAATGCAATAGACCTGATTCCATTATCCATTGCCAGCTTCATAGAATTAAAATAACAGTTAGCAAGAAGTTCCTCTTCTCTATTTCTTCCTCCATTCCATATTGGTCCAACTGTATGTATTACATAATCACAAGGCAGATTATATGCTTTTGTAATCTTTGCGTCACCAGTTTCACATCCATGAAGTGTCCTGCACTCCGCAATAGCTCCGGTCCTGCTGCTCTATTAATCGCACCATCTACACCGCCTCCGCCAAGAAGAGAGTTATTTGCTGCATTAACAATTGCCTGCACATCTGTTACTTTTGTTATATCTCCTTTTACTGTCTTAATCAAATACATTGTTTAATATGTGAGTTCTCGAATGGTTTATAACAAAAAATACAGCATACATGAAATTTCTCTCACATATGCTGCATCTTAATTAACTGTTACTGATTATCTTTATCTTCTTTATCTTCTTTTTTCTTTATGATAAAGAATATTCCAAGTCCTGCCACAATCACGATGGCTCCGATGATGATAATCCAGAGTGGATTCCATGAATCCTCTTTTGACTCGGTAGTCACATTGTTGCTGCCAGTTCCTGTACTGTCGTCTGCCCCGTTTCCATCCATCGGTGCTTCATCAATCACGATGGTGTAATCAGAAGCATGAGTGAAAGTCAGGTCAGCAGTTCCATCCTCTGCAATCTCATCTGCACAGATAAACTCAAGCTCTCCTGTAGTTTCATTGTAGTAGAACAGGTTTGCATAAAGTCCTACGTTCTTTGCTTCCATGTTGATGGAAAGGACTGCTGTAAATCCGAACTCGCCGTCATAGGCAAGGCTGATCTGGATAGAATATCTCTCTCCAGTCACATTATTGATAACATCCACAGGAATGTTATTACCGGCTTCTTCTCCAACCTTTACGCTGAAGTCGATGTCGCTTACCTTGTCAGTAGTAATGCTATTTCCGTTTACACTCCATGTAATGCCATTACCCATGTCAAACACAATGGTTACATCTTTGCCTGCGATAGTGTCAAGAACATCTCCCGGTACTACGGTAGCACCGTTCATATCAACCTTTACCGCATCGCCATCTTTTGCATCTGATGTTTCGTTCTTGATAACATCCCAGCCTTCTTTACCTGTTTCGTCTTTGATGAACGGCTTTCCGGTATCCGGTATTTCCGCTGGCTTCTTATCGCCGCCTTCTCCCGGTTTGTTATCTCCCGGCTTATTATCTCCTGGTCTATTATCATCCTTTAACTTAGCGATTGGTTTCGTATAGCTGTGTCCACACAATGAACAGGTATATGTCATCTCGCCTTCTTTTTCCTTAGTAGCTTCTACCGTTACACTGCTTGTATACTTATGGTTAAGCTTAGGAATTGTTTCTGTATAGCTGTCACCACACTTACATGTATATGTCTTAATTCCTGTCTGGGTACAGGTTGCTTCCCTTGTTATCGTACAAGTATAGTTATGCTCATGTTCTTCTTCAGGAAGCTTTGGAATCGTTTCTGTGTAAGTGTCATTGCAGTTTACACAGGTATAGGTTCTCTCGCCCTCCGCTGTAGTGGTAGGCTGCCTTGTAATCTCTGAATGATAATCGTGTCCGGTTGCGGCTATTGTCTTTCCTTTTTCAAGGACTGCATTACAACCACTGCAACACTTATCTCCGGTGTAACCGGAAGAAGTACAATCAGCATCCTTCTTACCCACCAGCTTTATGGCTTCGTGGTTATTCGGATTTAAAGTGCCATACTCTGCACCGCAGACTGAACATTTCGCCTTATGGGTACATGTTGCCGTTCCGCCGGAGTGTTCTTTTTTCTCTATGGCATGACCTGTACTGATACATTCTCCACAATCCTTACAATAGGTATCTCCTGAATATCCTTCCTCTTTACAGGTGGATTCCTTTTCACCTCTAACCTCAGTATTCTTATGTTCACAATCACTTCTGGTAATTGTGATTACCACTGATTCATTTTCATAATTGCCCTTGTCCGCACCATTGTAAACAGCAGTTGCGGTCACAGGCACACCTACTTCCAATGCAGTAGCCTTATCACTCTCCTGCCATGTCCAGTCTTTCGCTAAAGTAACTGTACCGACAGTTTTGTTACTGTATGGAACACTCATAGCCGATCCCGGCATATGCGGTGCGTCTTTTACCTTATTTACTGTGATGGTTACATCCGTTTCAACCGTGTTGTAATTTGCACGATCTGTCGGTGTGAATACCAATACATAAGTTGTCAGATTGCTGTCTGCACAATTCGGTGCAAGGCTTGCATCCTTCCAAGAAAATGTTCCGTCTACAAGAGTTGTGTCATTCTCACTGTACTGTACTTTTCCACCTGCTATTGTTGCATCTGATAAGGTCTGTCCGTAAGTAATAGCACTTACAGTAGGTTTTTCAGCCACATAAGCTGTTGCTGCTACAACCCTGACGGTAATATTCTTCGTTACCGGCACATAATTCGTGGTATCTGTCGGATTAAATACTGCTACATAGCTGTTCACATTTGTTGTAGGAACTGTGCCGTTTGTCTTCCAGCTCCAGCTACCTTCAACAGTCTTTTCCACGCCACCAACAGTCCAGCTTACGCTTCCACTAACAAGATCACTATCTGTTAATGCTGCAGTTGGATGATATACTCTGTCTGCCACTGTCGGAACAGTTGTCACATTCGGTGTCGCCTGACTTACGGTTACTGTGATTGTTCCGGTACATCCCTGATAAAGTGCTTCATTCTTCGGCACAAACTTCCATGTAACCTGATGACTTCCGGCATTCAGTACCTCATTCGGTGTTTCCCAGCTAAGTTTACCTGCTACCTCTGTTCCATTGGCTACAAATTTTGCTTCTGTGGTATTAAGCTTTAATGCACTTATCTTCTGTCCGTACACAAGGGATGTGCTGTCAGAAGAAACCTTTGCACCTGCCTTTTCCGTCACTACGAATTTATCAGTAATCTTTACAGTTAATGTATAAGTTACATCTTTATAATTCGCCATCGTTGCAGTGACTGCAATAGTTGCTGTAATTCCATCTGTATAGTTATCAAATGACTTCACATTGTAGGTAAGATTACCATTTTTATCTACCGATACATTTTCAAGTATCGTACCGGCATCTGCCGTTGACACAGAGTATGTTGTATTACCCTTATCTGCCGGAAGCATTCCTGCAACATCCACCGCCACATTACTTGCTCCCTGCTTATATGTATAAGCTGCCGTACCTGTTGACGGATTTAATACATAGTCTTTCTTTGCCACATTGACTTTAATCGTCTGCTCTGCCGCACCGGTATAACACTCTGTTTCCGAAAGAGATACTGTTACGGTGGCACTTCCTGCTCCCACAATCGTTACTTCTCCGGTATCGGAAACTTTAATGACCTTTTCATCGGAAACTTTATAGGAAATCGTTCCGTCTCCGGTTCTGCTACATCCAAGCTTAAATGCCTCATCCCCAAAGGTCGGGGTAAATTCAGTCTGTTTCAGTGTCAGCACTCCGTCTGCTTTTGCAACAGTATCCGAAGTATCATTAACTGTTCCTATGTATCCTTCCGCAGATACCTTAACTGTAATCTGTTTTCCAATTGCTTCGGCGGATACAATCTTATAAGTATTGCTGCTTCCCTGCTGAAGCACTGTATCGTCCGCGCAGAAAGTATAGGTTAATACAGCTCCCTGCTGTGCTCCGGTTACAGTTGCAGTTAAGGTTTCCCCATACTTTGCAGTTCCGGAAAGGCTTACGCTGCCTTCTAAGGTTGCGGTATAGGCAGATGTATTGGAAATAACATCACTTGCCTTATATCCATCTGTTTCCTTTGCCCGTACCTGTAAATCTCCTGTGTTGACTATCACGTTTCCAACTGTAACAGTACCAACACCGGTGCCGGAATCTACCGTAATATCCGTCCAACTTGCTCCACCATCGGTACTGTATTCGTAAGTAACTCCGCTTGTTCCGTTAAAGGTAAAGGTATTGTTTTCATCATCCACATTTCCATTCGTCGGTGGATTTGGATGTTCTGCCTTTGCTACCTCGGCGGTGGAATCCGTCAGTTCTCCGGAACAGTTTTCAGCGGTAACCTTAACTGTAATCACTTTTCCTACATCATCTGCTGTTAAAGTATATGTATCTCCGGTAGCAATCGCTGTAGTATCTTCTCCACGATACCATGAAACTGTAACTTCGCCGGCATCTGTCGCAAGTCCCTCATAGGATGCTGTCAATGTTTTTCCATATACTGCCTCTCCGGAAATGGATACAGTTCCCGTGATGGCTTCCTTTAATGTCTTAAATGTGCTATTTAAAAGATAACTTTCATTTCCTGCCTTATCCACTGCAAGAACTGCACAGTAATACTCGGTATTTGGTTTCAGGTCTGATAATGTAAAGGTTCCGGTTGCATTGTGATAATCAGATGCTTTCAAATTCTCTGTCGTAGCACTTGTTACCTCATTTATATCCGTACTATATAAGAAATAAACCTTCTCAAGACCGCTTCCATCTTCAAAAATATCAAATGTCACACTACCGGAGCGATCCTTCATGACCGGGGTTATATCAAAAATATACGGTTTCTCATCATCATGCAAAATGCCATCACTGGACAGATAGGTTACATTTCCGACATTGTCTGTGATTCTCGCATACACATAGTTGGTCCTGTTCGTCTTGATTTTAGGCTTATTGCTATTATCATAATCTTTCCAGCCACTCAAATTCTGCATATCTGAAATTTGTGTATATGCCTTGTCAGATACCAGATATTCTGTAGAGGCTATACCGGAGCCGGTATCCTCTGATGTAATCGTAATTTTTTCTTTGGTGTTGGTATAGAAGCCAAAGGAAATTTTCTCTAAAAATTTATCCCATGTACTTTCTTTTACCTGAATGGTTCCGGTTGGAGCAGCTTTATCAATCTTAATCTCTTTGTTTATGCTATCTGTAATGTATCCGTTACTGTCTTTAAAATAAAGAGTATAAGAATGTGTTCCCTCTTCGGTAACCGAAATGCTGTCATTCCAACTGCTTCCATCCGTTGATACCTGCCAGTCTGCTACGCCGATTGTGACATCTGAAGTATACCAGTCATTCGCACCTTTCGTTCCTGTTATATAATTATCCGGAGCAGTAATGTAAGCAATGGTAAAGTTCTTTGTAATTTCTCCTGTATAATTACCCTTTCCGGTAATCTTCACATAAGGAGCGTTTTCAGCATTGCTGCCTGCCACATCTGTATTGTTTCCATAAGTAATGTTATAATCTTCACCAAGAGTTAATGATGTCTCGCCTTTTTTTATGGTAATATCCGGCTTAATCTCATTACCTGTATAGTAGTAAGGGGTATCCACACCGCTAATACTGATACCAGAATAGTTGATGTTCTTTATATTACAGTACGAACAGCTTTCGCCAGTCTTGTCGTCGCCAAAGTCATGTTCCTTTAAGCCTTCCGCATTATTTGTGTATCCAACCTTACAAGGAGAACTTTCTGAAGGTTTATAGACTTTCGCATTACTAAAAACAGGAAAAGATTGTTTCTCACCATCATTATCAATGTTCTGTCCCCAGACCTGTGGTATCGTGCCATCTTCTCCCACTTTCTGTCCATCCTGCAAAAGGTATGCAACCTCGCCGGATGCAAACTGTGCAGCGGTTTTTCCTTCAGCCTGCCCTTCGACATCTGCGCCGTTAATGCCACCCAAATCCGTGCCTTCCGCTTTCAGATAATAGCAATTGTTTATCGTACAATTTTCACCATATCCGAACACGCCTCCGACATCATCATTTCCACTTACACTACCTGTGTTATAGCTGTCAGTTATCGTAACACTGCTACCAGTTCCACACACGCCTCCGACACATCCTTCTCCACTTACCACTCCTGTGTTATAGCTGCCAGTTATCGTACCATCTACACCAAATGCGCACACGCCTCCGACATAATGTTCTCCGAAAAAATAAGAATCAACGACACCGACATTCCGAATTGTTGCCATATATATATTGTCAAACAAGCCAACATGACTTTTTTGGCTATCATTGAAAAAGAGTCCGCTGATGGTCTTTCCATTTCCATCAAAAGTCCCCTGATAGCCGTTATTAGCTGCTCCAATCGGTGTCCATGAAATGAAGTTCCCGCCGTTTGCTACTTCATTGGTCAGATTGCCGTCATCATCTGTTTTATATGTAATCCTGTCAAGCAGATTATTATTTACCGTGATATCATTCATCAGCTTCGCACAGGCTGAACTATTTTTAGTAACGTCTGTAAGAGTTCCGTTTACAAGTCCGGCGAACCAGTAAAGTTCTGCCGCCGAGGTAATCTGATACGGGTTTTCTGCTGTACCATTACCATTTTCCGGTTTTGTTGGTGTGATGGTGGTTGCTTCCAAAAGCTGTGCTCCACCCAGTTCTACATTTACTTTCAGTGCTGCTGCGTCCTCTGCGAGTTCATAGCCCTCCGGCAGATTAGCAGTAAAAGTATAGTTACCGCTGTACGCACCTTCCTCCGGGTAGTTTTCACATACCCAGCCTTCCAGAGTCACGGTTTCTTCCGCTCCATCCGTTTCTTCCGATTCGTTTGTTGCTTCTGTATCCTCTGTTTCGGTAACGGACGCAGATGTTGTAATCGTGGCTGTGATGGAAGCAGGAAGGAATGATACGATGTCATCAAAGGATACGATATAATCTTTGGATGCACCGGGAAGTGCCAGCACGTTTTCCTCCAAGTCCAGCATTTCCTCTTCATCATTCCATGTCCATGAGGTGATACGCTTTGCTGTCTCGGTTATTTCTTCCGATGTAGTCTGCTCCTCTTTTTCACAGGTCAGCACTTTTTCTTCCTCTGCTGCATTTACCGTAAGAGCAGATAAGTCCACGCTGCTTCCAACAAGGGCTGCCGTAAGCAACAATACTGCGATTCTCTTTCCTCTTTCTTTCCATTTTTTCATAATATCAATCCTCCTGTCCAAACTATGGTGCAGTTACACATTCTGTCCCCATAAAGATATTCTCTTATTTTCCAGTCATATTCAGATAGATAATATGAACAAAATCTATCATGAATTTCTATTTATCATTCTATACACTAACTCAGTTTTATTGTACTAAAAAAAGGCTGTTTCTTCAAGAATTTTTATTTGAAATTCAAATATATCTTTTTATAAACAAAAGAGCTTCCCTTGATTATCCTTGAAAGAGCACGATGCTCCATCCTTCTAATCTTAGAAAGCTCCTGATTTTTTTGTATATGAAACTTTAACCATCCCATAATGGCTGACTGAAAAAGAGTACAATAATTTTTTACTTTTATTGCAGCCTCTGAATATATCCTTCACTTACCATCCGCCTTAACGGTTTTGCTCCATACAGCAGACCTAATTCCTGATTTTCTTCTTCATCTTCCTCGGACAGTTCTACATAAGCACATCCTGCTTGTTTTCTTGCGTTATTTAATGCCTGATAGAATACTTCTTCATCCGTGATGTTGAAATATCCATGTCCGGAACCATGCGGAAAATACTTCTCTACCACAGACTGGAGCTCTCCATAGAACTTGTCATAGTCCCTGTTGTTCATAAGCTCAGTTCCATTCTCTGCATCAGCGTTCTTATAAGAACTACGCATTCTTTTTGTCGTTCTTTCAGTATCTATGCTGTCTACGCATTCCTTCACACGCATACTTGATTCTTCTATTGTCGTGGCGGACGGGCGGATGATATTCAGATAATCATCTATACATGACTCGGCAAGCTTGATTTCTTCAGGACTTATCTGTCCGTCCTCCTTTGCTTCCTCTATCTGCGTAATCAGTTCGTCCATACCATCTATGTATACGTTATCCGATGCTTTTTCCAGAGAGTAGCTTACCATCTGTGCTGCCGCCTTAAATTCTGTATCCATATCCTCAATCTCGGAATCCAGCTCCTGAAGCTCGTCAATGTACAGGTCTTGAAGTTCTTCTACCATTCCCTTTGCCTGCTCGATTCGTTTTGCACCATAGGCAACCATTTCTGACAGTTCCACTGGATCTTCCGGAAATTCCATATATGGATATGGCGTTGCCTCTATCCTCTCGTATTCCGGTGTCTGTCCCAATGACAGCATATCTATCAGGTCCTTGATCTGATTGATGGTCAGTTCCTCCAACAGAATGATTGGCTTTTCAATCAGTTTGTTCATATCCACTTCTTCTTTTACGGATATCTGTTTTCCAATAACGGTAAGCTCCATATTGACTTTTACAAATATCTGGCTTCCATTTACGATTATGCCAAGAAGTGCCTTGCTGATATAGAATACATTAAGCACACCCTGAATCACTTTGTTAATTGTGTTAAGGAAACCGCTACCCAGTTTGTTTGCAAGCGACAGTACCTTATTGGCTGCATCAAGAGCTGCCTCTGCCGTTTTCATCGCAAGATATATGCCGCCGATGGCAACCTCATAGCCTACGATTTTGGCTGTTTCCTTAGCCATCTTCGCCCACTGATACCATTTTGCTTTCCTAATTACCCTCCTGCACTCTTCGATTTTACTTTTGTATGAGTTTATCTCATTTTGCAGGGAGGATACTTTGTTCTTTGCATCATTGATTTTTTTCTGTGCATCATGTATCTTTTTGTCATATTTGGTTACTGCTTCATCCAGCAGGTACGTCAGTTGTTTCAGGTTATTCTGTAATCCTGTGCTGTCGAGAGAGACTTCAAATTCAAAGAACAGATTTTTCATTTTCTGATAATCTGCATTCAGATACAATGAAGCCCGAAACAGGTTGAAATAGCTTGTTTCAACAGCAATCCTTATGTTTTTGTTGGCAAAATATACCAGTGCATCAAAAGAAAATATTTTGCACAGTTCTATATGCCCATCTATATAAAAATTGCAGGCGTTTTTGGATACATCCATGTATAAAGTGACCGGTCTGTCTGTCACTTCATTTCTGTAAAAATCCTGTGTCAGCAGTTCCAATGTACTGTTTGATGTACTGCCAAGCACCGGGTTTATCCTGTTTTTCTCAGAACGGGAACCGCTGATAATAAGCACACTGTTATGTATTGGTGATACTTCCGCATATCCAAGAATGCCTTTATCATTTACTGACGAAAACATGACTTTGATTTTCTGTCCGAAAATCTCCAACTGTCCTGCAAAGAATACTCCCATATCAAAATTGTATCTGCCTATGGTCAGATGCTTAGATGCATAATATGCCTGCGGTGGAAAGGATAATTCTCCCTTACTGTTCAGCCAGTAATGGAACATGGTCTTTGTGTTCAGAACGTCACAGGCACTATCGCCCGGAAGTCTTGTCACACTTACATTGTCCTGACTCAGCAGATACTCCTGCTTCATTCCCGCTAATGCATTATTTACAGCCTGTATGATTTCCGCATCTGTAAGTGTCTTAAAATCAATCGTTTTACCGCCACCTGAACTATTGATGTCAAAGGCTGTGACGGTAAATATATCCAGTTCTTTTACTGACTGCGAATCAATTCCTGCAAGGTTTGATACCAGAGAGGATACCGACACTTCACTCATGGCTATGTTGATCATATCAAGCATTGGAACCGTACCATTATAGGATATGCTCAATGCTCCATACCACATAAGATTGCGGATATTTATCTGTGACATTGCCCCGATATTGATACCGGATTTGCCAAAGCCAAGCTCCAGCCCACAGTTGCAGATTGATATTTTTGTATTAGGTATCTGATAAACGCTTGTCGGCATGGTACTTGCCGATATTGATACATTTGTAAGTGTGAATTCTGCATTCACATAAAATTTTAATCCCGGAAAGCAGCTTAGTCCGATAGCTCCCGCCATCTGGAATTTCACATTATTGCTGCCAAACTGTGTATAGATTACTATGTTCTGACAGCTTAACAGTGCATTTTCAATATCCGGCACAAGCAGTGCACAGCTTACCTGTTTTCCACCCAGCCCCACGAATATATCCATCTGGTTTATTCCGAAGATTGTTCTCATGGCATCTGTAAATGGATATTTTGCCACTTCATCAAATCGAAAGGCTGTGCTTAATAGAAGGCTTCCTTCTATTATGGGCGGAACTTCCGGCAGGTACGAATATGCTTTGTACAATTCGCTACAGTTTATGTTCGTATTACGGTAAAGGAAGGTGAAGCTGTGTATTCCAAACACATACATCACTTTCTTTACTACCTGTGCCAGCGAATCGTTTTCCCCATTGATAATTTCCTGCGGAAGAAGGGCAAAGGCAACCAGTTTTCCCTGTTTTCCATCATAAGCCAAAAATTTTAGTGCTTCTGTACGCACCTCCAGCATGGTCTGCTGATTGCTATGTGCAAACAGGGCTTTTACCTCAAAATCGTTCAGCAGTTCCACGTAATCCCCTACTTTTTCTTTCGTAACGCTGCCAAACAGTTTTAGAAGTTCTTTCAGGCTGTCTTTGGTTATTTCCACTTCCGCAGAAAACAACAGCTCATCTTCGATGCAACCTGCCAAAAGAGTGGTTTTGACACCGCATAATTCACCTTCCATATTCAAGGAACTGTTCATATATTCTTTTGACATCAAAACCACCTCGCTTCTTAGATTTCTTTTAACAAATCTTCCGGTTTGTAAAGATTCATCTGGCTGATAATCTTACTTCTCTCTGTGTTCCAGACTGCTACACCGACTCTCTGAATATTGAAAATCTTGAGGCTTTCCGGGAGTGCTTTTGAAGTATCAATTTCAAGCTGGAATGCGTATTCTGTATTGTTTACCGGTGCCGCATTTTCCCCTGTACTGTTCGTACTGTCCACAACCGAATAAAAATATGCCATTTTTAATACAACTTTGATATCTTTAAAGCTTAACCCCAACGATTCAATACAATCAGTTAATTCCTTAACCTGTAATTTTGCTGTATCATCCAAGCCAATCAGATAACAAATATCGTTTATCATGTCATTAATGGTAATTCCTCTGGCATCTGCCTGATCTGTAGGCATCAGCAGATAATATTCCTTATCATTT
>OHZZ01000296.1_pt1 | contig 20002 bp, 10 predicted proteins | sample 1580661 | NCBI WGS metagenome assembly OHZZ01 (sample SAMEA3882538, study PRJEB24775) | human gut metagenome | biome: human-associated habitat; feature: intestine environment; material: feces | place: Netherlands | collected 2009/2010
ACAACAGACCGATTGGCAGGGTTAAGTATGCGCTAAATTAATTCCGCCAACGGGTTATATAATATAAAAGATGCATATAATATATTTACTTCAATTTCTCTGCGGCAAACTTGCCCATTGCCTCATATCCCTTCGGATTGAGATGCAGCCAGTCGTCAGAATACTCAGCCTTCAGACGCTGAGGGTCTTTCGGATCGCGGGTCAGCTCATCGAAATCGATGACCTCGTCGAAGGCACCACTTTTTCTGATCCATTCGTTCACGGTCTGTCGCATCGCCTCATGCCAGTGAGAATACCAGCCGTTTCCCTTGGTTGGGGTGATGGTTCCGCCATACACCTTGATTCCCTTTGCCTTGGCTTTCGCTATCAGCACCTTGTAGCAGGCAATCAGGGTATCTGTTACATGCTCATAATTTCCGCTGCAGCAACCGATATCGTTGGTTCCCTCGAAGATGATGAGTTTATCCACACCTGTCTGCCCCAGGATATCACGGTCGAAACGCTTCATGGCCGGTTCGCTCAATCCGCCCTGTACCACACAGTTGCCACCGATTCCAAGATTCAATACGCCGTATGGCTTTTCTGCATTCAGGGCATCCGAGAGGAAATCGGTCCAGCGGTTCTGATGGTTAGTAGTACTTCCACGGCCATCGGTAATAGAGTTTCCGAGGATAGCAACCACAGGAGTAGCCTTATCGGTCTTCACATCAATGGCAGAAAGATTGTACCAGTGATCCACCTCCTCGCCATCATCAAAACTCTTATCCATCGGTTTAGGAGTACGATGCAAACCGTTTACTATATAAGATGTGGTACGTGAACCACGATGGGATGTTGCATTCACTGGAGTCTGCTTACCATAGTCGATGGTAATCGTGAGGCGCTGTCCACTCTTCAAGGCATATTTCAAATCATCTGAGAAGATAGCCTTGCCAGGAGCGATGGTTACATTCTTCTTGCCATTGAATTTAAGATACTTCACGGTCTTACCATTCACAAACCAGTTGCTGTTCTTATCTGTATCTGCAATATACACCGATTTGATTTCCACCGGCTCCTTACTCTGCTCGTTGCTGAGCTTCACTCTGAGTTCCTCTCCGCCAAAAGATACATGAACCACCTGTCGACAAGAACGGTTGCTCAAGCTTTCCTTAGGCATATCTCCTTTACCAGTCCATTCCACTGCAGTAGCCCAAGTTCCTTTCCATACCTTCTGGGCAAAAGCTACAGAACTTGACGTAGCCAGTACGAGCGCCAGCGATAAGATTTTGATTGCTTGTCTATTCATTGTTATTATGATGCCTTTAATGTTTCTATTGTTGTTGACGATGCAAATTTACTAATAAGTAATGAAATAACAGGTATTTAATAGTTACCATTACTTTTCTATTTGTTTCATACCTGCAAAAAGGGCGCAAAAAGATAAAGAAACAAAAAGAAATGAAACATTTTGTTGCATTAGAATTTGTTTCTTTCATTGTTTTTTGTTACTTTTGCAGCCGTAACAACCTATTTTAAACAAGAAAACGGACAGAAAATATGAAGCATATCAGACATTGCCTCACGGCACTCTTCGCTATCACCATCTCGCTCATGGTATGGGCTGACAGTGGTGAACTTTTCACATCGGGCAAACTGTCAAGTTCGCTTATCAACTGCATTGTGCAGGATAAATACGGATATATCTGGGTGGGAACCGAATACGGACTCAGCAAGTTCGACGGCTACCGCTTTACCAACTATCTGCACAACGAAGAAGATACAACCTCCATTACTGACAACATTATCTCCGACCTGCTGGTAGATAAGAAAGGTAACCTGTGGATAGGTTGTGCCAAGGGACTGATGCGCTATAATTATGAGACGAACAATTTCACCCGTCTCCAGTTTCCTGATGGCAGAAAGCCACGTATCTATTCTATGGTAGAAAGTCACAATGGCGATATCCTGCTGGGTACTGCAGGATATGGTCTCTATTCTGTAAAAGACAGAAATACCCAGAAAGGAACAGACGACCTATTCACTATCAGACAGGAAAGGCAATACGCTGAGCGCGATTCTGATGTATTCTTTACCCATATCTACGAAGATAAGCATCATTATCTCTGGCAGAGTAGCCACCTTTCTATCTTCACCCGTTTCATCAAGAAACAAGGCAAGGTGCAGCGCAAAGACTTCAAATCGCCATGCGGAGCACCTGTAGCTTTCATCCAACATCGTCCGCAGGCCATGCTCATCGCCTGCATGTATGGCATCGTCTATTATGATTACCGGACAGGCCGCATCGCTGATGCCGGCTACGACTTTGGCGGTTATCAGAATAATGTAACCATCAACAATGCTACCTTCGACCACGAAGGCAACCTCTATATCAGCACCTCTGAACATGGTGTTCTCATGATCAGAAAGGGAAGCAACAGGGTAGAACAGTTGGAGAACAGCAACAGCAGTTTCAATCTGGCTACCGCCTTCGTCAACAATATCATTGAAGATAAGGACAACAATCTCTGGATAGGCTGTTACAACAAAGGTCTGTACCTGATCAACCAGCGCCAGCAGGCTTTCAACAGCTGGAGTTTCTCTGCACAGAACTACATCATCGGCAGCAGCGTTTCATCTATTGCACAAGGCGAAAATGGTGAAACATGGTGTACGGTACAGAACAGTGGTGTGTTCTGTTTTGATGCTTCAGGCAAGATTATCGCCCATCCCCAGTCACCTGCCGGTACTTGCATCATCTATAAAGACCGACGTGGCGATTACTGGATCAGCAATGGCAGCGCACTCTACAGCTACAACCCTCATACAGGTACATACCAGCAGAAACTCACCTTTACCAGCGCCGGCATCTACTGTATGACTGACGATGCACAGGGCAACCTTTACATTTCTGTATACAGCAAAGGCCTATATATATATAATGTGGAAAGCGGCAAGGTTACCGTTCTGAATATGCAGCAAAGAGGCGATAAAGGATTTCTCTGCAACGACTGGGTGCGAAGCATGGCGCTCGATCATACAGGCCATTTATGGATAGGAACCTCTAATGGAGTTTCCTGTCTCAATACCAAAACGCTCAGTTTCAAGGATTTCGGATGGCTCAACATTCTGAAAGACAGACAGGCGAATGGTATCTGCGAAGGAAAGAACGGCGATATTATCATCGGTACCGAAGAAGGACTCTATCTGTTTGACAGAAAGAGCAACAAGACGAAGAACTTCCCTCATGCGGAAGCGTTGAAAGGCAAGCAGGTATGCAGCATCATCAAAGACCAGAAGGGTGACTTGTGGGTAAGTACAACCATGGGCATCTGGCAGTACGAACAGAAGAACAGACAGTTTATCGGGCACATCAACGGCAACGGACTTACTACCCGTGAGTACGTGCTGGGCTCTTCCATGCATACCGCCAGCGACCTTATCGCCTTCGGAACCAGTGATGGTATCACAACCTTCTATCCTGATGTTGTCAGGGCCAAGAAGATGGAACTGGGAGATGTACATCTCACCAACTTCATCATCGACGGAAAGCCAATCAACTGTATGGTCAAAGACTTCAGCATTCCTTACTCCCAGAATTCATTCACTCTGGAGTTCTCGCTGCTCAACTACAGGAACACCGATAATATCAGTTTCCAATACCGCATCAACGACGGCAAATGGAACAGCACCAACGAGGGAGCCAATGCCGTAGCATTCAACAAGTTGAAACCGGGCGACTATACGCTGGAGGTGAGAGCTACCAGCAATGGCAGATATTCCAAGAATCCTACCATCATCAACATCAAGGTATGCGACCCTTGGTATGCATCACCCGAGGCATATCTCCTCTATATCCTGATCATAGCAAGCGTCATCCTGTATGTTATCTATACATACGAGCGCCGCCGCAAGGCAGACCTGGAAGAGACCAAGATGCAGTTCCTCATCAATGCCACCCACGATATCCGCTCGCCGCTGACATTGATCATGGGACCGCTCAACAAGCTGAAAACAAGATTAACAGATGCCGAAAGCAAACAGGATATCGATACCATCGACCGCAATGCCCAGCGCCTCCTGCTTCTGGTAAACCAGATACTTGATGAGCGAAAGATAGACAAGAACCAGATGCATCTCCATTGCCAGGAGACTCCGCTCAAGGATTTCCTGCATGGCATCGTATCGCTCTACCGCTTCAATGCACAGGAGCGCAACATCACCCTTGAGCTCAAAGAAGACGAAAGCCTCAGCAGCGATAAAGGCAAGCTGAAGGTTTGGATAGACCGCATCAACTTTGACAAGGTTATCTCCAACCTGCTCTCCAATGCCATGAAGTATACCTTTGATGGCGGCGAGATTACTGTTATCATAGGTAAAGGCGAAAAAAATGCCACCATCAGGGTAGAAGATACAGGCATCGGACTGAAGGAAGAGAAGACCGACCGCCTCTTCGAACGTTTCTATCAGGGAAACAACAGCAGCGGTCTCCATATCGAAGGAACCGGTATCGGACTCAACCTCTGTAAGGCATTTGTAGAAATGCACGGAGGCAAGATCAAGGCCTACAACCGTACCGACGGCATCAAGGGTTCCTGCTTCGAAGTAAGCATTCCGCTGGGCAACAGCCATCTGCAGCCAGGCGAGATACTGGAAGAAGAAGACAAGAAGGAGCAGGAGATTACCAAAAAGAAAGTACAGGCCAACCGCAACTTCAATATCCTGATAGTTGACGATGACAGCGAGATTGCCCAATACATCAAGACAGAACTGAGCGACTGGTACCGCTTTGAGCGTGCCTGCAACGGCAAGGAGGGTTTGAAGATGCTGCTCACCGGCAAGTACGACCTCGTGATAAGCGATGTGATGATGCCGGAGATGGATGGAATCACCATGCTCAAGAACATCAAGAACAACAGTAACATTAGCGATATTCCTGTCATCCTGCTCACCTCAAAGAGCGAGGTGGAACACCGGTTGGAGGGACTTCGCAGAGGAGCCGATGCTTTCCTGGCAAAGCCTTTCGACATGGAAGAGCTGCATATCCTAATCGACAACCTGGTGGATAATGTGCGACGCATCCGCGGCAAATACAGCGGAGCACAGGGCCAGAAGGCGAAGATTGAGCAGATTCAGGTAAAGGGCAATAACGATGCCCTGATGGAACGCGTGATGAAATATATCAACGCCCACCTTGCCGATCCCGACCTCAATGTAGAGAAACTTACCGAGAAGGTAGGTATCAGCCGTGCACAGCTCCACCGTAAACTAAAGGAGATTGCTGGTGTTTCTGCCGGAGAATTTATCCGTAACCTCCGACTGGAACAGGCGGCACGACTCATCGAAGAGGGGCAGATTAATATCACGCAGGTAGCCTACTCTGTAGGTTTCAACAACCAGACCCACTTCTCTACAGTGTTCAAGAAACACTATGGCATGTCGCCTAGCGAATATGCTGAAACAAAAAGAAAAGAGAAATAAACAACAAATAAAAGAGAATAAGGTATTTTTTCGTATCTTTGCAGCAGAAACAACAATAATACAAATTAACAATCTGCAAAGATATGAAGAAATACCTTATTTTATTAATTACGGTACTTACATCACTCCATGTTTCTGCACAGAGTGATGGCTCACAGTTATGGCTAGGAAAGCAGTATGCTAACTCATGCCAAGTCATCTCACAGTTGCCTAATGATGCAACAGCCAAGATTGCCAAGCAGGAGTTAGAAAACAACTGGCGTGGCAAGAATGTTGAGCTCAAGATAGACAAGAGTCTCAATCTGGGCGAGGGCTATAACATCTACGCCCGTCCTGCCCAGCAAGGCGACAACATTCAGTACGAAGCAACTATCACCGCCAGCAATCCTATCGGTTTGCTCTATGGTGCCTACGAGTTAATTCGACTTCAGAACACCGATGCCTACAACACAGGTAGCGGTAATCAGCAGAACTTCAGCAAAGCTATTGATGAGACCGAGAAACCACAAGTGGGTCTCCGCATTCTCAACCATTGGGATAATCTCGATGGCAGCATCGAACGTGGCTATGCCGGAAAGAGCATCTTCAAATGGGAAGAAATCAAACTCGGCAAAAACGGTAAGGGCGGCAGCATCAGTAAGAGTCTGCACGACCGTCTCATCACCTATGCCCGTGCCAACGCCTCTTTGGGCATCAACGGCAGCGTACTGAACAATGTAAACGCATCGCCAAAGATGATGACTGCAGAATATATTAATAAGGTGAAGGTCATCGCCAACATCCTGCGTCCTTATGGCATCCGGGTATACCTCAGCATCAACTTCGCTTCGCCTATGGCTTTAGGCTACACCAAGACTGCCGACCCACTGGATAAGAAGGTTCAGCAGTGGTGGCAGAAGAAGGCAAAGGAGATATATGCTACCATCCCAGACTTTGGCGGTTTCCTCGTAAAAGCCAATTCTGAAGGACAGCCTGGTCCTGGCGACTACCACCGCACACATGCCGATGGAGCCAACATGCTTGCCGATGCCGTCAAACCATACGGAGGCATCATCATGTGGCGAAGCTTTGTATATGGTGCTAACCATAAGGGAGAAGATCGTGTGAAACAGGCTGTCAGCGAATTTAAGGGAATGGACGGAAAGTTCCGCGACAACGTCATCTTGCAGTCTAAGAATGGTCCGCTCGACTTCCAGCCACGTGAGCCATACGCTCCTATCTTCGACAACATTAAACAGACTCCACAGATAGCAGAACTTCAGATTACCCAGGAATATCTTGGTCAGTCTAAGCACCTCACCTATCTCGCTCCTATGTGGAAGGAATTCTTTGGCTTTGTTAATCCAAACAGACTGGTTGGAATCTCAGGTGTAGCCAATATCGGTGATGATGCCAACTGGTGCGGTCATCCGTTCTCTCAGGCTAACTGGTATGCTTTCGGCAGATTGGCATGGAATCCTTCACTTACAGCCGAGGAGATTGCTCACGAATGGCTCGTACAGACCTACGAAAACCAGGACGAGCGATTCACCAAGCCGGTAGAGATGATGATGATGACTTCGCGCGAAGCTTGCGTCAACTATATGATGCCTTTGGGTTTGCACCACATCTTCAAGTTCGACCACCACTACGGTCCGGAGCCAGATGGTTTCATCGCAAGTTATCCTTTGGAATGGTGCCCGGTATACTATCACAAGGCTGATGCTCAGGGTATAGGTTTCGACCGTTCATCCAAGGGCACAGATGCTGTCGGTCAGTACCCAGAACCATATCGCAGTCTGTATGATAACATCGAGACCTGTCCTGAAGAATATCTCCTCTGGTTCCATCATGTGCCTTGGACTTACAAGATGAAATCAGGCAGCACCCTCTGGCAGGAACTCTGCATGAAGTACAACATGGGTGTGGCGATGGTAGAAGTTTACCGCGACTTCTGGCATACCTCAGCCAAGCAGTATATGAAGGGGCATGAGCAGGAATGGCAACATACAGACTCTTTGCTCAATGTACAGTTGGAGAATGCAAAGGAATGGCGCAATACCTGTCTCAAGTATTTTCAAACCTTTTCTAAAATGAAGATTTATGAATAAGATCGTATTATTTTTTCTAGCATTATTATGCTGCACCAATATACAAGCTGGAGTGAAACTGCAGAAGCAAGGCTCTGCAACCCAGCTTGTTGTCAATGACAAGCCGATGCTTCTCCTGGCTGGTGAGTTGAGCAACTCTGCCGCAACGAGTCCTGCAGACATTAGTAAAGCATTAAAACAGATGAAGAATAGCGGAGTCAACTCTGTCTTCGTTCCTGCATATTGGGAATTTGTAGAACCTAATGAGGGCAAATATGATTTTGCACTTGTAGACAGCGTCATCACAACTGCCCGTAAGCATGACTTGAAGATTGTCTTCCTATGGTTTGGTGCCTGGAAGAATTCCATGAGCTGCTATGCTCCACTATGGGTAAAGGAAAACACCAAGCGTTTCCCTCGTTCACTCACAGAGAACAGCAAGCCATTAGAGATATGCACAGCCTTCAGCGATAACCTGCTTCAAGCAGACAAGCGAGCATTCTGCGAACTGATGAAGCACATTAAAGCAGTAGACAGTCAGGAGAATACCGTTATCATGATGCAGGTAGAAAACGAAATCGGCATGATCGAATCTGCCCGCGACCACTCTCCTCTTGCCGAAAAAGCTTACAGACAACCCGTTCCTGCTTCATTGCTCAAGGCACTCAAGCTCAAGAAGAAAGGTACATGGGCAGAAGTTTTCGGAACAGACCGTTATGCAGACGAGAAATTCCAGGCATATTACTATGCTAAATATGTAGAGCAACTAGCCTCAGCAGGCAAAGCCATCTACAATATTCCGATGTATGTAAATGCAGCAATGAACAGTCGTGGCAGAAAACCAGGCGAATATCCTTCTGCCGGACCACTTGCCCATCTGATTGATATCTGGAAATGCGGTGCACCAAGTATCGACATCTTTGCACCAGATATCTATGATACCGGTTACAAGGGATGGGTAGAGAAATACAAGCGTGCCGACAATCCTTTCTTCACTCCAGAAGTGAAATGCGATATCAATAGCGGCGTAAAGGCATATTATACCTTCGGCGAAACAGATGCCATCAGTTTCAGTCCGTTTGCTCTCGATGAAGCTAACTACAAGGTGAAGAACAATCTCAGACGTTCATATAAGGTTATCGACCAACTCTCTCCTATCCTACTTCAGCATCAGGGAAAGGGGAAAAACTGGGGTTTACTCTTCGATCAGGAAGATAAAGAGCGAATCATCGAAGATGGAGATATCACCATGACCTGCCGTCATTTCTTCACGCTACCATGGGATCCTCGCGCTACAGATGGAAGTAAATGGCCTGAAGGCGGTGGCTTGATTGTGAAACTAGCCAAGAACGAATACATCATAGCAGGTAATGGAATCGTCGTAGTCTTCCAAAGCAAGACTGAAAAAGCGCAAGCTGAAGAAAAAAAACTCGGTGAGGACGGATTTGTAGACAACGGTGGAACCGAAACAAAGAAACAAGCCACAACTTTCAAAGGTAAACGTATCGGTATCGGATATGTAGACCAGGTTGAAGTAGACAAAAACGGCAAATTACAGTTTATCCGTCGTGATAATGGCGATCAGGACCACCAGGGGCGCCATGCCCGCATCTCATGTGGAGACAATAAAATACTCCACATCAAGCTATACGAATACTAAAATGTCTATATATAATAAGGTATAAAGGGGATTTGCAGTTGCATATCCCCTTTTTTTTCACCTAAACATGTCTGTTTTATTATACATGAAACATTTTAAAACACGCAAGATACAAATTTTAACTGCACTTTACGAAAAAGGACATATCTTTGCAGCCGTAAACAATTAACAAAATAGTGAGTAATAAACGTTTAATATACCTACAAACTGTTAAACTATGAAGTTATATTTAAAACAAACAACAATCTTAATGGGTATGTGTTCCGCACTTGGAATGTATGCTCCAGAGGTACAAGCTAGCAACGGAGAAGCAAATTCTCTGATAGCAACTTCAGTACAACAAACAAAAAAGGTTACAGGTAATATCAGCGACTCTATGGGTCCGCTGATTGGTGCAACAATCAAGGAGAAAGGAACAAGTAACGGTGTAGTAACCGACTTGGAAGGTAATTTCTCTATTAATGTAAAGCCTGGTGCTACGCTCGTGATTTCTTATGTTGGTTACAACACCAAAGAAGTCGTAGTCGGCAATCAGACAAACATTAAGATTTCAATGGAGGAAGAAGGTCATAGCCTCAACGACGTTGTCGTTATCGGTTATGGAACCCAGCGTAAGGAAGCCGTTACTGGTTCTGTAGCTAACATTACTGGTTCATTGGTACGTGAGGTTCCTGGTGCCGACATCACCAACGCCCTCCAGGGTCGTATCGCAGGTGTACAGATGGCACAGACTTCATCAAAGCCAGGTGCATCCATGCAGATTCGTATCCGTGGTACACGTTCCCTGACAGCCAGCAATGACCCATTGATCGTACTCGACGGTATTCCATTCGCAGGTAGCATCAGCGACATCGATCCTAACAACATCAAGAACATGGACATCTTGAAAGACGCCTCTGCTACCGCTATCTATGGTTCTCGTGGTGCCAATGGTGTCATCATCATCACTACTTATAAAGGTTATCAGGAGCAGCGCCCTACTGTAACTTATAATGGTTACATCGGTGCCAAGACTCTCTTCCACCGTTATCCGATGATGAACGCAGAACAGTTCACCAAACTCCGTCAGTATGCCAACAAGTTCCAGAATGGTCCTGATGAGAAGTATTGGGGCGAAGATGGTGCTGTGGATATGGATTGGCAGGACGAATTGTTCAAGACTGGTATCACCACTAACCATGACATCGGTGTATCTGGCGGCTCTTCCAAGGGAAGCTATAACTTCGGCCTCTCATACTATCGTGATGAAGCTGTTATCCCAACACAGAACTTCAACCGTTATGCTATGCATGCAGCCATCGATCAGGAGATAGGTAAATACGTGAAGATTGGTTTCAGCACCAACAGCAACTACAGTATCACCAACAATAGCGACCTCGGTCTCTACAACACACTGAGTGCTACTCCTATCGCTAACCCATATAATGAGGATGGCTCATTGAAGACACGCATCCGCATGTCTAGTGATGATCAGTGGGTTTATACCAAGAATACCATCGAGAGTCTTGGTGACAGCCACAAAGATCAGACCAAGGCATACGGTACCTATAACAACTTCTATGGCGAAGTGAAGATTCCTCATGTAGATGGATTGAAGTATCGCATCAACCTCGGCTTGAACTATCGTTCCAGCGAATATGGTAACTTTGTAGGTCAGGGTGTATTCTCTGACAAGGATAATGCAGACTCTCATGCCACTTCCCGCTATCAGCGCACAACCAACTGGGCTATCGAGAACATGCTGACATACGACAAGACATGGGGCAAACATACAATCAATGCGGTAGCTCTTTACTCTGCTGAGCAGACCAACTATCGCCAGACCTATATGTATGGACTCGATATTCCTAACGACAAGTTCCAGTTCTATAACATCGGTTATGCCAAGACTGTAACAGTAGATCCTGCTAACCAGGCATACTACAAGAGTGGTCTGGAGTCTGTAATGGGTCGTGTGATGTACAACTACGACAACAAGTATATGGCAAGCGTAGCCTTCCGTTCAGATGGTTCTTCCCGTCTGGCAAAGGGACACCAGTGGCATACTTATCCTGCCGTATCTCTCGGTTGGAACATCTCTCGTGAAAACTTCTTGAAGGATATCAGCTGGTTGGAAAGCCTGAAACTCCGTGTTGGTTATGGCGAGACCTCTAACCAGTCAGTAAACCCATATTCTACCCTCGGTGCTTTGAGTACACGTGCTTACAATTTCGGTAGCGACCCTAATGGTTATGCGATAGGTATGTACGTTTCTTCTCTTCCTAACTCAGAACTTGGCTGGGAATATTCCAAGACTTGGAACTATGGTATCGATTTCTCTCTCTTCGGTGGTCGTTTGAGCGGTACTGCAGAGTACTATGTTCAGAATACAGAAGACTTGCTGATGAGCGTTAACCTACCATCTACTTCCGGTGTAAACAGCTATATGGCAAACGTAGGCAAGACCCGCAACAAGGGTTTCGAGCTTTCTTTAAACGGAACTATTATCGACAACAAGAATGGATGGACATGGGATGCCGGTGTAAACTTCTATACCAATAAGAACGAATTGGTAGAATTGGCTTCAGGAGCAACACGTGACGAAAGTAACTGGTGGTTCGTTGGCAAACCAATCAACGTCATCTACGACTATGAGAAGATTGGTATCTGGCAGACCGACGAGGAAGACATCCGCAAGGTTGCAGAACCTGGTGGTAACGCTGGTATGATCAAGATTAAATACAATGGTGACTATAACGCAGATGGCACTCCTACCCGTCCATACGGTGAGGCTGACCGTCAGATCATGAAGGTAGATCCAGACTGGGAAGGTGGTTTCAATACCCGTGTAGCTTACAAGAACTGGGATCTCTCGGTAGTTGCTTCATACCGTCATGGTGGAACATTAATTAGCACCATTTATGGTTCACAGGGTTATCTGAATATGCTGACCGGTCGTCGTAACAACATTGACGTAAACTACTGGACAGAGGACAATCCTACAAATGATTATCCAAAGCCAGGTGGTATCGAGAGCAGTAACAACCCTAAGTATGGAAACTCACTGGGTTACTTCAGTGGTTCTTATCTCAAGATTCGTACCATCACATTGGGTTACAACTTCAATCAGTCATGGCTCAAGAAGTGTGGAATCAGTAAGGCTCGCGTTTATGCAACCGTACAGAATCCGTTTGTTCTCTTCTCTCCATACCATGATGAATCAGGCATGGACCCAGAGACCAACTCATACGGTAACGAGAATCAGGCTGTAACCTCATTCTACAAGTCAAACTTGCTCGTAGTAGGTTTCAACACTCCTTCTACCCGCAACTGGTTGCTCGGATTAAACATAACCTTCTAAAAATTGACAACAATGAAAATTCGCAGTTATATATTAGCAGCAGGACTTCTTGCATCTGGCCTTGCTTTTACAGGTTGCTCTAGTGTGCTCGAAGAAACCGACCGTCAGGGATATACCCCTGAATATTTTAAGACAGAAAAAGGTGTACAGGCAGGTATCACATCACTCTATGCCAACCTTCGCTATTATTGGGGCAATGGTTATTGGCTCATAGCTACAGAGGAAGGCACCGATGAGTATACCTACGGACATGGTGGTAACGGAAACGATTACCCTATCGATATGACAGAGCAGATTCTGAATCCAAGCAACTGTCGTGCAGACGTTTTGTGGAACGTAGCATTCTCTGACATCAATACAGCAAGTGGTGTGATTGAGAATGGTTCTGCTGCAGGCATTGCTGAAAGTCTTTTGTCAGAAGCTCGCTTCTTCCGTGCATTCGACTACTTCGAGTTGGTTCAGACCTTCGGTGGTGTTCCATTGAATTTAGGTGCCGGTGAGTTGAAGTTCAACATCAATGCCACCCGTACTTCTTACCGTAACACAGTACCAGAAGTTTATACCAAGGCGGTATTTCCTGACTTGAAGACAGCCATCGAACAGCTTCCTGACGCAGGTCGTGTCACAGGTGGTGTCACCAAGACCGCAGCTCGTCTAGTATTGGCAAAGGCTTACCTGACATACGGATGGTGGTTGCAGAATCCAAACAACATCCCAACCTATCCTACTTGTGACCGCACAGACCCAGATGGACATGATGCAGCATGGTACTTCCAGCAGGCATACAATATCGCAGTAGAAGCCATCAACAATCCTGCAGGATTTGGTTTGCAGAAATCATTCTATATGGTTAACGTAGGCACTAATGATCGTAACAACGAAATTTTGCTTTATGCAGACCATAATGAGTCAAACAACTACTATGACGGTGGCACAAACTTTGACTGGGCAAACGGTAATGCACCTGGCAACTTTGCACGTTGGATGTGCCGTTGGGACTATACCTTCCTGGAGACATCCAAGAATGCAACGACATGGGATGCATTCCGTTCTGTACAGCGTGAAGCTGTTCAGGGAAAGGACCGTCCTTGGAAGCAGATGGCTACTCCTATCGAGGTAATGACCAAGACCTTCGCTGAGAAGAAGATGGACTCTCGTTTCGACGGAACATTTGCTTATCAGTTCCGCAGCAACTGGGATAAATCGGGTGCTATTTCAGGCACAGCATATAATGCCAATAACCTGCCTGTAAATGCACAGGATTCTATCCTTACCTTCATCGATGACAGTGAAGCTGCAGGCATCGTTTATCCACAGGAAGGTGTAAAGAATGCAGCTGGTGATGGTACAAAGGGAGCTGGTTACAGCAATGTAGGCGCAGGTGTGCTCCCTGGTCGTGCCGACTGGGTGATTGCAGCAAGTGGTATCAGTCGCTATGCATGGTTGAACAACTGGAAGAATGGTATCTACCGTTCAGACAATGGCAACACATTGGGTAAGCCAAATGGTGACAGCCCACGTCCATACCCTGTATTGAAGTTCTCTGAACTCTACTTCATCGCTGCCGAGGCTGCAGTAAAGGGTGCAACAACAACTGGCAACTGGACCGCTCGCAATCTGATCAATGAGATTCGTGGTCGTGCAGGTGTCTGGACATACGACAACAACCGTCAGCGCGAGAAGGTGGCAGACTACAGTCAGCAGATGAAGGATGCTACACCTCAGAATATCACCATCGAGTATATTCTGGCAGAGCGTTCACGCGAGTTCTTCGGTGAAGGTTACCGTTGGTGGGATCTCGTCCGCACCCAAACATGGAAGCAGATTGCAGGAACCTATACCATCTGTGGTCTTACAGCAGGCGATCATACTCCTAAGACTTGGGAACGTGTGCTCATCACTCCAGAGAAGTATCTCCGCCCTATTCCACAGGGACAGATTGATGCTCTCCAAATGTCAGCAGAGGAAAAGGCTGCTTATCAGAACCCAAGCTATACAGAATAAGAGAAGCTATAATGATAAAATAACATATTTTCGACAAATATACTAAAATATAAAGAATAGATGTCGAAATACACTTAATTAACAAAAGAAGGGGATATATTGTTTCATATTCCCTTCTTTTGTTTTCTTATAGTACCTTTATTATAATATGAAACAAAAAGGAATACCTTCAATGTAGGTACCGACTGGGTAAAATGCGAATTCACCTTCACTCCTATCCCTGAGGATACCAACCGCATGATTGTGGAGAGCTACAAGGCAAATGTGCCAGAGGCTCAGCAGAGCGGTATCACCATCTGGAGTTTGTCAGACAACGAGGTTGAACACGAATACTGGCTCAAGGGTCAGGTGCCTAACCTCTTCGACAAGGACTACAAGCGCAAGTGGGCTTACAAGGGCTTCTGCGATGGTATCGCCGGCGAAGATCTCGGTCTGAAGTATGGTGGTGAAGAATACAAAGCTTTCTATGAGAAGAACAATGTTTCTTCTACCGTAGACAAGTAATTAAAGAGAAAATTCATGAAAATCTGTCGTAATCTCACTTTTTATCGAGATTACGACAGAATTCTCGATTTAAGCTCCTAAAAGTCCTTAGGAAAATGTGATGATTTAACAGAAAAGTCCTTAGGAAAATGTGATGAATATACTTAAAAGTCCTTAGGAAAATGTGATTTTCCTTGCGTAATTCACTGTTTATTAGCACCTTTGCCAAAACATATTTTTTAGCGTATGGAAAGACTACTTATATCCCAATTGTTAAAATGGAGAGACAGTCACGGAAGAAAGCCACTCATACAGGAAGGTGCAAGACAAGTTGGTTCGCACCAGTCTCTTGCCATACGAGAGAAATAACAGTTCAAAAACCACCAACATCCCCCTCTATATGCTCTTTGTTCTAGACAAAGAATTAAAGGCAGAAAGTTAGTATTTCAGCGAAAGCGGCAGTTTTTGACAAAACTGCCGCTTTCGCTTGTTTTTCATAAGCAAAAGTGTATAAAAACCGCATATTTATAACAAAATATCGAACAAAGTGCAACTTTTCTAGAAAAAAGTTTGGTGATTTCCTAAAAAATGCTTAATTTTGCAGCCGATTAAAAATATTATTAAAATTTAGTGAAGTTTGAGATACTTCCCTATATATAATTAAGGTATGGCAACATACCCACCCCCACCAGTTCGGGATAAGAGTTGGAGACAAGAAATGAGCCCCCACGCTCAATAAAAGTTGGGAGGATATGTAGTGAGAAAGAAATATAAAACATTATATATTTATTAATTAATTAAACGAGAGAGATTTATGGAAAAAAGACTCATGACGTTTATTGCCAGCCTCTTCCTTAGTTTAGGAATGGCGTTGGCGCAAACTCAAGTTTCCGGTAAAGTAACCTCTGCAGAGGATGGTGAACCAGTCATTGGTGCATCTATCAAAGTAGTGGGTACCAATACCGGTACAGTTACCGATGTTGATGGTAACTTCTCATTGAACGCTCCTGCTGGAGCCAAACTAGAGATTTCATATATTGGTATGAACTCTCAAACTGTTAAGGCTGCATCTAACATGAAAATTGTTATGAATCCAGACAACAAGTCACTTGATGAGGTTATCGTTGTAGCTTATGGTACTGCAAAGAAGAGTGCCTTTACTGGTTCTGCTGCAGTTATCAAGTCAGAAGAAATTGGTAAGATTGCTGACTCAAACCCAGTACAGGCCTTGACAGGTAAGGTATCTGGTGTCCAAATCAATTCTGCTACTGGCCAGCCAGGTGTTGCAGATTTCAAGATTCGTATTCGTGGTATCAGTTCTATTAACGCTGATAGCAAGCCTTTGATTATTGTTGATGGAGCTCCTTTCGATGGAGATATGAACTCTATCAACCCACAAGATATTGCATCTATGACAGTATTGAAGGATGCAGCTTCTGCAGCTCTTTACGGTGCACGTGGTGCCAATGGTGTTGTCATCATCACTACCAAGAATGGTAAGGAAGGTACAACCTCTATCACTGTTGATGCAAAGTGGGGTTCTAACTCTCGCGCTACTCGTGACTATGACTACGTTAGAGATCCAGCCAAATACTACGAAACATGGCATAAGGGACTCTATAACTATGCTATGTCTAAAGGCTTGGATGCAGATAAGGCATATGCTTGGGCAAATAAGAACCTGATTAACAATGAAAATGTTGGTTTAGGTTACAATGTCTATAATGTTCCAGCTGGCGAGAACTTGATTCTTCAGAACGGTTTGATTAATCCTAATGCTACACTTGGTAATGTTATTGAGTATAACGGTAACAAATATACTTTGTTGCCAGATGATTGGACTGATGCCACTTATAATAATGGTCTTCGTCAAGAGTATTCGGTTACAGCAACCGGTAACAATGAGAAGTCTAGTTTCTATGGCTCTGCCAACTATTTGAAGAATGAGGGTATTACAAAGGGTTCTGATTTCGCCCGCTTCAGTGGCCGTATTAAGGCTGATTATCAATTGCGTTCTTGGTTGAAGGTAGGTGGTAACTTTAGTTATAGCCACTATAAGACCAATTATTTGAGCACACAGGAAGATGGATCAGATGGTTCTTCTGGTAATGTCTTCGCTTTGACTACGGTTGCACCTATCTATCCTCTTTATATCCGTGATGAGAAAGGTAACATCATGTATAATTCTACTGCTGGCATCCAGTCTTATGATTATGGTGATGGAACTGTTAATGGTCTTATCCGCCCTTATATTCAGCAGGCAAACCCTCTCTGCTCTAATCAGTTGGACACCAACGAAAGTGAGGGCAATTCTGTAAATGCCATCGGTTTTGCAGAGGTTCGTTTCTTAAAGGATTTCAAGTTCACATCAACCAATAGTGTTAGCAGTGAAGAGACTCGTTCTACAATAACTACCAATCCTTGGTTTGGTCAGTATGCTTCTCAAAATGGTGCTATCACTGTGGAGCATGATCGTACCTGGTCTTACAACTATCAGCAGTTGCTCACTTGGCATCATCAGTTTGATCAGCATGAGGTAGATGCCATGTTAGGTCATGAGTATTATCGCAGAAGATACTATGTACTTTATGGCGATAAGACCAATATGTACACCTTCCCAAGCAATGATATGGCTAGTGCGGTAAATACTGGTTCTACCAATTCTTATCGTAACGACTATAATACAGAAGGATGGTTTGGCCGAGTTCAGTACAACTACGATCAGAAGTACTTTGCTTCTATGTCATACCGTCGTGATGCATCTTCTCGCTTCGCTCCAGAGAACCGTTGGGGTAACTTCTGGTCATTCGGTGGCGCATGGATGATTTCCAAGGAGAAGTTCTTTAATGTGTCTTGGATTGACGAGTTGAAGATCAAGGCTTCTTATGGTGAGCAGGGTAATGATAACATCCAGGACCAGTATGGTATGGATCAGTTCCTTTACGAGAACACCTTCGATATCAAGAGTTCCAATGGTACGCCAGCCTTGGTTCCAAAGACTATGGGTAACAGAAATATCACATGGGAGAAGGGTGGTAACTTCAACGCTGGTATCGACTTCAGTGTTTTGAAGGGACGTTTGACTGGTAGCGCAGAGTACTTCTACCGCAAGACCAGTGATATGTTGTTCTACTTCCCATTGCCTAACTCATACGGTTATACCGGTTATTATGATAACATCGGTGATATGCGCAATAGTGGTTTCGAGTTGAACTTGGATGGTACAATTGTTAAGACCAAGGATCTTTCTTGGGGATTGAACTTGAACTTGACAACTTACAAGAACAAGATTACACGTCTTCCAGAGGAGCGTAAGACTCAGGAGGTTGATGGCGTGAAGGGTTATGCTTCAGGTGCTCGTTTCTATGGTGAGGGTGAATCAATCTATACATGGTATATGCCTAAGTATGCAGGTGTTGATTCAAAGACAGGTGAGTCTTTGTTCTATGTTGACAAAAAGGATGAAAAGGGCAACATAACTCAGGCTACAACAACCAAGTATGGTGATGCGACTAAGCATCTTTGCGGCACTTCGCTTCCTAGTACTTATGGTGGTTTTGGTACTACCTTCAACTTCAAGGGATTTGATGTAGCAGCAAACTTCACCTATCAGTTGGGTGGTAAAGTATATGATATCAGTTATGCCAACTCTATGAGTTTTGACCGTGGTGCTGTGTTCCATAAGGATTTGTTGAATGCTTGGACTCCAGAGAACAAAAATTCCAACATTCCTAGAATTCAGTATGATGATACATATATGGGTGCACAATCAGATCGCTTCCTGACAAACGCATCTTATCTTGCGTTCCAGGATTTCACAGTGGGTTATACTTTGCCAACAGCATGGGTAAGAGCTGCAAGTTTGACAAAGGTACGTTTGTATGTACAGGGCAACAACTTGTACTTGTGGTCAAAGCGTAAGGGCTTGGATCCACGTCAGAGCCTCTCTGGTGCAATTTCTGCTTCATACTATGCACCTATCCGTACCATCTCTGGTGGTATCACCGTATCATTCTAAACTCATAAATAACAAAGATTATGAAATTATTGAATAAATATATATGTGGCTTAGGCTTTGGAGCGTTGATGCTGACAGCAACTAGCTGTGTTGAAGAAACAGAGCCAACAAAATTTGCCAACCAAAGTCAGGTAAATGCTTCTAGTGCTGCAACAGAAGCTCTTACATATGCAATGCCAATGTACTTTAACAATGTTGATGAGGATCTTCTTGATACCTATAATTGGCATGCTGCTTTTGGTTATGGTTCAATGGCTATCATTCGTGATATGCAGACCTGCGACCGTTCTATCGGTCCAAACTATAATGTTCACTTTCTTTGGGCTGCTGCAGATAAGAGTATGGATTATGACAATATCCGTATGAAATATATATGGTCCTATTATTATGGCTTCGTATTGACAGCTAATAAGGTACTTCAGGCTATTGATATCAAGAACTGTGACGATAACCAAAAGGGCTATTATGGTACAGCTCTTGCATTCCGTGCAATGCTTTATCTTGATTTGGTGCGTACTTACGAGTTCTTGCCTAATGACGCAATCAATGGCAAGAACGATAAGGGTAACGATGTTACTAATCTTACGGTGCCTATTGTTTCAGAAACTACTTCTGAAGATGATGCACGTAACAATCCTCGTGCTACACGTGAGGAGATGTTTAAGTTCATTCTCTCTGACCTTGATAAGGCTGAGGAATATATCAAGTTCTCTCCATTTAATGGTGACCAGACATTCCCACATCTCGACTGTGTATATGGATTGAAAGCTCGTCTTTATATGTGGGTCGAAGATTATGCTAATGCCGCAAAGTATGCTCGTCTGGCAATCGACGAAGCTGCCAATAATGGTGTTGATTTGATGACAAAGGAAGAGTGTTTGAATACAAAGACTGGTTTCAACGATATTAGTAATCTAATTTCCGCAACACTATAATTTAATATTTTTTATAAGCACCTGAGCAACAAA
>OHZZ01000305.1_pt1 | contig 19503 bp, 13 predicted proteins | sample 1580661 | NCBI WGS metagenome assembly OHZZ01 (sample SAMEA3882538, study PRJEB24775) | human gut metagenome | biome: human-associated habitat; feature: intestine environment; material: feces | place: Netherlands | collected 2009/2010
GCTCAAGCACCGCTCCGGCGGCTGCCGTACCTCGCTCGCCGTATCGGCACTTAGAATTATGCGGTATTGCCTTAACATTCTGAAAGCAGCAGAAAAGGTTGGCAACAAAAAAATCCAACCGCCCGGAAGCAGTTGGACATCTCTATAAAACGCACTTTGAAAATCGGTCATCGCCTTTGCCGGTTTTGTGCGATACAACAAAGAAAAAAAGCTGCGGCAACATCTTTGCCACAGCTTTTTGGTGGGAGCTAGTGGATTCGCAAGCCGCGGTCTAAAAAACAGTCCGCAGGACTGTTTTTTGCCGTCTGCGGACGGCCGACCTGTTCGAATCCTACCAGCTCCAGCACAAAAAAGGACCCGCAACCTAAGTTGCGGGTCCTTTTTGGTGGGAGCTGGTGGATTCGAACCACCGAAGCATTAAGCAGCAGATTTACAGTCTGTCCCCATTGGCCACTCGGGAAAGCTCCCATATTTTGTTTTGTGTCTGCCGTGTCACCCGGCGACGTATGTTATTATAGCAAAGGTGTTTCCAAATTGCAAGCCTTTTTTTGAATTTTTTTGAGATTTTTTCAAAAAAGTTTGTTTTGCTCGCAGCATCGTGCAAAAACCATACTTGACATCCTTTTGCGGTTAGCGTACATTTATATATAGTAGAATATATAAGCAACGGGAGGTTTTTACAATGGCGATTCGTGTTGGTATTCTGACTTCCGGCGGCGACTGCCCCGGCCTGAACGCTACCCTGCGCGGCGTAGCCAAAGCGTTGTACCACCGCATGGGCGATAAGGTCGAGATCGTCGGCATCATGAACGGCTACGACGGCCTGATCAACGGCAACTTCCGGGAGATGTCCCCGGACGAGTTCTCCGGCATTCTGACCGTGGGCGGCACCATTCTGGGCACCAAGCGCACCCCGTTCAAAAAAATGCGCGTGGTCGAGGAGGACAAGGTGGACAAGGTTGCCGCGATGAAGAAAAACTACCGCGCCGCCAAGCTGGACTGCCTGCTCTGCCTGGGCGGCAACGGCACCCACAAGACCGCGAACCTGCTCAGCCAGGAGGGCCTGAACATCATCGGTCTGCCCAAGACCATCGACAACGACATCTACGGCACCGACGTGACGTTCGGCTTCCACACTGCTGTGGACATCGCCACCGAGGTCATTGACCGCATCCACACCACCGCGGGCAGCCACAGCCGCGTCATGTGTATTGAGATCATGGGCAACAAAGCCGGCTGGCTGACGCTGTACTCCGGCATTGCGGGCGGCGCGGACATCATCCTGCTGCCAGAGCTGCCCTACGACATCAAGAAGGTCGCCGCCGCTGTCGAGAACCGCGCCAAGGCGGGCAAGAACTTCTCGATTTTGGCCGTGGCCGAGGGTGCCTTCTCCACCGAGGAGGCCAAGATGAAGCGCAAGGAGTGGACCGCCAAGCGCGCCGAGGCCGGTTACACCACCGCCACAGCCCGCATTGCGAAGCAGATCGAGGAGATGACCGGTGCCGAGACCCGCATCTGCGTGCCCGGCCACATGCAGCGCGGCGGCAGCCCCAGCGCCTATGACCGCGTGCTGGCCACCCAGTTCGGCTCCTACGCTGCCGGTCTCGTGGCGGACGAGCACTACGGCGTGACCGTCGCCATGGTCAACCGCCATGTGACCGCCAACCCGCTGGCCGACATTGCCGGCAAGACCCGCGGCGTGCCCGGCGACTGCGACATGCTGAACGTCGCCCGCGCCATGGGCATCAGCCTGGGCTGATTTTCCCTGCAAATCACAACCGCTCCCCTGCCATTTTCCGGCAAGGGAGCGGTTGTTTTTATTCCAATTATTCCAGATAAAAATCCCGCAGTGCCTTCAGCCTTGCGGCATCAAGGCCGAATTCATCGGCAAAGTACGCCTCGTAGCTCGGGTAGCGCCGCAAAATTTCGTCGATGGCTCCTGCGCCCATCGGCTCGCTGACGCCCTCGACGGGCAGCAGCAGATCGCGTTCGGCGGCGGGCTTATCCGCCAGGAAGCGCTCAATGATTTCGCGGCGGTAGACATTGGTCAGCATATAATCGGCCAGCGCGTCCGCGCGGGAGACGCCCAGCGCCAGCAGGATCAGCATGGCCCCGATACCTGTGCGGTCCTTGCCGCAGGAGCAGTGGAACAGCACCGGCACGCGGCGGCCCTCCAACAGGGCAAACAGCGCGTGGTAGGCCGGATTGCGGAACGGCATCTCCCGGTACAGAGCGCTGAACCACTCAAAATCGTGCACCGGGCGGCCCACACTGCGCTCAAAGGCTTCCTTTTCCTGCCGCAGGCGCTCGATGCCTTGACCGGAAAAGTCCATCTCGGTGCCATCGGCGTTGCGCATACCGCAGACGCGCTGGTAGTGCGCCCCCGGGACCGCCGGATCGGGGTGCGCAGCGCTCTCCCCTGCACTGCGCAGGTCCAATATTTCCCGCAGGCCCAGCGACGCCAGCCGTGCGTGGTCGGCCTCGCTTTTCAGCAGATCAAGGTTGCCGCCGCGGTAGAGCAGACCGTATTTTACCTGCCGCCCATCCGCCGCGCGGTAGCCGCCCAGCTCACGAAAGTTATTTGCGCCCTCAAATTTTATCTCAGCACCCGGGGAAAACACGACCTGCATGGAACGTCTCCTTTTGTGTTTTTTGTCATTATACCATGGTTCCAAACAGACGGCAAGGCCGCCCCCATCGCACGGGAGCGGCCTTGTACCGTTTTCTTATTTATTCCTCAACGTACTCCTTCTTGAGCAGGCTCAGGATCACAGCGCCGACGACGCTGCCGACGATCAGGGCAACTACGTAGAGCAGTGCGTGGTCAACCACCGGGAATACGAAGATACCGCCGTGGGGTGCGCGCAGGGCGCAGCCGAACACCATGGAGAGCGAACCGGCCAGCGCGGAGCCGATGATGCAGCTGGGCAGGACGCGCAGCGGGTCAGCGGCAGCATACGGGATCGCGCCCTCGGTGACAAAGCAGAGGCCCATAACGTAGTTCACGATGCCGTTGCGGCGCTCGTCGGGGCTCCACTTTTTGGGGCAAAAGGTCGTAGACAGGGCAATCGCAATCGGGGGCACCATGCCGCCGACCATGACCGCGGCCATAACCCCGTAGTTGCCGGAGGCCAGCGCCGCCGTGCCAAAGACGTAGGCCGCCTTGTTGAAGGGGCCGCCCATATCAATGCTCATCATGCCGGCAACGATTGCGCCCAGCAGGACCTTGGACGTGCCGCCCATGGCGTTCAGCCAGTCGGTCATTGCCGTGTTGATGATGCCCATAACCGGGTTGATGCCGCACATGACCGCACCAATAATGAGGATGCCGCCCAGCGGATAGATCAGCATCGGGCGGATGCCGTTGAGGCTGGCAGGCAGCTTCTCGGTGATCTTCTTGAGGAACTGCACGATGTAGCCCGCGGCAAAGCCCGCCAGCAGCGCCGCCAGGAAGCCGCCTGAGATGCCGGTGGTCTCACCGTGGGCAAGGGCGGCAAAGTTCGTACCGTTCATGGCCAGCACGCCGCCCGCAAAGCCGACGGCCAGACCCGGACGGTCCGCAATAGACATGGCGATAAAGCCTGCGAGGATCGGCAGCATATAACCGAACGCCGCACTGCCGACGGTCTTGAAGAACGCCGCCACCGGCGTGTTCATGCCGAAGTTGGACGGGTCAATCGTGTAATCATCCAGCAGGAAGGCCAGCGCGATCATGATGCCGCCGCCCACGACGAAGGGCAGCATGTGCGATACACCGTTCATCAGGTGCTTGTACAGGCTGTGGCCAAAGCTGTCGCTTGCGCCGCCCGCGGCCTGCCGGGTCTTGGCCCCGGCCTCGGCGTGGTAGATGGGAGTTTCACCGTGGGCAATTTTCTTGATCAGCTCCTCCGGCTTGTGGATGCCATCGTCCACGCGGGCAAACAGCACCGGCTTGCCGTCGAAGCGGGCGGTCTCGACGTTCTTGTCCGCCGCAATGATGATGCCGTCACAGGCGGCGATCTCCTCGGGGGTCAGCACATTCTTGGCTCCGTCGGAGCCGTTCGTCTCGACCTTGGTTGGCAGACCGAGCTTGTCGCCCATCTTGGTCAGGGCCTCAGCGGCCATGTAGGTGTGGGCAATGCCGTTGGGGCAGGCCGTGACGGCCAGCACACGGTAGCCGTTCCGGGGGATCTCCTGTTGGGTGAAGCTCTCCTCGCCAAATTGGGCATCCTCCTGGGCGTCGATGGCGTCGAGAAATTCGGCGGGCGTCTTGGCGGCGCGCAGCTTTTCGACGAAGTCGTCGTTCATCAGCATCTGCATCATACGGGCCAGCATGTCAATGTGCAGGCTGCCATTCTCCGGCGCGGCAATCGCAAACAGCAGGTCAGTTTTGCCGTCGTCATCGGCGTTGTACTGGACCGGGGTGCTCAGCCGCAGCGCCGCCAGGCTGGGGCGGGTCACGCAGGCTGTGCGGGCGTGGGGCACCGTGATGCCGTTGTCCACGTAGGTGGATGCCTCGGCCTCGCGGGCGTAGAGGGCCTTTTTGTAGGCGTCCTTATCAGTGATATTGCCGTGGGTCGCCTGCAGATCAACGAGCTTGTCAAGGATGGCGGCCTGATCCGGGGCAGCGACATCCAGCGCGATGGACTGCGCGGTGAACAGTTCCGTGATACGCATAGGACAGTTCTCCTTCTTCATTTAAGTACTATCTTTGCAGGGGCCTGGCATGCCCGGCCCGCTGCTTTACGGTAAATGGGTGCTGTTGGGAAGGCTGAGGGGCGGCTGCCGTTTTTTTGCAGGGGTCGATGCAGGCATCCTCCGTTACAGCGCCGCGTCACATCGTTGCCAGCAGTGCATCAATATCCGCCTTCGTCGCCAGACCCAGGCTGAACGCGGTGGCGCTGCCGCAGGCGGTGCCCAGGCGGAGGGCGGCCTCATAATCGCCGCCGCTCTGCTGGTAACCGGCCACAAAACCGGCCACCATGCTGTCGCCCGCGCCGACACTGTTGACGACCTTGCCCCTGGGGCAGCCGATGCGGTAGACCGTGCCGTGCTCATCCAGCAGCAGCGCACCGTCGCCCGCCATGCTGACCAGCACATTGCGCGCGCCCTTGTCCTGCATCATGTGAGCAGCAGCGGCAATTTCCTTATCATTCGTCAGTCTGACGCCCGTAATCTCGCTCAGCTCGTGGTTGTTCGGCTTGATGAGGAACGGCTTGTAGGGCAGCACGTTCACGAGCAAATCGCGCGTGGCATCGACCACGGCGCGGATACCGCGGCCCTCCAGCCGGGCCAGCAGCCGCTCATAGGTCGTCTGGGCCAGGCTGGCCGGAATACTGCCCGCCAGCACCAGAATGTCATCCTTTTGCAGGGCGTCGAGCTTTTTCTCCAGCGTCTGCATGGCGGCTTCCGGGATGTCGGGGCCCGCGCCGTTGAGCTCGGTCTCCTGCCCGGCCTTGATCTTGACGTTGATGCGGGTCATACCGTGGTCGAGGTGGACGAAATCGGTTTTCAGGCCCTGCGCAGCCAGGCCGCGCTCCAGCCAGGCGCCGGTCTCGCCCGCCACAAAGCCGAGGGCGACGCTCTCGCAACCGAGCTGGGCCAGCACGCCGGACACATTGATGCCCTTGCCGCCCAGCACGCAGTCCTCGCCCCTGGCGCGGTTGACGTCGCCCACCTGCAGCTCACGGTCCAGCCGCACAACGTAATCAATGGCCGGGTTGAATGTTACGGTGTAGATCATTGCTCTGTCTCCTTTACCAGTGTCAGCTGTCTGTATTTTGGGTCAGGGCAGCGGTTCGTCAGGATCGCGCCGCTGTAAATCTCCCCGATGACGGCCGGATAGACCCGGCCGAATTTGCTGTCATCCACCAGATACCAGGTCTCCCGCGCGCGGCGGACGGCAACGGCCTTGACGGCGGCCTCCTCCGGGTCGGGCGTTGTGAATCCGACGTTCAGCGCCACGCCGTTGGCCCCGATGAACGCCTTGGTGAAATTGAACTGCTGCAGCGCCGTGATGGCCGCTGCACCGATGATGGCCTCTGTCCGGGGGCGCAGCAGACCGCCCGGCACGCAGACGTGGCAGCTTTTTTGTGCCAGCAGCCGCGCATTGGCGATGCCGTTGGTGACGTAGTGGGCCTCCAGCGCGGGGCCGCTCAGCGCCCGGACCATGGCCAGCGTGGTTGTACCGGCGTCGATGTAGATGAAATCCTCCGCCCGGATCAGGTCTGCCGCAGCCTGCGCGATGCTGCGCTTCTGCCCGACGGCAAGCGCCTCCTTGGCGGCCATCGTCGGCTCATCGGCCAAAAACTGGCCGTCCGGCAGGGTCGCACCGCCGTGGACCTTATTCAAACGGCCCTGCCGCGCCAGCTCGGTCAGGTCGCGGCGGATCGTGGATTCACTGGCGTTAAGTGCCTCGCACAGCTCCTGCACGGTGGCGGTGCGTTTTTCCGCCAGCAGGTTCAGGATCAGGGCAAAGCGTTCCTCGGCTAACATAGGGGTTTGCTCCTTTCCCGGTCTTTGTTTGACCGATTTTGGTGTTTTGTGGATGTTTCTGATTGACTGTAGCTTTATTATAGCAGATTATCCGTCAAAATCAATCAGTTTCGGTCATTTTCACTCACCAAAAATGAAGGGTAGTTTTTGTGCAGGATGTACAAAACAAAAAAGGCTTCCCCCTCGGGGGAAGCTGTCACCGAAGGTGACTGATGAGGGGCGAGTTTGCGCAGCAACCCTTTTACGGGCAATCTCGGCAAGCTCGCCCCTCATCCGGCCTACGGCCACCTTCCCCCAAGGGGGAAGGCATGATACGTTTCAAATAAATTTCCCCGTCCTGCTCTCCGGGTTCCGCTTCACCTCGGCGGGGGTTCCGCAGGCGACGACACGTCCGCCCTCCTCACCGCCGCCGGGTCCCATGTCGATGAGATAGTCTGCGCTGCGGATGACGTCGAGGTCATGCTCAATGACGATGACCGTCGCGCCGTTTTCGATCAGGGTTCGGAACACGCCCAGCAGCGTGCGCACGTCCAGCGGGTGCAGGCCGATGGTCGGCTCGTCAAAGACAAACACTGTGTCATGCTGGGCCCTGCCCATCTCGCTGGCCAGCTTCAGCCGCTGTGCCTCGCCGCCGGACAGGCTCGGCGTTTCCTCGCCCAGCGTCAGGTAGCCAAGGCCCAGATCCTGCAGCACTTTTAAGCGCTGTGTCACCAATTTCAAGTCTGTACAGACGGTCAGCGCCGTGTTGATGTCCATGTCCATGAGCTGCGGCAGCGTGCAGGTCCCGCCGTGCCTGTTCTCGTGCCGCACGGCGTCGGCGTCGCGGCTGTAGCGGGAGCCGCGGCACCCGGTACAGGGAATTTCCACATCGGGCAAAAACTGCACGTCCAGACTGATGACGCCGGTGCCGTCACAGACCGGGCAGCGCAGCTTGCCTGTGTTGTAGGAGAAGTCGCCCGCCTTGTAGCCCAGCCGCCTGGCATCGGGCGTGCGGGCAAAGACCTTGCGCAGCTCATCGTGAACATTGGCGTAGGTCGCCACGGTGGAGCGCACGTTGATGCCAATTGGCGTTGCATCGATGAGCTTTACCTGCGCGATGCCGTCGGCCTCGACGGCCCTTACGTGGGGCGGCAGCGGCTTGCCCGCTGTCTGCGCCGCCAGCGCCGGGACAAGGCTTTCCAGAATCAGCGTCGTCTTGCCGGAGCCGGACACACCCGTGACAACGGTCAGCCGCCCCTTGGGAATGTCCACCTCCAGCGGCTTGACCGTATGGATGGCGTCCGTCGAAAGATGGATGCGCCCCTCGGCAAACAGCTCCGCCGCCGGGCGGTTCCGGGGCGCAGCACTCCCCTGCCCGCCCAGAAACGGGCCGATTTGGGACGCCGGGTTCCCGGCCAGGTCGGCCACCGTGCCCTCGGCAATGACGTGCCCGCCGCCCGCACCGGCCTCGGGGCCCATCTCGATGAGCCAGTCCGACTCCGCCAACACCTGTGTGTCGTGATCAACGAGCACCACCGAGTTGCCGTCGGCGATCAGGTCGTGCATGACGCCGTTCAGGCCGACGATGTTGGAGGGGTGCAGCCCGATGGACGGCTCGTCCAGCACGTACAAAACGCCCGTGGTGCGGTTGCGCACGGCGCGGGCCAGCTGCATCCGCTGGCGCTCACCGGTGGAAAGCGTTGACGACGCGCGGTCCAGCGTCAGGTAGCCGAGCCCCAGATCCAGCAGCCGACGTGCGGTCTCGCGGAACGAGGCGCAGATGCTCTCGGCCATGGGGCGCATCTCGGGCGGCAGGCTGGCGGGCACGCCGTCCACCCAGCCGCAGAGTGCTGTCAGCGTCATCCTGCACGCCTCATCCAGCCCGATGCCCCGCAGCCGCGGCGCACGGGCAGCCTCTGACAGGCGTGAGCCGCGGCAGTCCGGGCAGGTATCCACGCGCAGGAATTTTTCCACCCGCTTCATGCCCTTCTCGTCCTTGACCTTGGCCAGGGCGTTCTCCACCGTGTAGACCGCATTGTAATAGGTAAAGTCCAGTTCCCCGGCCTCGGGCGTGTTTTTTGCTTTGTAGAAGATATGCTTTTTCTCCGCCGGGCCGTTGAAAACGATGTCTCTTTCCCTGTCGGTCAGTTCACGGAACGGCACATTGGTGCGCACGCCCATGGCGCGGCAGACGTCGGTCATGAGCGACCACATCAGGCTGTTCCACGGCGCGACGGCCCCGTCGTCAATGCTGATGCTCTCGTCAGGCACAAGCGTGGCACGATCCACGGTGCGGACCAGGCCCGTTCCGTCGCAGGTGCGGCAGGCGCCCTGGCTGTTGAAGGCCAGCTCCTCCGCCGACGGCGCACGCACAAGTGCGCCGCATTCCGGGCAATAAATCGGCTGCTCGGCGGCGACGTTCAGCGTTGGCGGCACGTAATGGCCGTTGGGGCAGCGGTGGCTGGCCAGGCGGGAGAACATGAGCCGCAGACTGTTCAGCAGCTCGGTACCCGTGCCGAAGGTGCTGCGGATGCCCGGCACACCGGGCCGCTGGTGCAGCGCCAGCGCGGCGGGGACGTAAAGCACCTCATCCACCTGTGCCTTTGCGGCCTGGGTCATGCGGCGGCGGGTGTAGGTGGACAGCGCGTCAAGGTAGCGGCGCGAGCCTTCGGCATACAGCACGCCGAGTGCCAGCGACGATTTGCCCGACCCGGACACGCCCGCAATGCCAACGATTTTGTTTAAGGGGACATCGACGTCGATGTTTTTCAGGTTGTGTACCCGCGCACCGCGGATTTTTATTGCGTCAATCATAGTACCTCACACAAACAGCTCGATCACAAACACCAGCACACAGCAAATGACCGGCACAGGGAAAAGTCCTGCATCCTCGCGCAGAACACCTTGCGGCAGCCCTATAGCTTCCCTGTACTTCATTATAGCGCAGGCACAGGGCAAAAGAAAGAGCAGGCCGCAAAAATGTTGCCGTGCCGCTGCAATCTTGACGCCCGCTCCCTCGTACTTTACAATGAATACGAAAGGGGTTTTTACCATGTCCCGTGATTCCATCAAGATGGTTGCCATGCTCACCATGCTTATCAACCACATCGCGAACGTCTTTCTGCCCGCCGGGCAGCCGCTGACAAATCTGTGCCTCTGCATCGGCTACTTTACCGCCGTGACGATGTGCTTTTTTCTCGTCGAAGGCTACGGCTGCACCCGCTCCAAACGCCGCTATGCCGGGCGGCTGCTGGGGTTTGCCGTGCTGGCGCAGCTGCCGTATCAGCTGGCCTTTCCGGCAAACGGCATCGCCGGGTTTGTGCAGTTCAACATGCTGTTCACGCTGCTGCTCTGCTTTCTGGTGCTGCTGGTGCAGGAGAAGGTTCAGGACCGCGTGCTGCGCGGCGTCTGCATCGTGCTGCTGATCTGCGCATCGCTGTTCTGTGACTGGGCGCTGCTGGCCCCGGTGTTCACGCTGCTGTTTGCCTGGGCCGGGGGGAACCGAACGCGGCAGAAAGCCGCGTTCGGCGCGGCGGCGCTGCTCTACGGCGGCATGGCCGGGCTGGGCAGCGGGCAGGTGTGGGAGGCCGTCGGCTGCGCTGTGCCGATCCTTGTCTCCGCATTTGTGATCCTGTACCTGTACAATGGCCGGCGCGCCGCCCGCGGGCGCACGTTTTACAAGTGGTTCTTCTATGCCTTCTACCCCGCGCACCTGCTGGTGCTGGGGCTGCTCCGCCTGGCTGTATGATTTTTGCCGCGCCGGGACTTGACGCCCGCACCGCTTGTGTATTATAATGGATAAGTTATAAGAACGAGGTGTTGCGCAGTTGGTAGCGCGCGTGGTTTGGGACCACGAGGCCGCAGGTTCGAGTCCTGTCACCTCGACCATCGGAATGCGCCGCAGATTCATTGAAATCTGCGGCGCTTCTGTTATTCGGTATACCTGTAGGAATGTTCTTCGGTTTTCTCTGCCAAAAGGCGATGCCGCGGTTCATTTTTCTGTTGTCTTTTCCCCACAAAAAGGCTATAATAATCTCAAATTTTGCATAGCATAGGAGGGGTCGCCTTGGAACGGATCAAACGGCATCTGCGCAGCGCGGCGGGGTATCTGGCGGTGTGCGCCAAGTGGCTGGTGCTGGCGGCGCTGGTGGGCTGCGTGGTGGGCCCGTTGGGCGGCGCATTCGGGCTGGCGCTCAACTGGGCCAACGCCACCCGCGGCGCGCACCCGTGGCTGCTTTACCTGCTGCCCGTTGCCGGTCTTGTTATCATATTTTTGTATCACCGCTTTGACCCGGATGGCGGCGGCTCTACGAACCAAATCTTCGTATCCGTGCGGGAGCAAAAGCCGCTGACACTGCGCACCGCGCCGCTCATCTTTGTTTCCACCGTCGCCACGCATCTGTTCGGCGGGTCCAGCGGACGCGAGGGCGCGGCTCTGCTGCTGGGCGGCAGCGTATCCGGGCAGCTCGGCAGGGCGCTGCGCTTAGAAAACCGTGACTGCCGCTTAATGACGATGTGCGGCATGGCGGGCGCGTTCTCGGCCATCTTCGGCACGCCGCTGGCCGCAACGATCTTCACGCTGGAGGTCGTCGATGTCGGCTCCATGCAGTACGCGGCACTGCTCCCCTGTCTGGTGTCGGCGCTGCTGGGCGTTTTCATCAGCGGCAAAATGGGGCTGGCGCCCGAGGCGTTCGTCTTACAGGCCGAGGCTGCCCCCACGCCGGACAATCTCGTCCGCGTTATCATCCTGGGTGCGCTGCTGGCCGCGCTGAGCATCTTCTTCTGTGAGTTGCTCCACGTCACGCCGAAGCTGTACCGGAAATTCTTCCCGAACACCTATCTGCGCGTCGCCGCGGGCGGCGTGCTCATTATCGCCTTGACAAAGCTGCTGGGCACCACCGACTACAACGGCGCGGGCGCGGCAGTCATCGAGGCCGCCATCGACGGCGAGGCCGTTCCCTACGCCTTCCTTTTAAAGATGCTGTTCACCGCGCTGACCCTGGGCGCAGGCTTCAAGGGCGGCGAGATCGTGCCGATCTTCTTCACCGGCGCGACGTTCGGCTGTGTGGCCGCGCCGCTGCTGGGTCTGCCGCCGCAGCTGGGCGCGGCGCTGGGCATGGTTGCGCTGTTCTGCGGCTGCACCAACAGCCCGCTGGCGTCCATCTGCCTTGCCATCGAGGTATTCGGCGGGCAGTGCGTCTCGCTGTTTGCGCTGGCATGCGCGGTTTCCTACATGCTGTCGAGCTATTTCAGCCTTTACCGCGAGCAGCACTTCCTGCATTCCAAGCTGCGCATCGTCGGCGTGCAGCGGGTACACGGCCACTGGTCCGAGACGGACGCCGCACACCTGACCACAAACGGTGACGGCGAAAATTAGAAAATCAGAAAATTGGTTGCAGGAACGCTGTTTTCATGCTATAATAAACTGTTACGGAGGAAATGGCGCACTATGAATACACTTACCTTGGAAAAGCACTGCTGGGCCGAGATCGATTTGACGGCCCTGCGTGAAAATTATGAATATATCCGCCGCACCGTAGGCGGGCCGGTCTGCGCCGTCGTCAAGGCGGACGCCTACGGCCACGGCGATAACGTCATCGCCCGCGTTCTGCAGGAGGCCGGTGCTGCGGGCTTCGCGGTCAGCTCCCTTGGCGAGGGGCGGCACCTGCGCCGCGGCGGCATCACAACGCCCATCCTGATTCTGGGCTACGCCGACCCCACCTATGCGGCTGTGCTGGCTGCCAACGACCTGATCACCACCTGCTATTCCACCGAATACGCACAGGCGCTCTCCGCTGCCGCCGTCAAGACGGGCGTCAAGGTTAAGGTCCACCTGAAGATCGACACCGGCATGGGCCGCATCGGCTTTGCGGTGCGTTCCGGCTTTGCGGAGACGATCCGCGAGCTGGAGGCTCTCTACGCCCTGCCCGGGCTGGACATCTGCGGCGTCTTTCAGCACTTTGCGGTGGCGGACAGCGTCGAGCCCGACGACGAGCGCTACACCGACGAGCAGCACGCGCTGTTCGCGCAGGTCGTGGAGCGGCTGCGTGCGGACGGCTGCCCTGTCGGCACGGTACACTGCGCCAACTCTGCCGCACAGCTGCGCCACCCAGAGTGGCGGCACGACATGACCCGCGCGGGTATCATCCTGTACGGGCTTGACCCCAGCAACGAGGTACGCTTCCCCGCCCTGCAGCCCGTCATGTCGCTGAAATCCGTCGTGACCTTTGTCAAGGAACTGCAGCCCGGCCAGAGCGTCAGCTACGGGCGCACCTTTACCGCCGATAGGCCGATGCGCGTCGCCACAGTCTGTGTGGGCTACGCTGACGGCTACCCGCGGATGCTGTCCGGCGGGCCGGACCGGGGCGTCATGGCCATCCGCGGCCAGCAGGCCCCCGTGGTCGGGCGCGTCTGCATGGACCAGACAATGGTCGATGTGACGGACATTCCCGGCGTAAAGATGGGCGACGAGGTCACGGTCTTTGGCCCGGACGGCGGCGACACGGCTGACACGATTGCCACCAAGACACAGACCATCAACTACGAGGTCGTGTGCGGCCTTGCCCGCCGCGTGCCCCGCGTATATAAGGAAAACGGCAAGATCTGCGAGATCTGGAACAATTTGGAGGAAACCTGATGGCCCGCAAGAACATCCGCAACTTTTGCATTATTGCCCACATCGACCACGGCAAGTCCACTCTGTCGGACCGTATGCTGGAGCTGACCGACAGCGTCGACAAGCGCACCATGACCGACCAGGTGCTGGACGACATGGACATCGAGAAGGAGCGCGGCATCACCATCAAGGCCCGCGCCGTCACGATGCGTTACAAGGCCGACGACGGCGAGACCTATGAGTTCAACCTCATCGACACCCCGGGCCATGTGGACTTCCAGTACGAGGTCAGCCGCAGTCTGGCCGCCTGCGAGGGCGCAGTCCTCGTCGTCGACGCCAGCCAGGGCGTTGAGGCGCAGACGCTGGCGAACTGCTATCTGGCGCTGGACCATAATCTGGAGGTCGTACCGATTTTGAACAAGATCGACCTGCCCAGTGCCGACCCTGACGCCGTGGCGAAGGAGGTCGAGGACGTCATCGGCCTGCCCTGCATGGAGGCACCACGCGTCTCGGCCAAGCTGGGCATCGGCGTCAAGGAGGTGCTGGAAAGCGTTGCGCGGGATATCCCCGCCCCCACCGGCGACCCCGACGCACCGCTGAAGGCGCTGATCTTCGACTCCATCTACGACAGCTACAAGGGCGTCATCGTCTACGTCCGCATCTTTGAGGGCACGGTCAAGCCCGGCGATACCATCCGCCTGATGAGCACCGGCGCGGAGTTCCAGCTGGTGGAGGTCGGCCACATGGGCGCAACGAGCCTGACCCCCTGTGACAAGCTCGAGGCCGGCGAGGTCGGCTATCTGACGGCCAGCATCAAGACCGTGCGCGACACCCGCGTCGGCGATACCGTCACGCTGGCCGCCAACCCCACACCGGAGCCGATGCCCGGCTTCCGCACGGTCACGCCGATGGTGTTCTGCGGCATCTACCCCGCCGACGGCGCGGACTATCCCGACCTGAAGGACGCGCTGGAGAAATTGCAGCTCAACGACGCGAGCCTGACCTTTGAGCCGGAGACGAGTGCCGCGCTGGGCTTCGGCTTCCGCTGCGGCTTTCTGGGCCTACTCCACATGGAGATCATCACCGAGCGTCTTGAGCGCGAGTTTGACCTTGACCTTATCACGACGACGCCGGGCGTCCAGTATCGCCTGACACTGACCGACGGCACGGTGGAGGTCATCGACAACCCCTCCGCCTACCCCGACCCGACCCGCATCGTCAAGCAGGAGGAGCCGTTCGTCAACGCGCACATCTACACGCCGAACGATTACGTCGGCCCGCTGATGGACCTGTGCCAGACGAAGCGCGGCGTGCTGGTCGATATGAAGTATATGGACGAAACGCGCGTTGACCTGCATTACCTGATCCCGCTGGGCGAGATCGTCTACGACTTCTTTGATGCCATCAAGTCCCGCAGCCGCGGCTATGCCAGCTACGACTACGAGTGGGAGGGCTGGCACGAGAGCAAGCTCGTCCGTCTGGACTTTTTGCTCAACGGCGAGGTCGTCGATGCCCTGTCGATGATCGTCTTTGCAGACAACGCCTACGCGAAGGGCCGCCGCATCTGCGAAAAGCTGAAGGAGAACATCCCCCGCGCGCTGTTTGAGATCCCGGTGCAGGCGGCTGTGGGCGGCAAGGTCATTGCCCGCGAGACGGTCAAGGCCATGCGCAAGGACGTGTTGGCCAAGTGCTACGGCGGTGACATCACCCGTAAGAAGAAGCTGCTGGAAAAGCAGAAGGAAGGCAAAAAGAAGATGCGCCAGCTGGGCAGCGTTTCCCTGCCCAGCGAGGCTTTTACTGCTGTGCTCAAGCTGGACAGCGACGACGATTGAGCCCCCGCTTTTTCCTTATAAAATACAGCGCCTCTGTGCACGGGACCCATCCGGTGCACAGGGGCGCTTTTGTTGTTTCGTCTTTTCAGCGGCGGTTGTTCCAGCTGGAAAGAACAATCACTGCCGCGCACAGCCGGGCTTTGAGCAGCGCCAGTTTGATGCGGTCGTTGCGGCTGCGGGCGTCCTGCAGGGGCATGTCCCGCACAGCGGCTCGCACCGCCGGGATGCGCAACGCCTGCCGCAGCCATGCGGTGCGCTGCCGGAAGCTCAGCGGCCCCAGACAGACGTTCTTGATGCCCAGCTGCAGGTCCAGCACCCGGCTGTGGTTTACGGCCCGGCGGCAGGCGGGGTCGTCGTTCAAACCCCAGTCCCTTGCCACGGCTTCCACCGCATCCGAGAGGTAAAAGTTATCCGTCAGGCGCTCCGGGTGGTAGCTCTGGGAGGCCGACCCCGAGGCACGCAGCTTATAGCGGTAGAGCTTTTCCGGGATGCCCACCACACAGTGCAGGTGCTGCCGGTAAAAGGACACGAAAAACAGGGCGTCCTCCGCGATCTTATGATCGGTAAAGCGACAGTTTCCCTCTTCGATGCAGCGGCGGCGGAACAGCTGCCGCGTGACCAGCGACATGGCCGACAGCTGCGGGAACAATTGCGGGCAGGGGTCGCCCCGGTATACCCCTTCCAGAACCGGGGCAATGTCGGTGCAGCCGGTACGGGTGCCGTCGGCCGCGTAGTGCTCCTCATAGCCGCCGAACATAATCAGGTCCGCATCCGTCTGCTTTGCCGTGCGGCACAGCACCTCCACCATCTGGGGCTCCAGTGCGTCATCACTGTCCAGAAACTGCACATAGGTGCCGCGGGCTGCAGCCAACCCGGCATTGCGGGCCGCGCCGACCCCGGCGTTCTTCTGGTGGATCACCCGGAAGCGGGCATCCTGCCGGGCAGCCGCATCACACAGCGCCCCGCAGCCGTCCGGGGAGCCGTCGTCCACCAGAATGGCTTCCCAGTCCGGGCAGGTTTGGGCCCGCAGAGAGTCCAGTGCCGCCGGGAGATATTGCTCTACGTTATAAACCGGAACAATAATACTGATCTCAGGCATGGGCCGCGCTCCTTTTGGCGATCAGGCTGGTGTACAGCTGCTGCAGGCGCAGGGTCTCCTGCCGGATGTCGTACCCGGCAGCCCGCACCTGTGCCGCCGCCTGCGCACGGTCGGGCAGATTGCGGTCCGCATCCTTCAGCACTGCGGCCCATGCTTCGTCCGGCTGTTCCAGCGAAATGCGGCAGCTGTCCGGCCGCACCTTTTTCAGGGCCGCAAAGATGTCCAGCAGGCGGGTGTGGTTCTTCTGCGCCATCAGGCGGGCCACACAGCCCACCACCAGCTTATCGTTCAGGCCATATTCTGCCCGCAGCTTGGCCCGCACCTCCGGCCGGTAGCCAAAGCGGTCCAGGTCGATGGCGTTGCGCAGGGTCACGCCCCGGGCATCCCACGCGCTCTGTCCAAAGTAGTAGATGCCGGCCTCCCGCCCGCAGGCCCAGTAATCGGTGGCCGCGCCGGGAATGAACTGTTTGCAGAACCATTTGATCGGCAGCTTGGCGTCCTTGGGCAGACGGGTGTTGTGGGCGTGGGCGATGCGCACCGGCAGGCCCGCCTTTTTAGCGCCTTCCAGCGCAAAAAGCTGCATGGCCTCGTTGTGGGCGTGCAGCACCTTGATCTCCGGGTGCTGGGCCAGCAGCTGCTGCATAGAGCGCAGGTAGGCCGGGTAGCTCTGCGGGGCTACGCCCGGGCTCTGGAAGATGCGCCCGCCCAGTGCGCGGATCTCGTCATCAAAAAAGCCGGGCTTTTTCTTGTTGACCAGAAAATCGAACTGGAACCGCGTGCGGTCCAGATGCCGGTAATAGTTCATCAGCATCGACTCGATGCCGCCCCGGTCCATGTTGCTGACCGACTGCAGGATATGGATCATGAAGAACTTCCTTTCTCCCGGTACTGTGCCCGGATGCGCCGCTGCACCTCCTGCGCCGAGGGCGGCTGCCATGTCTGTTTTTGGGCGGCAGGGTCCTTCGTCGGCTTTGCAAAGCAGCAGACCGCCAGCGGGATCATGCGCAGACCCATGGTACACCAGAAATAAAAGGCCGTGTTGTCGGTGAGGTAGGTCATGGACAGCGGGTTGAGGATGGCGGTACGATCATACTTCTCCTGAAAATAGTTTCACTCGCTCTCCGACAGCACCACCAGATCATCCGCATACTTTGCGGCCACCCGCTCGCCCAGCCTCAGGTAGGCGCTGGCAAAGCCGCCCCACTTGTCCACCTTCCAGTTCAGCCCGTGCACGGTGCACACCGTGTGCTTGCCGAACAGCTTGGCGATCACCAGCGGCACCGATGGGCCGATGGCGTGGTAGTGGATCACATCGTAGTCCCGCGTCAGGGCGTCAAAGGTGGCCAGGAACGAATAGACCATGGCATTCAGCGACGCCTTCTGAAAGGTAAAGATGCGGCGGGCCTGCACGCCCTCGGTCGTGTAAACATTGTGCCCCTTCTGCAGGCCGCGGTTGTACGCCGTGACCTCATAACCGCGCCGGACCAGGCTGGTTGCCAGCCCGCCGACCATGACTTCCACACCACCCGAACGGGACGGGAAGTCCTTGTGCCCGATCATTGCCACCTTCATACCAAAATCTCCCTTTCCGTGACAGCGTTTGCTGCCGTTCTGCCGGTCGTGGCTGGCCGGCTTCTGTGTGCAACTCAATTGTAACATAACCGCAACACCTGCGTAATGTTTCCGTGCATTGTTTTTGGCAAAAATCCCCGCAGAGCCTGCATTTTTCTCCATTGACCGGGCCGTACCTGCGCCAAATGTTTAACAAAGTTTAAGGCGTTCCGTGCCCCCAAATTGATTGACATACTTTTCACAGGTATGCTAAACTGTTTTTGTTGGTTCTGTGCAGATTTTTCCACAGAGCAGGGCCAAAAATCACGAAGAGACACAAGAAGAGAAAGAGAAGGAAACCACTATGAACAAGATCTCCCGCAAAGGCTTTCTGAAGATCGCCGCTGCCGCCGCCATGAGCGGTGTCACCGCCGGTGCTCTGGCTGCCTGCAATGCAGCCTCCGGCTCCACCTCCACCGCTGCTTCCGGCAGCGCTGCCGCTTCCGGTGCAACCGGCACCTACATCCCCGGCACCTATGAGGGCACTGCCGAGGGCATTTCCTCCACCGTCAAGGTCACCATGACCTTCTCCGACAGCGCCGTGACCGACGTGGTCGTGGACACCTCCGGCGAGACCGCTTCCTACGGCGCTGCCGCTGCCGATGAGCTGCGCGAGCAGCTGATGGCTGCCGGTTCTGCCGAGATCGACGGTGTTTCCGGCTCTACCGTCACCTCCAATGCCGTGATGAAGGCTGCCAAGAGCTGCTATGCACAGGCCAAGGGCGAGGCCGTTGTGTCCTCCGTTCAGCTGCCCACCGGCGACGAGAACGACTGGCTGGGCACCGAGCCCGACATCGACGAGGCTGCCATCACCGAGACGGTGGACACCGACATCCTCATCGTGGGCGCCGGCAACGGCGGCATGTTTGCCGCTGCCTATGCAGCCGCCAACGGCCTGAACTTCCGCATCATCGAGCAGAACGGCAACGTGCAGGACACCCGCCACTGGTACGGCGCCATCGACTCCGCCGCCGCCAAGGCTGCTGGTGAGGAGCCTTTCGACCGCGCCAAGCTGCTGAGCGAGATCTCCCGCTACGCTTCCGGCAAGTGCGACCAGCGTGTGGTCAAGACCTGGATCAACGAGTCTGCCGCTATGCACGACTTCATGCGGAGCATCCTGGAAGACAAGTACGGCTGGGTCTGCGATTTCACCTCCGGCAGCGAGGCTGCATGGCCTGCTGAGAATGCAGAGCACAACACCGACTACCTGTTCCCCGTAGAGGAGCACAACTACATGGCCAGCGAGAGCCAGTCCGGCACGCCCCGCAATGAACTGCTGCTGCAGTACATCCAGGAGCTGGGCTACGACGTGGACTTCAAGGTCAGCCTGGCCAAGCTGGAAAAGGACGATTCCGGCCGCATCACCGGCATCATCGCCCAGAACATGGATGACGACCACTTCATCCGCTACAACGCAGCCAAGGGCGTTCTGCTGGCCTGCGGCGGCTACGCCGGCAACCCGTACATGATGCAGCAGCTGGATCCTCTGGGCACCAGCGTCACCACCGCCTGCTCCTACTCCCCTGCCGACAAGGGCTACGGCATCCGTGCCGCTGTGTGGGCTGGTGCTAACCTGGACAAGGAAGCTGCTCCCATGCTGTTTGACCGCGGCATCGTGGCCCCCGGTGTGGACGCCGGCTATGTGGACAGCGACTCCGCCTTTGGCGGCAAGGCCTTCCCCGGCAAGATCCGCCAGTACAACCCCGGCACCCAGCCCTTCCTGAAGGTGAACCGCAACGGCGAGCGCTTTGCCAACGAGAGCAGCCCCTATAACGATATCGTCTACGCTGCTGCCCACCAGCCGGGCCGCGTCTACGCACAGATCTGCGATGCCAACATTCTGGAGGACGCAAAGCGTTTCCACACCATCGGCTGCTCTGCCCAGACCCGTA
>OHZZ01000335.1_pt1 | contig 17637 bp, 10 predicted proteins | sample 1580661 | NCBI WGS metagenome assembly OHZZ01 (sample SAMEA3882538, study PRJEB24775) | human gut metagenome | biome: human-associated habitat; feature: intestine environment; material: feces | place: Netherlands | collected 2009/2010
GCAAACCGTTTAAAAGAAATTGCAAAAGCCATGAACATCCGCGAAGAAATTTTCCTTATGCCGGACGAGACACCAATCGACCTGCTTCGAATTTTGATATGGTACGATTGGGAACATGAAGGTGTTTTGCAACTGGCAACGAGTAGAACGGCGAACACACCACCCGGAAAGACAGTCAGCCCGATAATTTATTCTGAACAACTTCCACTAAATAGATTGCTGCTTGATTGGGCTGACAAAAAGCATTCTCTTTCCGTAAGGAAAATAACGCGCGCCGACTATCTGGAATGGATGCTGCAATGGCCGCCACGATTGCCCTAAAAGAGCAAACAAAAAATCGGATGAATTTTGAGACAGGGTATCTTTTTTGTCACGTCGAGACAAAATCCTCGAACGTTTGTTCGGGGATTTTTTTGTTTTAGTGATTTGTCTGGGATAACAAGCATCGTCCCCTGCACCGTAGGGGCGGATTCCATATCCGCCCGCGGAGCCTTGCCATTACTGCAAACGTCCCGGGTCGATGACAAGCATTGACCCCTGCGGCGCTGTAGACTTGTTGCCCTATGCAACTGCGAAATGTACGCGGTACAAATACACCTATCCCACGCACAAAAACATTTTTTGCAATTTTTTTCCCGCGTTGCACCGACCAGAATCAACTGTTTTTGATGGTACTACAGCTGTACTTCTCTTGCAATCTGCACGGGATGCGCTATAATGTGGATTGTCACGCGGGCCGCCTGTGCGGGCGGCAGCAAACGGCGCGCACCCCCTGCAAAACGTGCCCGACTATTATAATAAGGAAGAGGAGCTTCACATGAATCAATTCACCAAGGCGGTCAAGTCGCTGGCCGCCAAGTACAACGAGACCAGCTTGATCCTGCGTATTGCCATCGGTCTGCTCATCGGCGCGGCGCTGGCACTGATCTGCCCCGGTGCCGTATGGCTGGAAGAATTCGGCAGCCTGTTTGTCGGCGCGTTGAAGGGCATTGCCCCGGTGCTGGTTTTCGTCATCGTTGCCAGCGCACTGGCACAGGGTTCATCCAAGCTGGACCGCCGCTTCGGCACCGTTGTCTGGCTGTATATGCTGACGACCTTTGTGGCCGCGGCGCTGAGCGTGTTGACCAGCAAGCTGTTCCCGCAGACGCTGGTTCTGGCCGAGGCCGCCACGGCGGACGTTGTGCCGCAGGGGCTGGGTGACGTCATGCACACGCTGCTGGCCAACATTGTTTCCAACCCGGTGGCGTCGATCATGAACGGCAACTACATCGGCATCCTGATGTGGGCCTGTCTGTTCGGCCTGGCGATGAAGCGCCTGGGAAGTGACACGACTAAGAACTTTATGGTCAACACTGCGGACGCGGTCTCCACCATCGTGCGCTGGATCATCAACCTGGCACCGTTCGGCATTATGGGACTGGTTTTTGCCAATGTGTCGGACAACGGCCTGTCTATCTTCACTCAGTATGGCCGCCTGCTGCTTTTGCTGGTCGGCACTATGCTGCTGATGGCGCTGGTCATCAATCCGCTGATCATCTTCATCTATCTGCACCGCAACCCGTACCCGCTGGTGCTTCGCTGTCTGCGTGAGAGCGGCCTGACCGCCTTTTTTACCCGCAGTTCCGCGGCCAACATCCCGGTCAATATGTCTCTGTGTGAGAAGCTCGGCCTGGATAAGGACATCTACTCCGTCTCTATTCCGCTTGGTGCGACTATCAACATGGACGGCGCGGCCATCACCATCACGATTATGACGCTGGCTGCGGCCAACACGCTGGGCATGGAGGTCTCTTTGCCCGCCGCCATCCTGCTGTCCATCATGTCGGCACTGGGCGCGTGCGGTGCCTCCGGCGTTGCGGGCGGTTCGCTGCTGCTGATCCCTATGGCCTGCTCGCTGTTCGGCATCTCCAATGACATTGCAATGCAGGTCGTTGGTGTCGGCTTTATCATTGGTGTCATCCAGGATTCGGTCGAGACGGCGCTGAACTCCGCTGGCGACGTTGAGTTTGCCGCTACCGCCGAGTATCACCAATGGCTGAAGGAGGGCAAGCCCCTGCCGGATTTCATGGCGTAAAGCGGATGTAAAATCGTACAGCCCCGGTTCCAGTGCAGGACCGGGGCTGTTGCTGTATCTATAGCGGAAAAGCGCGAACCGCCAGCGCTGTGGAGGGCAATGTTCGCCAGCAATCCGGGACGTTTACAGTAATGGCAAGGCTCCGCGGGCGGATATGGAATCCGCCCCTACGGTGCGGGGAACGATGCTTGTCATCCCAAACAAATCACTAAAACAAAAAATCCCCGAACAAACGTTCGAGGATTTTGGTGCGGATGAAGGGATTTGAACCCACACTCTTTTAAGGGAACTAGAACCTGAATCTAGCGCGTCTGCCAGTTCCGCCACATCCGCATATTCTTTTCGCCGTGGGCCGTAGCCCTGACGACGTGTATTATTATAACGGCTGGCAGAAGAAATGTCAAGCGATTTTTTGAGAAAAATGCTGCTTTTTTCAACGAAAAATGCGGTCTTCCGCTTTTCGACGAAAGACCGCATTTTATGAAAAGATTACCAGAGGTTGACGACCTCGTTGTACAGGCCCTCGTAGCTCTTGGCGGAGTTGGACCAGCTGAAGTCGCACTCCATGGCGCGCTTGACCAGCACGGGCCAGCCGTCCTTCTGCCAATAGCCTTCCTTGGCGCGCCAGCAGGCCTCATACAGCTCATGGGCGTTGTAGTTGGCAAAGGTAAAGCCGTTGCCGTAGCCGTCGCCGGAGTCGTGGATAGAGTCCTTCAGGCCGCCGGTCTCGCGGATGACGGGGATCGTGCCGTAGCGGCAGGAGACCATCTGGGCCAGGCCGCAGGGCTCGGAGCGGGACGGCATCAGGAAGATGTCGGCACCGGCGTAGATCTGCTGTGCCAGCTTGGCGTTGAAGCCGATGTAGACACCGACGCGGCCCAGGTTGCGTGCGCACAGCTCGTTGAAGAAGTTCTCATACTGGGCCTCGCCGGAGCCGAGGATGACCAGCTCGATGCCCTGCTGCAGCAGACCCTCGGCGATGGCCTGAACCAGGTCAACGCCCTTGTGGCCAACCAGACGGGTGACCATGGCCATGACCGGGCTGCCATCCTTATGCAGGCCGAACTCGTCCTGCAGGGCCTCTTTGCAGACAGCCTTGCCCTCCTGGAAGGTCTCGGCGTCGTAGTTTTTGGCAATGTCAGGGTCGGTGGCAGGGTTAAAGACATCGACGTCAATACCGTTCAGAATGCCGCACAACTTATACTGCTTCTGGCGCAGCAAGCCATCCAGACCGTGGCTGAACCACGGGTCGAGGATCTCCTGCGCGTAGGTCGGGCTGACGGTGGTGACCTTGTCTGCGCACTCGATGGCGCCCTTCATGAAGTTGGCGCAGCCGTCATACTCCACAACATGGGCGTCACGTGCGCCGATGCCGCAGGTATCCTCGAGAATATCCAGACCATACTTGCCCTGGTAGGCAATGTTGTGGATCGTGAACACCGTCTTGATGCGGCTGAACTTATCCAGATGGCGGTAGTACAGGTTCAGGTAGACGGGCGTCAGTGCGGTCTGCCAGTCATTGCAGTTGATGATGTCCGGCTCAAAGTCGGTGTAGAACAGCATCTCCAGAATGGCGCGGGAGAAGAACGCGAAACGCTCGCCGTCGTCATAGAAGCCGTACAGGCCGCTGCGCTTGAAGTAATACTCGTTGTCGATGAAGTAAAAGACAACGCCGTCGCGCTCGGCCTTGAACAGGCCGCAGTACTGGCTGCGCCAGCCCACGGGCACGCTGAAGTTGGTGACATAGGTCAGCGTATCCTTGAATTTCAGGTCGCCGTACAGCGGCATAACGACGCGGGCGTCGATGCCGTCGCGGACCAGCGCCTTGGGCAGAGCGCCCGCAACATCGGCCAGACCGCCGGACTTGGCAAAGGGTGCAGCCTCGCTGGCTGCGTACAGGATTTTCATAAGCACCTCCGTGCGAGTTTCACAAAATGAGGGCGAGGGAAAGTCTGGCTCTCCCCCGCCCTCTCATCAAAGTCGTCTCCGGGGAGAGGGAGTTCGACCTCTATGAGCGTTATGTCTCCCCTGTGTCAGCGTTTTGCTGGCGGGGGTATTTTATACGCTGTGGCCCTTGGCGACGAACACCGGGAAGGTGTCAGTGCCGGTCAGCTTCTTGTCCTCGGTGATGTGGACGTTCTTGTCGGTGACGACGTACTCCACATTGCAGTTCGGCTCAACAACGGTATCCTGCATCAGGACGCAGTTCTTGACAACAGCGCCCTTCTTGATCTTGCAGCCGCGGAACAGCACGCTGTTCTCAACGGAGCCCTCGATGACGCAGCCGTCAGCCAGCAGACTGTTCTTGACTGAGCTGCCCTCCAGGTAGCGGGTCGGGTTATCGTCACGAATCTTCGTGTAGATGGGCGCGGGTCCGAACAGGGCGTCCATGCTGCCTTCCTGGAGCAGACGCATATTCTCGTCGAAGTAGCTCTTCATGTCGGAGACGCGGGCGACATAGCCGTCGAACCGGTAGGCATGGACGTTCAGCAGCTTGAGGTTGCGGGCCAGGATGTCGCGCTCGAAGTAGACGAGGCCGCGGACGGAGGCATCGTGGATCAGGTGGATCAGGCTCTCGCGCTCAATGACATAGATGTTCATGGCGAGGTTCTGCTCACCGATGCGGTAGTCGTTGGACAGAATCTCAACAACGCGGTCATTGTCATCCAGGCGGATGGTGTAGTTATCACTGCGGGCACCCTCGGGGATGGCGGCGCGGTTGTAAACCATCGTGACGTCAGCGCCGGACTTGACATGGGCATCGATCAGCTTATTGAAGTCGAAGTTCATGGCAATGTAGGAGTCAGACAGGATGACGTAGCGCTCCTTCTGCGCCTCGAGCCAGTTCAGGATGCTGTCCAGTGCGTCCACACGGCCGGAGTACAGCTTGACGCTGCGCTCGGCAAAGGGCGGGACGATATTCAGGCCGCCGCGCTTACGGGTCAGGTCCCACTCACGGCCTGCGCCCAGGTGGTCCATCAGAGAGTGGTAGTTTTTACGCACGATGACGGACACGTTGTCGATGCCGGCGTTGGCCATGCTGGACAGCGTGAAGTCGATCAGGCGGTAACGTCCGCCGAACGGGATGGAGGCCATGGAGCGCTCCGCCACCAGTTCGGGAACGAGGTTATCATACGTATTGGCGAAAATGACGCCGAGAGCATTCACATTGCTGTTTACCATTGTTCCTCACCATCCTTTACATCGCTGGAGACCATTGCCTTGGGGCCAACCACTGCGCCCTTGCCGATGACGACGCCGGAGCCGACGGTGGCGACATCGCCGGGCTCGGCAATGTTCAGGCCGCCCTCGGGCATAGCGCCGACGGTTGCGCCCTCCTCGATCGTGACGTTCTCGGCCACGATGCAGTGCTTGACGGACGCACCGGCCTTGATGACCGTGCCGCCCATAACGACGGCTGCTTCGACCGTAGCGCCCTTCTCAACGACTGCGCCGGGGAACAGGATGGAATTATTGACCGTACCGTTGACCTTGCAGCCCTCGGAGATCATCGAGTTGGAGATGGTGGCGTCGCTGCCGATCTGCTGGCAGGGACGGCCCGTGTTGCGGGAGTAGATCTTCCAGTTCTCATCGAACAGGTTGATGCCGGAATGCTTCGGGTCCAGGACCTCCATGTTGGCCTGCCACAGGCTGGAGATCGTGCCGACGTCCTTCCAGTAGCCGCTGAAGTGGTACGCATACATACGGCGGCCATCCTTCAGCAGGTTGGGAATGACGTTCTTGCCAAAGTCGTTCTCGGAGTTGGGGTCAGCCTCGTCCTCGCTCAGGTATTTCTTCAGGATGTCCCAGTTGAAGATGTAGATGCCCATGGAAGCCAGGTTGGACTTGGGCTCCTTCGGCTTTTCCTGGAAGGCGTTGATGCGGTCATCCTCATCGGTAACCATCAGGCCGAAGCGGGATGCCTCGCTCCATGGCACCTCCATGACGGCGACGGAGAACTCTGCGTTCTTCTCCTTATGGAAGCGCAGGAAGTCAGAGTAATCCTGCTTGCAGATCTGGTCGCCGGACAGGATGATGACATACTTGGGGTCATAGCGGTCAATGAAGGACAGGTTCTGATAGATGGCGTTGGCCGTGCCCTTGTACCAGTCAGAGCCGGAGGCCTGCTGGTACGGCGGCAGAACGTGAACACCGCCGTGCAGGCGGTCAAGGTCCCACGGCTGGCCGTTGCCGATGTACTCGTTCAGGACGAGGGGCTGATACTGGGTCAGGATGCCCACCGTGTCAATGTCAGAATTGACACAGTTGGACAGCGGGAAGTCGATGATACGATACTTTCCGCCAAACGGAACTGCCGGCTTGGCGAGCTTCTGGGTCAGCGCGTACAGACGCGAGCCCTGGCCGCCTGCCAGGATCATTGCGATCATTTCTTTAGCCATAAGATTTCTCCCCTTAAAATTTCGGCAGAATGCCGTTTTTAACATATATCCAAAGACGGCTTACACCGTCGTTTTGGCCTTGGGCGGACGTCCGCGGCGCTTGGGAGCCGCCTCGGTCCCGGCGTCTGCGGCAGGGGCCGCAGTCTTGGCAGTGGTTTTTGCCGTCTTTTTGGCGGCGGGCTTAGTGGGCTTTTCCGCTGCCTTGTCCGCCGCCTTGGCGGCGCGCGGCTTGCGGGCAGCGGGCACGCTCAGGTAGAGGGTGGACAGCGGCGGCAGCGTCAGCGAAATATGCTGGTCGAAGCCGTGCATCGGGCCCTTCTTCGCCTTGACCGTGCCGTTGGTCACGCCGGAGCCGCCGTACTTCTTATCGTCGGAGTTGAGGATCTCCTTGTAGCTGCCGGGGTTCGGCACGCCCATCTGGTACTCCTTGCGCAGCACCGGGTTGAAGTTGCATACGACAAGCACCATCTTGCCCGAAGCGTCGCGGCGCAGGAACGCGATGACGCTCTGCTTGCTGTCGTCGGGCACGATCCACTGGAAGCCCTCCCAGCTGTAATCGACCTGCCACAGGGCGGGCGTGTCACGGTAGAAGTGGTTCAGATCCCTGACGTAGCTTTGCAGCTCACGGTGCTTATCGTAGCCGAGCAGCATCCAGTCGAGCGGCTTCTTCTCGTCCCACTCGATAAACTGGCCGAAGTCCTGGCCCATAAAGAGCAGCTTTTTGCCGGGATGGGCCATCATGTAGCCAAAGAAGGTGCGCAGGTTCGAGAATTTTTCCTCATAATCGCCGGGCATCTTGTTCAGCAGGCTGCACTTGCCGTGGACGACCTCGTCGTGGCTGATGGGCAGCACGAAGTTCTCACTGAACGCATAGAAGAAGCTGAACGTGACCTTGCCGTGGTTGCCGGCGCGGAAGAGCGGGTCGGTTTTCATGTAGCTGAGCATGTCGTTCATCCAGCCCATGTTCCACTTGAAATTGAAGCCCAAGCCCCCGTCGGACGCGGGCTTTGTGACCAGCGGCCAGGCGGTGGATTCCTCGGCGATCATCATTTTATGCGGATAGCGGCCCAGAATAGCCGTGTTCAGCTTCTGCAGGAAGGCGATGGCCTCGAGATTTTCCTTGCCGCCGTTGACGTTCTGCTCCCACTCGCCGTCCTTGCGGTTGTAGTCGAGATAGAGCATACTGGCGACAGCATCGACGCGCAGACCGTCCACATGATAGCGGTCCACCCAGAACATGGCGCTGGAGATCAGGAAGCTCTCGACCTCCTTCATGCCGTAGTTAAAGACCATCGTGCCCCATTCCTTGTGCTCACCGCGGCGGGGGTTGGGGTCCTCATAGCAGGGGGCGCCGTCGAACATGTACAGGCCGTAGCCATCCTTCGGGAAGTGGGCCGGGACCCAGTCCAGAATGACGCCGATGCCCGCCTGATGCAGCTTGTCGACGAAGGCCATGAAGTCCTTCGGCGTGCCGTAGCGGCTTGTCGGGGCAAAATAGCCCGTGACCTGATAGCCCCAGCTGCCGTCGAAGGGATACTCGGTGATGGGCAGCAGCTCCACATGGGTGTAGCCCATTTCCTTTATGTACGGGATCAACTCGTCGGCCAGCTCGGCATAGTTGTAGGGCACGCCGTTTTCGGGGTCCTTCATCTTCCAGCTGCCGGCCTGCAGCTCGTAAATGGACATCGGGCTGTTGATGACATCCCGCTTTTCCTCGTCACTGACCCAGGCGGCATCCCCCCAGGTGTAGCCCTCAATATCATAGACCTTGCTGCCGTTGGACGGGCGGGTCTCGGTATGGAAGGCATACGGGTCAGCCTTATAGACCAGCTCATCCGCCGGGGTGGTGATGCAGTATTTGTAGACATCAAATTGTTTGATGCCGGGAACGAAGCGCTCCCAGATACCGTCCGTCACCTTTTCCATGGGGTGCTCGCCGGGCGTCCAGCTGTTGAAGTCACCCACAATGGAAACAGCCTTGGCGTGCGGTGCCCAGACACGGAACACCGCGCCGGCCTCGCCGTTTTCCTCGCACAGATGCGCACCGAAGTAGCGATAGGCCTCCTGATTGTTGCCCTGCTTGAACAGATAAATGGGCAGATCGGAGCTTTTGGGCGTTTCTTTGCGCTGTTTCAACGTAATCTCCCCTTTTGAGCGGTGCTGTAGTGGATACAGTACACCGACTCTATATAATCTCTGTCTCTATATTACCTGTTTCTTACGGGAAATGCAAGGTCTTTTGTGTAATATTCTGCTAAAATTTTCGTATGTTGCCTATTCGTTTTGTACAAGTTCGACATAAATCGGGCGTTTTTTCGGACAAACGTACAAAAAAAGTCCCCTGCAAGGTTCTTTTTACACTTTGCAGGGGATTTGTGCAATCCGGAAATTATTTTCAGGTCCCGTAGATGTAGTACGGGTTCTCGCCGCTGTAGACGCTGCGGCGGTTCCAGACCGTGTGGGTGGCCAGATATTCGGCCCAGGCATGGTAGCCCGCGGCATTGAAGTGGACGCCGTCCTTCGTGGCGTAGTCGTCGATCTGGCTGCCGTCGGCGGGGTTGGTCAGGACCTCGCGGATGTTGATATAGTAGCAGCCCTTGCGCAGCGCCATGTTGGCCAGCAGGTCGTTGACCGTGGCAATGCGGGTGTTGTCCAGACCGGGCTTGGAGGCGACCACATCCTCCTGTACGCCTGGGATGGACTGGATATAAATCGTCACGCCGGGGTTCAGCTGCTCACGCAGCATATCAATGAGGCGCTCGTAGTAAGCGATAAAGCTGTCCTCACTGCCCTGCACGACGAGGTTGTTCGTGCCGACAAGGATATAAAGATAATCCGGCTGGCTGGCGGCAATGGTCTCCATCGGGGTCTCGTTCGCACCGGTGACGGCGTTCTTGACGCTGACATTGTTGACAAAGGTCTGCACGCCCGCGCTGACGTAGGTGGCGTAGTGGGCATTGTGGTAGCCTGTATCGTAGATGCCAAGGCCCGACGCGATGCTGTCGCCCGCGAAGGTGACGGTGTTGAAATAGTCGTTCGTCACGGTGCCCAGCATCGGGACGGCCACCATGCGGTGATCGGTGTTGCGGTACTCGGTGTCGATCGTGGCCGCGACGGCCTCGGACTTGTCCCACGCGGCGGTATCGACGCCCGGCAGGATGCGCTGCGGCTCGGCAATGTCTGCCGGGGCTGCCGAGGGGGCCTCGGTGGGCGCAGCGGCGGATGCGGCCTGCTCCGGCGTAGCGGATTCCGCTGGGGAAGTCTGAGCCGGGGCACTCTGCCGGGTGGACCAGAAGTAGCCCACGCCGATGCAGAGCACCGCCAAAACAACGATGAGGATCAGGAACAGTCTGCGCTTGCGGCGCCTGCCTGCGACCTCATTGCGGTAGGTATAAAAATCAGCCATAAAAGCTCCTATTCTTTACGCAATCAAGCATGTATAGCTATTATACGCCGGAACCGCACCGGGTACAAGTGGCCACAGCAAATTTTACAGACCGAAAAAGGGACGTTTGCAAAAATTAGCTTGACGCTTTTCTCCTGTACCCCTATAATAAGAGTAAGAATAGACGTGACCAATCATCACAGAACGGAGGTCCTGCCCCATGGCATGGATGATCGTATCCGACAGCTCCTGCGAGATCCGCGAGCTGGAAAACCCGGCACCGGGCGTGCAGTTTGCCCTTGTACCGTTTAAAATCCGCGTTGGTGAACGCGAGTATGTTGACCTTGCCACGCTGAACACCCAGCAGATGCTGCAGGCCATGACCGACTACAACGGTGCCAGCACCACCGCCTGCCCCAGCCCCGAGGAATGGGCCGAATATTTTTTGCAGGCGGACAACGTGTTTGCCTTCACCATCAGCAGCAACCTGTCCGGCAGCTACAATGCCGCCATGGCCGCGCGCGAGATGGTGCTGGAGGAGCACCCCGAAAAGAAAATTTTTGTGCTGGACACGCTGAGCTGCTCCGGTGCGCTGGCCGGTGCCGCCGAGCTGGCCAACAAGCTGATCGGCGAGGATCAGACATTTGACGACATCTGCTTTGCGCTGAAAAAGTTTGCCGATAGCACCCACATCCTGTTTGCACTGGCGAGCTTTGACAATCTGGCCAAGAACGGCCGTGTCAACAGGGTAGTCGGTTTTATCGCGGGCCGCCTGAACATGCGCGTTCTGGGCCGTCGCACGCCGGACGGCAAGATTGACTTTTACTTCAAGACCCGCGGCGAGACCCGCGTGCTGGCAAAGATTCTGGAGCAGATGGACGAGGACAAATACGATGGTGTCCATCCGGTGCTCATCAGCGAGTGCGGCAATCAGAACGCCGCCCAGCTTTTGCATCACGGCATTGAGGCCAAGTGGCCCGGCGCTCCGGTGAAGATCGTGCCCTGCTCCGGCCTGTGCAGCTTCTACGCGCAGGATCAGGGCATCATTATCACGTATTGAGGCAAAAATATACCGCCGTGCATGGATTTGCACGGCGGTTTTTGTTTTGTTGGCTTCCCCCTTGGGGGAAGCTGTCAGCGGCCCTGACCGCTGACTGATGAGGGGCAGGTGTACGGCCATCATCCGTTGGCGGGATATAACATAGACCCGCCCCCTCATCCGGCCTCGGGCGGGGCCTCGGCCACCTTCCCCCGCCCGCGGGGGAAGGCATTCTTATTCCGGCAGCCGCTCCTTCACGAAATCCAGGAAGGCCTGGGCGGCGGGGGCGAGGTTCTCGCCGCAGGCGAGACCGATCTCCATCATCTGGTGGGGATTCATCGGGCGCTCCACGACGCCGGGATAGCCGTCCTGGTGGTTGATGGCATTGTTTACGCTGATGCCCAAGCCCGCCGATACCATGGCATAGGTCGCCGTAATGTCCATCGTGGAATAGCGTGCGTCGGGGCGGGCCTTCAGCTTGTCAAAAATCAGGGTGATGTCGGTCTCCATGCCCGGGTAGCTGTCGATGAACGGCTCGGTCTTCAGGCTTTCCACCGGGAAGGACTCACGGTCCGCCAGCGGGTGGTTTTTGGGCAGCAGGACCATCAGCTCGTCCTGGCGGATGGGCAGCCAGACCGGCAGCGAGTCACGGTGGCTGATGAGGCAGAAATCCGTGCGGTGGTCCAGCAGCATCTCGGCCAGCTCGCTGCTGGTGCCGTTGACGATCTTGATGACCACGCCGGGGTGCCGTGTGCGGAACGCCGCCATCATCCGGGTGACCCACTCATAGTAGCAGTTATACGCCGTACCGATGACAATGGTGCCGCAGTCTGCGCCGCGCACCTTGGCTGCGGTCTGTTCCAGCCGCTCCTGCGCAAACAGCAACTCACGCACCGACGGCAGCAGCTGGCGGCATTCCGCGGTGGGCTGCACGCCGCTTTTGGCGCGGTGCAGCAGCGCAAAGCCCAGCTCCTTTTCCAGCGTTGCCACGCTACGGCTGATGCCGGAGACCGTAAAACCCATCTCCTCCGCCGCCGCACGCAGGCTGCCGCGGTCGATTGCCTTTAATAAGATCTGCCAGCGTTCTGTATCCATCTTGTACCTCTTATTGCTATATTTGCAATTTTGTAAAAATTGTGTTACGTTTTCATCAATCATAAGACAGAACGCCGGATTTGTCAAGAGCGGGAGGACGGAAAATAAAAAAGCCTTCCCCGGTTACGAGGGAGGTGCCCCGCAGCGCCGGAGCTTGGGGTCCATCACTCTTTTATATTCCGCTCCTGCTTGCGCTTCATGCGCTCAAGCAGAGCCGCCTTCTGCTTGTCCCATCTGGCATCGTACTCCGGGGTAGGCGGGTCGATGCAGCGGGCAAAGCTCCAATGCAGGCCGTCGCGGCGGCTCAGCTTAAAGCGCAGATACCAGTGCCCGCAGTAGGGGCAGGCTGCTCTGGTAAAGTATCCCGTGTTGCCGCGCTTGAGCCAGACCTCGTCGTTTTGCAGCGGCGCGCCGCACTCAGGGCAGCGTGCCTGATACAGCTCGGGCACGCTGCGGTAGTCGTCGTGTTCCATGCGGTTCATGAACAGCTGCACGTCGCGGCCCGTGTTCTCGGCACCGAGCAGCGCCTCGGTCAGCAGCTCCTCCTCCGTCGGATAGGTCGCGAGGCCCTCGGCCAGCGGCAGCTTGCGGCAGACCCTGGCCGTATAGAGCGCGTCGTCCAGTGCGTTGTGGAACGGTTCTTCCTTGGGGATGCCCAGGCGGTCCACAACGCTTTCCAGAGTCAGGCCCTCTCCCTCCTTGCGGGGGTAAGCCTGCAGGAAGATGCGCTGCAGGTCGTACCAGCGGTTCGGCCAGTTTTCATCCAGCCCGACGAGGAACAGGTTTTGCTTTAAAACCGGCACGTCGTCCAGGCCCCACTCGGCCAGCTCGGCATCGTCGCCCGCCCAGTCAAGAAATTTCTGCAGGCCCTCCTTCATCGGCAGGCCCGCGTCCAGGTCGCCCTGGGACAGACCCGTGACCTTGGCGATATGATGCTGCAATTTGCGGAAAATGTGCGGTTTGAGGTTGACCTCAAACGTATCCAGCACGTCGCCGCGGTCATTGATGCGGGCCGCGCCGATCTGAATGATTTCACCGCGCAGCGTCAGCTCTGTGCCGTGATAGAGGAAGGTTTTCGGCTGGTAGCCGATGTTCCATTCCAAATCGAAAACGATCAGATTCACAGGTCAGTTCTCCTCATTCAAAATAAACTTTTCCACTGCCAGGCCCACGCCGTCGTGGTCGTTATCGGCGGTCAGGTAGTTGGCCGCGGCCTTGACCGGCGGCTGGGCGTTGCCCATGGCCACGCCCATACCGGCCAGGCGTATCATCGGCAGGTCGTTCCAGCCGTCACCGCAGGCCATCAGGTTGGCGGGGGTCAGGCCCTTGGCGCGCAGCAGAATTTCCAGCGAGGTATCCTTGCCGACGCCGAGGGGCATTGTTTCAATAAAGAAAGGTGCGCTGCGGCAGATGGACAGCTTGCCCGCAAACTCCTGCTGCATCAGCTCCTCAACGTGCGGCATATCGGCGGGGTCGCCGGTCAGCAGCAGCTTGTTGATGGGGTAGGTCACCTCGGCGGGCAGGTTTTCCACCTTGCGCACGGGGATCTTATTGATGCGGGCTTCCTCCAGCACATAGGGGGCGTCGGGAACCTCGGTCACGATGCCGTTTTTGTCGTAGGTCAGCGGCACGACGTTCCAATAGCGGCTGAACGTGCAGACCGGCTCGATCAGGTCTGCCGGGAAGGCATGCTGCACCAGCGTCTGTCCGGTCCGGCAGTCGATGATCTTGCCGCCGTTGTAACTCAAAATACAGCCGCCGTACTTTTCGAGCTCGAGCTCCCTGGCCAGCGGCTCAATGCCGACGGTGGGCCGCCCGCTGGCCAGCACGATGCAGACACCGCGGCGGGCCGCCTCCTGTAATGCCGCCTTTGTGCGCGGCGTGATGACTTTTTCGGTGTTGGTCAGGGTGCCGTCAAGGTCCAGCGCCAAAACTTTATATTGCATGGTTATTCCCCCGGAATGCAGATTTGTGTATATTGTACTCTAAAATGGGGGATTATGCAAGCATCTTGCCTTCCCCTGTGGGTGGAAGGTGGCCCCGCAGGGCCGGATGAGGGGTATGTTTGCCATTTTTACCCGTTGGTGGGATACCATGGCAGGGTCGACCCTCATCAGTCAGTGGTCGGAGCCACTGACAGCTTCCCCCGCGGGGGAAGCCTTTTGTTTAAGATTAGCCATTTCTAACGTATTGACAAGCATTCTCACCTATGCTACACTATCCGAAGCAATAAGGGAGTAGTCAGCGCAGCGGTGGAGCAGCCGCCGCGCAGTTCTGCCAACACAATGAGCGTTTGCTCTGGCTTTACTTTAAACGACGAGACTTATCTGCCCGTTTTCACGGGTGGATAGGTCTTTTTTATTGTCTGCACCCTGCCAAAACGGAGGAGAAAATCATGACTTTATTCGACCTGATCCTGATTGCCGTCAGCCTCTCGATGGACGCATTCGCCGTCTCGATCTGCAAGGGGCTGTCCGTCCGCCGCAAGGTAAGTCTGCAGCACGCTATGATCTGCGGCGTCTGGTTCGGCGGGTTCCAGTTTTTGATGCCTGCACTGGGCTATTTTCTCGGTGACCGGTTTGCCGCGCTGCTGACGAAGTTCGGCCCGTGGATCGCGTTTGTGCTGCTGGCGCTCATCGGTGCGAACATGATCAAGGAGAGTTTTGGCGGCGACGAGCAGCTGGACGACGACTACTCCGCCAAAGCCATGCTGCCGCTGGCCATTGCCACCAGCATTGATGCGTTCGCCGTCGGCGTCAGCTTTGCAGCCATGCAGGTGGACATTCTGCCCGCTGCCGGGCTGATCGGCGTTATCACCTGCCTGCTGTCCGCCATCGGCGTCAAGGTCGGTGCCATGTTCGGCGACAAGTACCGCGCCCCCGCCGAGCGCATCGGCGGCATTGTGCTGATCCTGATCGGTGTCAAGACGCTGCTGACGGGGCTGGGAATTTTGTAAGTTTTGCATACCAATAAAAATGCACCGGGTTGTATGGAAAAGTTCCACACAATCCGGTGCGTTTTTTGTAGGGGCGAACATTGTTCGCCCGTGGCCGTTTACGGCAGCTCTACCGTAAACGGTTTGCAAGGCAAGGTTGGCGGGCGAACAATGTTCGCCCCTACGGTGTCAGCATAGTACTGCGCTTACCGCAAAATCAGCTGTCCGTTCCCATCCGCATCCACGGTCAGGGTGTCCCCTGCCGTGTGGGCGCCGCCGATGATCTCCTTCGCGATCATCGTTTCCACATGGGACTGGATGTACCGCTTCAAGGGGCGGGCGCCGTAGATCGGGTCATAGCCGCCGTCGATGATGGCGTTCTTGGCCGCGTCGGTGACAACCAGTTTCAGCTGTTTGTCCTCCAGACGCTTGCGCAGGTCGGCCAGCATCAGGTCAACGATGGAGCCGATTTCGGTCTTGGTCAGGCTCTTGTAGTAGACAATGTCGTCCAGACGGTTCAGGAACTCGGGGCGGAACTGGCGCTTGAGCAGCTGGTCAATGGCGTTTCTGGCCTCGTCGGACAGCTCGTTGCTGCCGTTGGCACGGCTCTTTTCCAGATCCTCCAAAATCAGGTCGGAGCCCAGGTTCGACGTCAGGATGATGACGGTGTTCTTGAAGTCCACCGTGCGGCCCTGGCTGTCGGTAATGCGGCCATCGTCCAGCACCTGCAGCAGGATGTTGAACACATCCGGGTGGGCCTTTTCAACCTCATCGAACAGCACAACGCTGTAGGGGTGGCGGCGCACGGCCTCGGTCAGCTGCCCGCCCTCCTCATAGCCGACATATCCCGGAGGCGCACCGATCAGACGCGAGACGCTGAATTTCTCCATATACTCGGTCATGTCGATACGGACCATGTTCTTCTCATCGTCAAACAGGGCCTGCGCCAGCGCCTTGGCCAGCTCGGTCTTGCCGACGCCCGTGGGGCCGAGGAACAGGAAGCTGCCGATGGGGCGGTTCGGGTTCGCGATGCCGGCGCGGGAGCGCAGGATAGCGTCCGAGACCTTCTGCACGGCCTCGTCCTGGCCGATGACCCGCTGATGCAGCGTGTCCGGCAGGCGGAGCAGCTTCTCGCGTTCGCCTTCGACGAGCTTGGAGACCGGGATGCCGGTCCAGCGGGCGACGATGTTCGCAATTTCTTCTTCCGTTACGCGGTCACGAAGCAGGCTGGATTCTTTCTTGGCCTCGGCCAGCTTTTCTTCTTCCTCCAACTGCTTTTGCAGGGTGGGCAGCTTGCCGTATTGCAGCTCACCGGCCTTGGCGTAGTCGCCGGTGCGGGTCGCCTTTTCGATCTCGGCCTTGGTGGATTCCACCTCGGCGCGCAGGCTCTGCACCTTGTTCACGGCGTTCTTCTCGTTCTCCCACTGCGCCTTCTTGCTGTTGAAGCTGTCGCGCAGCTCGGCCATCTCCTTTTCCAGCGTGGCCAAACGCTGCTTGGACAACTCGTCGGTCTCTTTCTTTAAAGAGGCCTCCTCGATTTGCAGCTGGGTGATGCGGTGGTTCATCTCGTCCAACTCGGCGGGCATCGAATCCAACTCGGTCTTGACCATAGCGCAAGCCTCATCGACGAGGTCGATGGCCTTATCGGGCAGGAAGCGATCCTGGATGTAGCGGTTGGAAAGGTTCGCGGCAGCCTCGATAGCGCCCTGCGTGTAGCGCACATGGTGGTGCTCCTCGTAGCGCGGCTTAAGCGCGGTCAGGATCTTGACGGTGTCCTCGACGCTCGGCTCCTCGACATCGATAGTCTGGAAGCGACGCTCGAAGGCTGGGTCTTTGGTGAGGTACTTGCGGAATTCCTCGGCCGTGGTGGCGCCAATAATCTGGAAGGCACCGCGTGCAAGCACGGGCTTGAGCATGGAGCTCGCGTCGATGGAGCCCTCGGCAGAACCGGCACCGATGATGGTGTGCATCTCGTCAATAAACAGGATGACGTCGTCAGCCTCGGTGGCCTCCTGGATCACGTTCTTGAGGCGCTCCTCAAACTCACCGCGATACTTGGCGCCCGCAACGAGGCCCGGCAGGTCGAGCGTCCAGATGTTCTGGTTCATGAGATTCTCGGGCACGTTGCCGGCAGCGATCTGCTGCGCCAGGCCCTCGACGATGGCCGTCTTGCCCACGCCGGGGTCGCCCAGGATAAGCGGGTTGTTCTTGGTGCGGCGCGAAAGGATCTCCATCATGCGCTGGACTTCCTTTTCGCGGCCAATCACGGGATCGAGCTCGCCGTCGCGCGCCTTTTGAGTGAGGTTGGTGGCGAACTGCTTGAGCGTGTCGGTGCCGCTCCCCTTTTGCTGAGAGGCATCCGAGCCGCTAAAGAACGGCAGGCCCGCACCGGGACGACCAGCACCGGCGCCGGCGAGCGGACGCTTCTTGTCCTGGTCCTTGGCGGTGAGTTTCTCGATAGCCTTTTTGATGGAGGCGGACGACACACCCAGGCGCATGAGGATGTCCATGGCCATGCCGTTGCCCTCTTCGACGATACCGATGAGCAGGTGCTCGGTCGACACGTAGGTCTGGTTGTTCTCACGCGCCACGCGGAATGAACGCTCCATCACGCTAATGACGAGCGGCGTAAAGGCGAGCTTGGCCGCCTCGGTCTCCTCGCTGGGCTCGGGAACCGTGGTCTGGACCTCCTTGAGGGTGTCCATGATG
>OHZZ01000355.1_pt1 | contig 16411 bp, 9 predicted proteins | sample 1580661 | NCBI WGS metagenome assembly OHZZ01 (sample SAMEA3882538, study PRJEB24775) | human gut metagenome | biome: human-associated habitat; feature: intestine environment; material: feces | place: Netherlands | collected 2009/2010
TGTAGCATTTTGTCCTTGGAGAGGGACTTTAATAACTACTACTTTATAATACGAGGAGGGGGCCCACCTATGAGTAAGGCGGACAGAGATCGGCAGGCATTGCTGCAGCGGCTGGCGCGTGAGCAGAGGCGGGCCCTGAACGCCGCCGCCCGCGACGCAGACCGCGCCCGCACGCCGCGCACCGCTCCCACACCGCGGCGCGATGACAGCCCGCCGTCCCGGACGTCCGAGCAGCCGTCCGCGCAGAGCGCCGCGCGGCTCAAATCGCTGACGCCGCTCTACAAGCAGCGCCAGCAGCGGCGGCTCACCGTCCTGATCGTCATTATCATTGTGCTGGCGCTGGCGCTCACCGTTGTGACCGGCACACTGTCGGCCTCGCTGGCGCTGCTGGGTGATGCCGTGGACAGCGCGTCGCTCTACCTGAACCGCGCCGACGGCGGCTGGCCGACCACCACCGGCATCACCGAGCCGCTGCAAATCGAACCGCTGGCGGACGGCTTCGTCGAGCTGGGCAATGAGGATGTGCTCGTCTACTCGGCCTACGGCTCCAAAATTCTGAGCCTGCAGCCGTCCTACGCGCGGCCCGTGCTGGCTGTGGGCGGCACCCACTTTGTGGTCTACAACCGCGCGGGCAGTGAGCTGACCGTATGCAGCCGCACCCGCACGCTCTACACACAGCGCTTTGACGAGGACATTCTGCTCTGCGCCATGTCAAACAACAACTCGCTGGCCGTCGTGACCGACGCGGACCGTTTTGCCGGCTGGGTACACATCTATGACCCTTCGATGCGGGAGCTGTACAGCTGGCGGATGCCCCAGTCGATGGGCACGCCGATCGCGCTGGACTTTGCCCCCGACAACCGCAGGTTTGCCTCGGGCATGATTGCCGCGCGGGACGGGCAGCTGAACTGCTCAGTCTATTTTATGAACATCGACTCCGACACCGAGGGGCTGCTCTACACCGCCGACGCGGGCAGCATGCTGCTGCGGCTGGACTGGCAGAGCGAGAACCGCGTCATGGCCGTGTTTGACACCTACATTGCGGTCATCGACCCCCGCACCGCCGCCGAGGTCGCACGCTACGACTACGGCGGGGCCGCGCTGCAAAGCGTTGCGCCCGGACGCCGCCAGACCGCGCTGCTTCTGAACGTACACGGCGGCAACAGCCTGGTCACCCTGTCCGAAAGCCTCACCGTTATGTCGGAGATTCCCGCACGGCAGGCGTTTGCGGTCTCGGCCACCGACACCGACATTTATCTGCTCTGCCCCGATGCCGTCGAGTGCTACGGCTATGACGGCGTGCAGAACTGGGTGCAGACCGGCCTGCCGTCCCGCCCGCTGGCGGTCCTGCACGGCAAGCAGACGCTGGTCTTTACCGGCAGTCAGGCGGACGTTTTGGCGAAGCCAGCCGAGTAGTTCCGAAGCCTTCCCCCTCGGGGGAAGGTGGCCCCGCAGGGCCGGACGAGGGGCTGCCTTGCCGCAATAACCAATTTGCGGGCAATAATGGCAAGGTTCGCCCTCATCAGTCAGCGGGCAGGGCCGCTGACAGCTTCCCCCTCGGGGGAAGCCTTTCGACCCGCAAGTAATCTAACAGAAAGAAGTACCCATCTATGTCTTTTTCTCCCGCACTTGTCTATGATTTTATTTTTCTGGCCGTATTTTCCTTTGCCGCTGTCAAAAGCTGGCAGAAGGGCTTTCTCGCCGGGCTGACCGAGCTGATCGGCGCGGTGCTGGGCGTCGGCATTGCCTCCTGGGGCAGCCGCACGCTGGCCCCGGAAGTCTACCTTAGCTTTTTCAGCGACTCCGTCTCCACCCGGGTCGAGCAGGCCGTCGCACAGTCGGGCGGCGATATTGCCGCTGCGGTGCAGGGGCTGGACTTTCTGCCGGAATCCATCCGTGCCGCGCTGGCCGCGGGTCTGCAGACTGCCGGGGACCAGCTGCCCGAAAAGATCAACGCCCTGCTGGAGCCGCTTTTCCTGCCGCTGGTGCAGGCGGTGCTGTTTGTGCTGCTCTGCATGATCGTGCGCTGGGTGTTCGCCCTGCTGGTGCGGCTGCTGCGCGGCGTCAATCTTATCCCGCTGGTGGGCGGCGCCAACCGGCTGCTGGGTCTGGTGCTGGGCCTTGTGACCGGCGCGTTCGACTGCTGGCTGCTGGCGCTGCTGCTCTGGTTCGCCGCCAGCATCACCACCGGCCAGATCGACTGGCTGACCACCGGCGTTTTGCAGCGCAGCGTCGGGTACAGCCTTTTTGGTGCGTTCAACCCGTTTTTGCTCCATTATTAAACAAATTCTGAACAAGCCCCGCCAAAACTTGCAATTTGGCAGGGTTTGTTTAATAATAGTAGTGTAGCTGCGGTGCGGCGGGCAGGGGACTGCCCGCCCTACGTAGGGCGGATTCCCTATCCGCCCGCTGGGCGTCGAGAACGCCGCCCCCCTACAACAGTTTATCGCAATCCCACGTGCCTCTTATCGGGCACTTTTCATAGAGGTGAAGTAAATGCTTTGTGTTAAATGCCAAAAACGCCCCGCTGTCGTGTTTGTGCAGCGGCTTGAAAACGGCAAGACCGTGCAGGAGGGCTACTGCCTGACCTGCGCCCGTGCCATGCACATCCAGCCTGTGGATGATCTGATGAAACAGTTCGGCATGTCCGACCAGGATCTGGAAAACATGGAGGAGCGGATGTCCAGCTTTTTGCAGGAGGCCTCCGACTCCGGCATGCTGGCCCCCATGATGAACGGCGACGACACCGACGCCGGTGACGAGCCCGCCCCGCAGGACGATTTTGTCCCGGGCGGCAGCCCCGTGTTCCCGTTTGGCTTTGGTGCGCGCCAGAATAAGGACGACGCCAAGCCCAAAAACGGCAAGAAGGAAAAGGCTCCCCGCCGCAAGTTCCTTGAGACCTACTGCGAGAACCTGACCCAGAAGGCCCGCGACGGCAAGACGGACCGCATCATTGGCCGTGACCGCGAAATTTACCGCACGATCCAGATTTTGTGCCGCCGCCAGAAGAACAATCCCTGCCTGATCGGCGAGGCCGGTGTCGGCAAGACTGCGATTGCCGAGGGCATCGCCCAGCGCATTGCCGAGGGCAAGGTCCCCGCGCGTTTGCAGGACAAGGAAATTTACCTGCTCGACATGACGTCCCTCGTCGCAGGCACCCAGTTCCGCGGCCAGTTTGAGCAGCGTGTCAAGGGCCTCATCAGCGAGGTCAAGGCTGCGGGCAACATCATCCTGTTTATTGATGAGATCCACTCCATCGTCGGTGCGGGCGACTCCGACGGCTCTATGAACGCCGCCAACATCATGAAGCCCGCGCTGTCCCGCGGGCAGATGCAGGTCATCGGCGCAACGACGTTTGCCGAGTATCGCAAGTATATCGAGAAGGATTCCGCGTTGGAGCGTCGTTTTCAGCCCGTCAAGGTCGAGGAACCGTCGCTGCTGGACACCATCGAGGTCATCAAGGGCATCCGCGTCTACTATGAAAAGCACCACTTCGTCCGTGTGTCCGACCCCATCGTGACGAGCATCGTCAAGCTGTCGGAACGCTACATCACGGACCGTTTCCTGCCGGACAAGGCCATTGACCTGCTGGATGAATCCTGCGCCTGCTGTAACCTGCGCCATCCTGAAATTACAGAGCTCATGGAGACCCAGCGCACCGTGGCCGATTTGGAGACCCGCGAGCACGAACTGGAGAACCCCGAGCCGCAGAACGGCCAGGACGCTGCCATCGACTACGAGGCACTGGCCGCGGTCAAGACCGATCTGGCGAAGCAGCGCGAAAAGCTGCCCGCCCTGCAGCTGAAGGTCGCGGAAATTGAAGTGACCATGGACGACGTCGCACAGGTCATTGAGCTTTGGACCGGTGTGCCTGCTGTGAAGATCAAAGAGACCGAGTATGGCCGCCTGCAGGGGCTGGAGGATGCCCTCAAGGCGCACATCATCGGCCAGGACGAGGCTGTCCACGCCGTGGCCGGGGCCATCAAGCGCGCCCGCGCCGACCTGTCTGGCCGTCACCGCCCGGCCAGCTTTATCTTCGTCGGCCCCACCGGCGTCGGCAAGACCGAGCTGGTCAAGCAGCTGGCCAGCCAGCTGTTCGACACCGTTGACCCGCTCATCTCCATCGACATGAGCGAGTACATGGAAAAGTACGCGGTGTCTCGCCTCATCGGCTCGCCCCCGGGCTATGTCGGCTACGACGAGGCCGGGCAGCTGACCGAGAAGGTCCGCCGCCATCCCTACAGCGTCGTGCTGTTTGACGAGATCGAAAAAGCACATCCTGACGTTATGAATATCCTGCTGCAGATTCTGGACGAGGGCAAGATCAACGACGCACAGGGGCGCACGGTGGACTTTTCGAACACGGTCATCTGCATGACCTCCAACGCGGGCTCCACCGACCAGAGCGGCGCGACGGGCTTCGGCAAAAAGGCCGAGGTCGCAAGCGCGGACCGCAGCATGAAGGCGCTGCAGGAGTTCCTGCGCCCCGAGTTCATCGGCCGTGTGGACGAGATCATTACGTTCAAGCCGCTGAGCGAGGAAGACCTTGAGAAGATCGCCGCGCTCATGCTCGACGAGTACAAGCCCGGCCTGGCCGCGCACGGCATCACGCTGCACTACACGCAGCCCGCGCTGGCGGACATCGTAGCCGAAAGCTCCACCAAATACGGTGCGCGTGAGCTGCGCCGCACGATCCGCAAGACCATTGAGGATCCCGTCTCCGATGCGCTCGTCGATGGCCGCCTGGATGGCCGCGAGGTCACGCTGGAGCTGGCCGACCACGACGGCAGGGCCGTGCTGGAAATTTAAGGGGCGCACCATGTACAGAAAACTGGCTGCCCTGGTGCTGGCCGCGGCGCTGCTGTGCAGCTGCTCGGCCCGCGTCACGGTGCAGCGTTATCCCGCAGAGCTGCCCCGGGCCGAAAGCCCCGCCGCCACCCCGACGCCGGAGCCTGTGCCCACCTTTACCGAGGAGCAGAAGTCCTACGGCAGCGCCGCACTGCTGACCGATGCCACCGTGCTCGTCAACGTGTTTTTGAACGACGCCGCCCACGGGCAGACCTGGGATGCCGAGAGCCGTGCTGCCGCCGTGCAGCGCACCCAGCTGGCCGTGGACTGGATCACCGAGCAGGCCGCGGGCTACGAGGCCGCGGTGAATCTGATCTGTGATCGCAGCGCGGACGGCAGCGATTCAACGCTGACACGCAGTTATCTTGTGCAGTCCGCCATGCAGGGCGGCGAAAATTCCGAGGAAAGCTCCGCTTTTCTCGACGAGATGGATACGCTGTGCGCGTCGCTGGCCGCCGACAGCCGTCTGGCTGCCTACGGGGCCCGGCACATCGCGTTTTTGTTCTTCCTGCCCATCAGCGGGACATCCTTCACGATGGCTCACTACGCCGACGATGGCGACAGCTTTTATTATGAATACAGCTGCCTGTACAAAACCGACGCCTACACCGACGGCGAGGCGGAATCCCCGGCGACCTACGCCCACGAGATCCTGCATCTGTTCGGCGCGCCCGATCTGTATGAGGGCAGCAGCGACCCCTACGTCGACGAGGCACTTGTCAGCTATGTGGCCGACACCTACCCCGGCGATATTATGCTGAGCACCTACGAGGACGACGGCTCAAGCCGGTTTGACGCCATCACAAAGGAGATCAGTCCGCTGACGGCCTACTGTCTGGGGCTGGCCGACACCTGCCCCGAGCTTGCGCAGTTCCCCCTGCTGGCCGACATGACCCCCGGCGTTTTCTCTTACGGAACCGACGGGGAAACAGGGAGCGCGGAGGCCGGCGAGAGCTGGCCGGGCGCGGTAGCGGTGTAAATTGTTGTAGGGAGGGGATTTATCCCTCCCGGGAGCTTTGCGCCAGCCGCCCAGTGCACGGGAGGCATAAATGCCTCCCTTACAAGCTACAGCAAGTTTGCGCCAGGTTTTGTAGGGGGCGGCGTCCTCGACGCCCCGCGGAGGGGTCAAGACCCCTCCCTACACGCCTTCGGGCACTCGCCCCAGAAAGGAGGTCACACCCATGCTGAACGATACCTTCCCGCTGCGGGTCGAAGCGATCCCGGCGGCACATGCGTCGGAGTGGCGCGCGGACGACTCATTCCCGCCCAGCGAGACGCAGGCCTGGCAGCTGGTCTTTGTGCGCAGCGGCACCATTGAGGAACGCTGCGATGCCCGCCACGTGCTGCTGCGGGCTGGCGGACTGCTGTTCCACCAGCCGGGGGAGGTCTTTGCTATGACCACCGTCGGCGAAGTCCCGCCCGAGACGCTGCGCATCGACTTTTACTGCACCGGCGCGGCCATGGACCGTTTCCGCGGCGCGATGCTGCACACGGAGCCTGCCGAGCAGCATGACCTGAACTGGCTGGCAAATGCCGCCAACGAGCTGTTCGACGCCGCCCCCGTGCCGGGCGGACGGCCTGTCTTAAAGGAGGATCTGCCCTTCGGCGCGATGCAGCAGTTCATCATCCATCTGGAAAATCTGCTGATTTTGCTGGCCCGCCGCTGCCGCCGCACCAAGCGCCCCGTGGCCCGCGTCCGGCGGGAGCGCCGCCAGAACGCGCTGGTCGAGGACGCCCGCGCCTATTTTGCCGAAAATCTTGTGCATGAACTGAAGATCGACGACATCTGCACGGCGCTGGGCTGCACGCGGTCCCAGCTGCAGCAGGCGTTCCGCGCGCGGCTCCACCGCACGGCCATGGAGGAATTTTCCGCCATGCGCATCGAGTACGCGGCCCAGCTGCTGGCCCGCGGGGCATCCCCCGGCGAGGTCGCCGCGCAGATGGGCTACTGCTCCGGCGCGTATTTCAGCCAAAAATTCCGCGCTGCCACGGGGCACACGCCGTCCGCCTACCGCCGCATTCAGCAGGGGCTGCCCGCCCGGCGGCAAAACAGGCAACAAAAAGGCAAATCAGAATCAAAAACTCCTATTGCAGAAACTCCGCAGAAAGAGTAGAATACAAGCAAAGAGAGGCGAGCCGCTCGGTTCGCACGCAACAATATCATATAACATAAGGAGACGACTGTTATGGCAATTCTGGTTAGCGGTGGCGCCGGCTACATCGGCAGCCACACCTGTGTGGAACTTCTGGCCGCAGGGTACGACATCGTTGTAGCCGATAACTACTACAACTCCTGCCCCGAGGCCCTGGCCCGCGTCAAGAAGATCGCCGGCAAGGACTTCCGTTTTGTCGAGGCCGACATGACCGACAAGGACGCCGTGGAGAAGATCTTTGCCGAGAACGAGGACATTGACTGTGTCATCCAGTTCGCCGCCTACAAGGCCGTCGGCGAGAGCGTTTCCAAGCCCATCGAGTACTACTCCAACAATCTGGCCTGCACGCTGAACATTCTGGATGTCATGCGCCGCCACAACTGCCACAACATCATCTTCTCCTCCTCCGCCACGGTCTACGGCGACCCCGCCAGCGTGCCCATCCGCGAGGATTTCCCCGTCGGCGGCACCACGAACCCCTACGGCACCACGAAGGTGTTCACCGAGCGCATCCTGACCGACTGCTGCCACGCCGACCCCGAGCTGAACGTTGCGCTGCTGCGTTACTTCAACCCCATCGGTGCGCATCCGTCCGGCCTGATCGGCGAGGACCCCAACGGCATCCCCAACAACCTCGTGCCCTACATCGCCAAGGTCGCTGTCGGCAAGCTGGAGAAGGTCCACGTCTTTGGCAATGACTACCCGACCCCCGACGGCACCGGCGTGCGCGACTACATCCATGTTGTCGACCTGGCCCGCGGCCATGTTGCTGCCATCAAAAAGCTGGAGCAGAAGCCCGGCCTGTTCATCTGCAACCTGGGCACCGGCCACGGCTACAGCGTGCTGGACGTCATCAACGCCTTCAGCAAGGCCTGCGGCAAGGAGATCCCCTATGTCATCGACCCGCGCCGCCCCGGCGACATCGCCGAGTGCTGGTGCGATCCCTCCAAGGCCAAGCGCGAGCTCGGCTGGGAGGCCCAGTACGGCATTGAGGAAATGTGCGCCCACAGCTGGAACTGGCAGAGCCACAACCCGGACGGGTATAAGACTGCGGAATAAAATTGCATAAAAAAGCCTCCTGATGCTCTTGCATCAGGAGGTTTTTTATGTCATCGCGCAGTAGGGGCCGGACATGTCCGGCCCCTACCGCTCCTGCCATATTCTTTTACACATACATCTCCTGACTTCTCGGCGGGAGCTTGGGTACGGCGGGCAGGGGTGCGGCGGCGGTGCGCCAGGCCGCGGGGGAGAGGCCCACCTCCCGCTTAAAGACGCGGCACAGATAATTGGCCCCGGAAAACCCCGTCAGGCCCGCGATCATGTCCAGATTGTACTCATCGGTCAGCAGCAGCGTCTTGACTGCCTCGATGCGCACATTCGTCATGTACTTGCCCGGCGGCACCCCCATCTCCTGCTTAAAGACGCGCACCAGATGGCTTTTTGTCACGCCGAGCTGCTCGCTCAGCTCCTCGACGCCGTAGAGCGCCATATAATTCTGGCGGATGGCCGCCACGGCCTCGGCCACAAGCGGCGGCAGGGGACGGGCGGTCTCGTCGGCCTTGGCTGCGGCGCAGAGCAGCGCGTAGGCCATGGGGGCCGTCTGCGCGCCGCACAGCTGTGCGATCAGCTCCGCCGCGCCGGGGCAGGCAGCGCCGTCCGCCCAGCGCGCCGCCCCCAGTTGCAACAGGTAGGCGTCCGTGCAGTGGCCGGTCAGCCGCACGGCCAGCAGGTGGCAGTCGCTCTGCGGCGTCAGTACCAGGGGGGCAGGGCCCAGCAGAATATCGCCGCTTTGGCCCGGGCGGTCAACGCCGCCCAGCAGGCACGCCCCGCGGGAAAGCACCCCCACCCACAGGCCGTCTCCGGCCAGAGCCAGCGGCGCTGTGCCGTCCAATTCCGCCGTTTCGGCAGCGGTGCAGTAAATTTCCGGGTCAAATATCAATTTCGACACCTCTATATCAATAAAATGCTATTTTCAAATAGATTATAACCTGTTATTATAATCATGTCAACAGAAACAGCCCCCTCTACACGGGCTGAAACCACTGAATACATTTGGAGGATGAGCATTATGGCTTCCATTAGCTGCCGTCACGTTAAGAAAGTTTACCCCGGCAATGTTGTTGCTGTTCCCGATTTCAGCCTTGAGATCGCCGACAAGGAATTTATCGTTTTCGTCGGTCCTTCCGGCTGCGGTAAGTCCACCACCCTGCGCATGATCGCCGGTCTGGAGGAGATCTCCGGCGGCGAGATGTACATCGGTGACCGTCTGATCAACGATGTTCCCCCGAAAGACCGCGATATCGCAATGGTCTTCCAGAACTACGCCCTGTACCCGCACATGACCGTTTACAAGAACATGGCTTTCGGTCTGGAGCTGCGCAAGATGCCCAAGGACGAGATCGACAAGCGCGTCCGCGAGGCTGCCAAGATTCTGGAGATCGAGCACCTGCTCGACCGTAAGCCGAAGGCTCTGTCCGGTGGTCAGCGTCAGCGTGTTGCGCTGGGCCGTGCCATGGTTCGTAACCCGGCCGTCTTCCTGCTCGATGAGCCTCTGTCCAACCTGGATGCTAAGCTGCGTACCAGCATGCGTACCGAGATCATCAAGCTGCACAAGAAGCTGGCTACCACCTTCATCTATGTTACCCACGACCAGACCGAAGCTATGACCATGGGCGATCGTATCGTTGTTATGAAGGACGGCATGATCCAGCAGGTCGATACCCCGCAGAACCTGTACGATTATCCCTGCAACATCTTCGTCGCAGGCTTCATCGGCAGCCCCCAGATGAACTTCCTTGATGGCACCCTGCAGAAGAGCGGCGACCAGTACACTGTCGATCTGGCCGGCACCACCATTCCTCTGCCGAAGGAAAAGACTGCGGACGGCAAGCTGGATGCTTACGTCGGCAAGACCCTGAAGGTCGGCATCCGTCCTGAGGACATCAAGGACGACGAGGAGTTCCTGGAAAAGCATCCCAACAGCCACCTGAACGCCGAGGTCGAAGTCTCCGAGCTGATGGGCGCTGAGATCTACCTGTACCTGACCTATCAGGGCCAGAACCTGATGGCTCGTGTTGCTCCCACCTCCAAGTCCCGCCGTGGTGACAAGATCGTGGTTGCTATGGATACCAACAAGATCCATCTGTTCGATCCCGAGAGCGAGAAGACCCTGCTCAACTAATTCACACGCATTATACAGCGGTTCCGTTGCGGCGGAACCGCTTTTTTACTAATACTGCGCCGCAAAATCCGCGCTGCATCGACAGCTGCCGGAGCACAGCGGCACCAAACGGAGGCTCAAACCATGCGCATCGCCAACTACCTGCGGCCTGACTGCGTCGCACTGCGCCAACGGGCAGACTCGCTCACCGGTGCAGTGCAGCAGATGGTTACACTGCTGAACGGGACTGACAATCTGACTGACACCGCTGTGTTTGCGGCGGACGTCCGCGCCCGGCTGGCGCTGGGCGGCGTCTGTGTGGGCAACGGCCTGGCCATCCCGCACGCCAAAAGCACCGCCGTCAGGCAGCTGCAGCTGGCTGCGCTGACGCTGGACCCGCCGCTGCCTTGCGACACACCGGACGGCAAGCCGCTGGACCTGCTGGTGATGATCGCTGCCGCCGCCGAAGCCAACGACCTGCACGTACAGGTGCTGGCCGAGCTGGCGACGCTCTTTCTGGACACCGATTTCTGCGCCCGCCTGCGGGAGAGTGAGACCCCCGAGGCATTCTGCCGCGCCATCTCCGCGCGGGAGGAGCAGGACGCGCAGGAACCGCCGTCTGCCCCGTCTGACGCAGCACCGGGTGCCGCCAAGCCCGGCTATCAGCTGCTGGCCGTGACGGCCTGCCCCACCGGCATCGCGCACACCTATCTGGCGGCGGAGGCGCTCCAACAGGCCGCGCAGGCCCGCGGCCTGACGCTCAAGGTCGAGACGAACGGCGCTGCCGGTGTCAACGACGAGCTGACCGATGATGAGATCCAGGCCGCAGAGTGCGTGATCGTGGCAGTGGATCGCTCGATCCCGCTGGCGCGGTTCGTTGGCAAGCGGCTGGTCTATGCCTCGGCGGGGGATGCCGTGCGCGATGCGGACAGACTGCTGGAAAAGGCCGTTTCCGGCAAGGCTCCCGTCTACCGCGGCGGGCACGCCTTCCGCACCAGCGACTGGAAGGAGCTGGGCCGCGAATACTACGGCCACCTGATGAGCGGCATCTCCCACATGCTGCCGTTTGTTGTGGCGGGCGGCGTGATGCTGGCGCTTTCCCTGCTGCTGCAGCACCTTTTTGGCCGCAGCGACATCACCACCATGATGACGAACGTCGGCAACGCTGCGTTCAGGATGATGTACCCCGTGCTGGCTGCGTTCATCGCTTACAGCATTGCGGACCGCCCCGGCTTTATGCCCGGCCTGATGGGCGGCTACCTGGCACAGCTCGGCACAACCACCGCCCCCCGGTTGGGCTGGATCTCCAGCGGGTTCTGGGGGGCCATTGTCGCGGGCTTTGCTGCCGGTCTGGCTGTGCGGCTTCTGAATTACCTGTTCCGCCGCATTCCGCAGGAGCTGGATCACATCAAAACCGGGCTGCTGGTCCCGCTGTTGAGTCTGCTGTTTGTCGGTGCCCTGATGGTCATGGCCATCAATCCGCCACTCGGGCGTTTCAATGCCTGGCTTTCCATCCAGCTGGATGGTATGCAGGGCGGCAGCCGTCTGGTGCTGGGCACGCTGCTGGGCGGCATGATGGCTACCGACTACGGCGGGCCGATCAACAAGGCCGCCTACGTCAGCGGCACGCTGGCACTGGTAGACCAGCAGTATGACCTGATGGCCGCTGTCATGGCGGGCGGCATGATTCCGCCGCTGGGCATTGGGCTGGCCTGCCTGCTGTTCCCGACTCGGTTCACCAGCACCGAGCGCTGCTCTGCGCCGCAGACGCTGTTGATGGGCGCGACCTTCGTGACCGAGGGTGCGCTGCCGTTTGCACTGCGCGATCCGCTGCGGGTCAGCCTCGCCTGCATCGCAGGCAGTGCGCTGGCCGGGTTCATAACAATTTTGCTGGGCTGCGGGTGTCCCGCGCCGCACGGCGGGTTGTTTTTGCTGCCGGTCATGGAAAACCCGCCGGGCTTTCTGATTGCGCTGGCTGTCGGCACTCTGACCACGGCCCTGCTGCTGGGCATACTGAAAAAGCCGCTGAAGCATTGATTTTCGCTTTACTTTTCGTATTTTTCAACAGTCTTATACAAATTGTATTTGCATAAAGCCCTGCTGTGCGTTGCGCACAGCGGGGCTTTATGCTATAATTTAGTATATATGTGATTTTTGTGGAGGAGGGCCCCGTCCCTATGGAACAGGTCAAATCATTTTGTCGGCGGTATCGTCGGCTGCTGCTGGCTGCGGCCTATCTGGCTATTTTTGCCGTGGGCGTGCTGTATCTGCGCGTCACGGTCAACATCCCGCCGGAGGGCGACGATAAGCTGACGCTGAACCTCTGGCTGTATGACTTCCAACGGATGCCGTTCTGGCAGTATGCTCTGCAGGACCTGCAGGGGCGGCTGCGGTACTTTACGCTGCAGGAGGTCCGTTTTTTCCCGTTCCATTACCCGAACGCCGTCGACCTGCTGTTTTACACCAGCCTGACGCACTACCGGCTCTACATCATCGCCTGGACCGGCGCGGCGGCCTTCGCTGTCAGCCGCGTGGCGGCCAGACTTAGCAGCGGGGATGCGCTGGCGCTGGGCAGCTTTGCGCTGGCGCTGGCCGCGGCCCCCATCTGGAACGAAGGCATGTACAGCTACTACGCCGTACCGCAGCGGGCGCTGTTCTGGGCTATGACGGCCTGGCTCTGCCTGTTTGCGTGGCAGGGGACACGGCACCGCCGCTGGGCTGTGCTGGGCGCGGTGCTGTCCTTTATCGCCTGCGGCACCTATGAGATCGGCTATGTCTTTGCGCTGCTGGCGCTCGTCGTCTGGCTGCTGCGCCGACACAGCGTCAAAAACGCCCTGCTGGACACGGCTCCCGCGCTGGGCGGCATGGGCGCGGCGCTTGTGTTCCATGTTCTGTGCGGGCGCAACGGCGGCACCGGCAACGAGCTTTCTCTGGATATTCCCGCCGTGCTGCGCGTCACCGTGCAGCAGATGGCCGCGTCGCTCCCTGGGTTGAACTCCCGCCTTTTGCAGGAGGACGCCGGGGTCATCACGAACGGGGATCGGCTGTGGCCGCTGGCGCTGGGTGTGCTGGCCGGACTGTTGATTTTCTTCGGCGTGCCGTTTAAAAAGCTGCGCAGCAGAACGCTGGGCACACTGGCCGGGTTCGGCCTGGCCGTCTGGGCACTGCCCGCGCTGCTGCTGGCTTTGTCCGCCCGCTATCAGCAGCCCGAGGCCATTACCTGGCAGTGGGGCTACATTCCCGCGGCGGCCAGCTCCATCGGCTTTACGCTGCTCGTCGCAGCGCTGCTGGCGCTGCTGGCGGGCCTGTGCTGTAAACTGCCGAAGGTTCTCTCCGTGGTATCGCGACTGGCCCTGACGGCGGCGCTGGCGGCGGGTCTCTGCCTGAACGGCGGCTACCTGCGCGGTGTCGTGCGCACCCACCATGCCGAGAACCTCGCTGCCTATCAGTTCTTTGTCCGCACGATCGAGGCCGGTCTTGCCGATGCCGTACAATCCGACGACCTGATTCTCTGCAACGAGAACGTCTGGGACAGCAACGCGGAGGCCGAGTCCGCCTTCTTCAGCCGGTTCACCGGGCGCGCCCTGCACGCACAGGTCCTTTGGACCGAGAACCCCGCCACCGACGGCGACGCCTACGCCTACCAGACCTACCGCAATTACGGCGGCTACGATCTGGCGTGGTGCGGCAGACTGCAAAGCGCCGACAGCGACCTGATGGACGGGGTACAGGTCTATGTGCAGAGCGCCTATGTCCCCGACAACGCTGTCATCAAGTACAAGGTCCGTCTGGCCGACGGCACCGAGGAGGCCCGCGCCATCTGCCTGCTGGACTGCACCCAGACCCCGCGGGATCGGAACGGCGACTATCTGGCCACTGTTGAGGACACGTCCATCGTGAACGCCAAGCTCATGATCTGGGACGGCTGATAAACTGTGAGGGAGCCCCGGATGAAACACTTTTTTGCCTTTTGCCGCCGCAACCGGCTGTTTGCGGCGCTGCTGGCCGCCGAGCTGGCCGTTGTCTGTGCGCTGGCAACCGGGCTGTTCGGCGCGCCGTATAAGCTGGCGCTGACGCCCGGCGACTTTACGAACACCCTGCCCGACATTGCCGCCGCGGACGACGACGGCTTAAAAATCTGGAACCAGATCGGCTATCACAGCGACGACCCGATGACCTTCTCGGCAGACAATATTGCTTTGCCTTCCGGTGCGTATGAGGTCACAGTCCGTTATTTTTCCTGCCAGACGCCCGACGCGCCCACCTTTAATATGCTCAACGCTGCCGGGTCGCTGACCTTTGCCAGTGAACGCAGCCCCGCCGCCGTGACCTTTGATGCGCTGCGGCTGGACGACTGCCACCGCAGCCTGACGACCCGGCTTTGGGTCGGCTTCGGTGCGCGGATGCAGGACCTGACCGCCACCGTTACCTACGACCAGGGACAGCTGTACATTTACAGCATCACCCTGACCGAGCAGCCCATCTACCGCGCGGCGCGGCTGCTCTGCTTCCTTGTGCTGTTTGCCGCCGCAGACGCCGCACTGCTGCTCCTGTTTGCCCATGTGGGGGAGCGGGGCGCTGCCCGCCGCCGTGCGCTGCGTCTGCCGCTGGCGCTGGCGGGCATCACGCTGCTGGCCTGCCTGCCGCTGTTCAGCAACTATCTGTACTTCGGCCATGATCTGGAATTTCACATGCAGCGCATCGCCGCCATGGCTGCGGAGCTGTCCTACGGGCAGTTCCCGGTGCGGCTGACCACGACCACGTTGAACGGCTATGGCTACGCCAGCCCGCTTTGCTACTGTGAGCTGTTTTTGCTGCTGCCCGCGCTGCTCTACAACCTGTGGCTGCCGCTGCGCACCTGCTACCAGGTCTACCTCTTTGCGGTCACGCTGGCGACCTGCCTGATTGCGTACTACAGCTTTGCCAAAATCACGGCCAGCCGTCGGCTGGGTCTGCTGGGGGCACTGCTCTACACGCTGTCCGCCTATCGGCTGACCTGCGTCTACACCCGCGCCGCCGTCGGCGAGTTCACGGCCATGGCGTTTTTCCCGCTCGTGCTGCTGGGTCTGTACGGCATCTACACCAGCGACAGGCCCCGCTTCGGGGATTGGCTGCCGATGACGCTGGGCATGGCGGCCATGGTGCAGAGCCATCTGCTCTCCTGTGAGCTGACGGCGCTGCTGCTGATTCTGTTCTGTCTTTTGCGTCTGCGGGAGACTCTCCGCCCCGCGCGGCTGCTGGCCTGGGTCAAGGCCGCGCTGTTGGCCGTGGGGCTGAGCGCGTGGTATCTTTTCCCGTTTTTTATTTCCACCCGCTCCATCCCGTTCCTTGTCAACCGCAGTGATCTGGTCGGTAAGCTGCAAAAGCACGGCCTGTACGCCGTGCAGCTGTTCAGCTTCTTCGGCACGGCGGGCGGCTCCTCCGCCGAGGGCACGACCCACGACATGGCGCTGACCCCCGGTCTGCCGCTGCTGCTGGCGCTTGCGCTGGCGTTTTACTGCCTGTGGCGCGCCCAGGCCCGCGGGGACACACGCCCCGCCGCAAAGCACCTGTACACTGCCACCGGCTTTGCCGTGCTGACGCTCGTGCTCTCGCTCCACGCCTTCCCGTGGGATTTTGTCGAGGGCTGGTTCGGCCCCGCCGTCGGCAAGGTCGTGGGAATGTTCCAGTTCCCGTTCCGCTTTCTCTCGCTGGGCACGCTGCTGCTCTGCGCCGCTGCGCTGTTTGCACTGCAGCTGCTGCCGGAACGCCGCGCCGCGCTGGCCGCCGCGGGGCTTGTCTGCGCCGCGCTGCTGACCGCCAGCATCACCGAGACGAACATCATGAGCGCCCAGGGCGAAAGCTCCTATGCGACCTACAACCAGAACGCCACCATCAACTCCGTCGGCACGGCGGAATACCTCATCGACGGCGCCAGCTCCTATGAGGCCATCTGGGCACAGCCCAAGCCCGCCAGCGACGACCTGCACCTTGTCAGCTATGAAAAGCGTGAGGGCGTCGCCTATGTCAGCGTCGAGAACGACGGCGGCGAGGCGGCTATCTCGCTGCCCATCTACAACTACGGCAATTATTATGCCGACGACGAGAGCGGCGCGCCGTTTGCCATCACCAGCGGCGAGAATATGCGCATCGTACTGACGATCCCCGCGGGCTACACCGGCACGATCCATGTCCGGTACCACGCCCCCGGGTATTGGCGCGCGTTTGAGGCGCTCTCCGCCGTCAGCCTGCTGGGGGTCATCGGCTGCGG
>OHZZ01000375.1_pt1 | contig 15446 bp, 9 predicted proteins | sample 1580661 | NCBI WGS metagenome assembly OHZZ01 (sample SAMEA3882538, study PRJEB24775) | human gut metagenome | biome: human-associated habitat; feature: intestine environment; material: feces | place: Netherlands | collected 2009/2010
CAATTAACAGGGATGTTTCCAGCTTGTTTTTAAGAACAGAGAACTGGACACCCTAATTTTATATATTTACAAAAGCTTTTGCCCTTACAGGGCGCTTTGCTGATTGCCATTATAACCCAGGGTGTTGCCCTGGGCTAGGAGCTTCTGCCCTTTCAGGGCGTGCTGCTTCTAGAGCTTTGAGTCTTCAGGGCGTGTGGGGCATTTCCCTAGAAGTGAAAGACACTTTCTACATTTTTATTCGTCTGTTCTGCAAACTTTTCTTCGCTCACGTTGTAGGCTTTTGCCAAGGTTTTAAGTACTTCTACCACGAAGGCGCTCTCATTGCGCTTTCCGCGATATGGAACGGGAGCCATGTATGGAGAGTCGGTTTCCAAAACAATGCGGTTCATCGGAACCACGGCAGGGAGGTCTTCACGCAGATGACTGCTCTTGAAGGTAGAAACTCCACCGATGCCCAGCACGAAGTTATCGAACGAGAGGAGTTCCTCTGCCTCCTTCTGATTGCCGGTAAAGCAATGGAACACGCCGCCCGGCAGGTCTTTCTGATACTGTCTGAGCAGATGCACCATCTCGTTCTGTGCCTTGCGGCAATGAATCATCAATGGCAAGCGGGTCTCTATCGCCCACTTCACCTGTTCCTCAAAAGCCTCCAGCTGCTCATGCTCGAACTCACGGCTCCAGTAATAATCCAGTCCTACCTCGCCCACAGCGATAAAGTCAGAAATCAGTGGAGAATCAGCCGTCTGCCCAGCATTTCCCGTCATGCGATGCTCCTCCAGTATCTTCCGGAGTTCAGCCAGCTGCTCCTTCCAGTCTTCCTTCACCTCTTCAGGATGCAAGCCAATCATAGGATAGGCGTAGCCCGGATATTCCCGGCTCAGAGCCAGCACAGCGTGCGTAGTCTTCACATCGATGGCAGGCAGGAACACCTTACCTACCCCCGCTTCTTTAGCTCGGGCGAAAGCCTCCGCCCTATCCTCATCAAATTCTTCCGCATCAAAATGCGTATGTGTATCTATTACTTTGAACATTGAACTTTGAAATTAGTACTGTCGCTTCATCATTTTCTGAGCATACTTTGCCAATTCCTCCTTACGCTCAGCAGGCACATTCACGGCATCCAGATACTTCTTGCTCTGCTCGAAATAATAAGCTATCTTATCCTGCGCCATTTTGTCGATACCAATCTCGTTGTAGAGACGGGTAACGGCAGCCACCTTCTCCTTGCGGTCGAACTCCTCGGCATCCACCCACTTCTGCAGTTCTGCACGCTGAGCGTCGTTGGCATGGTTGAAAGCATTGATGAGCATATACGTCTTCTTGTTGGATGTGATATCGCCACCAATCTCCTTACCGAACACCTTGGTATCGCCGTAAACATCGAGGTAATCATCCTGCAACTGGAACGCCAATCCGATCTGCTCGCCAAACTTATACAGGTTCTCTGCATCCTCATCAGAAGCATCGGCAAGGATTGCACCCATCTTCAAGGCACAAGCCAGGAGTACGCTGGTCTTGAGGCGGATCATCTCGATATATTCCTCCTCCTTCACATCGTTACGGTTTTCAAACTCCATATCAAACTGCTGACCTTCACCAATTTCCAGGGCAGTGAAAGTAAAGAGTTTCAACACCTTGGCAAGATGCTTTTCATCACATTGAGCCATACGCTCATAAGCCAGAACGAGCATGCTGTCGCCCGAAAGGATTGCCGTATTGGCATCCCATTTCTTATGAACCGTTTCATGACCGCGACGCAAATCAGCATTGTCCATCAGGTCATCATGCAGCAAAGTATAGTTATGATAAGTTTCCAGGGCAACGGCATTCATCAGAATCTTCTCAGGATTGTCCTTGAAAAGATTGTAGCCCAGAAGCATGAGCGTAGGACGAATACGCTTGCCACCCATAGAAAGAACGTATCTGATAGGCTCATAAAGAGACTTTGGCTTTCTTTCGTAAGGCAAATTAGCCAGAAACTCATTTACCATGCTTAAAATTTCATCTGCTGTCTTCATAATTATGTATAATTTATAATGTATAATTTACAATGAACAATTTATAATTTATAGTTGGAACACTACCGGGATGGCAATCATCGTGCGACAGACCTTGCCTTTATCGATGCCCGGTTTCCACTTCGGCATCATCTTCATCACCCTCAAAGCCTCGTTGTCGAGCAATGGATCTACCGAAGTGCTTACCTTGATATTGGCAACACTTCCATCCTTGTTTACGATAAAGGATACCACTACGGTTCCCTGAATCTTACTCTTCTGAGCAGCTACAGGGTACTTCAGGTTCTTGGTAAGCCACTGCATGAAGGCAGACCAGCCACCAGGAAACTGCGGTATCTTCTGCACGACGGTCAGTTTGATAGGAGCCTCAGTTCCCGGATTCTCAATGGGAGTTTCAGGAACCGCTTCCTTCACCTCAGATCCATCCACTACACCCGAGCCGTCGCCGATAACCAGTTCGCTGGTTGTAGAACTGATTTTCTGCGGTGCCTTCTGAGTCTGTTGCTCGGCAGCCTTCACTTCCTGGGTAATTGACTTAGAAGCAGGAGCCGAAACAGCCTCTGCACTCACCATATCTTTCTGGTCGGGACGAGCTGACATTTCCAGATCCTGTGAGAGATCTTCCATCGATTCCGACAAGTCATCATCTCCCTGCTGACCTCTCTGATATTGGAGTCCTACGAAGATGAAAGTAAAAGCCAGCAGCAACCCCAGCAGAAAAAATGTAACCCGCTTATCTTCCAGTTGTGCGCTATTTGATTTCTTAATTTCCACAATAAAAACCGTTTAAAATCGTTATTTCCTACGAAAACATTGCAAAATTACTTCTTATTATTGAAAAAAGCAGTATCTTTGCCAAAGAATTAGAAAATTTAAATGAAAAAATATGTAATTTCCGCAATATTGACGCTTTTTGCGACAATTATTGATGCTCAAGAGAGCCAAACGGGGTATAATTTCCTTCGCTTGCCGGTGAGTGCCCATGCAGCTGCTCTGGGTGGCGACAACATCACCTTGATAGAAGATGATGAGGCACTCATATTCCATAATCCGGCTCTCCTGTCATCAGTAAACGACAAGACGGTCAATCTCAATTATATGAACTATATGTCGGGGGTGAACACTGCCTCGGCTAGTTTCAACCGTATTGTCAACGACAAGGCTTCGTGGGCTGTTTCGGCTCAGCTTGTTGACTACGGCAAGATGAAAGAGACGGATGAGAACAACATCCAGATGGGTGAGTTCTCGGCAAAGGACATTGCCGTTGCGGGTTACTTCTCTTATATGCTCGGTGAAAAGTTTGCGGGTGGTATTGCCGCCAAATTCATCACTTCGTATATTGGCGATTACAATTCTATCGCTGTGGGAGTGGATCTGGGCATCAACTATTACGACCCGGAAACGGAATGGTCGGTTTCATGTGCGGCAAAGAATCTGGGTGGACAGCTGAAAGCTTACGACAATGAATATGAGAAGATGCCGATCGACCTGCAGTTGGGTGTGACGAAACGCTTCGCCAACGCACCGTTCAGGGTATCAGCCACACTGGTCAACCTGAACCATTGGGACAGCAGTCTTCGTGATCATGCCGTAGTAGGTGCCGACATTCTGCTTTCGGAGAGCCTGTGGATAGGTGCCGGCTACAACTTCCGGAGAGCCAACGAGATGAAAATCAGCACCTCAGAAGATGAGGAAAGCAGTCATGGAGCCGGTTTCTCTGTGGGTGGCGGTATTAACCTGGAGCGCTTCCATCTGAACGTTGCCTACGGCAAATATCACGTCAGTAGCAACAGTCTCATGCTGAACGTAAGTTACAGATTATAAATTATACATTAAAGTTAGTTCGAAATTATGAAGAAAATAACAATAGCAATAGACGGATACTCTTCTTGCGGTAAGAGTACGATGGCAAAGGATCTTGCCAAGGAAATAGGTTATGTTTATGTAGATACGGGCGCCATGTACCGCTCGGTAACCCTCTATGCGCTGCGTCATCAGCTCTTCGAAGCAGATGGAGCCGTAAAGACTGAAGAACTGCAGAAGGAGATGAAGAACATCAGCATCTCATTCAAGTTTAATGCAACAACCGGTCGCCCAGACTGCTATCTGAACGGCGAACTGGTAGAAAAGGAAATCCGTTCGTTAGAGGTTTCCAACCACGTTAGTCCGATTGCCGCCGTTCCTTTCGTCAGAGAGGCGATGGTAGAACTGCAGCAGAAGATGGGCGAAGACAAGGGTATCGTGATGGATGGTCGCGATATAGGTACCACCGTGTTCCCTAATGCCGAACTGAAGATTTTCGTAACAGCCAGTTCACAGGTGAGAGCACAGCGCCGTTTCGATGAACTGAAGGAGAAAGGAATGCCAGCCGACTTCGATGCGATTCTGAAGAATGTAGAGGAGCGCGACTATATCGATAGCCACCGCGAGACTTCCCCACTCAGAAAAGCAGATGATGCAATCACGCTCGACAACAGCAACATGACCATTTCTGAACAGAAGGCATGGCTGATGGAACAATATCAAAAAGCAATAGCAGAATAAGCTACAGAGAAGAGACTGCCGGGTTATTAATGCAAAAATACGTTAAATATACTACTTTTGCCGATAAATTTATTTTATTCGATGAAAAGATTTGGAAAAAAAAACTTCAATTTAGTATCTTTGCAACCATATTAACAAGGTAGTAATGATATAGATTATAAATTTTGAGTTAATTACTGTTTTTTGAAGGTGATAGGTCTTCGGGAGAAGATTTATCACCTGTTTTATTTTCAGACAGTTTATAAAAGATAAACCCACTTGACGTCGTGAAACACGACACCAAATGGGTTAACTAATTAATAACCAATATATTAAGTTTTTCAACCAACGATAAAACTATCCTCTACCCATATACGGTGAAACACCGTACCAAGTATATCAAGTAGCTGATAATCAATATTTTAACTCTTATTACAAAAGAGCAGAGTTTTCCTTGATAATCTTATCCTTGCACTCTTCCATCAGCCACTTCGGCGTACTGGTAGCACCACAGATACCTACCGTTTCCACATCCTTGAACCAGTTCATATCTATTTCGTCAGCACTTTCTATCTGGTAGCTGTTGGCATTCACGCTCTTGCATTCCTTGAAAAGCACCTTGCCGTTCGAACTCTTTCTGCCACTCACAAAGAGGATGACATCATGCTTGCTGGCAAAGGCAGCGATGTTAGGCATGCGGTTAGCCACCTGACGGCAGATGGTATCGAAACTCTTGAAGACAGCGCCCTCAACAATATGCTCCTGGCAATATTCGATGATGCGGTGGAACTCATCGAGACTCTTGGTAGTCTGGGAGTAAAGATAGATATCTTTAGAGAAATCCAGCTGACCGGTTTCCTTCAGCTGCTTCACATCCTCAAACTTCTCTACCACGATGGCATGACTCTCCGTCTGCCCCACCAGTCCGAGCACCTCAGCATGCCCGTTCTTGCCGAAAATCACGATCTGTGCCTCCGGATTGTTGACATACTGCTTCTTGATGCGGCGCTGCAACTGGAGCACCACAGGACAGGTAGCATCGATGATTTCAATGTTATTTCGCTCAGCAAGGGCATAAGTTTCAGGCGGTTCACCATGAGCACGGAGCAAGACCTTTACGCCCTGCAGTTCCTCCATCTGCTCATGATCTATCGTGATGAGTCCCGCTTCATGCAGGCGCTCCACCTCCATACCGTTATGCACAATATCGCCCAGGCAGTAAAGTTTACCGCCCTTAGCCAACTCCTCTTCAGCTTTCTTGATGGCAGTGGTTACGCCAAAGCAGAACCCACTGCCGTTATCTATTTCTATCTGCACGATATTCATTTTTAAATCATTGTACATAAATCTTCACCACCACCTTAGCATGGTCAGGGTCATTCGTAATTATGAGGATACGAGGGTGTCTGACACGCGATTTCTTCAAGTCGGCAGCCACAGCCGTCACCTTCATCTTAACGGTCTCTCCTGGCTGAATCTTACTCTTCTTCAGTTTCACCTGCAAGCCCATCGTAAACATCTGCATACTGCGGATATCCAGTTCCGACTTACCCTTATTGGTAATCAGAATCTCACCCTTCAGCTTCTTCTTTCCATTGAAACTACCCAGATTGAGATCGGTGGCAGACATCTCTATCTTCGGAGCCAGTGCCTTCTTGGCTGGAGTCATGTTTTCGAAACCAGGAAGAAGAACGGCTGATACCACGATTTCCTTCTCAGGCGCAATCTTATCGCCAGGACGCTCACCGAGATAAACCGATGTCTGGTTCAAGCCCAGGTCGCGCAGTTTCTTGGAATCCAGCACGAAACTGATTTCGGCAGAATGACGCGGAGCCACCTTGGAAGGCGATACGAAAGCATGAAGATAGGATGGCAGATGCATCACTACCGGCTCCAGCACTTCGTCGGTAGGATTGAAGATATGAATGCGCTGAACCGGACGGTCGCCACGGTTCACGTCATCAAACTCCACCTCCTGGGCATCACTCTTGATGACACCCAGCATCTCATCGTAAGAACCAGCGAAATCTACTACGCTGCCCACTACCCTTCCCCTCATAGAGAGGATGAACGGCTCTTCATCCGCATTGGTATAGAGGCAAACCTGCTTGGTGAAAGTACCCATCTGCTTGGCATCGTATACCGCCTTGATGACGAAACTTTCGCCGGCAGCTATGCTCGTCTTCGGATAATCTACCTCCGTACATCCGCAGCTTTTCAATACATTGTTGATAACCAACGGCTTGTGCCCGTCATTCTTCAGCACGAATTCGGCAGTTACAGGCTTGTGGAACACCACCTGTCCGCAGTCTACCACCTCGTGCTGGGTTGTAATCTTCTGTGCTGATGCAGGCAGCGCCAACAGCGCTGAGAGCATCCATATATTCATCCGTTTCATACTATTCTATTTTAAATTATCAATCTATAAACTTTTAACTATCAATTATTAACTTTCAATTCATAGGTCTCTGTGCGGCCACCAAATTCCGGACTGTAGGTACACTCAGCGATGCAAGTTCCGCTCTGATAGTCGCCCTTTCTATCCACGTAATACTCCATTTCTACGATGTGCTTACCTTTAGATAAACGATCGAAATAGAAATTTGTTGCATGATCTCTTGGAGAAACATAGCAGCCTATGCCCCACTGATAACCGCTCAACTGGTTAACCGGCTCCAGGCATGCCGCACGCTTATCCGTAATCTGCACAAAGTCGTAGTCGCGGTCGGCGGTGATGATGAGCGTTACCTTCACCTTCTCGCCTACCTGCGCATTGCCCTTGCTCTCAGATTCGGCTGGAACGATGACACGGCGCACCTTGATGCCCGACTCCATGGAACCGATTTCGCTGATAGGCTGCTTAAACTCTGCATAGACAGCTCCCCAGCTGGTATAATCGCTCTTTTTGTCGATGCTCAGCTTAGATGCCTTGCCCGGTCTTTCGGTCTTCACATAGCCCAAAGTAGTGGAATCCTGCGGCATCGGCAGCAGCTTGCCATCCAGTTTCAGCACGGCATTCTCAGCCTTCCTGCTCCAGTTGCTCTCATTGCCCTTCATAAAGGCGTAGACGGCATCCACGGTGTTCACTGGCGTATCCCAAACCTGGGTGCGTTTCGACATCAGGAGCCAGCGCTGCAGTTCCTCGATGGTCTGCTTGTCGTTCGGCTTCAGCATCTGCATCGCCTCTATCACGGATACCTGGGTAGGAATCTTATAGTTTCTCCAGCTGTAGAGTGCCTTGCGGGTATCGTAGTAGCGGCCCATCTCCTCGCGGTAAACGGCATATTCGTTCACGCTCTGCAGATATTCGCCAGCCTTCTCGCGATAGGCAGCATTCTGCTGGCTGTTTCTGGCGAGTACCACGGCAGCACGCGCCTTGCCATAGATGGAGAAATCACCGGTCATCTTCGACATCTTGTCCAAGAGATAAGCCTTATCCTGCTCCAGATTCTGCTTCATCTTTCTGCCATCCACCGAAAGGATGTAGAGATAATGCAGCGCCTGTTCGCTAGGATTCACCTTCTGCTTTTTCTCCTCCTGCTTCTTCATTTCTCTTACTTCCTGTGCTGTCTGCCAGGAGAGATAATCGATGGCGGAAGTCAGCATCCGGGCGGTTGATTTCTGCACACCTGCGATGGCATTCAATCGAACCATCATTTCGGCTACCGATGTAGTCATATACCGGCTGCCCTTCATTCCCTTCCACCAGGAGAAGGAACCGTCAGGGTTCTGCAACTTCTTCAGCTTCTCCACCTGATTCTGCAGGCGGATGCTCTCCTGAGTGATATTTTCCAGCGAGAGATGCTTCTGTACATGGTTTGTGATAGTATTGGCATAGATGGCAGACATCAGCGAGATGGCGTCCTCCTCATCCGGATTACTGATGGCTGGCAGCGCCTTCACCATCAGCCAACTTGGGTTATTGGTGTACTCGATGGTTACCTTTGCCTCTTCAGCGCCCTTCGCCTGCTTGCCCTCCTTGTTCAGAAAGAGTTTGCTCAGGTCGAAGCTCTGCTCACCCTTCTGATGCAGGGTGATAGGCAGGGTGTTCACCACGAGTTCACGGTTGCTCAAAACCGGCAGATAGTGCTGTTCACCATCGCTGTAGCCATTACCGGCAGCCACCACCTTATTAATATATACGCCTTCTTTCAGTCCCTGGACATCAAAGGAGATGGTAGCAGAACCCTCGGCATCGATGCAGTAGTTCTGCGTCTTCTGCCAAACCACCTTGTTGGTCTCCGGGTCGAGAATCTGCATACGGGCGTTGCCGCTCACCTTCTTGTCGGAAGTATTGAAGAGTTTCACCACGATGGTGCTCTTATCGCCCTCACGCAGGAAGCGAGGCATGTTAGGCTGCACCATCACGGTCTTCTGAGCCACAGCCTCATCCACCAGCAAACCGTTGCGCATCTCCTTGTCATGAGCCAATCCCATGAACTTCCAGGTAGTCACGCTCTCCGGCAGGGTAAACCTGATGGCTACGTTGCCATCGTTGTCGCTCTCCAAGGCAGGATAGAAGAAGGCGGTCTCGTTCATATTCTCACGCACCTGCACTTTGTCAAGGTACTGTCCTGCATCCGAACCAGAACCACCTGCAAACTGCGGCATCTCCTCTACTACATCAAAAACCTTGTTGGCAGATGGAGCAGCCGCTCCGACACGGGTCATTTTAGAGCTGCGAATCCAGATGCCTTTCGCTTCTTCTCGAACCACCTCGTCTTTTTGTATACGAACAGACTCAACGGTTCCGCCAGAAGAACGTTCCAACTTGCTCAGCTCCACCGCTTGCATATAGGCATAATAGCTAAAGAATTTGCCATCAAACTTATCTACATCCAGTTGTTTCTGGTCAAAATATTTAGTAGGATAAACACCCAATAAATCCATCGTATAATACCACAGATTACTCGTCCAGTAGCAACTTGGCAACCATTGGCTGAATCCGAGCGACATTTTCCAGGAATGCGGGGCTATCTGGTCGAGCGACTTGTCATAGAGTACGCTCATCAGCTGCGCCTTGGCTGGCTTGCCGTCAGGGGTGGTAATCTTCAGCGTCCACTCCTCCTTCTGTCCAGGGGTCAGACGGTTGCGGAAGGTCTTCCAGGCGATATTCAGTTTCTTCTCAGGCAAAGGACGGGCGATGCTCATCATTCGGGTATAGCACTTACCTTGCTTCACGAAACTATAGTTCAGTACGATGCCCGACGCATATTCCTCCTTGTAGGTGAAAGGCAGAGTCACGATGCTGTCGCCCAACTCCCAGGCGCCCTTCTCCAGCAGTTTGTTGCCGGCGATGATGGAATATACGATGTGCGCTCCGTTCTCCGAAGAGCCCACCTGAATATAGACCGGCTTGCCATCACGAGGGAAAGTCTTCGCCGTCTGATAATACCATTCGGTAGTTGGCTCCACCGGATGGGTATCCTTCATGCTGAAGAGCGTGAACTTCTGCTGCAGGGTATCCTGTCCGCAGATTGCCTCCAACTGATGAACGCCAGATTTCCAAACGAGGGAAGAAGAGGCAGAGGAAGAAGCATATTCCTTGATAGAAACCGGTGCATTCGCCTCGGCATCCTTCCATTCGCCCTTATCAATGCGATATTTCAACCTACTAGAAATCGGCATACCACTGGCATTGCGGTAAGCGAAGGTCACCGTCTTCAGACTGTCTGTTTCGATACGCTTAGGAAGATTCACCGTGAGGATGGTTGGCTTGGTGCCCAGAGGCAGACTCATCACGCCCTCGTGGCTCTCGCCGCTGATGTCGGTAACGATGGCTGAGACCTCGAAGTTGAAGAAACGGGCGATGCGCATGAACTCGCTCATATCAGCCTCGTCTTTTCCTGCCAAGGAAGCCTCCAGCGGAATTTCCACATCGAAGGTTCCGTCCTCACGAGTCACGCAACTGTCTGTCTTTACCAGCTGTCCGGCAGAGCCTGCGCCCCACCACCAAAGCTGGTTTCTGCGAGTCACCTGATACTCCACCTTGGCACCCTGCACAGGCACACCAGAGTAGGTCTTGGCTGTAGCCTTCACCACTACAGTATCGCCCCAGTTATATTTCTCATTCACCTTCGGGAAGGTAATCTCGAAGGTTGGACGCTTGTATTCCTCCACTCTTACATATTTTGTTACCGTTCCATTCACGGAGATGAAATACAGTCCCGTCTGTCCCTCCTTCGGCAATTCGAAATCTACGGAAGCCGTACCGTATTCATCGGTAGTAGCCTTCTGCTCAGCCACCTGCTTCCCGTTAGCATCTCGCAGGATAAAATTCAGTTCCATGCTCTTGCCAGGCACACTGGCATCCAAGCCCTTCTTCACGATGTAGGAAATGGCTGAGGCATGCACGGTCTGACCCGGGCGATAGATGCTGCGGTCGGTAAACAGCTGATGTTTAATCTTGTCATCCTTCTGTTCGTAATAGCGGGTGCGAGAAAGATAGATATCCTTGGCAGGCGTAAACTTGTCATTGCTGGTGGAAATCAAGACGTTTCCATCCACATTCTTGAAGTAAGCCTCGCCGTTCTCATCGGTAGTCAAGCGAGCATGAACCAGTCTCTTCCACTTGCCCGTCTTCACATCATAATCCCTGTCATAGAGCATGATTTTCGCACCCGGTACAGGCTGTCCATCGGTAGCATTCACCACTACATAGCGATGTTTGTCATCAGGCAACTGCTGGATCATCACCGCCAGATTGCTGACATAGAAGAGTTCTCGCTGCGGAGCGATGCCGGTATTATCCGAAGTCACCTCCATCAGATATGCACCCAGTGGCAGATTGCCACCGATTTCGATGGAATCCTTCACCGTTTCATAATCCGGCCGACCGTAGTAGTTGCGGCTGAAATCCTTCTGATGCAGCTTCGTAGTCTTCTTCAGGAGCATCTTATAGGTAGCCTCATCCTGAGCATCATATTCATTATCCGCCGTGATGTTGAGGCGGGAGATGCTGATTTTCAGGTTCTGGAGATTACGCACATCCAGCTGCACCCAAACCTTCTCCCCAGGTCGCAATACCTGCGGCATATCCTTCACCCGGAACATCGGTTCGGTAAGTCGCTTCTGCGCATTTCTCAGTTCGTTCATTCTCGACCATTCACCCCAGCGGCTCAGCGCATAGTTGATATAGTTGAGCTTATCCTGCGGTTTGGCATCGGTAGCACCTTCCATGAAGCGGAAATGCTCCACGGCAAGTTCGCCTGCCTCCGGAATATCCTGATAAATCTGGATGAGCGAGTCGATGGTCTGCAGATACTTCGATTTCTTCACCTCTCTCACGTCGTCCTGGCGGTATTTCTCGATGAGCTTATAGGCACAGAGACAAGCCGCACCCCGATTGCCCACCTTATTATAATAGGTGTACAGCTGCAGATACGCCTCCTTGCTGTCTGCCTCGAATCCGATGAGATGCAGCAGATCGTTGTTAAAGGAACTGCCATCCACGCCCTTCAGCGTCAATGGAACATACTCTGCAGATGTATGTCGGGCAAGAAGTTCAGGCTGTCCCAAGGCCTTCTTGAAGAACTCCTGGCTTTTCTTTTCGTTCATATCACGGTACACCTTGCCCAGCACGGCATATCTCACCGCCTTCAATGCGGGGTCGTTCACCTTCAGCACCTCTGCTTCCATCCGCTTCACGTTAGGCGTCAGCGAGTCAGCCGAAATCTCTTTCCAGAGTGTCATCTGTCTTATCTCAGCCGCCAGCAGCTGCCCGTAATCTTTGGCAGCCGAAGCCTTGGCGATGATTTTCTTCATCACCGCGATTTCGCTCTTAGGCTGGTCCTTCTGAGCATTGATTTCAGCTTGCTTCCACAAGTTGTCGTATGTCTGAGCCGCTACCTGCATCGTAGCAAAGAGGGCTATCAGAAGTGATAAAATGTTTCTTTTCATAAGCCAACTATATAAAATGTTAATAGAATGATGATAATCATCAAACTTTTCATTGCAAAAATACAAAAAAAAACTGTTTTCTAACCCCGAAACTTAAACTTTTTACTATCTTTGCACCAAAATAGTATATTTTACCAAGAAATAACATTAAAAAAACAATGGCAGAAAAAAAGTATGGTCATTTTGATGACGCCAATCGCGAATACGTGATTACTGACCCAAAGACCCCATGGCCTTGGATCAATTATTTGGGTAACGAGGATTTCTTCTCGCTCATCTCAAACACAGCAGGTGGTTATTCCTTCTACAAGGATGCCAAGTTCCGTCGCATCACCCGTTATCGCTACAATGGTGTGCCGATGGATAACGGCGGTCGCTATTTCTATATCAAAGATGGCGATACCGTATGGAACCCGGGATGGAAACCTTGCAAGACACCGCTCGACAGCTACGAGTGCCGCCACGGCATGAACTATACCCGCATCACGGGCAGCAAGAACGGCGTAGAGGCGAGTGTGCTTTTCTTCGTACCGCTCCATACATGGGCTGAGGTGCAGAAGATGACGCTGAAGAACCAGACTGAGGAGGTGAAGACCCTCAAAGTGTTCTCCTTTGCAGAGTGGTGCCTCTGGAATGCTGCTACCGACATGGAGAACTTCCAGCGCAACTTCTCTACGGGCGAGGTGGAGGTAGAGGGTTCTACCATCTATCACAAGACCGAATATCGTGAGCGCCGCAACCACTATGCTTTCTACACAGTGAATACCGAGATTCAGGGCTACGATACCGACCGCGAGAGCTTCATCGGACTCTACAACGAGTTTGCCGAGCCTGAGGCTGTGATGGAAGGCAAGCCACGCAACAGCTTTGCCCACGGCTGGAGCCCTATCGCATCTCATTATATCGAGATTACCCTGCAGCCAGGCGAGAGCCGCGACCTCATCTTCCTGCTGGGCTATGTGGAGAACGAGCAGGACAAGAAGTTCAGCGCCAAGAAGGTAATCAACAAGGAGAAAGCTCATCAGCTTATCGCCAAGTTTGATACCACAGAAAAGGTGGATGCTGCCTTCGCAGAACTCAACCAGTACTGGGATAACCTGCTGAACATCTTCACCGTGAAGAGCGGCAACGACAAGTTAGACCGTATGGTGAACATCTGGAACCAGTATCAGTGCATGATCACCTTCTGTATGTCGCGTTCGGCAAGTTTCTTCGAGAGCGGCATCGGTCGAGGCATGGGCTTCCGCGATTCCAACCAGGACCTCGTAGGTTTCGTTCATCAGATACCTACCCGTGCACGCCAGCGCATCATCGATATCGCCAGCACCCAGTTCCCTGACGGTGGCTGCTACCACCAGTATCAGCCGCTCACCAAACGTGGCAACAACGATATCGGTGGCGGTTTCAACGACGACCCATGCTGGCTCATCTTCGGTACCGTAGCCTATATCAAGGAGACGGGCGACTTCTCTATCCTCGCTGAACAGGTGCCTTTCGACAACCAGCCAGGCACAGAAGTAAGCCTCTTCGAGCACCTCAAGATTTCGATGAACCATGTTATCAACAACCTGGGTCCACACAAGTTGCCACTCATCGGAAGAGCCGACTGGAACGACTGTCTGAACCTGAACTGCTTCTCCTGGGACCCTAACGAGAGTTTCCAGACCACCGAAAACAAGGGCGAAGGAAGCAAGGCAGAGAGTCTGATGATAGCCGGTCTGTTCGTGGTTACCGGCAAGGATTATGTGGCTCTGTGCAAGCAGCTTGCCAAGGAAGCTTTGGAAAGCAAGGAGGGTGAAATAGCCGGTCTTGCAGAGGAAGATTATTTGACAGAAGCCGAGCGCATGCAGCAGGCTGTAGATGAGATGAACGAGGCTGTGAAGCAGCATGGATGGGACGGAGAATGGTTCCTCCGCGCTTACGATTTCTTCGGCAACAAGATTGGTAGTGATGAGAACGAGGAAGGCAAAATCTTCATCGAGAGCCAGGGCTGGTGTACGATGGCTGGTATCGGTCTGGAAGAAGGACTCTGCGATAAAGCACTGGATAGCAGCAAGAAACGACTGGAATGCGAGCACGGACTGGTGCTGAACAACCCAGCTTACACCACCTATCATGTAGAAATGGGTGAGATTTCTTCTTATCCTGAAGGCTACAAGGAGAACGCCGGTATCTTCTGCCACAACAATCCTTGGGTCATCATCGGAGAGACTGTAGCCGGTCGAGGCAACGATGCCTGGAGCCATTATACCAAGATTCTGCCTAGCTATGTAGAGGAAAAATATCAGACACTTCACAAGGTAGAGCCTTACGTAAACTGCCAGATGGTAGCCGGTAAGGATGCAGCCAAACCGGGCGAAGGAAAGAACTCCTGGCTCACCGGTACAGCAGCATGGATGTGGTATACAGTATCAGAATTCATCCTCGGCATCAAGCCAGATTACGAAGGTTTGCTCATCGATCCTTGTCTCCCAAGCACCGCTAAGGAGTATGAGGTAACCCGCAAGTTCCGTGGTGGCGAATACCATATCACAGTAAAGAATCCTAGCGGAAACCAGAAGGGCGTGAAGCAGATTACAGTGGATGGCACTCCTATCTCAGGCACCATCATTCCTTGCTCTGAAGGCAAGCATGAAGTAGTGGTTGAGATGTAAATCAGCCAGATCTCATCAAGTTACGATTTGAAAGTTCAATGTAACGAAATTCTTTTCATACCCATGCCCCCTGTTTTAGGGGGTATGGGTATCACAATAAACACTTGACGCCCTATTTTAGGGCGTCAAGTGTTTTATTTATCTGATAATCTGATACTTAACTTTTAACATAAGCACATATTTAACAGTATCAAGAGTAAGATTCAAAGTCTCTATCATTGACTCAGTTCCTCAATAACTCAGTTCCTCAGTTTTTTTCTAGGGGGTATATAGTCCTTATAGTTCAAAGTTGTTTTAAATTGTTATATATTATATATTATTATATATATATTAATATATATATAATAAACTT